>Ga0209751_10003896_pt1 | contig 14368 bp, 20 predicted proteins | sample RifCSP13_1_FD_184019 | JGI IMG/M metagenome (GOLD analysis project Ga0209751, IMG submission 184019) | Soil microbial communities from Rifle, Colorado - Rifle CSP2_sed 13_1 (SPAdes) (version 2) | ecosystem: Environmental > Terrestrial > Deep subsurface > Rock core/Sediment | place: Rifle... | reverse complement strand
TGCCGCAAAACTGCCTGTGAGGGGTATTCCAAAGTTTATCAGGGTAAGGGCGACCTGATCAGAAATCCCTGCTATCTGGCCAGTTGCGTTCCCAAGCCCCGTGGTGGCCCCTGTTGCCGTCGAGCCGAGCTTGTCCCAGTTTATCGTCATGATGCCCTGGTAGTTCAGGTACGCCAGTGCGGCAAAGAACAGCCCGATTATTATCATCATTATCTTTATCGCCTTCTTGACCGCGTAGCCGATCAAAAAGCCAGCTATGCCCCCAAATCCAACCGAAGTTCCAATAAGGGCGAGATCGACGCTCATGATTCTTGGCACATTTTCTGCCGCAAGCTATTATTTGAATGATGTTGAAGAAGCTTCCATGACATTACGGCAGCGATATGGACATATCTACGGACATTCAATGACCTGCGTTGGTCGAAGTCTACTTTGACGGCCTCTGCCAGCCGGTAAACCCCGGCGGCATCGCGTGCTATGCTTTTGTCGTAAAGAAAGACGGCAAGACCATCCACAGCGACTTCGGTGTGGCTGGAGAGCCTTTCTCAAATGATGCGACAAACAACGTCGCCGAATACACAGCCCTTATCAAGGCCCTTGAATGGCTTGTCGCTAACAATTTTAGTTCCAGCAAGGTAGAGGTCATAGGCAATTCAGAATTTGTTGTGAATCAGCAAAATGGCAAATACAAAATAAGGTCAAAAAGAATAGTCCCGCTTTACCGCAAGGTCCTCTTACTCAGGGACAAATTTTCGGACATCCACATCAAACATGTACCAGGAGAAGAAAATAAGGAAGCTGATAGGCTGACCAATATTGCGTAAAACAAAGCACTTCAGAAAAACCCGGAATATCTAGATAGGGTTGCAGAGTTCGAAAATAAGAAAAAGACGCGGCGCTTTTAGTCGTCTTTTTAGACCTTTTCTTTGTAGCTCTTTTCTTCGATATTGCCCATGGCGCCGCATCGCCAAAATCGATTGCAGAACAGTCTTCAGAAAGAAGGGGTTCAGGTCGACATGTTCGATGTCAGCTCTGCGCCTCCAAAGAACACTGAAAACGCCTTGCACCATATGACCACGGTGTTGTACTTTGACAGGTCGGTCCCTTCAGGTATGTCATAGTTCTGGTTACCGTTGTTTGCCTTGAGCCATCCAAGGTCGACAAAGTCAGATGCCTGCATGTCTGTGGCAAGGTAGACGTACAGATCAGGGCCATTTGTGACTTTCAAGTCTTCAAGCCTCAGCACGTCGCTTCCGTCTTCGAGGGAGATCACCTTGGCCAAGCCTTCGGCATTATGAAGCCCGTCGCCGGCGCCGGCAAAGTTACCTGATAATTCCATTTCCGTGATTGCATCTTCGCTCTCGTCCGCCATCATAATATCGTCTTTTTCCATCATTGCATCATCATTCTTGTCAGCCATGACCGCGTCTATCGTATTGTCTTCCACCATTTTGTCGTCTGCAGCCGGCAGCGGCTCGTTTATTGTAGTGTTTGTGAAAAGCGGAGATGCCGCATAAACGCCAGCCGGCACCGCTACCGCCGCCACAATGATTGGGACAATCATGCTCTTTTTCATAGGGCGTGTATCATGGATGATTATTAAAACGGTTTTTCCAGAACATGTCCAGATCTTTTCCAACTCTGTCCTGCATTTCTGGGCGGCAACTCTAGTCGCGTCTGGCAGGCTAGATCGAGTCTTCCATCGTGACAAACCTGCTCTTGTTATCAGCTATCGACGGGAAGACCTTGTCCATTATGATAGAGTCGAAATTCTTCTCCTCGACGTCGAGCGTAACGAGCAGGTAATAGTTCTCGTTTATCGGTATCGTGGCACGGTGAAGCCTGTCGTACCTGCCGAAAGCATAGGCCATCTTGCCGATCTTGGATTCAAACTTGCCCCTTGTCTTTTGCCGAGCGATAGCGCTTGCGGCGTACTCTTCGTTCTCCTCCTCAGTAAGAAGCAGTTTTACGCCCTCTCTTGCCTTCTGGGTCAGTATTATGCCGTTCTTGTTGACTATTGCCACCCAGCGGATGGACCTATCTTTTGCAAGGACGCCCTTGCAGAACGAGTTGAAGAATTCATAGTCGATTCCCAAGCGTGCTCAGGGCTGGTATATTGGCCTTGATTAATAAAATTGGCTGCTGTTAGATATATTAGCGACCTTGGCCAATCACTACCAATGTCTGAATACGAGTCGGGCACATTCCGGTGTAAGGACTGCGCAAAGGAGTTCTTGACCAAGGAAGAGGCAGACAGGCACCACCGCGAGCACCACTCTGATGTCGAAGTGGGCGAATAACATTTCTAAAATGACCAGCCAGTCAGTTATCCTTATTAGACACTGTGGGATTGTGAATGGCGTTGGTAGCGAGAACGGTGTCATAGCATGCCCAAAGTGACAAGCATGTACAAGGCGGAACTCAAGGAAAAGATAATCCAGGCAGCAATAGAAAGTTTTGCCCAGACAGGCTTTGACAGGACAAAGATGGAAGACATTGCAAAAAGGCTCGGCCTTAGCAAGGGCACCATTTACCTTTACTTTGACAGCAAGGAAGATCTCTTTCTGGCCATCTGCGAGCACAACATACAGGAAGGCGACAAAGAGGACGCTGGGCTTTTTGTAAAGAAGGAGAATGTTGCTTCGGACGCAGAGCAGATCTACGACAATATCCGCAGTCGCGAGCAGGGAAACGACAGGGTAATGCTGGAGATGGTGGCCGAGTCGGCCCGCAATCCAAAGCTGAAAAAGGCGATGTACGAGCTCCACGTCAAGGTCCACGAGCACGTCATGCAGGGAGTCAGGAATAAAATCGAGGAGGGATTCCTGAAAAAAGAGGTTGATGCTGCGAGCCTTGCAATAGCGCTTGTCGCGCTCTATGACGGGCTTGCGGTAAACAGGATGCTTGGCGTAAGCGATGCCGCGAACAAAAAGGCGTGGGTGGCCATGATAAGGTCCATGATCGCCGGTTCTAGCTAGTCGCTGGTAGTGACTTTTATCATCTTTGCCTGTTCTGCGTCCACCAGCGCGTCTGCCGGGTCGCACTTCAGAGCGGCTATCTTATCAACCGCGTCCATGCCTGCAGTTACGCGCCCAAACACCGTGTACTCGCCATCCAAAAAGCTGGCCTCTTTCAGCACTATGAAGAACTGCGAGCCTGCGCTATTCGGATCCTGCGACCTTGCCATCGAGAGCGCTCCCCTTGAGTGCTTGTTCTTATTGAATTCTGCCTTCACCGTCCATCACGGCCCGCCTGTCCCCAACTTGCTCCGGTTGGCGGAGCTCTCTGTGTTGGGATCGCCACCCTGTATTACAAAGCCGGGGATAATCCTGTGAAACACAAGGCAGTCGTAAAAGCCGCTTTTAGCCAGGTTTTTGAAATTCTCAATGGTCTTTGGGGCCTCATCATTGTAGAACTCTATAGCAACGTCGCCAAATTTTGTCTGTTTCTTTCCGGTTGCCGTGCAGAAGGAAGCAGTAAGGGGATATTTGAATTGTCATACATCGATGTACGCGACCGCCTTGATCGAGTTGTACAGCGCCAGGTACTTCAAGCCGAGCCCCGTGGTCCTGTACGAGTGATGCCCGCTGTTCCTGTTAAACTCGGCCAAAAGGCCCTTTTCTACTAAAAGGTCAATGTTTTTCCTGAACTGAGAGCTGGTAAGGTTCGCTACTGTTAGCAGCCTCGTCTTTCCTATGCCGCCGCCGTTGGCCGCTTCAAGAATCGTCGCAACGATCTCTGGGCTACTGCGCTTCCTCACGAAAACATACAATGGAATCTATCATAAAAATAGTTCTAATTGGCTTTGGCGGGATATACCAGAATTGTATTCTAGTACATAATACCGTTATTTTTTTAGTCATAACGCATGTAACAAGAAAGATGTGAAATGCCCTCCCAGAATCTACTTGTCGAAGATTACAAGAATTTGCAATTGAAGTTTGTCATATGTAATTCGTGCTTTTGGTGCGCCATTGCCATGAACTACGCCCTGAACAGGTGCCCCTCTTGCGGTTCAAGGTTAAATGTTATGCCATTGCAGCCGGCTACAAGGTGCATCACATGAACATAGTCGAAGGCGAAGACCAGGTCATTGAAGCTCGCACATGCGGCGGGAAGAACATGCGGGTGGGTTACAAGTTCATGGACGGGTTCCACAGCCTGTGCCTTGACAAAAAGGACATACTGATGGCTGAGATAGGGGCCTGCGAAATGCTCTTGCATCCTTGTCAGGATGATATTGACAAGAATGTCGTAGAAAAGGAAATAGCTGAGCTGAAAATGGCGCTTGAACTCATGCCCTGATCACATGAAATAGTCCTTGTTTTCTATTACGTAGGGCAGGACCTTTTTGTTGATTATCGAGTCGGCTTCCGCGTCGACGTCAAACGACAACAGCAAGAGGAACTTGTTCTTGCCTGACGACTTGATTGGTATCGTGGCCCTCACCAGCCTGCCGTACCTGCTTATCGAGAACTGCAGCTCGCCTATCTTTGTTTCAAAGGTCTCCCTAGTGGCAGCGCGGATTGCAGCCTGGACCGCATAGCGCGACGTATCTTCGTGTGTCATGAGCGGGACGAGGCTTTCCCTGTAAGCGGTCGCTATCAGGTGCCCAAAGTGGTTGGACATGCCGGCGAACCTGATAAAGTGGTCCTTCGATAGCACGCCTTTACAAAAGCTTTCCAAATAGTCGTCCTTGCTGTCTCCCATGGCCCTACTCGAATCTAATTGACGACACTTGTCTATAAAAACCTCTTCCGGAATAGAAAAATTGTTCGAATTCTGTCAATTTCTATAGTATATTGTCATGGGTCATGGCTTCATAAAGGTCTTTTATTGATTCGGCGAATATCTATATATTCACGAGTTCCTCCCGCCTCTCAAGCTAAAGTACGGACGCTGCAGGTGGTGCGACAAGAGGTCGCCTCACATCTGCTTCCGGTGCGGCTACTGCTATTCGTGCCACCCAAAGATGAAGAGCATCGAGAGGAGCAAGGTCCCAACGAACGTCGACATGAACCGCCTGACTGACATCGAGAACCTCTCCCTCTCTGGCTACTGCTACAAGGGTTATATTCGATCGCCCATAGTTTGGCGATACTTGACAAGATATTTCGTTGGGTGCTCGGGCTGGGAGTATGGAAATTGTGTTTTGGGCTTTTACCCCGCCACTCTTGGGCCGCAAGAATATTTCGCATATTATTCGCGCGTTTTTGACCTTGCGTCAGTCAGCGTGCTGGCCCAGCAGAGCCACGCGCTGAGGAGATGGGCCGAAGAGACGCCAGACAATTTCCGCTTCATAGTGAGGGTGCTAGGGCAGGCGACGGACTGCGAGCTGCTGGGGCAATTTCTGGAAGGCCTTGCCGCAATAGAAGAAAAAATTCTTGTAGTCGTACTGCAGGTGCCTGCAGCGCTGAAACTTTTTGAAGGCAGGGAGTGGCTCGACAAACTTCTTGGCACGTGCGTGTACCATGGATATTCAGCTGCGATAGAGTTTGGCAACGCTTCATGGTTTCAGGACATCACATACAACATCCTGCGAAAGCACGGCGCTGCCATCCTGTGGTCTGACAGGTATCTCAACCCTGTGGTTACTTCTAATTTTGTCTGCCTGCACCTGTCTGGTGGCAACGACGAGACGTGGGTCAGAAAAGTAAAGGAGCGGGCAGAGCAGGAGCGGCTCGAATTTGCAAGCATAACAGTCGACAGCCCTGACAGGGCAAACAGGATCCTGAAGCTGATGGGCCTGCCAGAAAGAGAGTACGCCGGCCCACTGCCCGCGCCGCCGCTTTCCTACAGGGAGCCGTGGACAGGCAGGATGGTGATTTGCGTCGACCTGAACGCCTTTTACCCCTCATGCGAAGAGCTGCGCGAGCCGGCGCTGGCAGGCAGACCACACGCGGTGATAATGACAGACCAGAAGGACAGGATAACAAAGGGCGTCGTCTCTTCGTGCTCGTACGAAGCAAGAAAGTTTGGCGTCAGGTCCGCAATGCCGCTTGCAAGGGCGCTAGCGCTCTGCCCTGACCTCATGCTGCGCCCGTTGGACATCTCGTACTACCATCAGATGCCGGAGAAAGTGATGGACGCCCATGGGCAATTTGCGGACATCCTCGAGCAGGCCATCATAGACGAAGCGTTTCTCGACTGCACCAATCGCGTCGCGGCCGATCCTTACGAATACGCGGCCAGGATCAAGGCCGCGATAAATGAGCAGTGCGGCCTACGCGTGTCCGTAGGGGTGGCAGCGTCGAAATCAATAGCGAAGATAGCGTCTGACCTTAAAAAGCCGGATGGGCTCACAGTAGTGCACCCGCGACAGCTGGACAAGTTTCTTGACCCGCTTGAAGTTTGGAGGATATCGGGGATCGGGCCCAAGACGCAGCAGGCTCTGAAAAAGATCGGCATTGAAACCATAGCCCAGCTGGCAGGCTGCGACGTGCAAAAGCTGACGGAGAGGTTTGGAAGGAACGGACTGTGGATGTGGAGGGTTGCAAACGGCTCGGACGACGAGGCTGTCCAGCCGAGGGAGGACCACGTTTCGCTGAGCACCGAGCATACTCTCGACGAATTCACACGCGACAGAGATAGGATACTTGTTTATCTGAATGAGCTGGTGGATGGGATCTATGGCAGGCTTGTCAGGCACGGCTACATGTTCCGCACCGTTGGCATCAAGCTGGTAAGGACGGACTTTACGATAGAAACTCGTGAAACGTCGTTTCCAGATCTTCAGGCTAGGCGCGGAAGCATTTCTTCTGTAATCGAGAAACTGCTCGGCAGGTTTTCTTTTGACGATCCCGCTCTTGCCGTCAGAAAAGTCGGCCTGAGGGTTACAAATCTGGTATCTGCAGATGAAGAAGAAAACCAAGTCAGAATGCAAAAGACAATCCTCGACTACGTGTCCATGCCGGACATTTTGTCGTCAGACATCTGATCTTGTGCAGGCTCTTGCGCGTCCATGCCGGACATGCTATCATCCGTTTGTTCTTGTGCAGGATTAGGATCCTCCATATCCATGGCAGGCATTTCCTGCTCCACCATGGCATCGTGGCCGGTTGAAATGTCGACAACGCCAAGCGCCGTGATTGTGCCGGCGATTGCAAGACCAATTCCTGCCGCCCTTGCAACCCATATGCCGCGCGACCACATCTTTTCTCCAAAGATTATGCCTGCAAAGAGCGCCATCCAAAGTATGTTCATCCACCCAAGCGCCACCATAATCAGGAAATAGGGCCAGCAGCACCCGAGGCAATACAGGCCATGGTACGTCCCCATCGTTACCGCGCCGGCGGTCCCCTTCCTCCACCTTCTCATGAAAAAGCTCATAGGCGATTCGCAGTAGCCCAGACACTTTGCCTTGAGCGGGCTGAATTGATAGGCGCCAGCGGCAATCAATATCGCGCCGTAAATGAATGTTGACAGCCCTGTGGCTGCGACTGCGGTGTTTAGCAGCATAGACCAACCGTAGAGTAGCGCAAGGCCGGTCAGGGCCCACACTGCAAGGTAGCAGCCCACAAACAGTGTCATCTTGACCGGGTACCTGCCGCCTTCAACGACCAGAGTCGCATTGCTGTTACTGTTCTTGACCAGTTTGTTGTACAGCAAGACGATAGGTGATATGGCCGGGAACATCATTGCCGCCATTCCAGCCGTCCATACTGCTACGAAAAGCAAGACAGAGACGGTGTCGTAAGGTGCCATCATGCTATTCATCATGCCGGCCTGAAACACCTGCGAGACAATCCAGGCTGCAGCCGATGTCGAGACTAACGCAATGACGAGGGTCTTTTGCAGCCAGTCCATGCTGTTGTTAAGTAGATATTACGGTTTTAAAAAGTGCTTGATTGCCAGCTATTGCCTTTAATTGCCAGACAATAAGGCGCTAAAGGTAAGCTTTCTTCCTATCGTGCGTCTATATTGTCAATCCAGAGCGTTTATAGCTTAAATGGCGCGGAGAATCATGAATGTTGCCGTCGGGGGCAGGTGTAACAGTAGAAAAACTGGACAAAATCTATTTTTGCAATGAATGTAGAACTGTCTTTCTCTTCAACTTAGACGCAAGTGAACACGAAAAAATGTCCGGTCACATACTAATGCGCGAAATGCCTTTTGAAGGCTAGTTTCTTAGCTGCCATTAAACTTGATCTCAAATTTTTAGGTTCCTCCAGATTGCAAGCTAGAAATCCGATTGCAAGTGTGAGAACAACTTTTGTTGACGATTGGCGCGGCGTCTTGATTTAATAGTGATTGCGCTGCATAGGATGCTGCATTAATGCGCTGCGACCTTTGTGGCACCGAAGAGGCAATCCCATTCAAATGCCGCTACTGCAAAGGCGCCTTTTGTGCTTTTCACAGGCTGCCGCCAAACCACGAGTGCGTTTTCATGAAAGATTACCTCGAGCAACCAGTGAGGGATCGCGAATTTCTGGAGCACATCCATGGAAGGGCAGGCTTGCCCCAGGAGCGCATCAAGTCTGCACTATATGACACGATCTACCTGCGGTTCTCAAAGACCGAAATCCTCCACCTGTTGCTGGCGACTGGTCTAGTGACGGCCGTCGGAATGTCCTTCTACGGGTTCAGGCTGCAATGGGACTTCCTTATTATCTTTATCAGCGCGTTTATCGTACACGAGCTTGGCCACAAGTTTCTTGCTCAGTTCTACAGGGCCTGGGCAGAGTTCCGCGTATTGTTCTTTGGGGCAGTAATCACGGCAATTTCTGCGCTGCCGTTCTTGCCATTCAAATTCATAGCGCCCGGAGTAGTCTGGGTCAGCGGCAACCTCACACACAGCCGCAGCGGCAAGGTTTCATGGATAGGGCCTCTGACAAACCTGGCCATGGGAACTGGATTTCTGGTTTCTTACCTGGCGCTTGCGGCAATAGATTCCACAAATTCAATCCTGCTGGTGGGCGTAAGGTTCAACGGGTTAATTGCCTTCTTTAACATGATTCCTTTCATGGGGCTGGACGGACAAAAGATTTTTGGCTGGAACAAGCTGGTCTGGGTGTTGACCTTTGCCGCGGGAATCGGGCTTTTTATAGCAGGTGACCTCCTCACCGGCGGGTTCACAGCGGGTTTCTTGGGGCGGTTCTTTTAGTTTACACAGTCAAGATCGCCCGCACCAGATCCTCTATGCGGTAAAATTTTTCACAAAAGACGCATTTCCATACCTTTACTTCTCCAATCAAGACTGTGCCCCTGTAATTCACCAATTCGCTCATGCATTTGGGGCAGTGAAACATTCCTGCCATAAAGATAGGCTGGCTTATTGAAATATCAAATGATGGCTTTTTCTATTAGAAGATCCTATGGCCAACGTCAATAGGACTCACTTCTTCATCCTGCATAGATTTCTTCGCGACATCACGACAAGTTTATTGTCCTTAACCCTGTTGATTTCAAAGTCGATTGCAAGCATGCCGTAGCCTTTGTCATCCTTTTTTCAGACGTGATGTATTTCACTCCAAGCTCCTCTCCTGCGTAGTCCTCGCCGAGAAACCTCGTATGTCGGCTGCTCCAGGCAAGATCGCCGTCCATGCCGTAGAGCAGCATCACGCAGTCTGAAAATGCTGGAAGCGGCTTCATTTTGCCTTCGGCGCGCGCTATTATGGATCTCCCCGGCGGCATCGTGCCCTTGATGCCTTCCTTTGCTGCCATCTACGGGTTTTCAAGCAGGACGTTCCTCGTCCGCCTAAATGCGATAAAACTGTCAATATCTGCCTCGGTTATCGTCATCGATGCAGCAATAGTCTGGCCGATTGCAAAATCCTCAAACCTCGTGCGGCTCATGCTGACAGGCTGGCTTTTATACTTACATGAAGCAATTCACCGTACATGTCCTACTCGAACCTGTCGCAGATGAATTTTGAACTTTCTTCCGATCAGCACAAGTTCTTGCAAAAGGTCGACAGCGCGTGCAGGTCTATACGGCCTTATGAAGAAAAGTGCTACCTTGAAGAAAGATTCAACGACAGGGTCGTGCCGGTCTTTGGCATTATTGGAATGCTTGGCTGCCCGGTGTCAAGGAAATACGGCGGCCTCGGGTACGACATGCTGACCTTTGCGCTTGCAATAGAAAGGATAGGGGAAGAAGGGGCTTCGCTTCGCACCTTCTTTTCGGCCCATACCTCAATAGGCCAGCTGGTTCTGCAAGGATGGGGAAGCGAAGAGCAAAAGAAGGAGTACCTGCCAGACACGGCAAGCGGTAAGAGCATTATGGCGTTTGCGCTGACAGAACCGGCCGCCGGGAGCGACCCGTCTTCAATGATCACAAAATTTGAAACCCGGGGCGACCACTATGTGCTTAGAGGGAAAAAGCACTGGATCGGAAACGGCACGTCTGCAAACGTCATGACAACGTATGCAAAGGACACTGTCAGCGGCAAAATTTCTGCATTCATTGTGGAGCGCGATTTTCCGGGCCTCAGAACTGAAGAGATGAAAAACAAAATGGGGTTGCTCACGGTTAAGAACGCAGAAATTTATTTTGACAGTTGCATCGTGCCTAAAAAGAATCTGCTTGGCAAGAAGGGCCAGGGGCTCAATATCGCCTACAGCGCGCTCATTGATGGTCGGCTAAGCGTGGCAGCAGGAGCAGTAGGCGTCATGAAGGACTGCCTGCAGGAATGCATCGCGCATTCAAAGGCAAGGAAGCAGCATGGCTCGCCGCTTGCCAAAAAGCAGCTGATACAGGACCATATTGCAAAGATGGCAGTCAACATCGCAAGCTCGCGCTGGCTGATCTACAGGGCTGCGGTGGCGCAGCAAAGACTACATGATTACGTCGAAGGTATTGAGTCAGACGACCGGCCGTCTAAGCTTGGCCGGGGCAATAGAGAATATTCAGTGCTCAGAAGGGAGGCCGACGCGCTGGCCGCGATCGCCAAGTTCCATGCGAGCAACTGCGCTTTTGAGACGGCAAATAGTTCAGTGCAGGTGTTTGGCTCGTTTGGTTACCGGAAATCCGCAAGGGTGGCGAGGCACTTCCTCGACTCCCGGGCTACGATCATATACGAAGGTGCAAACGAGGTGCTTAAACTAAAGATAGCATCACAGGTGCTTGGCGTCGATTACAGGGCATACTGAAATATTCCGTAAATCTTAAAGCATTGTGTGAATATCGATATGGCGGCATGTCGACTCTCCAGATCCCAAAGTGGAACATTAAAGCAGATTATGTTGAAACGTGCAATTGCGACTATGGTTGCCCGCGCAACTTTAACGGCTTTCCGACGTACGGATTTTGCAGGGCATTGGTGCTCTACCACATCACAAGTGGTATATACGGCAGCGTCAAGCTCGACGGCATTGACGTGATCTATGCCGGATCTTGGCCCAAGGCCATACACGAGGGAAACGGTACGATGCAGCTTTTCATTACCGAGAAAGCAACTGAAGAGCAGAGAAAAGCAATAGTAGACATCTTTTCGGGCAAGGCAAAGGACGAGGGCCCATTTGCGCTCTGCAAGTACGATCAAGTACTCGCTAGATTCGCAGTTTGTGGATATTGCAGTCAAGATAGATGGCAAGAAGAGCAGCTTCTCAGTCCCGGGAGTAATTGATGTTCAGATCGAAAGTTTCAAAAACCCCGTGAGAGGCGAAGAGCAGGATACAAAGATTCAGCTACCAAAGGGCTTCACCTGGAAGGTTGCAGACGCGGCCAAGAGCAGGGTAATGCATATACTCACTCCAAGTCTGAATTTTGACGACTCTGGCAAAAACGCGTTCTATTCAGTCATCGAGTACAGTGGTCCCTAGGCGGACAGCGTCTGGCTCAATAGCTCTATGGCTTCATGCAATTCCTCTACTTTTATGGTGAGCGGCGGTATCACGCGCATCGCCTTCTGGCCGGCGGGAAGCAACAGGAGACCCTTCTTGAAGGCCCGCGCCAGCCTCTCGTCTCTGTCCTGTTTTGTCTTAAATTCGATCCCTATCATCAATCCTAGCCCTCTAACTTCGGTCATGCCGCCCTTTCCAGCAAGTTCCTGGAGGCCCTTCTTGAGCTTTGCGCCCATCGCAGTCGCGTTGTCGAGCAACCTGTCCTTTTTGATGATTTCAATTATCTTGCCGCCGGCTGCCATGTCGATCCTGCTTCCTCCGCCCCATGTGCTTGAAAGCGCACCCCGCTCAACTGGGTCAAGCCTTTTGTCATACGCGGCCATTCCGACCTGCAATGCCTTGGCCGCGGTCATTATGTCCGGCCGGACGCTATAGTGCTCAAATGACCACCACTTACCGGTCCGCCCCATCCCGGACTGCACTTCGTCAAGAATGAGCGGGACGCCATGTTTGTCGGCACATTTACGAAGGTTTTGAATGAATTGCCTGTTTGCAATGTTGTACCCGCCCTCTCCTTGTACCACTTCACTCAGTATGAACGCGACCTTGTTTTCAGACAACAGCTTTTCAGCGGCGTCTATTTCTGGATCAGAGTCGCTTGTGCAGAACTTTATTCGCAGTACAGGCACCTCTGGAAAGCCCTTCTTTTGCACAGGCTTACTGAAAGTAAAAGAGAGCGCGCCTAGAGTCCTGCCGTGGAAGGCATTGATGCACGACACGCCCGGCTGCGTTGAAGGAGTGATTGTTGAGATTTTCCTGTAAGCAATCTTGATTGCGTTTTCAACTGCTTCTGCCCCGCTGTTTATGAAAAATGTCTTGAACTCTCGGGGAATTATCGACGCTACCTGCTCTGACAGCTCGGCGTGCTCTTTGCAGTAAAAGTCCTGCCCTGCTATCTTGTGCACACCGTTCTTTGACTGCTCTGCCAAGACTTGCATTATTTCCGGATGCGAGTACCCGAGCGGACAAGAACCGATGTTGGAAGTAAAGTCAAGGAACGAGTTTCCATCGACATCATGCAGAATGGAACCGCTGCCATCTGCAATCACGAGTGGATAAGTGAACGTTGAGTCATAGCAATTTCTTTTCACAACAGCTATTATGCGCTTGGCGGCGGGGCCCGGCGGCTCGACGACAATCTTGCTTCTCACACCAATAATTGCCATGAGACAGTATTAACTATACCCGGCGCGGGCGCCTACTTCAACAGGAAGACTATCGAAATATTATGAAATAATTACACAAATACTTAACACAGGATATTTTGGTCAACCCATATCTAGACACTCGGGACGGTGGATGAAAGCGAAATACCGGCCCAGTAGAGTATATCTTTGGACAGGAACCTTGAAGGGCTCCGGAAGCTTCGCAAGTGGTGCATTCTAGCTCTACATTTTTACGGAGATGCCAAGATATGCAATCTAGCACGAAGACCTTGATTGGGGCGGCGCTTCTTCAAGGATCACCTCAGCTTCAAGGCTATTATTATCTCTGACCACTACAAACCTGATGCTTTCGCCAACTTGTTTTTGTGTCAAGACGGCGCAAATTTCCTCAACTCCATTGATCTTCCTGCCATCCATGCTAACAATGATATCCCCACCCACAGGCACTGGTTCTCCGTCAATGGTGGTGACGTTGTTGGACCCTCTTAGTCCCGCCTTGTCAGCTGGGCTTGCTGGCGCTATGGAGAAGATCAAAAAGCCGTACTCCTGGTTAATCCCGAGCGCTTCAGCCCGCTCCGGCGTTAGTTCTACTCCCGTAGTTACGCCGATCCATGGCTCTTTTGGTCGTTCTGCTGGCCCACCGCTGTAGACGTAAAAGAACGCGCCTCCAACTACCGAAATCAGCAGGCCAAACGAAATGGCGGTATTGAAGGGATTGTGCACTGAATTATTTTATCAAGTGGGAAAATAATCTTTTCGGCTATAATGTACCGAACTTTGGCAACAACGTCCCGCACTCCCTGCAGCCAAACATTGCCACCGTTGACTCCTGCCTTACAGTGCTCATGTCGCCTATTATGAGTCTGCCCTGCATTTCTGCGGCCACCATTCCTTCCATGTCGCTTTCCTGGATGCCGTAGATGACTGGGATTATCGTCACCACCCTGTCGCATTTTTCACAGTAGCCCTGCGATACCTGCCGCGGACTAGCCGAATGGAAGCTAGAGTGGAGCCTATCTGCCTCTTCCTTTGTTATCCCAATGGTTTCTGCGAGCCGAAAATTGATCCTGTAGTAGATGAGGTCACCTTCGTCGTGCTCATTATTCTTCAGGTACGAAACGTGGAGTTCTTTTAGCATCCGGTCTACCTCGGCTTGCCTGCCCACAATCGGCTAGCTTCACGTAACCTTATAGAAGTCTTACTGAAAACCTAATTCGTCATTTCAAAAAAAAGGCCGCAGGAAGATAATATGTTCTTGCCGGCTAAATGTCGTAGTAGATCATGAACTGCCGCTCTCTCGACCTGCCCGCGTAGGCAGCTTCTTCCTGCTTGAGCGCAACGTAGGTTTCTAGCAGGTC
>Ga0209751_10003895_pt1 | contig 14369 bp, 14 predicted proteins | sample RifCSP13_1_FD_184019 | JGI IMG/M metagenome (GOLD analysis project Ga0209751, IMG submission 184019) | Soil microbial communities from Rifle, Colorado - Rifle CSP2_sed 13_1 (SPAdes) (version 2) | ecosystem: Environmental > Terrestrial > Deep subsurface > Rock core/Sediment | place: Rifle... | reverse complement strand
GATCCGCGCCGACTTCATGTAGCATGGCTTCGTGAGAATAAAAACGCGCCGGCACCCGCATGTCATCCCGAAAAGAGCGCGGGATTTCCCAAAGCACCGGCGTGATTTTTCGGATCTTTTGGAAATCAAACATGCTCTTTTCTCTAAATATCAAAAATAATGGTTGTGGCTCATGTTCCTGTGGGATCTTTGCCGACTTCGGCTTCGTGGTACGTTGCCGCCTTGATGTCTTCGCCGAAGCCCGCTACTCTCTCCCCTTCCAATTCCGCTTCCAACTTTCGCTCGCCGAGAGTATGGAACCGCACTTCCGTATAGGCTTCGCTCTCCGTATGCATCCATACCAAGGCTTCGTTCAAGAAATCGATGAGAAGCGCCGTCCGATCCGGCGCGTCCAAAGCTATCTTCCGCCTGATCTTTTCACCCTCCTTTTTTGTTTCAGGGGACATGAGGGACACCATGCCGAAGAGGGCGTCGCGAAAGAGCCCTTCGGGGGAATCGCCGGTCACTCGCATCCGGACATCGGCCGTGTGTTCCAAAAAAGAATACGGCATAAAAAACCAATAGAACTGGGCGTTGTTATTACTCTTTCACCACGAGCCGGGCGCATGCGTGGCCGCCCAATGGCGCAACCAGGCCAGTTGTTTTTTACTCGGTCCGCCTCCGAACTTTTTCGATTCCCGGATGGCTTTCGCCATAGACCACCCTTCTATGGAGTAGCGGTAGAGCGCGACCATGGTCCCAGTCCGGGCATTCCCTGCCCGACAGTAGACGTGCACCGGACGATTGGCCGGCTGAGAGACGATAGAGAGAAACCGCCGCGCCTGCGCGTCAGTCGGTGGAAAAGATTCCGGAATCGGCAAGATGAATTTTTTCATCCCTGCTTGCTTGAATTCCTGAGATAAAGTGGCATCGCCTTTTTTATAGAACTTGAGCTCGCCCGGCGCCACCAGCATCACCACGCTCTTGACGCCCAACTTCTGTAGACGCAGCATATTTTTGTTGGTCGGAAGACCCGAACGGGAGAGTACGCCAGGAGTAACAACCTTGTACTGCTTGGGATTGCTCCCGGACTTCTCTTTGGCTGAAACGGAAGATACCGAAACGCTCCCCGCTACAACCAGAGCAGCTATCATGCTGAGCACTATGAGCGATGTTTTCTTTTGCATAGTCCCTCACCTCCTTTTTGATGAGCCTCCCCCTTATATAAGTATACTCCTCTCTGTCAAGGCTATCCTTGTCATATTCAGTAATAAAATAAGGCTTGATAAAGCCTCATTAATACCATTTTTTCTACAGTCTTCCCCTTAAAAATGGGCGATATGCTTTGATTCCGCAAGAGGATCAGAATAAGAATTCTCTGAAAAGAAATGCTCGCGCTGCTCCAATGCGTTTTCGATGAAAAACAGCTGGTTTCTGCGGATGGGGATAGGTTTTCCAGTCCGAAGCAAGCTCCTGGGGCAAATACCTGTCATTCGAAACGAAAAATCTCAAAGTCGCTTTCACTTGATCGTCGGATGAGTCATCGAAAAAACGATTCCACTAATCCATACGCATAGACGGCACCAAATGCGAGAGTGGCATTGAACACCGCCGTACCGAGCGTAAGCGGCACCATGACTCGCCAAAACGGATAGCGCGCCAACCCCATAGTCACTCCGACAAAATCGTTGGAAAATGGAATGAGTGCGCCATAGAAAAAGATGAAGATGGGCAAAAATCGCCGATGACGCTCGAAAAAATCATGGACTCGCTGAATCGAAGCTTCGTATCTTTTCGGTATGAAAGCGCGGCCTTGATATCCGAGGTAATAGGAGGTCGAGTCACCGATCGCGAGACCAAACGTCGCCGCCACCGCCAAAAGCAAAGGTGCGAGACCACCCGCAGCCAGCGCTATCAGCACGAGGTGATAGGGAGCCAGCCCGAAAACGCTGAGGCCGCTCACGAACGAGAGAAGAAAAATCAAAAGATATCCGTTTTGGACACCGATATACTCAATGAGCGCTTCCGGTGAAGAAAAAAAGAACAAAGCTATCCATCCCGCCAGGATGATGAAAAACATGACGCGAGGGAAGAGAACAAGGAATTCACGCGGATTATTCGACTCGTTCATAATCGAAGCAAAAGGATGTTATCGGCGCCTCACACGCTCCGGAGCCAAGCAGCCGGATGAGACGAGCCTGCAATTGATTTTGCTCATCATACACGCCCACGACCAGCACCCGGTCGCCGGTCTGCAAATCATCCTGTATCGCAGAGCGGCCTTTACGGATAGCTGTTCCCTCCCCTATGAGGACGACTTGCTCATTTCCGTCCCGTCTTTGGAGCACCAGCTCTGTTTCAGCAAGCTCTCGGACTGTCCCGACGACGTAACGTGCCGAGTGATAAGTCTTTTGGAACCAGAATTCGGCCGAATAGAAAACAAAAACCACCGCGACAGAGGCGAGAGCCAAGAAAAAATAGAATGCTATGCGCGCTGGATTTTTCATACACAGCCATGAAAAAAAAGTGCTTCTCTACCTTAGGTATCCCTCCAAACTCCCGCCTTGTCAATGAAATAAATCATAATCAAAAAAAGAGGCTCCGATAAGCCTCTATTTTAATTACCCTCCTGACAGGATTCGAACATTTGAATGGGAGCAGGCGTTTCCTGATCCAATAATTTCTTTGCATCAAACGGAGCAACTATTCAGCTTAATACGAAATTGAGTTGGGGCTGATGTAGCCGGATAAGAAGATAAAGTCACGCGGATCGGTATCATTTTTTTCTCGAGCAAACATTTCTCCATTGCACCGGAGGGGATCGGCGTCGCGCGCCTCTTTGGTAATTATCAGTTCATCGCGGCTTTTTACACCGCGCTCGCGATATTCGGCAAAGAGGCTGTCAGGCATAACATCAAAATACGACACGAAGTTCCTGCTAAATTTTCCCACCGTAATCGCTATATCGGTATTCTGGTATTGCGATATCACTCCGATTTTCTGACCGGCGCTCACCTGGCTTCCATCCTTCATGCCACTCTCCAAGTAGATGTGAAACAGACGCACGGTATGATTGGGATAAGATTCGGGACGAATGTACACTTGCTCACCGATAGGCATCTGTTCGCTTTTGACGGCTACGATTTCACCATCCACCGGCGAGTAGATATTGATGTCGTTTATTCCATCTGGTTTGGGCGGAATCCCGTTGCCTCTATCATAGGCCAGCATTTTTTCCCTAGTATCCTGGGTATTGAAGTAATGCTTCATGCTCCGGCACGTTTCCCCATTTCCGGAGAAATCGTGCCCGGAACCGGAGCGGAATTTTGAGATGGAGTAAATTTTGTCCAAATCGATGAAGTCGGCTTCAATAAACTGTGGCAAACTATCGGTTCCAGTACTCGGGCGCAAGACAAAAACTACCGCGATAGCGGCTACAATGAACACTCCTCCAAAGGTAACCAGTTTTTTATTCATATTTCTACTCTTTCAAAGAAAAATTTATTTCTATTGTATCACGCGTTCTATCGTCCCCTGGCCGCACCCAAGGTGTAGCCGCGGGCAGGCTATCGGGGATATGAAAAACAATTCCCTCACCGCACAAACTCAACATAATTCGTCATAATCCATGGACCTTGACCGCAGACTGAACGGTTGGATTTTTCCACCCTAACTGCTTCTTCATCGGGCATACTCAGATATAAAACCGATTTTTGCCCTATGCCATACGTTTTTACATTTGGCGAGCTCGTAGTTTCATAGCAGTAGACACTGCCGTCCGGCTTTACTTCGGCAAAATCTCGGTTTACATTGCCGCTGTTTTTAGGCATAAAGTAATTTACTCCGCTTTTGTAACCCTTGCTCTCTCCGGAATTCCCCATCGAAAAGGCTTGCTGCAGTGGATTTTTATTGTCGTTTACCAATGCCAGGTTCTTGTCTTCAAGTGAATTTTGCGTATGATCGCGGCTGAACCAGTGACCCCGAGCGGTGCCTTTTATGTCCGCTTCTATCGTGCCACAAACCGGCTCAATCGTCCTTTTTTCATTTCTGCCATAACCGCTAAAGCGCCCCAGCATTTCATTTTTAATACTCGCTGTAAAATAATTTACCGGACAGACATTATAAAAAGTTTCTTCACGCCAACGAGCGGGATTGGCAAATTTCAATTTCTCACTACGAAAATCCGTCGCCCAAATATCCAATGCAGCCGAACGCCCATTGAAGACTGTCCCCATTTCTTCGCCGGCCTTGATGAATATTTTCAGCTGGCCATACCAGCAAGCGCGATATTTCGACCCACCGGTAGTATAATCATTACATTTTTTATCTGTTATTTTTTCTATTGCAGCCTTTAGTTTGGCGGAGAGTCTGCCTACATGGCCGAACTTTCCTTCAAACTCAGCACAGGGCTGATAGACTATCCCATAGTCGGTTTTTTGGGTGGCGAGGTCTTCACTGGTGCTAACCTCAGTAATCCACATATCCCCGGGAGAATAAAACGGTTTGGCAAAGTCCTCCGTTGTTTCGCCATTCCTTCCCGGTGTCTTTTTGGAAAACAAATATATATGGTCGGTTGGGAAAACATGCCCGGTCGGGTTCAGGCTGCCCAAAGGTATCAAATCACCATAATCCTCGCTCTTGATTGGAGAAACCGTAAAAAAATCCATCTTGTTTCCGCAGGCCGGCAGATCCGCCCTCTCTTTTTCAGCTTTTCCATAATTATTTTGACCGACGCTATCTGAAACAGCGGAGCCAATTTGCGCCGGATCGGTTTTTCTATTCCCTGCCAACAATATTACAGTCAAAATTAAAATTACAGCAACGAGGCCGCCGACCAACAATTTTTTATTTGCCATATTTTTATTACCAAACGAAGTAAGCGAGTTTTTGGACAGTCTGGCGCCATCTCATATTATCTTTTGCCCTCTTCAGCAAAAACACCTACATATTTTACACATTTATATTTCCGGCCCGCCAAAAACGGGAATTGTGTAATTGCCATAGCGCCAGATTCGCTGGCTTTCCGCTGGCGCGGGCACAAAAGTATTATTGATTGATGTGGCGCTTGATTGAGCATCAATATAAACACCATCGCCGCAATTTGTAATTATATTATTTTTAATGAGTTGCGATCCCGCGATAGAAGCAATGCCGGTATGGCAGTCATTAATAGTATTACCAACGACTTCTTGATTGCCATTAAATTTGAGATCAATCCCTTCGTGTCCTGCGTCAGATAAATTATTGTTTATTATTTTAATATTTGAATTAGCCGCAGATATCGCGCCCCACATTGCATGACGGGATATACTATTTTGAATGACACTATTGGGCTGTTCGCCTATAGGATTAATTCCGTTTCTGGTATACTCAACAATAATATTTTCTACAATGCTTCCATCTCCTTGAAAAATAATTGCTTCCCAATCGGCTAAATTTGGTTTTGACGCCGCGGATGTAAAAATAATAGGTCGGTCTTTTGTACCCTTGGCTATGAATTTTTTCAAAACAAACAAACTAGAATGAGTAGTTGTATATGATTTAAGCCGAGTCGGATCTTTGTCATTAAAGCCATCTGTCGGTACTTCATCTCCCTTATGGCGATCGTCTCCAACGGAGAACTTAATCGTTGCCCCGGGCAAAACGGTGAGATTCCCTAAAATCTCAACATCTCCAGTAACATAGATGTCACCGTTCCAAATTTGATTGCCGATAAACCATCCGCTTACAGAAGTGTTGGATTTTTGGGTTGTCGAAAAATATTTATAAACAACAATACCAACGATAGTAACTGCTATTATTACTGAAATGTATAAAATTTTTTTCCAATCCATAAAATTTATTTAAACAATTCTGCCACCGGCACGCCCCTCCTTCGTTAAAACTGCGAACGGGCAGACGAGGGCTTTGGCCCAGAAGGAGTTGCTTCGCGACCCTACGGGGTAAACTATTTTTTCTAATGTGTCCACGGTTGGGTTCAGGCTTTCGCCTATTTCTCTCTTTACAACCGTATTTAACGCTAAATCAGCGTCTTTTGAAAGGCGATCCTGGGAGATTCCTTTTTTGACTCGCAATTTGCGGATATTTTCGCTAACTGTATTTGCCATATTATTTTTCGTTAATCTTCTCATTTTCCATAAGCAATTCCCATAACGGCTTAAACTGTATAACACTGTCGCCTTTTTTTATCTCTCGCTTTTCATCCCAAGTAAGCACAGTCATTTTTTTTACCTTTAATTCGCCACTTGCTTCAAGCAATGCTTTTGTTTCTCTTTGTTCAACATTTGTAGTTATCGTCTCGTAACAGACTTGTATAAGTTCGGTCACTTCCGTCCCTTTTTTTACAATAAAATCAACCTCGCGATTATTTCTGGTTTTGTAATAAAACAGGTCCTTGTTTGGCTTAATCCCGCGCTTGACGAGTTCGGTGAAAACAAGATTTTCCATGAGCTTGCCTTTGTCCGGAGAATGCTGAATTGCTTTCGCGCTTATAAAGCCATTATCGACAGCGTAGACTTTCCGAGGCGATTTTATCCGCTGTACGGACTTGGGCGAGTACCGCAGCAAAGAAAATATAAGATATGCTTCCTCCAGATATTTTATGTACTTCTCTGTAGTGGACGCGCTCCTTAAATTCAAAACCTCGAGCAACTTACGTACCGTATATAGACTGGCAAAATTATTTATTAAATGCGCCCCAAGATTTCCTATTTGAGTCGAGAATTTAACCTTATGCCTTTTGACTACGTCTTTGAAAAGCAGAGCGTCGAACAAGACTTCAAGGTAATCCTTTGGATCAAGGTTACTTACTACTACCTCAGGAAATCCGCCGCTCCGTAAATAACTTTCCATGAGATTCAGGCGCTCGGCCCGTTTTTGTGGCAAAGCACTATAATCAGCATCTATTTGAAACTTCTTCGCGCGAAGAAATTCATTGAAATCGAATGGCAGTATTTCTATAGGCATATGTCTACCGGTCAAATGCGTGGCGAGTTCTTTTGAAAGTAAATGGGCATTAGAGCCGGTAAGCACCAAGTTGTATCCTTCCCGGTGTAGCCGGTTAACAAACAGCTCCCAGTTCGGAAGATTTTGTATTTCATCAAAAAGAACGGTCTTTACCTGCCCATACGCGGCGTGCAATTCCTTCATGAGTTCATCGGTAGCTATACCGCCTACACTCGACAAGATCTCATCGTCAAAATTGAAATACATAAATGGACGCTCCTTTAAAAGCATGAGGGAAAATACCGACTTGCCAGCCCGACGAGGCCCTAGGACGACTTTTATCAAATTCGAATCCAGCCATTTCTTGGCAAATGGCTCTTTTGTTCGATTTATGTAGGAAAGAGTTAGAAGTTGCTCTTTCTGCAATTTTTGGTTAGAAACTATATCTTTAAGCATAATATTTCTCTTTTATTGGACAGAATACCTTGTTTTTGTCCAGTACAAGTAGTATACTGGACAAGATTGGCAAAGTCAACATTCTTTTGAAAAGAAAAGGTCAGGTACCTTTTTCGTCTCCTATTTTCATTATATTTCTTCCAAAGAAAAAACACACCAATGAGAGTGCGCTTTTCTTCAATGCTCGCCTGGCGGGATAGCTTTCCCTGCCTACCGGCAGGCAGGGAACCTTTTAGTGGGAGAATGTGTTTCCTGATCCTATAGTTGCTTTAGTTCAAATACAGAAATTGCTATTGTTAGAATCTGTTTGATCAAAACAAGCGCCTTTTCTTCTGATCTTACTTGAATTTCTCCCCAATTTTCCACACTCCCTTCTCACGGAAAGCAGGGATATTCTGCCGACGAGCAGCATTGGAAAAGGCAGATGGAGATTTCCTGTGCTTCTTCGCATACTCGGAAAGGGTAATGATTCTCTCTCCTTTTAGATACGTGATGCGCTTATGTAGTGATTCCGTAAGAGCAAGAGAGAACACCTTTCCCATCGTTTTTGAGTTCTTCCCATCGCGATAATCCGCGAATGCTTTGTAGTAGACTTCTTTCTCCTTATCTCGAATGATAATCAAAGGGAAGCCTAATCGAAGCAATTGATAACAGATAAGTACCCGACCGATCCGACCATTCCCATCACAAAATGGGTGGATATTCTCGAATTTCAGATGAAACTTAGCCATCTTGTCGAGAAAATACGAATCGTGATCGCTTCCATATTCGGAAAGGATCGAAGCTATCATCAGTTCTACATGCTCCGGTGCCGGAGCGATATATGTTCCTACCCGGACATATTCTCCTTTGCCCCGAAAACGCCCCGCAATCTCATCTTTAATACCTCCGATGAGCATCTGGTGCAAGAGCAAGATTACTTCCCTATCAATTTCTTTTTCCTGGGATTTCGTACGAATATAATTGATAACGCGAGCGAGATTCTTTGCCTCAAAAACTTCCCGCACAGACACATCTCGCGATACAGCGATATCAAACAAGATTTTTTCCGTCTCTTTGAGGGTTAGCGTCGAATTCTCAATAGCATTGGAATTGTAGACGCTCTCAGGAATCTCTGCTTCATCAAGCAAGCCCAGAAGTGATTCTTTGCCCTTTTTCAGGACATCAAACTCTTTCTTCAGTGCCTGGATATGGTTCTTAATCGGTTTGGTTATTGCCATATTTTTTAGTGAATAGTATACATTTATTATAGTCTATTCACCATAATTTGTCAATATATAGTGAATATATTACATAAACAGCACTCTATTCACTACTCTTTGTTGTCAGACTCGAACTATCCAATAGGGGTCAAAAATATTCGAACCAAATAAACAGCAGAAAAGAGCCATTAAATGGCTCTTTTCTGAACCTGCTCCCTCTAGTGAACAAACTTGGAACTTTTGATTGGGGAAACGTAAAGAAAGAAATGCTAGAATTTGGATTTGTATAAAAGATATGGAGCTCATCCGATGAGTCGATTTGCAAACTTTTGAGCAAAAGCTGAAGTTACTGGTACTTGAAATTCACATCACGCTGCTTGACAGGAAGCTGATATCCATCACATTCGAAAGGATAAGCAAGCACCCCACTGGGAAAACTCGCATCAGGACTATAACATTTCCAGTAAAAGAACGAGCTTGGTTGCACCCAATGAAGATAAGGGTTTCCTTCTTTAACAATCGGGCTGATTGATGTATCCGATACTTTAAAGGCGAAAGAAGCAAAAGAGTGCTTGCCAACACTGCCGGCGAAACCAATTGATTCCCCGCGCTTTACTTTATATCCAAGAAGGGGCTCACAGGCATTCACATTGCCTTTTTCTACAGTCACACCATCACTGAATGCAGCGGCAAGATGCCCCTTTGTCTGGACGCCCTCTCCAGGATTTTCACTCTCACCGCAATTGGGATTTTGATAATGTCCGCGCAATAGTGGCGAGCTGTATAAATGATAAATCTTAATAAGCATGCCCGGCCAATCAGGCATGGCAGACTCAAAAACTAACATCAGATCATTTGCCGGAGTTATTTTTTGCTTGCCAGCACCATTTTTATCATTTAAAAAATCATACTTGGCGTTATTGTTCTGAAAGCCCACAAATACCATATCAATAGGCGCCAATAAGGGTGTTCCATGCGCAAGTTCGAATTCATTGCTATGTTTAGTCGGGTAAGGTGTCCAATCCGGATGACTACCAAGTTTGGGGCCAAGCGTGATTATATCAGGGTCAGCACCCGCACCATATACTTCCGGATGAGTATTGATACCTACCATACTGGATGGTGGCGAAGTAATCGCGGATGCGCTTGTCTTGGGTACCGGAGTGGGTTTCGAAGAAGAAACGATCACTCTATTAGAATCTGCGCCTGATTTTGTGTTAAAGATTTTTTCCAAAATACTACTCGGGTTTGTCATGTAAAAAATGCCAACAAACACGATAATCAGTATTAAAACTATGAATTTTATTCTCATAATATTTTTTGTAGCTTTATCATATCACAAGTTCTAACGTCCCCTGGCCGCGCCCAAAGCACAGCCGCGGGCAGGCTCTCGTGGGTATAAAAAACAAGGCTCACATAAGCCCTATTTTCATTGGCTCCGGGGGTGGGATTCGAACTCACGACCAAGAGATTAACAGTCCCTCGCGGCATTTATCCGTACAAATCATTTGCTCCGCGGACAGGATTCGAACCTGTGACCTGGGGATTAACAGTCCCTCGCTCTACCGCTGAGCTACCGCGGAGCAAGTGATTTGTTTCCGAGCCGCTGATCCGCCTCCGCCAAGTTGGCGGAACGTCGGAATACGGTATTTTAAATCGCCTGTTCGGCGACGTCAGTATTCTAGACGAAACGCCAGAAAAAGGCAATGCAACAAGATAAATCCTCATTTCCCTAAAAGATCCAAAGCCTTGAGTGCGTACGATTTGATCGTATCATCAATATCAGGTGATGCTGAGATTTCCTCTCTGGTAAGCCAGTGGCAATCTGCTCTCTCATGCGTATCGGGCTGAATCACCTTGTCTGTCTGTGCGGCAGCAAAATAAATAAAGGCAATGTGCCTATGGTCTTTATCTACATCATGAATGTTTGTAAACACCGGGGGAATCAGTGGCCTTAATTTTCCTGAACCCTTTTCTGCACTCAGCATATTCCCAGCATATAGTTCCACGTCAAGCCCTACCTCCTCTTTAATTTCTCGTACCGCAGCTTCTTGTGGCGTTTCATCTAGTTCAATATGTCCTCCAGGGGCAATCCAGATATTGTATTTGTCATGTAAACGAATCAAAACCTTATCTTTGTGTACAACAAAAACTTCGGCAATAAAATCAATCTGCCCTTTGGCCGTATGAATATGCGACATACATTTCAATAATCGCGGAGTTTTTTCAAACTCTCGTGTTCGCGGATTTTCTCCAGCGCCTTGGCCTCGATCTGGCGAATGCGTTCGCGGGTCACGCCAAATTCCTGCCCCACCTCTTCGAGCGTGTGCGTCACGCCGTCTTCCAATCCGAAACGGATGCGCAGAATTTTTTGCTCCCGCGGGGTCAGCTCATTCAAGATATCCGAGATATGCGTTTTGAGTAACTTGCGGGAAGCGGCCTGATGCGGCATCACCGTTTCCGTATCTTCGATGAAGTCTCCCAGCACGCTGTCATCTTCGTTATCGCCGACCGACGTCTCGAGCGACACCGTTTCCTGGGAAATCTTCTGGATATGCCGGATCTTGTCCACTTCCAGATTCATTTCCGCCGCTATTTCTTCCGCTAGCGGTTCGCGGCCCAGTTCCTGCACCAAGCGGCGCGTAATCTGGGCGTACTTATTGATCGTCTCTACCATGTGCACCGGAATGCGGATGGTGCGCGACTGATCAGCCAAGGCACGGGTAATGGCCTGGCGGATCCACCAGGTGGCATAGGTGGAAAATTTGTAGCCTTTGCGGTAGTCGAATTTCTCGACGGCTCGAAACAATCCGATATTCCCCTCTTGGATAAGGTCGAGAAGGGACAAATTGTGCGAACGGCCGACATATTTCTTGGCAATCGATACGACGAGGCGCAGGTTGGCTTCGGTCAAGCGCTGTTTCGCCGCGAGATCCCCTTTCTCGATCAGCTTGGCGAGCCGCACTTCTTCTTCGCCGGAAAGGAGGGCCACGCGCCCGATTTCCTTCAAATACATCTGCACGAGATCCGAGGTACTCTCTTCGCCAAGATCCATCATTTTATCTTTGGCCTTCGGCGCCGCTTTGCCCTTGCCCTTGCCCTTGCCTTTTTTGCCGAACTCTTCCGCTACTTTGTGGATGTCGAGCTTGAGCATTTCCTCCGACCCGACGACGCGGATACCGGAATTTTCCAGCTGTTCGTAGAGGTGCTCCAGATGATCGATGTCCTGCTCCACGTCAGGGAGGATATGAATAATCTCATCTTCCGTCACAAAGCCGCGCTGTTTGCCACGTGCCAGAAGCTCCGTCAAAGCGCCCTGTTTCTCAGCTAACCGCTCTTTCTTGCTGGGAGCTTTCTTTTTTGCCAGCTTGGCATGCTTTCTCTTGCCAGCTTTTGGTTTCTTGGCATGCGCTTTTTTTGTGAATCTTTTCCCCTTCTTCTTTGCACGCTGTCTCTGAGCCGCTCCGCGCTGTTTTTTTCCGCCAGCTGGCGGACTGACTTTTTTGTGGCTTTTCTTGTGAACAGCTTTCTTCACACGCTTTTTTAGGGCCTTTTTCGCCTTTTTGATACCTTTTTTCTTTCTCGCCATACCCAGTAATAGAACTTCGACAACTTTTCTTTTAAAAATAGTTGAAATTCAAGTTAGTAGAAATTATCTTATGTATATACTTACAGTTTAGAATCATTTTTATTGTCATCCCGACCGACGTTTCGGAGTGGAGGGATCTGTGTTGATAGAAGGTAGATTCCTCGACCTGCCTCGCCGACTCATCAGGGCGGGCAAGCTCGGAATGACACATATCAAGCATCCCTCTGCTTCATTTACAAAAATCTATTGTAGCAACCTTATGAAAACTTGTCCAAAGAAATTGCCGTAAACTCCGCCAGGAGCTTTTTCTCCAAGCTTTTATCTTTTTTCTCCCGAGCCTCTCCCAGGGACTGTTCCAAAGCGATGAGTTTCTCACGCCGCATGATTTCTCCTTTGAGATTCTCCAGATACTTCTTGGCGACTTCCAGCATCTTGCCGGTCCGTTCTTCATCTGGCACGCCGATGAAATCCGGTAATTCCAAGACCCGAAAAGAAAGTCTCATCGCTTCGCTTTTCAGAAGAGCATCTTCGATAAATGACAGCGGCTCGCGCTCCCCCGCTTGCACCAGAAAAAAATAAAGGGGATGTTTCTCCAAGAACGCCTTGGTCTCACCATCTGCGAGAAGGTTGAGAAGCGTTTCTCTCACCACGCGGTCAGCATACATCATCCCCACCAGCTCTTCCCGCAAGAGTTCTGAACGTTTGCCAAAAGAATTGCTGTAAGACAATTCCTTGGTTGGCACATCAGAGCGCTCACGCCGCTCTCCCCCCTGGATCGCTGTCTGTACTACACCCAAGACGAGTTTTTCTTCCATTTTGATTTCCCGCGCCAGCTCTTTGATCCAGTGAGAACGCTCGATCGGATTCTTCACGAACATGAGGAGCTCTGTATACTCATCCGCTATCTTGCGCTTGCCCTCTGAGCTGCTGCGATCATATTTCTCTAGGCTGGCTTCCAAAAAATATTTGAGGGCTGGCACGGATCGCGCTACCGCTTCACGCAACTTCTCCGGATCCTCCTTCCCCATCTCGGCCGCGTCTTTGCCGAACGGAAGCGCAATGACTGAGACCAACAGTTCCTTTTCCAAAGCTAGTTCCGCACTCTTACGAGCCGCCTTCTGCCCGGCTCCGTCCATATCGAAAAACAGCCGCGCCTCGCTACCATAGCGCTTAATAAGCGTAAGCTGTTCCGGCGTAAGGGCGGTACCGGACACCGCGACGGTATTCTCGATTCCCGCCTGATGCATCGCGATGACATCCATATTCCCCTCGACGATAACTGTCGCACCTGCCTGTTTCATGGCTTGCTTGCCATGGAACAATCCATACAGCGCCCGGCTCTTGTGGTACACTGGCGTCTCCGGCGTATTGATGTATTTCGCTTGTGTTTCATCCCCGCCCGGCGCCACCCGCGCCGAATATCCGATCACCCGCCCGAGAATATCGAAAATGGGAAACATGATGCGATCACGGAAACGGTCGTAGTATGAGGAGGATGCAGGATAAGAGATATCTGATGCCTGATTTTCTTTTGACTTGTGGATGATAAGACCGGCGGATTCGATCTCTTCTACTTTGAATCCGCGCTCAGCCAAAAAATCCAGCAAGTGATGCCAGCCATCCGGCGCATACCCCAGGCGGAATTTTTGGATGCTTTCCAGAAACAGGCCGCGGCCGGTGAGATAGCTCACAATTTTTTCTCGACCGACATTGCCAGACAGTTGTTTCTCATAAAACTTGGTCGCGAGCTCCAGAAGATCGAAGATGCGCTCCTTGGTTTCCTTGTTTTTTTCTTCGCCCTTGTACTGCGGCAATTCCACCCCGGCGCGCTCCGCCAGCATCTTGAGCGCTTCGCGGAATTCCAAGCCCTCCATTTCCATCACGAAAGCGAACACATCCCCGCCCTTGCCGCAGCCGAAACAGTGCCACATGGCCTTCTCCTCGTTCACCATAAAAGACGGCGTGCGCTCCTGATGGAACGGACAGCAAGCCTTCCAGTGCGCTCCTGACTTTTCCAGTCGGACATACGAGCCGATCAGCTCTACGACATTCAGCCGCGCCTTGATTTCGTCAGTAGTTCCGCTCATAACCTTAGCATAAAGCCAAATGGCTCTAAAAAGCAAACCACCCCAGGCGCGAGGCCAACGGGAGGAATATTTTTTCTCTCTTCTTACAGTAGTCCGGCCACTGTAAGGGGA
>Ga0209751_10003894_pt1 | contig 14370 bp, 16 predicted proteins | sample RifCSP13_1_FD_184019 | JGI IMG/M metagenome (GOLD analysis project Ga0209751, IMG submission 184019) | Soil microbial communities from Rifle, Colorado - Rifle CSP2_sed 13_1 (SPAdes) (version 2) | ecosystem: Environmental > Terrestrial > Deep subsurface > Rock core/Sediment | place: Rifle... | reverse complement strand
AATTTCTTGTAAATCGTGTGATAAGATTGGAGTGGCATGGAAGATAAAATTAAAGAAGCTAAAGCAATAATAGACAACGCATCTAGTATAACCGTCCTCACTGGCGCAGGCATCTCAGCAGAAAGTGGGATTCCAACATTCAGAGGAGAAGATGGACTTTGGAGAAAGTTTAGATCAGAAGAACTTGCAACCCAGGAGGCGTTTCAAAGAGACCCTAAGCTTGTTTGGGAGTGGTACGATTGGAGAAGAGGCTTAGTAAAAGAAGCAATGCCAAATCCTGGCCATTATGCCCTCGTTAACCTTGAAAACGAGAAAACCAATTTCACCCTTGTAACGCAGAATATTGACGGGTTACATCAACTTACAGGAAATAGAAATATCATAGAAATGCATGGAAACCTATGGCAGATAAGATGTACTAGCTGTGGCGTTGTAGAGGAAAACCATGATGTACCACTTAAAGAAATCCATCCTAAATGTAAAAATTGCGACGCACTCGGACGTCCAAATGTAGTTTGGTTCGGAGAGATGATACCGATGCCAATTATTGACAACATCCTGATTGCCATAGACAAATGTCAAGTAATGCTTATTGTTGGAACATCAGGAATTGTAGAACCCGCAGCATCTATGGGACTTGTAGCAAAACATACTGGAAAAACCGTGATCGAGGTAAATCTTGAGACAACTCCTAACTCATCACATTATGACATCAGTATTCTTGGTAAATCAGGAGAAATTTTACCGATGCTTTGTAGTGGCGTATAATTATACGCCACTACTTTCTTTTATTTCCTACCAGCCTAACAGCCACTTTTATTGCAGCAATCATGCTTGAAGGATTCGCTTTACCCCTCCATGCAATGTCATATGCAGTGCCGTGATCTGGTGAGGTTCTGATAATCGGAAGACCCAGAGTTACGTTCACACCATCATCAAACGATAGCATTTTAAATGGAATTAAACCTTGGTCGTGATACATTGCTATAACCGCATCCCACTTTGCCTGTGTAGCGTAATAAAACAAAGTATCAGCAGGCATAGGTCCTGTAACATTTATTCCTTTCGTTCTTGCTTTGTTAATCGCAGGAATAATATGGAGTGCTTCTTCATTTCCAAACGCGCCAGCCTCTCCTGCGTGAGGATTTAGGGCGGAAACAACTATTCGAGGTTCTGGTATCCTAAAAAGATTAATCAAGGCTTCATTAGTAAGTTCAATTGTTGATAGGATCTTCTCTTCATTAATCAACCGAGGAACATCAGATAATGCGCAGTGAATAGTAACAAGCACAACCCTAAACCTCCCACCTTCAAACATCATTGCAACCCTTTTTGCGCCTGTGAATTCCTGAAGCATTTCAGTGTGACCCGGGTACTTTGCTCCGGCAAGGTGGATGGATTCTTTACTTATTGGAGCAGTAACAATTGCGTCTATTTTCCCTTCTAAGGCATATTGAGCGGCCTCTTTAATGTATGCGATGCTTGCCTGCCCCGCTTGTTTGTCCGTATGCCCTGGGCTGAGCCTCGTTATATCAAAATTAGCAATATTTACTATATTGATTTCAGTCATTACACCAGCGACATCTTTTGCCTTCTCAAGTATACTTGTATCACCAAACACTAGTGGTTTGCATAAATTCTGAAGTTCACTACATAATAAAGCCTTTACAATGACTTCAGCCCCGATTCCATTCGGATCGCCCATAGTTATACCTATAATTGGTTTATTGGACATATGCTCCATAGCTTTGTTAATCTTAAAGCTCCAGATTGATAGGTGCAGACCCCGGTAGTAAGTGGAAAAACGTATTTTGGTATATCACATATCGAAGACTTCCATCATCCACCCTTTCAAGAATCCAATTTTCTCCGACTACGGCTTTAATGGTTGACGGTTTGGTTTTAGAATCACGATAGCGTGCTTCCCAATATACAGTGCCTTCAGCTCGAACACGTTCGGGTGAACTGCTTAATTCTGTTATATAAAAATCTCCTATTTCATGTACCTCATCTGTCCATTTGGCATGTAGTTTCTGGTGAGTATCTAAATCCAGGGCGAAGCCATCAGGTGTGTAAATACGAGCATCGGGATATAGATGGTATCGAGCCGCCTCTGATCCACTGGCTCCGCTATGCACTGTTTCAAACCAATTCCTTGCATGGATAATTATTTCCTCTAATTTAATACTCATATCCAATACCTCCTTGGTTGTCTTGAATCCATTGTTGGTAATATTTATTTGGTGTAAGTTAAACAATTCCTCAAGAAAACCATCGAGGAAACGTGAGCAAACCCAAAAAAAGAATTACCCCACCCTTCCATAAATTCTCGGTTTAAATTTTACACCTAGGTCTTCGACAATTCCTCTGCACTTCTCGACATCAACTCCGGGAATCGTTACAACACTTGCAGTAACATCAGGAATATAATTTTTTGCATCCTTTATAAAGTCTAATACTGCAAAATAGGCTTGCTCTCTGTACTTTGAAGGGCAAACCTTAGCATAAGTCTCTGCATCTTGAGCATTAAGGCTTATTGAAATTGCATCTACCAGTCCCTTTAACCCAGGAAGCACATTTCGTTTATAGACAAGGTTTGCAAGTCCATCAGTGTCAACCCTGATCCTTTTTGCTCCTTTCTCCTTAAGCTTTTTAGATACTTCCTTAACTACATCAACTCTAAGAAGTGGCTCACCCCATCCAACGAAAACGATTTCATTATAGAGAGTAGGATTGCCTGCAGCGTCAAGGACCTCATTAACTGTCGGTTCTTTCTTTATTCTGAGATTAAAATCTCGTATCATAAAGCTCCTCCACTTTCCACAAAACACACAGGCAATCGTACATCGGTTTGTTATATTGAGGTATAAAGAATCTCTGAGTTTATAAGCGATCGATGTTGTTGCCTCAGGTGGTTCAAATATAAAAAGATTCTTCGCGTTAGTAGTTGTTTCTTCTTCGATCTTTTCAGATGAAAGCCCTCTTAACTCTGCTATTTTCTCAGCAACATACTTTACATAAGAAGGCTCATTCCTTTTTCCTCTAAATGGAATTGGAGCAAGGTACGGTGAATCGGTCTCAATCAGAATCCTCTCGATTGGAATTTTCCTTGCTGCTTGTCTTATATCCTCTGCATTTTTGAAAGTCAGGATTCCAGAGAATGAAATATAAAAACCCTCGTCTATATATTTCCTTGCCGTTTCATAATCACCAGTAAAGGAGTGAATTACACCCATTGTCTCCCATGCGGCCTCTTCTTTTAACATTTTAAGAACGTCGTCGTGTGCTTCACGAACGTGAATAATCAATGGAAGATCAAGTTTTTTTGCAAGCTCAATATGCCTTCTAAACGAATTGATCTGAATATCGCGTGGTGAGTGCATATAGTGGTAATCAAGCCCTGTCTCGCCAATGGCTACGACTTTTTGCTCATTACAAAGATCTTCTATTTGCGACAAAACTTCCTCATCAAAACTAGATGCTTCATGTGGATGAATCCCGACTGCTGTAAAAACCATAGGAAAATCTTCTGCAATCTCAACAGTTTTATTTGAAGAGATTAAATCAGACGAAACGGCAACGATTCTTTCAATACCAGTATCCCCAGCCCTTTCAATAACCTGAGGGATATCCTCTAGCATTTCTAAATGTGCGTGGGTGTCAATAAGCATTCCCCTATTCCCCGCTTTTATCCTTTATAAGCTCTAAAGGAGGCCTGTATACTGTTTCATCCCCTGTCTTCTCAGTTAATTTCTGGGCCTCTCTTTCTTTATCCCTAAGTAAATCCTTTAACTCATCCATGAATTGATTTATATCTTTAAAAGACCTATAAACTGAGGAAAATCTGACGTAAGCAACCTCATCGAGCTCATAGAGTTTTTTAATAACCCTTTCTCCAATCTCTCGACATTCTACCTCCCTCTCTCCTCTTTCCTGAAGTTCCCTTTCTAGTTCCGAAACGAAATCTTCAATGACCTTTACACTTATTGGTCTTTTTTCACAGGCTTTAAGCATTCCTGTAATTATCTTATTTCTATCAAAAGGTTCCCTTCTTCCGTCTTTCTTAACTACTAATAATTCTACTTCTTCCACGCGCTCATATGTAGTAAAACGCCTCATGCAATCAATACACTCTCTACGTCTTCTAATAGCTACACCGTCTTTACTAAGGCGTGAATCGATTACTCTATTTCTTAAACTTGTACAAAAGGGACACTTCATCTTTTTTGGTAACTATTTAGCCACAGAGCACACAGAGAATACTGAGAAAGAACTAAAAAAATTTGTGTTTTCTATCTCTGTGTCCTCCGTGATCTCTGTGGCTAAAGTTTATGCCGATAAATAGGAAACCCTTTGCAGAGCTCCCTAACATCTTCGCTTATTCTTGAGAGCACCTTCTCATCGCCAACATTATTTAAAGCATCGTAGATAAATCCAGCAATAGTTTCAACTTCCCTCTCTTTCATTCCTCTAGTGGTAATAGCAGGTGTTCCAATTCTTATTCCGCTTGCTATTGCAGGAGGTCTTGGATCAAATGGAATAGCATTTTTATTGACAGTTATACCAGCCTTCTCCAAGGTTTCCTCAGCCATTTTTCCTGTGAGTTCTGTCTCCCTTAGATCTACGAGTACCAGATGTGTATCTGTGCCTCCTGAAACTAGCTTAAAACTCCTTTCCTTTAAAGACTCTCCCAGGATTTTGGCATTATTAACAATCTGATTTTGATACTCAATAAAACTCGGCTGAAGAGCTTCGTGAAACGCCACAGCTTTTGCCGCAATTATATGCATAAGAGGTCCACCTTGAGTTCCAGGAAAAACCTTACTGTTTACAACCTTCTCAAAATCTTTTTTCATCATGATCATTCCGCCTCTTGGACCTCGTAGCGTTTTATGTGTAGTGGTGGTTACAAACTCGCAATATGGAATAGGTGTCGGATAAAGTCCAGCAACAACTAATCCAGCAGGGTGAGCAATATCAGCCATCACCAATGCTCCGCACTCGTCTGCTATTTCACGAAACCTTTTAAAGTCAATCTTTCTGGGGTACGCGCTCCATCCAACTACTATTAATTTTGGACGGTGCTTAAGCGCAAGCTCTCTTACCTGCTCATAATCAATTAGGTTGTCATCTTCCCTCACACCATAGGGAATTACGTTGTAAAGGATACCTGAGAAATTCACCGGGCTCCCATGTGTAAGATGCCCGCCATGAGAAAGATTCATACCAAGAATCGTATCTCCGGGTTTTAATGAGGCAAAATAAACAGCCATATTTGCCTGGGCCCCCGAATGTGGCTGAACGTTTACGGCGTCTGCCCCAAATAGCCTTTTTGCCCTTTCTATAGCAAGAGATTCAGCTATGTCTACAAACTCACACCCGCCGTAGTACCTTTTCCCAGGAAGCCCTTCCGCATACTTATTTGTAAGAACAGAACCCATAGCCTCAAGCACTGCTTCGCTTACATAATTTTCAGAAGCTATAAGCTCAAGTTCCCATTCCTGACGCTCTATCTCTAACCTTATCGCTTTTGCTATTTCCGGATCAACTTTTTCAAGGATGGACATAAATTATAATCTCCAAGAGTACATGAAAGGGTATCTAAAATTCGTTGAGTTGGCAAGCTGGCCAAAAGCATGTATAAATATAGATAATAAGAGGAAAAACCAGATGTTAACAAGCTCCAAAAAAACGATTTTCTTCGATTTTGGCGATACGCTCGCTGCGACTATGCCTTCTTACCTGATTAGAATTGCGATGGCACTAAGAGCAGTGGGGTACCCAGTTTCAGATAGGGAGTTCGAATTAGCATATATAAAGACCGATTACGAAATATATACGAGGTACAAAGCTCAGGCAGAAATAACTCCAGATGAATATCGTGAATGGTTCTTTCCGATTCTATGTAAGTATCTCTGTCTAGATGGTGACCCTTATGAGATCCGCTCAAAAATGAGGGTAGAACTAAAGGGAATAAAATTCAGTAGAGCCCAACTCCCAGGGGCCAATGAGCTTCTCGATTTTTTAAAGGGAAAAGGTTATATACTAGTAGTAATATCAAATAACGATGGAAAAACTGAAGAAAAATGCGAAGAAGTAGGAATTAGAGAATATTTTCACATTATTATTGATTCGACAAATATAGGACTTGTAAAACCTGATGCCCGCATTTTCCAATTTGTCCTAGAGAAACTCAAATTATCTAGTGGTCAGGCAATACACATAGGTGACTTGTATGGTTCAGATGTAATGGGTGGATTAAACGCAGGTATAGATGTAATATGGTTAAACAACCATGGTATTCAAAAACTTAACGGAAGTCAGGTTATCGAGGTAGAGAGCCTTACTGAGGTAAAAAAATTATTAGGATTAGAAATTGATAGCTTCTAAGCCATACGACCTTATAACATTTCTCTAGTTTGATAGTGCATAATGAAGCCGTCATTGAGAGGAGCAAAGCAACGAAGCAATCTGACATGAAGTGTCATTCCGAGCACAGCAAGGAATCTCAACGGATTGCTTTGCGGAGTTTACACTGAGTGGAACGAAGTGCTCGCAATGACACCTCTTTGCGAATACATTACAATTTGATAAAATTGGCGTTAGAGAAAAAAACTAAACATGACAATCTCTTTTGAATTAGGCAAAGAACTAGAAGCTATAAAGGAAGAAGTGCATCGGTTCGCAGAGAAAGAAATTCGTCCCAGATTGAGAGAGTTTGAGAGAAATGGAGATATTACAGAAGAATTTAGAAAAAGATTCGCAGAATTGGGACTCAATGCAATTGACTATCCTGAAGAATATGGCGGCAGCGGACTCGGTTTAATTGGAGCAGTAGTCATAATCGAGGAGCTTGCTTGGGGAGACACTGGAACCGCTCTTGCTTTATTGAATGGACCCGGGCTTGGAGGATATACAATACTCGAGCTTGGAAATGAAGGTCAAAAAAGTAAATACCTTTCACTTTTCTTCAATCCCTCTAACTACTGTTTAAAGTGTGCCTTTTCTCTACTTGAACATCAACCTGATTTCACTCCCGGAAATATGCGGACGGTTGCAAAACTTCTTGATGGAGACTTCCTGCTTTCAGGAAAGAAGTTTTGTGTAATGAACGGGGATAGAGCAGATTTTTACATCGTATTTGCTATAATAGAGGGTAAAAGTGGGATAGAGGCTTTTATAATAGAGAAAGGAACGGCTGGACTTCAAACAGGCAAGGTACACGAAAAACTTGGCCTTAACTCCGTTCCGACAGCGGATATAATCTTGGATGGGTGTCGAGTCCCTAAAGAGAACCTCCTCAATGGAGCATCAGAATTTGGAAAAGCACTTGAAAGCATATTTATAAGAGAACAAATCATATCTACTGCCTTAATGGTTGGCTGTGCTAGAGCTGCTAGTGAATACGCCTTCAAATACGCCTTCGAAAGAAAGGCATTCGGTGTTCCGATATTCCAACACCAGGGGCTTTCTTTTATGATGGCTGAGATGGCAGTCGAAGTGGATGCCTCAAGATGGATGCTATGGCAGGCAGCTTGGGCTTTTGATAAAGGAAAAGAAGAGGCTCCCCTTCTAGCTGGAAAGGCATTCATAAAAGCAAAAAGGATGAGTTCGAAGATTACATCAGATGCTGTGCAGATCTTAGGCGGTCATGGTTTTATCCAAGACCATCCAGTTGAGAAATGGATGAGGGATACCAAAACCCTTTCAGTGCTGGTTCAATCTACGGACCTGAATATTTAACAACAGCATAGTGGCCATTTTTCCCAGGATAGCTGAAGTTTATAGGACCGTCATTAACGACACATTGCTTCGTACTTAAGACATCACCTTTTTCAAATATAAACCCGTTAGGAAGCACAATTTGTGCTTTATGAATAGCTCCAGTTACCGGATTTTTCATGGGTTCAAGGATTACATTCATATAGTCGCCTATCTTTATACTGCTGTCTTTTCCTGCAACCTTGTAGTCTATTGAAATGAACCTCGGCTCTAGAAATGTCGAAAATGTACTTGCAATTAATTCAAAAGGCAGACCTCTTGCCTGACCGCTCATAATCATAACAAGTGCATCCCTTTGCTCGTGATTAGCTCTTTCATCAATATATACTGCCGCCGTCCCGTTTCCCTCGTGTATCTGTCCTGGCCACTTTGCGGCAACGGCACAGTTAAGCCCATCTAGTACAACCTTTCCATAACGACCCTTTCGTATATGCCAAGCTGTCATCCCTTCACAATGACCCTTAGTCGGCGGAGCATTAAAATTACAAGGGCACCCCCAATCACAGTTGCAACCCTGAATATAGTCCGCTGTCCAATTCCATTTAACTTTCTTCTCAGTCATTTTTACGTCCTCTGAGGCGTTAGTCTCGGACTAGTAACTTTGCTCGACAGCTTCGTAAAGTCCCTATTCACCGAAAGTCACCTGACCCGTAGACACCATGTGTTGGTGAGTCCGGTCAGTCTCAGTGATTGACTGGGAACAACACTATGCTTAGGACTTTTTTGCATAATCGACCATTCCTTGAAAATCCACAATAACGACAGGCTCCTTGCCTACCACCCAAGCATCATGCCCTATTGGCAACAACGCCACATCCCCTGCTTTGCACTCAAGTTCTGTTCCGTCATCCATTAGTACCTTAAGTGTCCCAGAAAGTTGGTATTGGAAATGCGACGCTTCGCAACTCTTCGTCTTTGCTAATGGTTTTACAGATGTGGACCATCTCCATCCTGGCTCAAGAACGGCGCGACCAATCATAGTTCCACCGATCTTTACCAGTTCTACTTTACCCTTTGGGAAGGCCCTCACTTCGTCCGGCTTGTTGAAACTTTTTAGTTCCGCCTTCTTACTAGTTTTACTCATGATAATCCCTCCTTTTTAAACTCATTTTATATTTTGTGAACCACAGAACCGATGCTATATAGCCGCATTTTGCCTACCAAATTTACGGCTCACTATATTTCATCAGTTGTTACCTCATGTTCTTGAGTATGTCCACCATCACTACTCGTCCACTACTCGTCGTGAATGGCTTCACGCACTCTCTCGACAAGCTCTTGCGGGATCTCTTTCATGCCGTGCTCTTTTTGAGCATGTTCAGCACACCTCTTCATAATCTCTTCCTCCGTTTCACCACGGACTACAAAGTCGCAGTCTACACCAACGTCTCTACAGCAGATTACTTTCGCCATTTTTTCACCTCTCTTCTTTTTAGAATATTAAAAATTAATTTTATATCAGAACCTTTCCTATTGCAACAAACTTTCTTACATTCTTCTTTGTTTGAAATTTTAAAGTCTGTCCTTTAGCCACTTCTCTATTCATACCTTCGTCTTTTCAGCCAGTTCTTTAACTCAATGTGTAGGATATGTGTTTGTCGTCGAGATAGATTCCCCAGTAAGTAATCCGTATACGGTTTATGTGTACTTCTCTTTCATTTCCAAGGAGCGGTGCTTTGCAGTCACAGCTTAGGTCAATTGTCAAATGAGCTACTGTTATCGTCATTTTTTATCATCTCCTTTTGTAGAAGAGAAGCTCAACAGTTTGTCTAATCGAGCTTCTCTTCATGTAGGGGCAATTCATGAATAGTGCGGGTAGTGGGTCGGGCACTATCGGCATAGCCAAAATGCGGGTAGTGGCCGGGCTTCGTCGTGAGCTCAGCCGAACGGCATTTCGGCAAAGCCAATTCCCCTTATAATCTTGAACTACGTGGAATCTGGACAACGAAGACAGAGATATATTCATCGTCTGATTTCTGGTCTGCCGTTATTAGTGAAGCGGTTGTGTCCGCTGTTTTTGGACTGGTGTAGAAGCTCATCAAATCCTTCTCCACGTTTCCACCATTTAACTCGTTTTCAACCTCGCTTTTAACCATTGGAAGTTGAACACCAAATGCGTAATAGCTATCGGAAGCAAAGTATGTGGTTCCCTGACTACCCTCCCTCTTGATCCCCGACTCGATCGGAGATACCCCAGATCCCAGTGAGGAGAAACTAAGGGCTAAGCCAAGCGTTGTGATAGTGAATATGCTTTTCATTTCTCTTCACCCCCTTTTTTTGATTTTTGCTTATACTAATTTGCAACAGATGTGCCAACTATTAGAGGGAAATGGGCAAGTATAAGAAATCCCTTGTAAAATAAGGCTATTAAGGTTTTTGGCCTTGTATATTTAAATCACAAAATTAACCTGAGAACGTAGACACCGTTAACGCCGTCGTAAACAAAGTTGACGCTTATAAGAACCATATAATATAATCTTATTGGTTGGTATTGTTATGAACCATAAGAGTGAAGATATAGATAAAGAAAGCAAGTTAGCACATAAGTATTCTACTCTTTTCAACCTCTGTCACATGATGAGTTATGAAAGGGATTTAAATACACTTCTTGATTTTCTGGTGAAGAATTCCGCAGAGGTAGTGGACGCAGATAGGGCAAGCATTTTTCTTTTTGATAAGAAAAGAAATGAACTCTGGTCAAAGGTTGCAATAGGAACAACGGTGGTAATACGCTTCGATGCAAGACTCGGAATAGCCGGAGAGGTGCTTAAAACGGGGGAAATTATTAATGCTGAAGACGCTTACAGTCACCCAAAATTCAATCGGGAGGTAGACAAAAAAACCGGCTATACCACGAATACCCTTCTCTGTGTTCCTATGAAAGACATAAACGGAAAGCCGATAGGAGTCCTACAGACACTTAATAAAAAAGGAGGAATGTTCTCAAAGGAAGATGAGGAGGTCTTAGAAGTATTTGCTTCCCATGCAGCTATAGCCGTTGAAAATGCAAAACTCATAGGAGAACTCGAAGGAACAAAAGCTCGCCTACAGCAAGAAAACATTATCCTAAGAGGAAAAACTAGGGGCAGGTTCTTTGTAAGTAACATTATAGGAACAAGTCCTAGAATACAGAGTATAGTAAAACTAATAGAAAAGATATCTGATAGTCCTCTTAACGTTCTAATTACAGGAGAAAGCGGGACTGGAAAGGAGCTTGCCGCACGTACAATACACTACAATAGCTCACGTTTCGAAAGACCCTTTATAGAGATTAACTGCGCCGCACTACCAGAGAGCCTTCTTGAAAGTGAGCTCTTTGGAATAGAGAAGGGAGTAGCAACTGGGGTAGAAAAGAGAGTTGGAAAGATTGAGACGGCTAATGGTGGAACATTATTTCTGGATGAAATCGGGGATATGAGCCTGCCAGCTCAGGCTAAGCTCCTCCGTGTGGTTCAGGAGAGAAAACTCGAGAGGATTGGAGGAAGAAGTATGATTGATATAGATGTAAGGGTTCTTGCAGCTACAAATAAAGACTTAAAGAGTGAGATAGAAAAGGAAAGGTTCCGTGAAGACTTGTATTACCGTCTAAATGTTGTCCATATTCACATGCCTCCGCTTCGTGAGATGAAAGAGGATATTCCCCTGCTTGCAAAATACTTTTTAGGTAATTTTACAAATGAACTAGATAAGGGACCCATGAGTTTTTCACCCGAAGCGCTGGATTGTCTTGTGAGATACGGCTGGCCTGGGAATGTAAGAGAGCTGGAGAACGAGGTAAAACGGGCAGCTATATTGTCTGAAGATAATGTTATAAATGAAAAAGACCTTTCAGAGAATATGAGAGGTATACCGGAAAGTAGGGGCGGTTCGCGAACCGCCCCTACTGAGAAAGGCATTCAATCTCTTAAAGAAACTGTAGAAGAAATTGAAATTCGTATGATTAAAGAGGCGCTAGAAAAAAGTGGAAGAAATAAACAAAAGGCTTCCGAGATTCTGGGGATAACGAGGCAGGGATTGATAAACAAGATAAAAAGATATGGATTATCATGATGCATGATGCACGATACACAGGGTGCAGGACACAAGATGAATCATCTATCATGAATCCTGCATCCTGTATCATGAAAAGATTTTTCCTTGACATTTATATTCGAAGTATTCTAGAATTATAGTCAAATTACGGCAGCGGATGGGTTAGAATTTATGATGAGGTATTTCCACCTATCAGAGATATTCTATGTACCTAAGAAAAACTTTTACGTTCCCTCTACCCTACTCCTTTACTACAAGAAGGTTTCGTAAAACTAAAACGTAAAAATCCATTCGCCACCCTGCAAAGAGATAGGCTATCATGTCTCGCACGGTTTCAGACCGATTATCAGAGGTCGCAAAAACCTCGTTCGTTGGGCGACAGAAAGAACTCGCCATGCTTCGTGGCGCTATAGAAGCCGCTGAGCTACCATTCGCCGTCGCCTTCATTCACGGATTGGGCGGAATCGGCAAGTCGCGCCTACTCCAGGCAACTTTATCTTTTGTTGATCCCAAAATCCGCTCGATCGTCATGGACTGCCGTGAGATTGAGCCCACCACAAAGGGCTTCCTTGTAGCCCTTAGCGCTGCCCTCGGAATGCAAGAATCTGAGCCGGAACTGCGCTCAGTTGTTGCTCGCTTAAGTGAGGTTTCACAGCGGACTGTGCTCGCTCTAGACACCTATGAGACCTTCGGGCTTATGGACACGTGGCTCCGACAGGTGTTTGTGCCAGCACTGCCGGAGAGGGTTCTCACAATCATCGTCTGTCGCCAGCCACCCAACGCAGCTTGGCTCACCACCCCGGGGTGGGAAAGCCTATTTCGCGAAATCAAACTCCAAGAACTTACCGATGATGACGCCCACGAGATGCTGAAGTTACGTGGCCTTACGCAGTCTCAGGTTGAGAGAGTTAACCGCTTCGCTCGCGGCTATCCTCTAGCACTGGAGCTAGCAGCAGCCGCTCTCCGGACACAGCCCGATCTGGAAATCACAGGCGGCCCTTCTCCGAAGGTTTTGCAACAGTTGACTAGCGCCTTCCTGACTGGTCTTCACTCGGAGATCAGAGAGGCTATCGAAGCCGCCTCGACGGTCCGCTGTGTTACCGAGCCAGTGTTAAGGGCGCTGCTCGCAGTATATGATGTGAGAGAAATCTTTGACAAGCTACAAAACCTGCCGTTCATGAATTCAACAGGCGAAGGACTGATTCTCCACGATATTGTACGTGACACGATCGCAAACAATTTATCTCGGCGCGATCCTGAGCGCTACCGTACGTACCGTACACGCGCATGGCGCTATTTTACAAGCGAGTCCTATAAAGTGGAAGCGCGAAACCTCTGGCAGTACACGGCAGACTTGCTCTATCTTATACAGAACCCCAATGTCAGAGAAGCTTTCTTTCCCAAAGGAGCGAGTGACTACACAGTTGAGCCGGCCACCGCCGGTGACGCCGAGGATATCCGCGATATAGCTATCACCACAGAGCCCGAGGAAGCAGCACGATTTATCAAGGGATGGTGGGACAGTCACAACAAGTCCTTTAGTGTAGTAAAGGATAGTAATGGCAAGTTAGAGGCGTTTTTCATTCTCTTCGAGCCCGATGATGTTGCCACCGAACTCTTGGCAGAAGACCCATTGACTGCCGCATGGTCGCAGCACCTACATATGAACCCCATAGCTGAAAAGGAGCGGGTGCTATTTTTCCGTAGGTGGCTAACACGCTCTACCGGAGAGTTGCCCTCGCCAGCCCAGGCCGCTTGCTGGCTGGACGTCAAGCGAAACTATATGGAACTCCGACCCAATCTACGGCGTCTCTACACGACCGTAACGAACCTCTCCACCTACGCCCCCATTGTTACCCCTCTTGGCTTTGTTCCACTTGAAAAGCTCAATGTGGAATTGGGTAGTGTCACCTATCACACAGCCATGCTCGACTTCGGCCCCTCCAGCGTTGACGGCTGGCTGAGAGAGTTGATCGGCGCCGAGCTCGGCGCAGAGGCCGAAAGCGAGGAAGAAATCAAGCTACCAGAAGGAACCGTCACTATCCTCTTCGCGGATATCGCTAACTCAACTTTACTTACAGAACAGCTCGGCGACGCAGCCTTCCGTGCACACGCTCGCCAACTCGATGCCTCACTTCGGGCCATTATCAGCCAAATTGGAGGGAGAATAGTAGAAGGCAAACTGCTTGGTGACGGAGTCATGGCTATATTTACTTCTGCACGCCAAGCAATCGAGTGCGCGATCCGTTGCAACTCCGCTGCTGAAGGCACAGAACTCAGACTGCACATCGGCATCCATGCGGGAGACGTAATCAGGGAGGGCAAGAACGTGTTCGGCGGAGCTGTCAATATCGCAGCTCGGATTGCTGCCTCTTCAGTGCCCGGAGAGATTCTTATCTCTGATACCGTAAGAAGTCTCGCCAGAACCTCGACTAACGTTACGTTCGAAGATCGCGGTGACCACATCTTGAAGGGCATAGCGGATCCTCAGCGCCTCTTTGCGATTCGGATGCCGGGACAGAATCCCTAACCGCTTTCGGCCTTTCGGAGTTACTA
>Ga0209751_10003893_pt1 | contig 14370 bp, 14 predicted proteins | sample RifCSP13_1_FD_184019 | JGI IMG/M metagenome (GOLD analysis project Ga0209751, IMG submission 184019) | Soil microbial communities from Rifle, Colorado - Rifle CSP2_sed 13_1 (SPAdes) (version 2) | ecosystem: Environmental > Terrestrial > Deep subsurface > Rock core/Sediment | place: Rifle... | reverse complement strand
CTTGATAGTGACAAGGTGAAATTCATCAGGGTGGAGGAATCCGACTTTCCGGTGAAGAACAGGCCAATACACGCAATGAACGTCGCCTGGCTCAGCGCCAAAACGATGAGTGAGAGCATGCCCAAGATTGCCAAGGCTGTCGACAACATCATGTCAATCCACAAAAACGAAAAGGGCATAATACACACGACGTCATATTCCCAGCTCCAGTACATCAAGGACAACATCGGCAAGGAAAATGCCGGCAGGCTGATAGAAACCGGGTCAAGCCTTGACAGGAGCGAAGTGTTGGAAAAGCACTACTCTAACAAAAAGCCTACTGTGCTGATATCACCTTCGCTCCACCTCGGAGTCGACCTGAAGGATGATCTCTCAAGGTTTCAGGTGATAGTCAAGGTGCCGTACCCCGACCTGACCGACAAGAGAATCGCGAAAATGAAGGAGCGCGACCAAAAGTGGTACACGTGGAACACGGTGCTCAGGCTCGTGCAGGCGTACGGCAGGAGCGTAAGGAGCAAGGACGACTACGCCACGACCTACATCCTTGACAGCAGCATTTCCTTCCTGCTCAAGAGCGCGCAGGATCTCGTGCCCAAGTGGTTCACTGAAGCAATCGTGCAGACGTAGAACGTTTTTATGCCTAATGAAATCCAGAAGAAATGAAATTTGTCCGGCGACAAAATAGTTGCCTCTGGCCATACGATATTTGGCATCAATTCAAGCATCGCAATCACACTCATCCTAATAGCTCCTATTCTATTTACTCTGATAGTATACCCTGATACGTTTGGTCTAGCATGGAACGAAGGCAGAGGCGGATTCCTTTTTGCAATGGCATTTATTGCAGCAGAACTTGTAGGTATGAAATTCAGCGTTAACAAGAATAGATTTTACATTATCATCATACTTGCCTCAATAACAATTGGATATTTCGTAGCTCTGTCATTTGGCTTGCGTGACTCTATCGCAGAAGCTGCTCCGTCTTTTGATGTCGCGCTTCTAGATAGCTGGATATGGATGTGGGATTCTATAATTATGTCGCTATTTGTATTCAGTTCGCTCATCATTCTGTTTGGCAAAAAATGGTACAAGATTGCTCCTGCAGGTGCAATTTTCCTTGCAGGCACTGCAGCATTCCTGGCAACCGATGCTTTCTTTCCTTATGACACCCTCGGACCTCTTCAGTTCATCGTGCCGATATACCTGCAGATAGATCAAGGAGTCATCAACTTTATCGACAAGTCCATCGTCAATGTGGGTCCGGAAAACCCAGACAATCTGTCAAACCCGGTTACTGCGAAGGGCAATCTTTTGATCCTAAATGGCCTGTATGGACCTTTTGTTCTACAGGTATTTTGGCCGTCTGCAGGTGTGGATAGCATGATAATCTTTACACTTGTCATGCTAGCTTTCCTGTTAAAATTGGAGATTCCTAAAGACAGAAAGATAATTTACTTTGTAATAGGAGCCTTTGGCACCGCGGCCGTGAATGTGATACGGATCACTTCGTTATCCTTGTACGCACTTGTGGTAACAACAAATGCTTCTGAATGGGAAGCATTCCATTCTGTGGCTGGGATGATAATGTTCCTCCCCTGGCTTGGCATTTACCTCGGCATAGTGATGTACGTCGAAAGCAAGAGGATGCGTCGGGTGCAAGCGGAAAGCGCGACCGCGGCTACCCGCCCGGGCCCATAAAGTCAAGTATCGTGTTCTGGCCCTCGCTGCTCTGAAAATCCGACAGCCTGACCCCGAGCCGCCTCACCTTTACCGGGCCGGCTTGCTTCATTGCTTCGACCAGGATAGATCTTGCAGTCAAGTGCAACGACATGAAATTACTTGAATGCACCTTCAGGCTCTTTGACCTTGTAATGTTTTCAAGGTTGTCCAGGATCAAGAGTATCCCCACCGTCTTGAACAACAGCCTTCTGTCAGTCGCGGTCTTGAAGACCGACTGGCACAGCTCGTAAAGGTCGGGATGCATTTCTGCGCCGTCAGTCGCGTTGCTCTTGAGCGTGGCAATGCGCAGTATCTGCTGCTTCTCTCCCGACTCTACGACAGGCTCGTCGTCTATACCCAGCGAGGCGTTATGCATGTAAGTGGCGGTCTTTTTCCCAAACTCTTCAATGAGCCTGAAAAGGTCGAACCTGGCGAGGTCGCCTATTGTCTTTACGCCCAGCTCTTCCAGCCGCTCGCTCGTCTTGGGGCCGATGCCCGGAATCCTGCCGGCGTCCATTCCGGCGATTGATTCTGCCGCGCTGTCCGGCTCGATGACTGTCAGGCCGTCGGGCTTGTGCAGCTCTGACGAGATCTTGGCAAGCAACTTGTTTGGCGCGACGCCAATAGAGCAGGTCAGCCGCGACTGCTTTTTCACGTCGTTTTTGACGTCCTGCGCAAGGCTCCTTGCCGCCACAAAGCTGCCTGCCCTTTCTGAAACGTCGATGTAGCATTCGTCAATGCCGACATGCTCAAACCTGTCGGCGTACGAGCTGATGACTGACATAGCAGAGTCCGACACCTGCGAATAATATGGCGCGTCGAGCGGCAAAAAGACCGCGTCTGAAACTTCTACAAGTTTTGACTTTGCGACCCTGATCGGGATGCCGGACCTTACCCCGTATTTTCTTGCGACATAGTTTGCGGTGCTGACGACGCCGCTGTCCTCAGTCCTGCCGGAAAAGACGCAAACGACGACCGGCCTGCTTCGCAGCTCTGGCCGACGGAGCTCTTCGCACTGCGCAAAAAAGTAGTCAAAATCAACGTGCATAATGATCCTTGAAGTGTTGCTTTTTGGCCCTTCAACAATCATGCTGATCGTTTTCGCCGGTGAATGCTTAAGTTTTTCGTTAAGCTAGTGCTTGTCACTCAGTATTTCTTTCAGCTTGGTAAGCATCTTGTCCAGGTCAACCGGCTTCTTGAGCACAAGTTTTGAGTCAAAGGGCTGGACGGGGTCGTTGCCCCGGTCGTCGGTCGGGATGGCCTCGTACGCGGCAATCATGCACATGTGGATGCCGGGATCGATCTGCTTTATCGCGTGGTAAAACTCAAAGCGGTTCATTTTTAGCATCAGGTAGTCAAACCATGACAGTTCGTACCTCCGCCGCGTGACACTGGCAAGCGCCTCTACGCGGTCGGTGAACGCGTCGACCTCATATTAGTCACTCAGCAGCATCTTTACAACAAAGGTTATGTCACGCTAGTCATCCACGACGGGTATGCTTTGCTTTCTTTTCATCCTGTCCAGGGCTATTAGGGCTGTCAACCTATGCCCCTGAAGGCAGAAGTAAGGTCAGCGCAATAATTACGGCGTCGGGTCTAAATTCTTACAAGGGACTCTGGTAATTGAATAAATAGCCTTTTTGCGCACAGATCACGATGGCTGTAGGCGACGATTACCCCGTTATGGCAGGTCAGGACGGGATCAAGCTCAAGACGGAAAAGATGGCCGCTGACCACCTGTACCACTGCATCTACGACAACAAGGTGTTTCTGTTCTACAAAGACGAAGACAGCCTGCTCCACTGCTACGAAGTAGAGAACCCCGACGCGGTCAGGGAAATAGCAGCAAATCCTTCTGAAATAGAGAGCATACTCAAAAAATACGCTAGCATGAACGACCATAAGGAGCCAGAATAAACGTTATATTCTACCTTGCCGAGTATTCTCGCACCATGTCTACAAACACCGCAAACACCGCAAACACCGCAAACACCAACACAGTCCGATCAAACAAGCCAAGCAACGAGATATTTATCGGGAAAAAGCCGCTCATGGTATATGTCACTGCAACTCTGGTGCAGCTGGCAAACGAGCCGACAGTGGTGATAAAGGCAAGGGGAAAGAGCATCACAAGAGCGGTCGACGTGGCCCAGATTATTGTCAAGCGCATGGACACACTCGGGTACAAGATTGGACCGATCAAGCTGGGCTCCGAAACCGTGCAGTCGGAGGACGGCAGGACAAGAAACGTCTCCACGATTGACGTCCCGATTTCCCGCGCAAAGTAATAGCATTCAGCCTACTAGAACTTTTCCAAGATCGCAGAGACAAAATGTTTTGTAGCTTCGATTCATCCTTGTTTTATACAAAGCGATGGATCATTTCTTCAGAAGATGTACGGAAGCAGGGAGATAATGATCAACGACCTCAATATATGTTCAGACGGACTAGTCAACGCTCTGAAGAAGGAAAAGCTGGCAGAGGCAAGGGTGAACGTCGCGAACATGAAGGCCCTGCTTGACGATATTGGAAAATACGCCGAAGAAAATATTTCTTGCGAAACCGGGGGAAGGCAATCTGACGAGCCGCTGGACAAGGTCCGGACTGATACCGAAAGGGTCATGGATGCAGCAAGAAGGGCTGAGGAGAAAGCAGTGCGTCTTGACAGGGTAGCTAAAGACGCCGACGGGGAACCAAAGTGACTATAGAAGGCGGCAGAGAGGGCGTGGAAGGAGTCAGAGATGGCTGAAAAGGCGGAAAGCAAGGCCAATCAAGTAGCCAGAAGATCCTAGATGTTGCCTATTGCCTGCAGCACAAAAGATATTCCATAGTACGCCAACACGGCCGCAAGCCCTACCAGCAGAAGAGGGTAGTATTTTAACCTGAGCACCGAGCTGCCCTTTGAAGCTAGGTAGGCAGTGCCGGCAAGCCACGCATAGTCCATCCATATGTGGAGCGCGAAGAGGATGGCTATGCCGGCGGCAAGCCCGAATGTGGCAGAATCTGCTATCAGCTTCAATCCCACAGTAAACCACCAGACAAGAAAGAACGGGTTGAGCGCGGAAAGCGCGACGCCCGCGATAAACGGGCCCTTATTGCCGGCCATGGCTGGCGCAGCCGTGGCGCTCTTTTTCCTGACAACGCCGGCGATCTGCAGGGCGGCAAAGCCAAGGATGCCGAACCCGCCAACCAGCCCTATCGCCCAGGCATATTGCCCAGCGGCTGCCGACGTAAAAAGCCCCGCGGCAAGCACTATGATGAGAGGCAGCTCTACCACCGTGTGGCCATACGCCACTTTCATTCCCGCGCCTGCACCCTGCCGGGTGCCGTAGAGCATGTTTGCGAAAAAGAGTGGGCCGGGAGCAAGCACGCCAGACGCTGAAACGGCCACCACCTGCACCCCGAAATCCAGCAGATCCATCGATTGCTGAAGCAGCGTGCTCTTCTGAAAAGTCTTTGCATCACAGAATTGCTTAATAGAACGGTCGCTGCAAACACGGAGCAATGGTGGACACCATACGCACCATCAAGCTCCTGGGCAAGTGGTCTGCCAACAGGGCGGTCGGGAGGAGGCGGCCCATCATTGCGGTTTTCAGCATGACCCACTATTGCAATTTCTACTGCCCGATGTGCCCCTTTGGCGACTCTGACAAGGAAGGCCAAATGAGGCTTGTTCGCACCCGAGACCTCACGACCGTCCAATGGAAGCTGGTGTTTGACAAGGTGTCAAAACACTGCGTCTGGTCAATAATAGAGGGAGGCGAGCCCACCAGCCGGCCAGACTTTATGGAGCTAGTAAAGTACCTTTACGATCTGAAAATGCCGATAACGCTCATCACCAACTGCTCGCTCCTGCACACTATCGACCTTGACGAGCTGAAAAAGTACATCCAGTTTGTCACGTGCAGCATCGACTCGACCTACGAAGATCCGTATTGCAAGGTGCGCGGCGTGACGCCCCAGATGTTCAAGAAAGTGATCGACAACGTGCGCCTCCTGACGGAGCACCAGGTGCCGCACTATTTCAACAGCGTGATAACGAAATACAACGCCCAAGAATTCATAGACCAGACTTATTTTGACAGGGCAAGGGAGCTTGGCGTGAACGCGGTGTCGCTCACGTTTGTCGAGGACAGGTCAGACGTCAACTATTCGCTCCTGCCGGACAGGGAAACGATGGCAAAGGTGAGCGAAAGCGTCCTTGACCACATGAGCAAGCCCGGCTCGCTTCCGCTATTGATACCGCCTGAATATTTCCAGCAGGTGATAGAGCACGGCCGGACGGTGTTTGACGAGTGCGGCGTGTGGAAGAGCGTCTTTGTCAACGGCAACGGCACGGTGATGGTCCCCTGCTGGAAGTTCAACTCACCAGAGAACGTCTACAGCCTCCTTGAAAATAGCGTGGACGAGATATGGGACGCGCCCCAGTGGGACATTGCAAGGACGTGCCACGACTGCAAGGTGCTCGGCTGCATCTGGTACTCGTCGCAGCCAGTCACCACATTTGCGAGGAACTACATGCGCGGGCTTGGCAAGATAATAGGCCAAAAGAGGCCCGAGCTGGCCGAAGTATCATAGTTCTGCCACATTTGCGCAAATGGAAGATTATTTCGTTCGTCATATATTGCAGATTGTTAGTCCCGTTTCAGGCATGCCATCTGCTCAGCCCAGATAATTGTGAAAGGTTTCTGCGCGACGTCGAAGAGCAAATCGACAGCGCAGACAAGGAAATGAAGCAAGAGGCTGAGGATACCCTGAAGGTCATTGCTGACAACTACCGCAAGCTCCTATCAGAATGGCTGGAGCACGAGCTCGGCATGAAAGACGAGGCAGAGGCAATCGGCAACGACTCGGCGGCCCTGCACCACAGGGTGCTGGCGTAAGTATACAAGTCGATGCTCGGCAACGGGCCGGCAGTCAAGACTACTTGAAAAAACGCTTATAACATCATTTTTCATGACTGCAGCAAATGCAACTGTATGACACGTTGGCTGGCAGGAAGGAAAGGTTTGTCGCCAGCGGAGATTGCGTCAAGATGTTCCTCTGCGGCCCTACCGTGTACGACTATTCCCACGTCGGGCACGCGCGGATGCTCCTCTTTTACGACTTGATGGCAAGGTATTTCAGATCAAGAAAAATGCGCGTCAGCGTTGTCGTGAACATCACCGACATTGACCAGAAGGTATTCGCCAAGGCGAGGGCAGCCGCAACGGCGCCAGCGGAGCTGGCGGAAGGGTTCATAAACAAGCTGCTCTTCGACCTGTCGTCGCTTGGTATCGACGGCTTTGCGCTTGCGCGCGTGTCAGACCATGTCGGCACGGCGCGGCAGCTGGTTGCCGGGCTTTTGGAAAGCGCCAACGCCTACCCTGCCGGCGGGAACGTTTACCTTGATACCGCAGGCACGCCTTCGTTTGGCAGGATGGCGAGGATGACAAGGGAAGACCTGGACGACTGCCGCCTGGACATCTCCCCGGCCAAAAAGTCGCCATCAGACATACTGCTTTGGAACGCAAGCGAAAATTTTGACGTCGCTTTTCCCGACAGCGTTCTTGGTAGCGGGATCCCGTGGTGGCACATGCAGGACTCGTCTGTGGCGGTGGCCAGCTTTGGCGGCTCGTACGACATACACGGCGGAGCAAGCGAGCTTGTCTACCCGCACCACGAATCCCACCTGGCGCAGCTGCAGGCGCTGACGTCGCAGGACCACCCAGTGAAGTTCTGGACGCATGTCGGGCTAGTGCGCACTAAGGGCAGGAAAATGAGCAGGTCCCTTGGCAACACCGTTGCTGCTCGCGACCTGCTCATGAGGCATGGACCCAACGTGCTCAGGCTATATTTCTATTCAAAGCACTACAGGGACGACTTTGACTTTGCAGAAAATGACCTGGACAGGTTCAGGCGAATTGACGACATGGTAGCAACAAGCATGCAGGCCTGTCGCACTAGATCAAAACTGGCTGGCAAATTTCTTAAGTGCATTGAAGACGATTTTGACACGCCCGGCGCGCTGAAGGTACTGGTTGAAGCGGCCAGGACGCGCAGCGCAGACCTTGACATGATGGTGAGCATCTTCGGGCTACGCTATTGACAGGACGGAGGATAACGAGTGGTCCTTTTGTTCGATGTGGGCTGAGCGGCTCGAGTCTGGCTGCGCCCACGCGCTGGTCAACGAAAGGCTTGATGGCGACTATTTCTTCAACAGGGCAGATGTCTCCGGTTGCCCCGACCCTGTTGCGGCAGCCCGCCAGATCGCAAAATCGTTCTGGCAGAAAGGTATGGACTGCTATATTTACGACAAGGACGGCAGGCTGGTAGGAAAGGGCCTTGCCCAGATAGATACGATGTACGTGTTAGCGGCGGGCTCTGGCACCGCTACCGGCAAGACAGAAGTCGTACAGATCGACCGCTCATTGCTGCCTGTCTGGATAGACACATTTTGCAGGTCTTTTGCCGTGCCTCAATGGAAGACAGAGGTTGGGAGGATAATGGATGCGAGCTTTGGCAGGCTGAAGCTGCTGCTATCCTACAAGGATGGCGTGCCCGCAGGATGCGCCGCACTATTCAGCAAAAATGGCGTCACCGGCCTCTACTGCCTCGGCACTGTCTCCCAGTTGCGCGGAAGGGGCCTGGCCAAAGAAATACTAAAGAGCGCGATGTCAAAGGATCTGTTCCTCCAGACGCTGGGAAGCGAGGGACTGGTGCCATTTTACGAGAAAGCGGGCTTTGCGGTTGCTAATACCAAAAAGATCTACGTCGTCCGACGCGCAAGTAAATTAAAGGGTTCGAGAAACCGCGCAGTGAAATAAATCTGTACCAAAATCCCTAGACACAATTCCCTACAGACAGAAATAACCGGTAAATGTCAAATTTTGATGTTATTGTTGTTGGAACTTGCTAAACGACGAGGGCTGGGGCCTGGGTTCCCTAGCGCAGCGTCCAGCATTTCGGGTCGCCGGCTGCTTCGAGCCCGCGTTCGTGTACGTAGTGATCAGGGAAAGCGACATTAACGCCCTGAACATCGACGCGCGGGAAAAGCAGATGATAATGGAAATGGATCTGCCCGGCGACGTCAACACGTTCAAGCTCATATTGTATTCATGAGCGCGGTACGACCATGACCTGAAGTATCTGCTCAAGGAGAACGAGCTGGAAAAAACAAAGCGTCGACACCTTGTGCTAGAGGAAACAGAGTAGATATATTAATCAGGATTTGATGGCAATTACATCATGGGGAGAAAGGTCAAGGTTGCCGTGGCTGGCATCGGCAACTGCGCGTCAGCCCTTGTTCAAGGCACCCGCTACTACCGCAGCAATTCCGAGGTCCGCAACCCTGATAAGGATTGGATTGGCCTGACGGCCTACAGCATCGGCGGCATCGAGCCTTCAGACATTGACTTTGTCGCCGCGTTTGACGTTGCAGACACCAAGGTTGGTAAGGACCTCTCTGAGGCGATCTTTGCAAAGCCAAACAACACGGTCAGGATAGTCAAGGATATAGACAGGACGGGCGTCAAGGTGCAAAAGGGTGAGGTGCACGACGGGGTTGGACGCCACCTTTCCCAGAAGGTCAAGCTAACAGGCACTCCTGCCGTCAACGTCGCGCAGGTGCTCAAGGATACCGGCGCCGAAATGCTGCTCAGTTACCTGCCAGTAGGCAGCAGGCGCGGCACGCAGTACTACGCCGAAGCGGCCCTTGACGCGGGCTGTGGCTTTATCAACGCAATTCCGGTTTTCATCGCATCTACGCCAAAGTGGCAGCAGGCTTTTGCTGGCAGGGGCCTCCCATGCGCTGGCGACGACGTGATGAGCCAGCTCGGGGCCACGGTCCTGCACAAGACGCTTGTGAAACTATTTGTCGACCGCGGCGTAAAGGTAAACGAAACGTACCAGCTTAACATCGGTGGCGACATGGACTTTTACAACATGCTTGACGAAGAGCGCCTCGAAGACAAGAGGATAAGCAAGACAAGCGCGGTGGCCGCGATGGTGCCGTACGAAATCCCGATGCGCATAGGCCCATCTGACTTTGTGTCGTTCCTTGACAACGACAAGGTGTGCTACATTTCGATAAAGGGCCAGTACTTTGGCGGGATACCTGTCGAGTTGGACCTGAAGTTAAAGGTGGTTGACGCCTACAACAGCGCCGGCGTCATGATAGACGCGGTAAGGGCGACCAAGATAGCCATCGACAGAGGGATCTCAGGGCCTCTTGAGAGCATTTCGGCATACTGCTTCAAGCACCCGCCGGTGCAATTGCCGTATTCTGTTGCCAAGTCAAACTTTTTAGAATTTGTCGAGGGCAAGCGAGAGCGCTAGCCATGAGATAAAAAATAGTTCACTAAAAGGAGCTGGATTGGACGCTACAACGCATAATTAGGCGCATGGAAAACTCAACCCGATAGCTGTCATTGGTTCATATAAGAAAACTCGAAGTGTACGGGTTCAAGTCGTTTGGCTTCAAGAACACAGTAGTGCACTTTGAGAAAGGCCTGGTTGCAGTGACCGGCCCAAACGGCTCGGGCAAGAGCAACATCCTGGACGCCATCATGTTTGCGATAGGCGAGAACAGCCCCAAGGCCCTCAGGGTGGACAAGTTCCAGTCACTCTTCCACGACAGCCAGAACAGCAGCCACAGGCTTATCCGCGTCAGCCTCACGTTTGAAAATGCCGACAGGGGCATACCCGTTGATGAAGACAGCGTGACCCTCACCCGCGAGATGGAGGGGCAGAATGGCGAGAGCCAGTATTCCCTAAATGGCAAGAAGGTGAGCAAGACCGCCATAATGGAGCTGCTAGAGGTGGTGCTTGCCGCGCCAAACAAACTTAACATTGTCCAGCAGGGCATGATTACGAGGATATCAGAGCTCAACTCCGAGGAGCGCAGGAAAATAATCGAGGATATCGTCGGGCTATCCTACTTTGACGAGAAAAAGGCCGAAGCGCTCAAGCAGCTTGACGAAGCCGACAGGAGGCTTGAGGTGGCGTTTGCAAGAATGGGCGAGATCCGAAAGCGCATAGACGAGCTGGAGGCAGAGAGGAACGACCAGCTGAGGTACGACCAGCTGAATTCTGAGCTCAAGCGCTTCAAGGCAGTGCAGATTTCCAACACCATACGGACCGTGAGGCACAAGCTGGCCACAAGCAACCAGATTCTCGAATCCAACAACCAGAAATCGTCCCAGCTTTCAAAGCAGGCTGAAGAGCTCAGGCTAGAGATTGAAAAGCTGGACGCTGAGAAGACAAAGTTCATCCAAGAGGCCGACGCGGCCACCCGTGCCAAGGCGCAGGTGACAAGCAGGATATCAAATGTCGTACACGATTCAGAACGCACAAAGGCGATGCTGGGCGAGTTTGACCGCAGGTTAGTAGAGATAGAAAGGAGGCTGCCGGCGATTGACGGCGACAAGCAGGTGACTGCCCAGCGCATGGAAAACGCGCGCGCGGAAACTGATAGGTTGAAGGAAACTGTCGTTCAAGAGAAGACAGCGATGGCAGAGCTCAGAGCAAAGCTGGACGCCCTTGACGCGGAAGTGGAAAAAATAACCGCAAGGGTCGCAAAGCACGCCGCGTTCAGGAACAAGCTGGAAAAGAGGCATGCAAGGATGTCGTCGCTAAAGGGGCAGCTAGAGCTTGCCGCAGCAAGGATCGAAGAAAAGATCAAGACTACCAATTACAAAAAAAGTTCCAACGATTCGGCGCTCAATTCGCTGCAGTCTGAAATTTCGTCTGCAAACGGCAGGATAGCAGAGCTGGAAAAATCGCTTGAATCCGACAGAAACAAACTGTATGATGCAGCCCAGGTTGTAGCCGAGCTTGCAGAAGCAAAGGCAGGGATTGAAAAAGAGCTTGCCGGCTCTGCTAACCTGCTCGTGCGCGGTGAGAGCCTCGCGACAAAGTTTGAGGAGCGCGCAAGCGTTGCCAAGAACGCCATGAACGAGGATTTCGCTATTGCAGAGCTGATGAAGGAAAAGGACAAGTTCGGCATCAGGGGCATCGTGCATAACCTGATAAGGTGGGATACGACTTACGAGCGGCCCGTTCTTGCGGCCGGCTCTGAATGGATGAAGGCCTTTGTCGTCGACGACATCAAGTCCATGATTCTGATAGCCGCATATGCCAAGGAGCGCAAGCTGCCGCGCCTCCGGATAATACCGCTTGACGTTGTCAGCCGCTTCAAGCAAAACCAGGGCATACCTGATGACGATGTCAACGTCATCGGGAGGCTGTCAGACTTTGTGCATTCCGACTATGAAAGGCTGCCGGCGTTCCTGTTCTCAGACACGCTCCTTGTAAGGAATTCATCCAGTGCGTTCATGCTGGCAAGGCAGAGCTACAGGACAGTGTCGGCAGAGGGCGAGCTGTTCGAGCCGGCGGGAGGCTCGATGTCGCTTGACTTTGGCGGCAAGATAACCGACATGACAAAGGCGATACTGTTTGGTGACTCTGTTGAGGACCTGCGCGAAATGCTGGGCAGGCTGTCAAAGACGATAGAGAAAAAGAATGCTGAACTGCAAGAGATTACCGAGCGGATAAGCGCCGGCGAATCTGAAAAAGTCAGACTTGAGCTTGGCATCGGCAACCTGGAGAGCAGGATCGCAAACGAAAGGGAAGCTGCAGGCGCAAAGGAAAAGTCAATATCGCAGTTTTTTTCCGGCAACCAGATTCTCCAGTCAGAAGCTGACTTGCTGGCGGCAGAACTTGCTAGGTATGCAAGGAGGCTGGAACTTCTAGTCCCTGCAATTGGAAGGCTGTCGTCAATGCTGCAGAGCATCGGCGACGAGCCGTCGAGCAAGAGCGAGCTTGCGGCCAAGAACCTGCAGCGCAACCACATAATCAAGGCCATAGACAGTGCCAACATCGAGCTTGGACAGGCGACATCGATGCTTGGCGGGCTTGAAGGAAGATTCGAGCTTGACATGCGGCAGCTGGGCGAGATGGACGGCGAAAAGGAGCGCCTTGCGCTGGAACTTGAACAAAGAAAGCACCAGATTGCAGAGCTGCGTGGGAAATCGCAATCGCTTGAAGCAGAATTAAAGGCGCTCAGGGACCAAGAGCAGCAGATTATCGACTCTTCCGGCAGCGCCTACGGCGTACTCCAAGAGTACGAGCGCAAGATAAAGGCACTGGCGGAAAGCGAGCGCAGGCTGTCAAAGGAGCACAACATAATCGAGCGCGAATCGGCGCTGCTCAGGAAAGACGTCGCGGACCTGACTGAAGCAGAATCGCGCCATACAAATGACCTTGTTTGGCTCGGATACAAGAACCTCCATGACGAAATGGACGTCGGCCTGGCGATAAAAGAGCTGACAGACGAATACGAAGGAGTCAAGTCCAGGATCAACCTGCGCGCCGACGAAGCATACATGCAGGTAATGGACGGCTACCGCGGCATGTCAACCCGGCGCAACCAGCTGGAAAGCGAGCGCAATTCCATCGTTTCGTTCATTGAGCAGATACTGAAAGAGAAGGAGAAGGTCTTCATGGAGGCGTTCCAGAGGGTGGACGGCGACATCAGGACCACATTTGAGAGAATGACCGGCGGCTCGGCGTGGCTCGAGATAGAGAATCCGGCCGACATTTTCTCAAGCGGCGTGATGCTGCTCGTGCGCTTTCCCGGCAAGAACGTCCCCCGCGAGTCCACCGCCCTGTCCGGCGGCGAAAAAACCATAGCAGCCACGGTGTTTCTGCTTGCGCTCCAGTCGTTAAAGCCCTCACCTTTCTACCTGTTGGACGAAGTCGACGCGCACCTTGACGCGCAGAACACAGAGCGCCTGGCAAAGGTCCTGCTCGAGCGCTCCAAGGACAACCAGATAATCATGGTCACATTGAAGGATACGACGGTGGCAAAGGCCGCGCTCATTTACGGCGTCTACCCGAGGGAAGGAGTTTCGCAGGTAGTAAAGTACAAGAGCCCGGCGCAGGTTCCGCTCGCGCAGATAAGCGAAAATAAGGCGTAAATAGAGAATGTGACAAATATCCACATTGCCAATTAACCTCCAGCAGCCGAGGCGGCTGCTGACGCTGTCGCTTGCAATCACCGCCGCCATAGCGGTCGTCGAAGCCATAAGCGGCATTTTGAGCAACAGCATTTCGCTCATAAGCGACGCCGTCCACATGTTCACGGACGTGACTGCCATCACGCTGAGCCTCTTTGCCATAACGATGGCCGCAAGGAGCCATTCCGGCGTAATGACGTTTGGCTACCACAGGGCGGAGGTTCTGGCAGCGCTCGCAAACGGAGTCGCGCTCGCCGCCATTTCGGTGTGGGTGCTGTACGAGGCTGTCTTGAGGGTAATGACGCCGCGCATGATAGACACGCCTCTGATGCTCACTGCAGCAGGCATCGGCCTTGCAGGTAACCTGCTGGTGATGTTTCTGCTAAAACACCACGCCGGCAAGAGCATCAACATCCAGAGCGCGTTGGTGCACGTGGTCTATGACACGCTATCGTCAGTCGCAGTCATCATTACAGGATTCATTGCCCTTTACACGGGCATCACGATCGTCGACCCGCTTGTGGCGTTTCTGATAGCAGGCCTTGTGGCAAGGAGCGCTTACACAATCATGAGGAGCAGCACCCACATACTGCTAGAGGGCGCGCCGCGCGAGCTGGACATGCATCAGGTCATTGCCGCCCTCGAGCAGCTGGAT
>Ga0209751_10003892_pt1 | contig 14376 bp, 12 predicted proteins | sample RifCSP13_1_FD_184019 | JGI IMG/M metagenome (GOLD analysis project Ga0209751, IMG submission 184019) | Soil microbial communities from Rifle, Colorado - Rifle CSP2_sed 13_1 (SPAdes) (version 2) | ecosystem: Environmental > Terrestrial > Deep subsurface > Rock core/Sediment | place: Rifle... | reverse complement strand
AGGCGATCGGCATGGTTCTCCAAGGCCTGGCGATCACCGGCCTGGGACGCCCGGAGGAGGGCCTCGCCCGGACCGAAGCCGGGATTGCCCTGTATCAGGGTATGAAGACGCCGCCGGTCTTTTGGCCGCTCGTCCTCTCGATTAGGGCGAGAGTGTTCCTACTCGGAGGGCGCCCGGCGGAAGGCCTCGGCCCGATCGATGAGGCCCTCGAGATGACCGGTGAGCGTGCCCCCCTCTATGCCGAATTCGCGCTGCTGAGGGGCGACCTACTCGTGGCGATGCACGACCCCGCCGGCGCCGAATTTTGGCTCCAGAGTGCCTTCGACGCCTCCGGGAGGACGGGTGCTCGCATGCTCCAGCTGAGCGCCGCCAATCGGTTGACCCACCTGTGGCGGGCCTCGGGGAGACGACCAGACGGGTCCGAGATATTGCGTGGTGTCTATCAGACCTTCACCGAAGGCTTCGCCAGCGCCGAACTCGTGGAAGCCCGTGCCCTACTCGACTTCCCCGAAACACCCTGACTGCCGGAGTTATTTCGTTCTGGCGCGCCAAGTCCGACCTATAGGTCGTGTTTGGCGCGCCAGAACAGTCGGAGGGGGGGGGTAAGCTGACACTTGGGGGCCAGAATATTGATGCACCGATGGCGGCTCGTCCGCAACCTACCCTCACCTTGTTGTTCGCGCCTCCCGTCAGCTCAGTCCGACGATCTCCCCGTCGTCGTCTAGGTCAATCTCATGTGCGGCCGGGTGGGTCCCCAAGCCCGGCATGGTCCGCATGTCCCCACAGATGGGATAGATGAATCCTGCTCCCACCGATGCCCGCACCTCCCGGACCGGCAGCGTCCAACCGGTCGGAGCGCCCTTCAGGCTCGGATCGGAGGAAAGCGACAGGTGGGTCTTGGCGATGCAGACGGGCAGGTTCCCGAAGCCACATTTCTCGTACAGCTCGAGTTGGCGGGTGGCCGCCAGGTCGTATTTCACGCCCGCCGCCCCGTAGATCCTGGTGGCCACGGTCTCGATCTTTTGCTTGAGGGGAGCCGAATCCGCATACAGGAGCGAGAAGGCCGACCGTTCGTCGGCGGCTTCGACCACCGCCTCTGCCAACTCTGCCGCCCCTTTGCCACCTTCGGAGAAATGGGTGGCGACCGCCGAACGTGCCCCGGCGGCGGCCGCCAACTCGGCGATGGCCCGATGCTCGGAGGGGTAGTCGCCCGGGAAGGCGTTGATGGCGACCACCGGGGTAACCCCGTGCAGCCTTACGTTCTCGATCTGCTTGGCCAGGTTGGCGCCTCCTAGCGCCACCTCCTCCGGGTCCTCGGCGAGTAGTGCCTCGGGCAGGGGTTTGCCGGGGATTATGCGGTGCCGGCCGGAGTGGGGTTTCAACGCTCGAACGGTGGCGACGACCACGGCGGCATCCGGTTTCAAACCGGAGGCGCGGCACTTGATGTTGAAGAACCTCTCCGCCCCCATATCGGCGCCGAACCCGGCCTCGGTGATGAGGAAGTCGCCCCCATGGATCCCAATCAGGTCGGCCACCACCGAGCTGTTGCCGTGGGCGATGTTTCCGAACGGTCCGGCGTGAACCAGGACCGGAGTGTTCTCGAGGGTCTGCATGAGGTTGGGCTTGATCGATTCCCGCATGATCACTGCCATCGCCCCCGCTGCCTTCAGCTCCTCAGCTGTCACCGGCAGACCGTGGCGGTTGTAACCGACCACGATCCTGCCCAGGCGGGCTCGCAGATCCTGCAGCGACTTCGACAGCGCCAGGACGGCCATCACCTCGGAGGCGGCGGTGATGTCGAAGCCGGACTGGCGAGGTACCCCATCCTCTCTGGAACCTAGTCCTATGACGATATTGCGCAGCGCTCGGTCGTTGACATCGAGCACCCTCCGCCAAGTGATGTTGTGCATGTCGAGGGAGAGTTGGTTTCCCTGGTGAAGGTGGTTGTCGATCATCGCCGAGAGCAGATTGTGGGCGGCCGTGACGGCGTGCATGTCGCCGGTGAGATGCAGGTTGAGCAACTCCATGGGTACGACCTGGCTGAACCCCCCCCCGGCTGCACCTCCCTTGATCCCGAAGGTCGGACCCATCGATGGCTGGCGTATGGCGATGGTGGCGCTCTTTCCAACGTGGCGGAACGCCTGTCCGAGACCGACCGTGGTGGTGGTTTTCCCCTCTCCCAACGGGGTGGGGGTGATGGCGGTCACGACCACGTACTTGGCGAGGGGCCGGTCGGCCAGTTCCTCTATGGCGGCCAGCTTGATCTTGGCCACGCCTTCCCCATAGCGCTCGAGCATGTGAGGGCCGATGCCCATCCCCGTCGCGATCTCGTCGAGAGGCTTGAGTTGGGCACGGCGGGCGATGTCGAGGTCGGAAGGCAGGGTCATCAATTCTCCTCGATCTCTAGATGGGTTGGGTCGGGTATCCGTCGACGTCGATCTCGAATTCGGCCCCGGCGTCGCAGAGGGCATCGAAGAGAAACTGACCGGAGGACCGCTCGCAATGCAGGAGGTAGGACCTGGTCCCCTCTTGGTCGTGACGGACGACATCAGTGACGACGCCGGCAACCGAGGCACGAAAAGCGGCTCCATCGGGGCACATGGAATCAGAGAGGTCGATGGAGCAGACCTTCTCGAGAACCCCCCGGGCGTGTACTCCGGTCAGCCGGACCAGGGCGCGGCCGTGAGTGATATCGATGACGGTGGCGAAACCGGGTACTGACAGCTCGATCGGAGAGTTCGGCGCAGCCAGGATGGTCCACTCGCCGGGGCCGGAACCCGCGATCAGCATGTCTCCCTGCTGGGTCGACCGGCCATACGAGATCGCGAACGGTGCCGCCTCCGCCTTGACGTGGACTTTTCGAAGGGGAGTCAGGTCGGCCAGACGCAACGCCGCCTTGGAGCGCCGGAGGGAAACCTCCCATCCACCTACCAAACCGAGGGGTTCGGCCGGACGGATAGGGCTGCGGGCAATGGGGGAGTCAACCACGCAGGCGGACCCCTTCCACGTCGAAGTGGGCGTGGTGCTCCATCACGGTGGCTTCGATTCTCCGCCGGTCGGGAAGCTGGACCGTGACTCGGGTGCCAGGGGTTCGCAGATGTGGGGCCACTACTCCCAAACAGATCGAGCGATTGAGCGTCGGTGAGAACCGCGAGGAGGTGATCCGGCCGACGATTTGGCTTCCGTTCTCGACGATCTGGCTGGCCTCGGCGGGCACCAGGGTGGGGTCGACTGGTTGCAGCCCCACGAGATGAACGAACTCGGCCCGCTGCTGCCACGCCAGCTCCGGTTTGCCGGCGAAGTCGTCCTTGTCGAGTTTGATGAGCCAGTCGAGACCGGCCGAATAGCCTTGCATCAACCCGTCGGTGTCCTGGCCGACGATGAAATGACCCTTCTCGAGCCGCATGATTCGCTGGGCTTCGACGCCGAAAGGTTCGATCCCCAGATCGACACCGGCCTCGAACAATGCCTCCCAAACAAACAGGCCGTAACCGGCCGGTACGTGGATCTCGAAGGACAATTCCCCCGTAAAGCCGATTCGCCACATGAAGCAGTCCACTCCGGCCACTCTCCCTTGGCGGGCATTCATGTAAGGAAAGGCCTCCGGCGACAGGTCGATGCCCGTCACCAACCGCTCGAGCAGCCGCCGGGCGTTGGGGCCCGCCGCGTTCATCGAGGCGTAGGTGGTGGTCACCGGGGTGACGTGCACCTTCCATTCGGGGTGTTCGGTTTGGAGCCAGTTCTCCATCCATTCCCAGACCGTGGCGGCTCCGGACGAAGTGGTGGTCATGAGGTAGTGGTCTTCACCTAGCCGGCCCGTTACCCCATCGTCCAGCACCACGCCGTCCTCGGCGCACATGACCCCGTAACGCACGCCGCCGACCTCGAGTTTCGACCATCTATTCACGTATAGGAGGTTCAACAGCTTCGCGACATCTCGACCCCGAAGGTCGAGCTTGCCCAGCGGGGTGACATCAATGACCCCAACGTTGGCACGCACGTTGCGGACTTCTGCTTGGGCGTTGCCGTAGTGGTCGGGTCGGATCCACTGACCCGCCACCAGCGGCACGGCTCCGTGCGATTCGTGCCAGGGCTGCATCGGGGAGTATCGAACTGGTTCCCAGGTCCTTCCGCCTAGCGCGCCGAGCGTGATAGGCGCGTACGGTGGTCTCCACACCGTTGTCCCGACGATGCTCTCTTGGCGGGCTTCGGCCAGCACCGCCACCGTGTTTACCGTCTCGAGCTTGCCCTGGGTGGGACCCATGGTGGCGGTGGTGTATCGCTTGACGAGTTCCGCGGAGTCGTAGCCCTCCTCGAAGGCGGCCAGAATATCTTTGGAGCTCACGTCCTCGCTGAGGTCGACGATGCCGTGAGTCGTTGATCTATACAACTCGGGATGGGGATCGCGCCTAAGTTCAGGAACGACGATGGCGGCAGCGGTCGGCTCCTCACCGTTCGCCGGCGCCGCCCAGGGTCGACTCGCTTGCCAGCTGCGCTTGACGGCGATGGCTCGCCTGGCTGCTTCCTTGCCGGTGGCCGAACCATGTTCGATCAACTGGGCGGTGGACCCGTCACCGGCCAGGCCCCCCGTGACCATGACATTGGAGGGCAGCGACGAGGAGAAGAAACGGGCGGCCTTGCTGTCGTAGACAGGCCGGTCGCCGGCCATGTTGAGCAGCGAGGTGGGCGCCGTCCAACCCGCCGCCACGACCACCAGGTCGCATTCATAGCGGTTTCCATTCGACAGTTCCGCCCAGTAGACCCTCTTCTTGGTGCCACCCACACTGGTCAGCACTGTCCCCTGTCGAGCGTCGGCCACCGCCGCCAACGAGACCCCGACCCGTTCCAGATCGGCGGCCGCAGCGTCACCGGAAGTGTTGGCCGTCATGACGACGGCGCGCGCGCCTGGTCGAACGGCCCACAGATTGATGAGGCGGCGGACCCCGATCGAGAGCATGACACCGGGAAGGTCGTTGCCCTCGAAGATGTATGGTCGCTCGATCAGCCCCGCAGCTACCACCAGTGTCTTGGCCCGCGCTTTGACGAGTCTTTCCTGGACGGCGGGCAGACCCCTCTGCACTATGGCCACCCAGTTCTCGTCGTAGCGGCCGGTTGCTACCGAGTTGGTCATGACCTCGATGGCTGGTCGCGAAGCCACGGCGCTGCGCAGGTCGGCAACTTGAGCGTATGAGGCTGGCTCATGGCGACCGGCTCCCCCCAGGTCGTATTCCTCTTCCACCAACAAAACCGAGGCACCGGCATCGGCGGCGGCCACCGCAGCCGCCATCCCAGCCATTCCCCCCCCCACAACCAGTACGTCCGGGTGCGCATACCGCTTGTCGAAGTATCCGTGCTGAGCGTCGGCGACCACCCGGCCGCCGGCGGCGAACCGCGACAGGATCGAGTCGTACCACGGCCAGAGACGTTGTGGCCTGATGAACGTCTTGTAGTAGAAGCCGGCGGTCAGAAACCTCGCCAGGAGGTCGTTGGCGGCGAGCAGGTCGAAAGACAGACCGGGCCAGCAGTTTTGGCTGGAAACGGTCATGCCGGCTTCCAGTCGCCGGTGGGCACCCCGAACGTTGGGCTCGTCACCCACCTGCACCGTGGTGCCTGGGTCTAGGTAGCTGGCCGTCATCACCCCGCGGGGGCGGTGATATTTGAAGCTTCGGGAGAGCACGGTGACGCGGTCGGCCAGAAGCGCCGAGGCGATGGTGTCACCGGGATGCCCGGTATGGGGCTTCCCGTCGAAGGTGAATGAGAGGCTCTTGGTGCGGTCGATGATCTCGCCGGGTTGAGGAGGCAGACGACCGGTCACGAATTCTCCGACTCGAGCTGGCGGCGGTGGGGGCGCGAGGCGCGGATCTCGTTGGTCACGGTGTGGCGTTCGACCACGAAATAGCGGCGGCATCCCGCCCGGCAGTACCAGGTCTCGGTGGTCCAGCCCGCCGGGTTATTTCGTATATAGAGATACGTCCGCCACTCCTCCCGGGTTGTTGCGTTTGGCTGCGGACGGGGGCGCGACTCCCCGACGTAGCGCAAATCGGCGGAGTTCCGGGGACCACACCAAGGGCAAGGGACCGTGATCATCAATGGCCGACCGAGGCGGCGCCCTTCTCGCCAACCAACTGTCCGCTCTGGAACCGATCCAGCCCGAAAGAGGAGATGATCTCCGGTGTCTTGTTGGTGGCGATGGCCTCCGCCATCGCTTCGCCCGCCACCGGACCGGCTTTGAAACCGTAAGTACCCCAACCCACGTCCACGAGAAAGCCCTCCACGGCCGTGAAACCCATGATGGGCGAATAGTCGGGTGTCATGTCGCACAGACCCGCCCACTGCCGAAGCAGGCGCATCTTGGAGATCGAAGGAATGAGCTCGAGAACGTGGCCAGCCAATTCCTCGGTGAACTCGAGGGAGCCCCGCATCGAATAGGACGCATAGGGGTCCACCGAGGCTCCGAAGACCAGCTCGCCTCGTTCGGTCTGGCTGACGTAGACGTGAAGCGATCCGGAAACCACCACCGCGTGCAGGAAGAACTTGACAGGTTCGGTCACCGCTGCATGCAGGGGGTGGGTGATGATCGGAAGCCTGACACCCACCATATCGGCGATAGTGGTGGCCCAACCGGCGGTGCAGTTGACGACCACTGGTGTGGCGATGCTTCCGCGGTTGGTCTTCACCGCTGTGACCCGGTCGCCCGATGTTTCGATATCGATGACTTCGGTGTTCTGGTGGATGTGGACGCCGCGGGCATCGGCGGCGCGGGCATAACCCCAGTTGACGGCGTCGTGGCGGACGATTCCGCCCGGAGGATGATAAAGGGCACCGAGGATCGGGTAGCGGGCCGAGGTGCTGGTGTCCATCTCCGGAACCAGAGCCTTGATCTCGTCCGGTCCGATCACCTCGGAGTCGATGCCCTGGAGCTTGTTGACCTCGGCTCGCCAACGCATCGTTCGCAACGATCCGTCGTTGTGGGCGAGGGTGAGGTGGCCGCGCCGAGAGAACATGACGTTGAAGTTGAGGTCCACCGCCAACGACTGGTAGAGCTTGACCGACCTGTCGTAAAACTGCACGCCCTCGGCGGTCAGGTAGTTGGAGCGGACGATCGCGGTGTTGCGACCGGAGCCACCCCCCCCGACGTATCCTTTGTCGAGCACCGCCACTCGGTTGATCCCGTGGTTCTTGGCCAAGTAATAGGCCGTCGCCAGCCCGTGAACGCCGGCGCCGATGACCACCACGTCGTAGCTTCCTTCGAGGTCATGACTGCGCCAGACCGGTGGCCAGGATTCGCCGGTTAGACCCCTCCGAAACAGGTTCCAGGCGCTGAACTTGGCCGGTAAGCCGTTGGTGGACATGCGGGAAGGGCAAGTGTAGGCCGCCCCTTGGAAACCGAGTCCACCCTGGGTGAACAGACCACAGGACGAACGAGCACTGGGCTTGACACCTGCACTCTGTGGCGTTCTAACGACCCGACTCCTTACAATCGGTCGGGTGACGGACCGAGTCCACAATGCCGCCTCGGTCGAGTTCGACCACGTAACCAAACGTTACGACCTGGGGGCCACCACCGAGGGCACCCCGGGGGCGGTCAACGATCTGTCCCTCTCCATTCCGGCCGGCAGGATCTGCGTCCTGGTCGGTCCTTCCGGATGCGGCAAGACCACCAGCCTGAAGATGGTCAACCGGCTGATCGAGCCAACCTCCGGACGGATCCTCATCGACGGTGTCGACGCAGCCGGGCGCGACCTGATCGAGCTGCGTCGCAACATCGGTTACGTGATTCAGCAGGTCGGCTTGTTTCCCCACCAGACTATCGAGGAAAACGTTGCCACCGTTCCGCGTTTGCTGGGCTGGCCCGAACAGCGGCGAAAGGATCGCGCCGCCGAGCTGTTGCATCTGGTTGGCCTCGACCCCGGACGCTATGCCGACCGATATCCCTCCCAGCTCTCGGGTGGAGAGCGCCAGCGGGTGGGGGTGGCTCGGGCCTTGGCGGCCGATCCGCCCATCATGTTGATGGACGAGCCGTTTGGAGCGGTCGACCCGATTGTGCGCGAGCGGCTGCAGAACGAGTTTCTCCGCCTTCAGGAGGATCTGGCCAAGACCATTCTGTTCGTGACCCACGACATCGACGAAGCGATCAAGTTGGGGGATGTCGTGGCGGTTTTGCAGGTGGGAGGCCGGCTGGCCCAGTTCGGCACGCCGGCAGAGATACTCGCCCATCCGGCCTCCGAGTTCGTGGCCCGCTTCGTTGGAGCCGACCGGGGCCTCAAACGCCTTTCGCTTTACCGGGTCGCCGACATGCCGCTCGAGACGTTGCCCACCGGCCGAGTCGGCGAGTCGGGAGGGACGGCCCGGGCCCGGTCGGAGGCGCATCCCTTCGGCTACCTGCTGGTTCTGGACTCACAGGACCGTCCGCTCGGTTGGGCCAACCTCGCGTCGATACCGCTCGACGGCCTACTCACCGAAGAGATCGCCTATCCGTCCTCGCCCCACCTCGATCGCCGCACGACCCTCAAGGACGCTCTCTCCATGTTGCTCGACGCGGACGTGCAGGTGGGGGTGGTGGTGAACAGACGGGGGGCCCTGCGAGGTGTGCTGACGGTCGACGCCATCGCCGCCTGGATGCGGGAACATGGCACCCAATCGGCTTCGCCCGTCTCCGAAGAGGGAGCGGTTTGAATGGTCGAAGGCCGGCCGTTTATCGATTGGCTGTGGATCGGCTCCAATCTCGATGACATCGTCGAGCGCCTGCTTCAGCATCTGCAACTGACCGTGATCCCACTGGTCGGCGGATTCGCGATCTCCCTGCTGCTGGCGATTTGGGCCCTGCGCCGACCAACGGTCTACACACCGGTCATCGCAGTCAGCGGTCTTCTCTACACCATCCCCAGCCTGGCAGCGTTCGCGGTGCTGCGGCCCATCTTCGGCCTTTCGCTCCTGACCGCCGTCATACCGCTCACCACCTATACGTTGCTCATTCTGTTTCGCAACATCGTCGCCGGTTTCCAGTCTGTGCCCGGCGAGGTGCTGGAGGCCGCCGAGGCGATGGGGTACACGTCCGGCCAACGCCTGCTGCGTGTCCAGGTGCCGCTGGCGGTGCCGCTGATGATCGCCGGTGTGCGACTGGCGGCGGTGACCGTGATCGGTCTGGCGACGGTGGCCGCCATCCTCGGCGACGCCTACGGGGGCCTCGGTCAGTTCATTACCGAGGGACTCCAGCAGCTCTTTCCCACCAAATACCTGCTGGGGGCCGTCCTCTCGATGGTTCTCGCCTTCCTGGCCCATTGGCTTTTCGTCGGCATCGAGCGGGCGGTCACGCCTTGGGCCACCGGGCGGGGGAGGGCAGTCGGATGAGCGCAGTCGGAGGAGCGCAGTCGGATGAGGGCAGTCGGATGAGGACCGTCGGATGAGCAAGGTATGGCAGTGGTTCCTCGACCCCGTTCACTGGCAGGGCCCAGGTGGAGTACCCACCCGGGTCTGGGAGCACGTCTGGATCTCCCTCCTCTCGGTGGCGGCGGCGACCTTGGTCGGGCTGCCGATCGGGTTGTGGACCGGCCACACCGGGCGAGGAGGCAACCTCGCCGTCAACCTCGCCAACATCGGTCGCGCCATTCCCTCTTATGCGATCCTGGTGATGGTGCTGCCGATCTCCCTCGCTCTTGCCCCCACCCTCGGTTACTCACCCAATCTCGGGCTGTCCTTCATTCCGACCTTCACGGCCATGGTCCTGCTGGCTATCCCACCCATTCTGGTGAACGCCCACGCCGGCCTTCTTGCCGTCGATCGCGACCTGATCGAGTCAGCTCGGGGGATGGGCATGAAGGAGACCCAGATCCTCGGGAGGATCGAAGTTCCGCTCGCCCTCGGGGTCATCGTTGGGGGCTTTCGCACCGCCGTGCTCAACGTGATCGCGACGGCCACGATTGGAGCGATCGTGTCATTCGGGGGCCTGGGTCGCTTCATCATCGACGGCCGTTTGCGAGGGATCGCCGGCATCCCCGAGCTGATCGCCGGCGCCATCCTTGTGACCGTGCTGGCGGTGGGTGTTGACCTGCTGCTCGGCGGGCTGCAAAAACGAATGACGCCCAGGGGTGTGGGTATCGCCGTGAACCAACGGGCGGAAGGGGCCGAATCGCCCGCGGCTTGAGGCGGTGTAGCCAGACAGAGCACTAGATCGGCGAATTCGCCCATGGAGTAGGAGGGAATGGCTCGCTAAGGTTCCTCCCTCGTGCGCCTGACGGGCGCCCGCCACTACCAGGAGGACACCAAGATGAGGCTGAATCGGCTACCGATCCTGTTGGCGGCGCTGTCGTTGCTGCTGCTGGCCTGCGGATCCGACGGGGGGGGGGCGCGGCCTACTGTCCGGATCGGCTCGGACAACTTCTACGAATCGCGGCTCATGGCCGAGATCTACGCTCAGATTCTGGAGAACGACGGCTATACCGTTGAGCGCACGTTCGGTCTCGGTTCCCGCCAGGAGCGAGCTCCTGTCTTCTCGGACGGCCAGGTGGATCTCGTTCCCGAGTACGTCGGTTCCGGCCTCGGCTACTACGACGTCTCTCAGATCACCGGCGATGGTGCCACTAATCGTGACCGCCTCCAGGCCTCGATCGCCGAATTCGCCACCGTCCTGGGGATCACGCCCGGTGAGGACACGAACGCCGGGGTGGTTCGTCAAGACACCGCCGACGAGTTGGGCATTGATTCGATGAGCGATCTGGCGGCCATCCAGGATCAGTTGCGTTGGGGTATCCCCCCCGATTGCGTTGAGAACCCGCTTTGCAAGGGAGCTCTCGAGCAGTACGGCATCACCTACCCACCCGCCCAGCTCGAGTCACTGGCGGCTTGCGACGTGCCGATCGCCGAGGCGTTGAACGGCGACGCCGTCGACTTCGCCTGGCTCTGCTCGACCCAGCCGGCCATCGTCCAGTACGGCTTCGTCGTGCTGGCCGACGATCTCGATACCCAGCCTGCCGAGAACATCGCTCCGCTGGTCCGCAACGACTTCCTCGACAAGGTTTCCGATGCAGACGATTTCAAGGCATTACTCGACGCCGCCTCGGCGTTGATGACCACCGAGGAACTGACCACCCTGGGTGTTGCGATTGCGGTCGACCAACGCGAGGTAGACGAGGTTGCCAAGGAATGGTTGACCTCGAAGGGGCTGCTCGGCTGATTCGACCTTCTACCTGCCTGAACCCTAATGGGAGTTCCCCCCCCCATTGGGGGTCCCCCCCCGCTTTTGGCGCGCCAAGTACGACCTATGGGTCGTAGTTGGCGCGCCAGAACGGGTTTCAGGGGGGGGGTGTGGGAGTGGTTGGGGGTCGTGGGGGGACGGACCTAACCCGGCCCGCCGGACATCAGTGATCGACGCGGCCGTCTCCGTTGCCGTAGGCCTTCACGGACAGCAGCCGTATCGGCACCTCGATCAGACGGACCGGGCCGTGGGTCACCTCGCCGTCGAACTGGAGGGAGTCTCCGGCTTCGAGAAGAAACCGTTGAGCCCCGTACCCGTACTCCATCTTTCCTTCGATCATGTAGAGGAATTCCGTTCCGGTATGCCGGAAAGTCTCCGAGACCTTGGCCCGACGGGTCATCGTGTAGATGATCGGTTCGAGCCGGCGGTGAGTTTTGCCAGACAGATTCCCGAGCAGCTGTGACCGCAATCCCGACCGATTTCCCTTGGGTACGAGGTCGAGCCCGTGTCCTCTCTTGACGTGCAGGACGGCGTGGGCCTCGAAAGCGTCGAAGAATGCGGTCAGTGGAACGTCGAGGGCAGCCGAGATGCGGGCCAGGGTCGACAAAGACGGCGACGCCTGGGCGTTCTCGATCTTTGACAACATCCCCTTCGACAGCCCGGCATGTTCGGCCAGCTGGGCCACCGTGAAGCCGAGTTGGGTGCGATAGGAACGGACTCTCTTACCGATGGCTTCGCTGAGTTGGGCGTCGAGATCGACTGATGGCTCCGCGTCAGCCGCCTTTCTGCCCATCCCCCAAGCGTAGGCCCCGCTCAGGCCCCAAAGATGAACCCTGGGTTCCAGGTGGTACCCAGTACTACCCAGGGCCCACAGATGAACCAAGGGTTGGCCCAATCCGCACTTGAGTCCACGCCCAGCTCGCGTTCGGACGCCAACAGGTCCCCTCCGTCGCCCAGCTCACCGTATTCTGGAAGTCGACCTTGACCGATCCACCGACATATCCCACCGATCCCAAAGCTGAGTTCCGCCGTACCCTCGGCCGGTTCGCCACCGGGGTCGCGGTCATAACCCTCACCTCCGACGGAGAGCCTCACGGCATGACCGTCAACGCCTTTATGTCGGTGTCGTTAGAACCGCCGCTCGTGGTCGTGTCGGTGGCCGAGCGGGCCCGGATGCATCCGATGCTGAACAAGGGCGTCATGTTCGGTGTGAGTGTGTTGCATGAGCGCCAACAGCTCCTGTCCGAGTACTTCGCCCGCCTGCCCGGTTTCGACCAGACTGTCGAGCCGGAGTTCGCTTACGTGCTCGACACCCCGATGGTGGCAGGGGCCGTGGCGCATCTGGTTGCCAAGGTGGTGGAGGCCTATTGGGGCGGGGACCACACATTGTTCCTTGGCGAGGTTCACTACACCCGCTGGGAGGACAGCCCGCCATTGCTGTTCTATGGCGGCCAGTACCAGCGGCTGTTCCAATGACGATGAGCGACGCTCGTCTGCGCTGACGTCCAAATCGTCAGGGTCTGACCACGGTCCGCACCCCTTCGCCCCGCCCCATCCGGTCGAAGGCGTCGTTGATCCCGGCCAGGTCGGTGGTGTGGGTGACGGTGGCGGATAGGTCGACCTTGCCGGCGACGATCAGGTCCATGATCGAGGCGATCTCGGCGGCTGGGTTGCCCGACCCGTAGAAGGAACCTTTGAGCGACTTGTCGCCGCTGAACTCGATGGCGGAAAGCGATGCCTCCGCGCCGCGGGGGGAAATGCCGACCACTACCACCGACCCGCCCGGGCGGAGATGATGCCAGGCAGTTCGGATAGTCTCGGGGCGCCCCACCACCTCGAACACCACATCGAAATGACCGGCAAGTTGATCGACAGCGGCGGTGGCGCCGTGGCGCATGGCCAGCTCTCGTTTCTCGCGAACGAGATCGACAGCTGTTATCGAGTCGGCTCCGGCCAGGACGGCGGCCGCGATCACCTGCAAACCCACCCCCCCGCACCCGATCACCGCCACGTCCTGGCCTGGCTGTACCCGGCCGACATTGTTGACAGCTCCGAACCCGGTGACCGCCGCGCAACCGGCCAGCGCCGCTTGCGCCGGATCGAGGGCGGCCGGAACCTTGACAAGCCCGGCCCGGGCGGTGACGACCCGCTCGGCGAAGGCGCCGATCCCGAGGAAAGCCTGGAGCCGCCCGCCGCCGACGTCTTCCAGCCGGGAGGTGCCATCCAGCATGACCCCGGCGAACGCCGCCGCCGACCCAGGCTCGCACAAGTTGGCTCGCCCGACCCGGCAGTAGCGACAGGCCCCGCACGGGGGGATGAAACAGAAGGCCACCCGTTCTCCGGGGCTGAGATCGGACACACCGTCGCCGACCGACTCGACCACCCCTGCCCCCTCATGGCCCAAGACGGTCGGAAATCGGTGATGGCCAAGATGCCCGAGGGCAAGGTGGAGGTCGGAGTGGCACACTCCCGCAGCTTCCAACCGCACCAGGACCTCTCCCGGTGACGGTGGGTCTAGTTGTACCTCTTCGACCAACCCCGGCTTTCCCGGCTCCCGCCACACCATCGCTCTCATCGGCCTGCCTTCATCTCCTGCCCCGTCACCAACTTGCCCCCGTCAGCAGCCTGCCCTCATCCCAACCCGCCTCATCTCGGCCTGTCCGCGTCAGCCTTCATCAGCCCACCCGGAACCTTTCCAGAAAAGCGAGATCCGGAGTCACCCCGAGGCCGGGTCCCGGGGGGGCGGCGATGGTTCCGTCCGCCTCGATTTCGAGTGGGACGGGCAGCATGAAATCTCGACGCGCCGTGGTCCACGCCGGGGGATCGAAGGGAACCTCCAGGTACTCGCCGTTGCTGAGGGCGAGCGCCACGTGCAGGTTGGCGAGCAGCCCGAAGCCAGTCGACCATGTATGCGGCGACCACACGACACCGAGACGCCGAGCCAGCTCAGCTATCTCTCGACAACCGGTGACTCCACCGGCCAGCACCACATCATTCTGGATGACGTCCACGCCCCCCCCCGCCAGCAACCGCTTCGACTCGGGAAGGCACCGCACCATCTCCCCCGCCGCGATCCGCACGCCGCTGCGGCTGCGGAGCGCCGCATAGCTCTCGACGTCGTGGGTGTCGAGGGGCTCTTCGAGCCAATAGACGCCGAGGTCTTCCAGGGCTCTCGCGCAGTC
>Ga0209751_10003891_pt1 | contig 14377 bp, 14 predicted proteins | sample RifCSP13_1_FD_184019 | JGI IMG/M metagenome (GOLD analysis project Ga0209751, IMG submission 184019) | Soil microbial communities from Rifle, Colorado - Rifle CSP2_sed 13_1 (SPAdes) (version 2) | ecosystem: Environmental > Terrestrial > Deep subsurface > Rock core/Sediment | place: Rifle... | reverse complement strand
GCCAGTAGCCTCCAACCACTGTCAGCGATCACCCGAGACATCTGTCAGCGATGTCCCGCGACATCACACCGACCTATAGGTCGGAGTTGGCGCGCCAGAACGGTTAGGGGACCGGTGAACCCTGAGAAGCTGGCGGTCGTCTCAAACACCGATACTCGACGTCAAGGAGAACAGCCACGATCATGCCCGGGCAAGCCGCCCGGAGGTCCGACCGTGAACGAACCCGACCAAGAGCTGGTCCGGGCAGCCGCGGCCGGAAATCTGCGCGCCTTCGAGGAGTTGGTAAGGGCCTACCAGGGTCCGGTGTGGAGATTTCTCTGCCGGCTGCTTCACGATGCCGCCCTCGCCGAGGACATAACTCAGGAGACCTTTGTCCGGGTCTACAAGCGCCTCGACGGTTTCCGATCAGGTTCTCGGTTCACCACCTGGCTCTTTCAGGTGGCTCGGAACGCCGGGATCGATGCCATACGGGCCCGCTCGCGGCGGGAGCGGCTATTGGTCCGGTATGGAAGCGATACGTCAGCCAATCCCCCCCCCGACGAACGATTGGATCTGGAGACCGCACTCGCCACCATCTCCCCGTTCCTCCGGGAAGCGATCGTCCTCATCGAGGTGGTCGGTATGAGTTATGAAGAGGCGGCTGCCGTGAGTCGGGTTCCGGTGGGGACGGTCAAGAGCCGGGTGTTCCACGCCCGTCGGCGGCTGGCGGACCTGTTGGAGGACAAGTCAGAGGACGAGTCGTGAGCCACGAAGAGGTGCGGCGGCTCATCGTCGAGTTTGGCTCTGAAGCGTTGCCCGAGGCCGTGACCGGCCACCTGGCCGAATGCTCGGAGTGCTCCCAATACGCCGCCCGTATTCGCAGCCTCGGTGCGAGGCTGGCCGATCTGCCTTCCCCTCCCGACCTCACCACTCGCATCCTGGCCGGCCTGCCGTCAAACCGGCCGCTCCGACCCCTGCGGTTTCGGCTGGTCGCCGGTTTGGCCATGGGGGCGGTGATGGGGGTTGTGCTGATGTCGGGTTTGGTGCCGCAGGCTCCCGAGCGGACCGCCTTTGCGGCGGAGTTCCCGGCCAAGTTGCTCTCCGCCCAAACCGAACTAGGCGGCCTCACCGCCTCGGTCGAGATCCTTGAATTCGGCTGGCATCCGGAGGTGGAACGTCGCCACTACACCGGAACGATCGGATACTTCCCACCGGAGTCTTTCCAGATCCGCCTCGACGATCAGACCGAATATCCGAGTGACCGCTGGCTGCCCAACGACGTCGAAGTCGAAATCGGTCCGGGACTTTGGTCGGCCGTCGGAGTGGTCGGTTGTCCCGGCGAGCTCCAACCTGAGTGCGGCCTGATCCGCACCGAAGGAATCACGGGAAGAGAGCCGTTCCCGGCGGACCGGCCGATCCCTCTCGAGATCGTCCTGCCCTTCGACAGCTTTGCCTTCACTACGCGGCCGTCGGTGCTCTCGGTGGAACGGCGGAACGGAGTGCCGGCCGCCGCAGTGTCGCTTTCATACGCCCAGGCCGCACCGCTCGTCGAAGGTTGGCTGCGTGTCGGCAACTGGCGCCGTTTCCACCCTTCGGATTCGGTGGTGGTTTGGCTGGAGTTGGATCGGCTGGTGCCGGTCGAGATCTCGATCGCGGCGGGCGTCGATCCTCTGCGAGACGTCTGGGCAACCCGGCTTGGTTATGACGACGAACCGGGGCGGCCGCTCCTTCAGATCTCCCTCACCGACCTAGATTTCTCGGGGGTCCAGCCGAGCCGACCGTCGGTGGGAAGTGCTGCGGGTTTTCTCGATGGGCCGCCGAGCTTTGACCTCCAGATCCTCCCTCCGGCCGGTTTCGAGGTTCATCGGACCGGGGTGGCCGAGGACGGAGCCTCGGTGTGGAGCTACACCGACGGGCGGGCGTGGGTGAAGGTACGTGCTACCGACCAATGGTCGGCCGGGCGGCTCTTCGGCGGTCTCGGCGAGGTGGTGACGCCGGTCTTGTTGGGGACCGCCGGCATCGGCTACCTCGGGGGGGATGGCCGGCAGGTGGGGATCCACGGTGAAGGCGTGGAGGCGGTCGTGGAAGGTAGCGTCGGTTGGGAGAGGCTGGTCGAGTTCGCCGGAGCCCTCGGGGTGGAGGGAAGAGAGATTCCGAATTCCTACCCGGAGGCGGCCGCTGCCAGCATGGAGGCTGCCCAGGCGGCGGTCCCGACCCTTCTCGTCTCGCCCGCCGCCGAAGTCGGTTCGCCGTCGGTACGGGTGATGGGCGACACGGTTGCGCAGGTCTACCCGGGGTCCGGGGGTTTGAGCTTCGTCCTGGTGCAGGTGCCGGGCGAATCCGTCCCGCCCCCCTTTGATCCGGACACGGTGGCGGTCAGCCTCCGAGACACGGTGGCCCGCTTCACTCCCTCGTTGGGCGAGCTGGCCTGGGTCGAGAAGGGTGCTGTGGTCAGCCTGCGGAGCGGACGGCTCGGTCTGGCCCAACTGGTCGAACTGGCGATGGGGCTGCGTTGAAGAGGATCGGCATCTTCGTCGGTGGCGTGTTCATCGGGGTCCTTCTGGGGGGGGGAGTGGCCCTGGTTGCCCGCGGTCGGCCGGAGCTCCAGGTCTCCACAACCACGAGCTCATCTAACGGGGTGGCGGTTCGGCCCGTCGATCAGACCGTGCTCCTGGTATGGACATCGGGAGGGCTGCCGGCCGGTCTTGCCGAACTCGTGGGCGGGCTGCCCGGAGTCGCCTCATTGACCGTCGTACGGGGCGACCTGATCACCGTCCCAGGCCCGGACGGGGTCATACCCATCGACGCGCTGGCAGTGGAGGGTGACTACCAGGAGTTCGTTCCGGCGGCCGACCGGGCCGAGTTCGATCGGTTGGGTGCCCGGGATGCGATCCTTGGCACGACTTCAGCAACGCTGCGGCGTCTGGCCAGGGGAGATGCGGTCGAGGTTGGCGAGGGAGTCCAGTTCACCGTGAGGGCCGTCGTTCCCGATGTCGTGGTGGGCGGCGCCGAGATGGTTCTTTCGATCGAGGCAGGGGAGGCGCTCGGGGTCGTGACGCCGCGGTTTCTCTTGGTGTCGATCGACGGGGAGCGAGCAGCAGTGGAGGCCGCCATCCGCGGTCTCATCCGCGACGTGCCGGTGCGGGTGCGAGGGCCCGGGGAGACGCCGTTCATGCGACACGGTGATGCCGTGCTTCCCCAATCGTTTGTGAAGGCGGCGTTCGGCGAGTTTTCCTACTCGGCCGGCTCGGGGCGGAGCATCATCCCCGACGAGCAATGGGTGGCGGCAAACATCGTCACCGAAGAGGTGCCGATTCTCGGCACGGTGCGCTGTCATCGGGAGGTCGTGCCGGCCCTGCGGGGCGCACTCCAGCAACTCGTCGACGAGGGGGTGGCCAGGGTGGTGGACGTGGCGGGCTTCGCCGGTTGTTACGAACCCCGGTTGATCGCCCCGGGGGCGGGCTTGTCACGGCATTCCTGGGGGATCGCTCTGGACATCAACTACTCCGAGAATCAGAAGGGGGTAGGGTCGAGCCAGGACCCCCGACTGGTCGAGGTGATGGAGCGCTGGGGCTTCGGTTGGGGCGGCCGCTGGCTGATCCCCGACCCCGCCCACTTCGAATGGATCCGCCCCCCCATCCCCTAAGGGGATGGGGGCGATGGAACTGCGAACCGGCGGTCGTACGCGTCACCCCTTGGGCCGGATTGTCGGAACTACGGGCCGAGATGCGAACCTCCGACAATCCGCGTCACCCCTTGGGCCGTACGACCGCCGGTTCGGCGCGTCAGCCTTGAACGAGGGCCAGGGTGGGGGGTCTTAGCTGGAGGGGGAACGGGGGCGTTCGAGGAGGGTGCCGTCAACGACCATGTCAACCTTCTCGTTATAGAACGCCACCAGACCGGCGATCTTGGCGGCCTCGCTGACGGGGAATGGGTAGCTCCACACGACATCTTTGAAGACTTCTCCATCGGTGACGATCGACCAATACTCGGCCACTCCCTTGTAAGGGCATTCGGTCCGAGTGTCCGATCGTTCCAACAATTCCAGCCGCACATCCGTCTTGGGGAGGTAGTACCGGGTCGGGAGACCCGTTTCGAAGAGCAGCACGGGGCGGTTGGAATCGGCCACCTTCGTGCCGTCTACCAACACCTCGACCCGCCGGGAGCTGGTCAGCGTGTCGATGCGTTTGTAAGGATCGCGGGCGTGGACGTACACCTCTTCATCTTCCTCGAACCAGTGATCCATGGCCGACCAGCGGAACGCCACCAACTCGGGTATGCCCGAGTAGGCATAGGCGGCGTCATTCGCTTGGTTGACGCCCGTCTTTACCGTAAACAGCCGCTGATCACCTAATCGCGGGGAGGTCTTGCCGGCACCAGTCTCGAACAGCTTGGCTTGGATGTCGTTCGATGAGAAGTAGTAGGTCGGGAAGTAGGGATGTTCCCAGACGAGCTCGGGTCGGTAGCTATCCGCCACCACCTCGGCGCCGAGAACGGCCCTTACTCGCTTAGCGCTCGGCTCTCTCTTTACTTGTTCGGCCACGTCACACCTCCGGGCAAGCCAACCAACGGCGGCAGGTGGTTCATTCCTGCAGTAAGTTTGGCCAGCCAAGATCGAGGAGCGTCGTGAGCACAAATGCCGAGATCCATGCCCGCCGCCTGGCCGCCCTGCCGACCGGATGGGGAAGCCTGTTACCCATCTACATCGAGAGAGCCGCCAATGCCGAGCTATGGGACGTCGAGGGCAAAAGACTTATCGATTTCGCCGGGGGAATCGCAGTTCTCAACACGGGACACCTCCATCCCAAGGTGAAGGCGGCCGTAGCGGCCCAACTCGAAGGCTTCACCCACACGTGTTTCATGGTGACGCCTTATGAGCCGCTGGTCACCCTCGCCGAGCGCCTCAACGCCCTCGTTCCCGGGCCGACCGAAAAGAGGACCTTCTTCGCCAACTCTGGCGCCGAGGCGGTGGAAAACGCCGTCAAGATCGCTCGCTACGCCACCAAACGCAATGGAGTCATCGCGTTCGCCGGGGGATTCCACGGCCGGACCCACCTCACGATGGCCCTCACCGGAAAGGTCATGCCCTACAAACACGGTTTCGGACCCTTCCCAACCGACATCTACCACGCGCCCTACCCCTACGAGTACCGGGGGGTCACACCCGAGCATTCCCTCGAGGCCATCAATCGCCTCTTCAAGGAGGACATAGAACCGGAACGAGTGGCGGCCATCCTGATCGAGCCGGTCCTCGGGGAGGGTGGCTTCGTCGTCGCCCCACCCGCCTTCCTTGCTCAGCTCCGCGAGCTGTGCGATCAGTACGGGATCGTCCTGATAATCGACGAGATACAGACCGGGTTTGCCCGCACCGGAAAGATGTTTGCCCACGAGTATGCCGGTATAGAGGCCGACCTCGTCACCCTGGCGAAGAGCCTTGGGGGAGGTCTCCCGCTGTCGGCGGTCACGGGCAAGGCGTCGATCATGAACACGGTGCATCCGAGCGGAGTGGGCGGGACGTTCGGCGGAAGCCCCCTCTCGTGCGCCGCGGCGCTGGCCGTGATCGACGTTATCGAGGAAGAGAATCTTGTCGATCGATCCAACGCCCTGGGGGAGCTTTTTGTCAAACGACTCGAAGGGATGGCTTCCTATCTCGACCCGATTGGCGACGTCCGGGGTTTGGGTGCCATGGTGGCAATGGAGCTGGTGTCCGACCGGAAGACCAAGGAGCCCGACCCGGATCTGACTAAACGCCTGGTCGCGGCGTGCGCAGAGGCCGGTCTGCTGATCCTCTCATGCGGCACGTACGGCAACGTGGTGCGTTGCCTGGCGCCATTGACCGCCCCTGACGACATCGTCAACGAGGGATTGGACATAGTCGAAGAGTCCCTGCGCAAGCTCACGGCGTGAACTTCCCGGCAGACCTGGCCGATCACGACGTCTGTCGGCTGATCACCATAGGCCGGCGAAGCGGCCGGCGCCATGACATCGAGATGTGGTTCGGGGTGATCGGCACGAAGATCTACTTCATTGCTGGGGGGGGGGAGAGCTCCGACTGGTTTCGCAACCTCAAGCTAGACCCGGCTGTCGAGATCCGAATCGGCCGCCATCACCGGATCGGGTTGGCTCAGGTGGTCGCCAATGTCGACGAGCGGCAGGCGGTGGGCACCTTGATGCTCGGAAAGTACGGGCATTGGGGGGGAGACCCCGAGATTCGTCTGACCGACCACGATTGGGCCTTTTCGGTGCCGGCGGTGGCTGTGGACCAATGGCGATTCCCTGATGAATTGAACCGGTAAAGGGACCCCCCCACCTCTCCGAAGAACCCCTTATGCGCCGTTCCGATCGCGGGTTCACCCTGGTCGAGCTCATGGTGACCATCATGATCGTCGCCGTCCTCATCGGTATTGCCATGCCCACATTCCTGGGGGCGAGACGTAACGCCGCCCACCGGGCCCTGCAGGCTGACATGCGCACGGCCTTCGCCACCGCTTCGGTCGTCCTCGCCGATCAGGGCCAATATTTGGAAAACGCCGCCGTCATGGAGGCGATCGAGCCTGCCCTCACATGGGCCACCGGCGACACTCCGGTTGCAGAAGGCGTCATCTACATCCACGTGCACGCCGCTCCTCAAGAAGTGTTCCTGTCAGGGATGAGCAGCACCGGCACCTGCTTCTACCTGCGGGACGCCGCCGCTGGGGCGACTACCTTCGCCGCCGACCCCGCATGCGGTGTCGCGGACGGCCAGACCTACAACCCTTCCTGGTAGTCCGAGCCGAGACCGCCACCGGGGGAGCTCAGGTTGGCTGTAACGGTCGGGCGACGCCTGGGTCCCGTGCCAAGGCAGCCAGGATTTCGGCGGCGAGGGCGGTGTCTTCTACCTCCACCCACTCCTCGTCGCTATGGGCGTGATCGATGTTGCCGGGGCCGAATACCACACACGGAATCCCGGCAGTTGCGAAACAACTGGCGTCGGTGCCGTAGGTAACGCCTATGGGTTGACCAGGTTCACCCAGTACCTGGGCCCTGGCCCTCTGCATGGCTCCCACCAACGGGTGGTCAGGGGAGGTGTGGAGGGGGGCCATGATGAAAGCCGGCGGGCTCCGGAGAAGCTCGATGCCCTGCCGCTCGAGGGGTTCGAGCGCTAGGTCGATGGCAGCCACCACCTGGTCAGGATCTTCGCCCGGGTTGAGACGCCGGTCAATGACGATGGTGCACGAAGCCGGGACGATGTTTTCAGCCGTTCCGCCTTTGATGGTTGAGACGCTGATTGTCGGGGGCCCAACCAAAGGGTGATCGGCTGCAGCGAGCGTGGGGATGTAATCATGTTCCAGGGCGTCGAGCACCTTGGACATACGGTGGATGGCGTTGACCCCGAGGTGAGGTTTGGAGGAGTGGGCCGGCACCCCGAGGGTGGTGATCTGGAGCCGAAGGACTCCTTTGTGGGCAATCGCCACTTCGAGATCGGTCGGCTCGCCGACCACCGCCATGTCGATGTCGGGATGATCGGCGACGATCGCCACTGCTCCCTGTCCACCCACCTCCTCATCGATGGAGGTGGTGAACAACACCCGAGCTCTTGGCCGAGGGCCGGTCGCCAGCAGGAGCAGTCCTTCGATCATGGCGACCAGCGAGCCCTTGGTATCACAGGAGCCCCGCCCGTAGACGCGGCCGCCGTCGAGGACCGCCCGCGTCTGGGCTTTGCCGGAGGGCACCACCGTGTCGATGTGGGCCTCCCACATGAGCAGGGGCGATTCGGACTCACCTTCCAGCAGCACGCTGATGTTGTCACGGCCGGCAGGAGCAGCCCGATGACGGCTCGGCGAGAAACCGGCCTGCTTCAGCTCGGCGAAAACGGCGTTGGCCAGGGCGGCCTCACCGGTGCCATCGTCCAGGGCCGGATTCACCGAGGGGATGTCGACGAAACGGACCAACATGTCCTCGACCCGACGGCGATCGGCCCGCGGTCGGAGGGATGGCGCCATGAGTGCGACCTTACCTGGCCGGGGGCCCGGAGCCCTGCGGCTTGAACTTGGCCGGGGGCCCGGAGCCCTGCGGCTTGAACTTGGCCGGGGGCCCGGAGCCCTGCGGCTTGAACTTGGCCGGGGGCCCGGAGCCCTGCGGCTTGAACTTGGCCGCGGGCCCGGAGCCCTGCGGCTTGAACTTTCTTTGATGTGGGTCCCGTTATTGTCGCGTTAGGTACTTATGCGCCTCCTAGTTGTTGAAGACGAGGTTGATCTGGCGGCGGCGGTGGCCAAAGGCCTCCGTAAGGAGGGCTATGCAGTCGACGTTGCTCACAACGTAGATCAAGCCACCGACAAGTTGCTCTCGAACGCCTACGACTTGGTATGCATCGATTGGAATCTGCCGGGGGTGTCGGGCCGCGAGCTCTGCCGGCAACTCGCCGATGGAGTCATCAAGACTCTGGAAGGCTTCCGACCCAAGCTCATCATGTTGACAGCTCGCGACACGATCGAGGATCGGGTGTCGGGCCTGGACGCCGGGGCCGATGATTATCTCATCAAGCCGTTCGCGTTCGTCGAGTTGGCGGCGAGGACGCGGGCCCTCTTGCGCCGGGACGAACGGACCCCTCCGATCCTCCAAGTCGGGGAGCTCAACCTCGATCCGATTCGCTTCCATGCCCGGCGGGGAGGACGTGTCCTCCAACTGACCCCCAAGGAATTCGCCCTGCTCGAATACTTCATGACCAAGCCGGGTGCAGTGCTCTCCCAGGAAACACTCCTCGAGCACGTCTGGGACGAAATGGCCGATCCTTTCACCAATACCGTGCGAGTCACCCTGTCGAATCTGCGCAAGAAGCTCGGCGACCCTGCCCTTATCCAAACCATCCCGCGCCGCGGCTACGTTTTGAACGCATGAGGATTCCGCAGTGGGCGCGCTCGGTTCGTTTTCGCCTCTCGCTGCTCTACTCCTCGGTCCTGTTTGTAATCGCCTCCATGGTGGTCGGGGCCATCTATGTCGGCTTACGACGAGCGCTCTCGGAGCCTTCGGAGGCGGCAGTCCTGGTCCAACCGGGAATCGTCCGGATCGGCGACATTTACGTGGAGATCCCCGTGCCGGTCGCCCAGTTGATTCCCTTCGAGCGGGCGGTCCGAGAAAACGCTCTCGACTTGCTCGAGAGGTACTCGGTGTGGACGCTGACCGGGGTGTTCTTAGTTTCCCTCCTCATCGGCTGGATAGTGGCGGGAAGAGCCCTGCGGCCGGTGGCGCGGATCGCAGCGGTTGCGGCCGATATCCAAGCCACCGATCTATCCCGGCGAATCGGGCTCAAAGGACCCGACGACGAACTGACGAGACTCGCTACGACCTTCGATGGCATGCTGGAGCGACTGGACGCGGCATTTCGGTCCCAAAGGCGCTTCCTGGCCGACACCTCTCACGATCTGCGCAACCCCCTGGCCGTCATCCGCACCAATGTCGAAGTGACGCTCGCCGACGAAGACGCCTCGGCCGATGACTGGCGGGCGACCGGGCAGATTGTCGGCAGGTCGGCTGAGCGAATGGGCTCAATGATCGATGGCTTGCTTTCCGCCGCTCGTCTGGAAGCCGGTCAGGCAGCCAAAGTGGAGGTAGATATGGCCGAGTTGGTTGCCGAGTTGAGCCAGGGCGAACAGGCGGCGGCCTCCGCCGCGGGAATTCGCTTGACGACCTCTGCGCGGCGGGCTCGTCTCAGCGGTGAACGACTCAGCTTGACCAGGGCACTCGCCAATCTCGTCGACAACGCCATCAGGGCTTCGCCGGAGGGTGGGGATGTCCACGTCTGGAGCGGAACGGAAAATGGATGGGCGTTCGTGGCCGTGCGCGATCAGGGACCGGGGTTCGATTCCGAAAAGCCCCAACCCGGGCTCGGTTTGACCATCGTCCGTCAGGTGGCCGAAGCGCATCAGGGCCAGCTGGCGATCGACTCACCCTCCGAGGGTGGGACTACTGCAACCCTGTGGGTTCCGGTGGGATCGGGCGATCACGGCGTCCCGCCGGTACGGCCTCCCCAGCCAACCTGATCTTTACTCGCTCCTTAGCGCGGCACCGTTATTTTGGACCCATATCCAACCGAGGTTCTCTTGATCGAAATGTCTAACCCTGAGGAAACGCTGCCCGTTTCTCCACCGCCCGCGCCGCGCCGTTGGAGGAGCTGGGGTTTCGCGCTGACGGCCGCCGCCCTCTTTGCGGCCGGAGTCGGGGCAGGGTGGTTGTTCGTGCGAAACGACCCTGCCGAAGGGCCGACGACAACGATCTCTGCGGCTACCACGTCGATCGGTGTCGCAAGCGTTCCGATCACCTCGGATGAGCCCGCTGCCGACGTCGCCGAGGCGCTCCTTCCCTCCCTCGTGGCCATCGAGACCAACTTGGGAGGCGGGTCGGGGTTCATATATGACTCCGACGGTCTCATCCTCACCGCCGCCCATGTCGTGGATGGCGCTGAGCAGGTGACCGTCCGCCTCGCCGATGGCGAAAGGGTCGAAGGGCGGGTAGTGGGAGCGAATACCCGCACCGATATCGCCGTCGTGGAGATAGATCGGACCGGACTACCGGCCGCTCCGCTGGCCGTGGGCGAAGAACCACGGGTCGGTCAGATGGCCATCGCCCTCGGCAGCCCGTGGGGCCTCGATCAGACCGTGACGGTTGGCTACGTCAGCGCCGTCAACCGCTCCCTTCCCGAGGGGGGGGGTGCCAGATCCCTGATTCAGACCGACGCTCCCATCAATCCGGGAAACTCGGGTGGCCCGCTCGCCGACCGGTTGGGTCGGGTCATCGGGATCAACGTGTCGATCTTCTCTGTCACCGGCGGCAACCAAGGGGTTGGCTTTGCCGTGCCGATCACTGTCGCCAACGAGGTGGCAGATCATTTGGTGGCCGGCGAGCCGATTGAGCGGGCTTTCCTTGGTGTGTCCGGAACCGACCCCGAGCTCGGACAGGCCGGCGCGCTTATCGAAGAGGTGGTACCGGGATCGGCGGCCGAGGCCGCCGACCTGAAACCTGGCGATCTGGTTGTGTCGGTCGACGGCGTGCCGGTGCAAGGGATGATCGATTTGGCGGCCGCCGTTCAAAGCCTGCCACCTGGTTCCGTCGTGGTGCTCGGTGTCGTTCGCGACGGCGCCACCCTCGAGCTGAGGGCCACCCTCGGCACCGGGCAAGGCTGACCTGTCGTTGCTCGAGCGCCGGCTCAACGCCCTCGCGGTCTAGCGGCCTATACTCGGCAGTACCCGGCGGCCAACCGCTGGGTGCCGTTCGGTCAGCGAAGTCCGGTGCGAATCCGGCGCTGTCCCGCAACTGTCATGCCGATATCAATCTCGGCTGAGCCAGGTCGCCTGACCTCCCGGCAACGAACGACCTCGGATGAAGGCGTCAGTTCGTTCGACCGAGAGGTCGGACCGAGCCCCCTTCATCCTCCGCCAAGGAGGATGCTTTGTTTGGGAGGAAATTCCTGTGGACCTTGTTCGTGCTGGCGGCTTGTGGACCGTCCGCCCAACCGGCCACTCCGGCGGTTCCGACTACGACGACGGTTGCGACCACAACGACGGCGGATGATGGTTTCCCCGTCGAAGTGGCAGGCGTCCGGATCGAGGCTCGGCCGGCCCGGATCATCTCGCTGTCCCCCACGGCCACCGAGATCCTCTTCGCGATAGGAGCCGGACCGCAGGTGGTGGCCGTCGACGACGCCTCCAACTACCCAGAGTCGGTGCCGCGGACCGACTTGTCAGGCATCACCCCCAATCTCGAGGCGATCGCAGCTATGCAACCGAATCTGGTCGTCGCCTCCTTCGCCCCCGACGATCTGGCCGCCGGCTTGGAGGTGATTGGCGTGCCGCTTTTGATCCAAGGGGCGGCAGCGTCGCTGGATGACACCTATGCCCAGATCGAACAGCTAGGGGCGGCGACGGGCAACCTAGAGGCAGCCTCTCAATTGGTCGCCGAGATGGCGGACGAGATCGACGGGGTCACGGCCGCTTCTCCCCCCCCCGGCGAACGCCTTCTCACCTACTACCACGAGCTTGACGCCAGCTATTTCAGTGTCGTCTCGAAGACCTTCATCGGTGAGATTTACGGCCTGCTCGGTTTACGGAGCATCGCCGACCCGGCCGATGCCGACGGTTTCGGATATCCGCAACTCTCTGCCGAGTTCATTCTGGCCCAAGATCCCGACTTCATCTTCCTGGCCGACACCAAGTGTTGTGGCCAGAACGCCGCCACCGTGGCGCAGCGAGAGGGTTGGGACAGCCTGACGGCGGTGCAGAGCGGCGCCATTTTGGAGTTGGATGACGATGTCGCCTCTCGATGGGGTCCCCGCGTCGTGGACTTCCTCCAGACGGTGGCGGCCGCCGTCAAGACGGGGGTGGCCGGCTGAAAGCCTCACGGTCGGCTGCCATCGACCAACAATCCGGTCCACGGTCGGTTTACCTTTCGCCGACCTGGCTGGCGGCGGCGATCGCAGTCCTCTTGTTGGTGGCCGTGGCCGGAACGATGATCGGACCTGCCGGGCTGCGGCCGACCGAGCTATGGGAGGCGATCCAGGGGGGGGGAGAAGATCGGACTCGGGCGATTCTCTTCAAGTTGCGACTTCCTCGGGTCGCCCTGGGAGCCTTGGTCGGGGCGGCCCTGGCGACAGCCGGAGCTGCCTACCAAGGTGTCTTTCGGAACCCGCTGGTCGACCCGTACCTGCTCGGGGTGGCGGCCGGCGCCGGGCTCGGGGCCACCGTCGCTATTACCGCGGGTTGGCCTTTGGTGCCGCTGGCGGCCTTTGTCGGGGCCATAGCGGCCGTGGTGATCACGTATCTGGTGGGAAGATCCCTGGGCGGCCGCACCGCCACGAGCTTGGTGCTGGCCGGGGTGGCCGCCGCCTCGTTTCTCACCGCGCTGCAGACCTTCATCCTTCAGCGCGAGAACGACTCGTTGCGGGAGGTTTACGCCTGGATACTGGGACGATTGAGCACTGCCGGGTGGTCCGAGGTCCGTCAAGCCGCACCCTATGTGGTGGTGAGCCTGGTGGTTATCCTCCTCCACCGGCGGCTACTCGACGCCCTGGCGGTTGGGGACGAGGAGGCAGCCGGGCTCGGCATCCATGTTGCCTCGGTGCGTTTTTGGGTCGTGTGCGCCGCTACCCTCGGCACCGCTGCCGCCGTGTCGGTGAGCGGCCTCATCAGCTTCGTCGGGGTGATCGTTCCACACGCGATTCGATTGGTGGTGGGTTCCTCATATCGGGCCGTGTTGCCGCTCGCCGCCTTGCTCGGGGCGGCATTCCTGATCGCAGCCGACCTGGCGGCTCGCACCGTGCTGGCTCCCGCCGAGCTACCGATTGGGGTGATCACCGCCCTGTGTGGAGCCCCGTTCTTCGTGGCGGTGCTACGAACGAGCCGGAGGTCGTTGTGATCTCGGTCGCGGATCTGAGAGTCCGATTCAACGGGCACGAGGCCGTCGCCGGTGTCTCGTTCACGGTCGGCGAAGGTGAATGGCTGTCCTTGGTGGGCCCGAATGGGGCCGGCAAAAGCAGCCTCCTCAAGGCGGTGGCCGGGGTCATCGGTTTCTCGGGCGAGGTCCGGCTCGACGGTGAGGCGATCTCGGCGATGTCGAGACGTCGGAGGGCGAGGCTGGTGGCGTTGGTGCCCCAACATCCGGAAACGCCGGCCGGCATGACCGTGGCCGAGTACGTGCTACTGGGACGCACGCCCCACCTGAGCTTCCTGGCGTCCGAAGGTGACCACGACCGGGCAGTGGCGGCAGCGGCCATAGCACGTCTCGACCTGAGCGGTCTGGAACGTCGCCAGCTCGGCTCGCTATCGGGAGGTGAGCTGCAAAGGGCGGTCCTCGCCCGTTCGATTACAGCCGAGTCCCCCGTGCTTCTACTCGATGAACCGACCACTGCTCTCGATGTTGGTCATCAACAGGAGGTCCTCGAGCTGGTCGATTGGTTGCGGTTGAGCGGCAAGCTGACCGTTCTCTCCGCCCTTCACGACCTCACCGCCGCCGCCCAGTTCGCACATCGCCTGCTGTTGATGGACCGCGGCAGAATCGTGGCAGCCGGTCCTCCCATCGAAGTGCTCACCGAGGACAACATCCGGCGCCACTTCGGTGCCAACGTGGAAGTGTGGCAGAGTCCGGCCGGTCCGGTAGTGGTGCCACGGCGTCAGGTATCAACGTCGCCAGCGCATTAGCCACGGCGACTGATGGACTTCTCGCTCCCTCCCCTCGACGACCCGCGGCGACTGGCCGTTCGTCGCTTCTTGTCCGAGCACGCCGGCGCCTCCCGACTAGGTGCGGACCGCCCGGCCCGTTCTGGCGCGCCAAGTACGACCTATAGGTCGGTGTGATGTCGCGGGACATCGCTGACAGATGTCTCGGGTGATCGCTGACAGTGGTTGGAGGCTACTGGCATGGTCCGATG
>Ga0209751_10003890_pt1 | contig 14377 bp, 10 predicted proteins | sample RifCSP13_1_FD_184019 | JGI IMG/M metagenome (GOLD analysis project Ga0209751, IMG submission 184019) | Soil microbial communities from Rifle, Colorado - Rifle CSP2_sed 13_1 (SPAdes) (version 2) | ecosystem: Environmental > Terrestrial > Deep subsurface > Rock core/Sediment | place: Rifle... | reverse complement strand
CACGAAGCGATATGGAAGTGATCATCGCCGATGGCTTATCCACAGATTCCACGCGTGCGGTGATTGAAAAATTTCAGAGAGAGCACCCTGAGTTGAAGGTTCGGGTCCTGGATAACCGCAAGCGGGCCATACCGGCGGGTCTCAACCTGGCTATAGGGGCTGCCGCGGGTGAGTACATCGTTCGCTTAGACGCGCATTCAATCCCAGACCGGTATTACGTTGCAAACTGCATCGAGGCGCTTGAAAATAGAAAGGGCGATAATGTGGGGGGGGTTTGGGAAATAAAGCCGCAGGGAGGCACATGGATGGCGAAATCCATCGCTGCGGCTGCTTCTCATCCCCTGGGAGTTGGCGATGCCAGATATCGGCTGGGTGGGCATGCTCAACTGGTGGATACAGTACCCTTCGGGGCGTTCAAGCGCTCATTAATCGGCAAAATTGGTCTGTTCAATGAACAATTATTGACTAATGAGGATTATGAGTTCAATGTGCGCATCAGGCAATCGGGGGGGAAAGTCTGGATGGATCCAAAGATTCGCTCGCAATATTTCACCCGTCCAACGCTGGGTGGGCTGGCTCGCCAGTATGGGCGATATGGATACTGGAAAGCGCAGATGCTGCGAGAAAACCCGGGTACAATCCGCTGGCGACAGTTGCTGCCGCCTGTTTTGGTCGTAAGTATAATTTTCCTCGTGGCAGGCTCATGGATACTCCCGCCTGTACGGACGTGGTTGTTTGTCGTATCAGGCCTGTATGCGCTCGCTCTATTCCTGGTTGGAGTCCAGACAGGTTTAAAGGAACGGTTTTTACCATATATCCTGGGAGTGCCATTAGCAATCGGCACAATGCACCTATCCTGGGGGAGTGCATTCTTGTTAGGACTGCTTGGCAGGCATAAAAGGGCATGACTTTAAGCTCTAATCGCCTTAGAAAATCCAGCCCCTGGAAGCTGCGAGTTCACGAGCGCAGAACTGTGCTCATGATCGGCGACGCGGTTGTGGGATTGATCTCCTTAGGCACCGCGCTGTATGTGTGGGGCAGCCGTCTCCGATTTATAGAATTTGACCTCCTGTTTTTACGCGAAAGAGTACCGCTGTGGTTTTATACACTACCCCTGATTTGGCTGATCCTGCTGGTCGAGCTGTATGATCCGCACAAGGCTGTTGGCTGGCGAGAAACCGTACGCGGCATCTCTACCTCGGCGTTGATTGGGTTTGGTTTATACCTGGTGTACTATTTTTATTCCACCAGTCCGGGAAACCTGCTGCCGCGGTTAAGTGTGGCGGTGTTCTTATTCATGGTTTCGATCCTGACCCTGGTCTGGCGCGGCATATATATCCGCATGTACACCGCGCCGGAGTTCATGCGCAGAGTCCTGCTGGTGGGAGGAGGCGACTCTGGCGTTGCCTTGCTCAAGATCCTCAACGACTTGTGGCCGCCACCATTTTTTATAGCTGGTATCGTTGACGATGATCCCAAGAAGGCAGGAGTGGAAATCGAGGGATACCCCGTTATTGGTACAGGCGACGGACTCATGGAGATTATCGCCAAGCACAGCGTTTCGGATATCATTGTAGCAATCTCCGGCGAGATGAAGGGCGGTTTGTTCCAAGCGTTGTTAGACGCCCAGGAACAGGGAGTCGATATTATTCGCATGCCGCGCATTTATGAGGATCTGCTTGGCAGGGTCCCAATTCGGTTTTTGGAGACGGACTGGATTTTGAGGGCGTTTGTTGATGAGACCCGGGTGAGTGGATTTTACGAGCTCATTAAAAGATTGGTGGACATTCTCGGAGGGCTGGCAGGCGGGATTATTTTCGTGGCAACCCTGCCTTTCGTTAGCCTGGCTATTTTCCTGAATGATGGCCGGCCGATATTTTATTCCCAGACTCGCTCGGGTCGCGGTGGACAACCTTATTCGATTATTAAATACCGCACCATGATGCTCGGCGCTGAGGCGGATGGCAAACCACGCTGGGCAAAGGAAGATGATGAGCGGGCGACAAAAATCGGGCGTATCTTACGGAGAACCCACGTGGATGAGCTGCCACAATTCCTGAATGTCCTGCGAGGGGAAATGAGCCTAGTTGGACCGCGGGCAGAGCGGCCAGAATTGATCGATATTTTTCAGACACACGTTCCGTTTTATAGAGCGCGCCTGTTGGTCAAGCCGGGGATCACAGGGTGGGCGCAAGTGAATTTCGGTTACGCTTCAACAGTAGAAGAAACGATTGTCAAATTGGAATACGATCTATACTACATAAAAAACCGAAATATATTCTTAGACCTCTTTATCCTGCTTCGTACTCCGGCGACCATGTTGGGGCGACGAGGTCGATAATATGGACGCTGAGCCAAATCTATCATTCGTTGGAAAAATTTACCAGCGGTTACGGTTGCCTGCAAAGGGGATTAAGATCGTCCGAAATCTGATTGTATTTAGCGTCGATGTCTTCCTCATCATTGTCGCCGTGTTAGGCAGCTTCGCGTTAAGAACCGATTTGGGACCTCGTTTTTTAGACTATCTGCCCCAAATCTATTTTTTGGCGGCTATTGCCGTGCTGATCAAGCCAGCCGTATTTTATATCTTTGGTTTATATCGGCGACTGTGGGCCTATGCCAGTATCCAGGAACTCAGGCTGATCGTCGTAGCTGTCAGCAGCGCCTCGATCCTGAATTTCGTGGTCATCGTCATTTTACTGACCGCGAATATTCTGCCGAACTTCCCACGCAGCATCCCGCCAATCGATTGGCTTCTGTCGCTCGTCTTGATCGGTGGATTTCGTTTTTCGCTGCGTGTATTAGCAGAAATGCGCGCTGGTCAATCACAATCCCAGAGGAATCAAAAGCGGGTATTGGTCGTCGGGGCAGGAGATGCCGGGGCGCTGGTCGTGAGGGAAATGCAGAAAAACCCGCAATTAAATTTATCTCCGGTATGCTACCTGGATGACGATCCAGACAAACAGCGACAACAAATCCATGGAATTCCAGTCGTTGGAAAGCTGAATGAACTGGCTCGAGTGGTGAACCTGTATAATATCGATGAAGTGGTCATTGCAATACCCAGCGCGCCGGGTCGAATAGTTCGCCAGGTTGCGGATATCAGCCGGTTGAGAGGCATACCGTTTCGGACCATGCCGGGGATTTACGAGCTGATCGGTGGCAAGGTGAGTGTAACCCGCCTGCGCGAAGTGGAGATTACCGACCTGTTACGGAGAGAACCAACCCGGATCGATGAACGCCTGATTGGCTCCAGCTTGAGCGGGCGGCGGGTCATGGTAACGGGAGCCGGAGGGTCAATCGGGAGGGAGCTTTGCCGGCAGATCGCCCGTTGGGGCCCATCTGAGTTGATCTTGCTCGGGCATGGCGAAAACAGTATTTTTGAGACCCTGCTCGAACTGGACGAAAACTTTCCTTCGCTCATTGTTCACCCTCTGATCGCGGATGTAAGAGACATAGACCGTCTTAATGTACTATTTGACAGCCATCATCCGCAGGTTGTTTTCCATGCCGCAGCGCATAAACACGTCCCTTTGATGGAGATCAACGTCGAAGAGGCGGTCACCAACAACGTGCTAGGCACCCGGAACGTGGTGGAAGCCAGCTTGAACGACGAAGTCGAACGCCTAGTTTTAGTTTCGACCGATAAAGCGATCCGACCCACGAGTATCTATGGGGCGACCAAGCGGCTGGCGGAATCGATGGTGCTGGATGCTGCCAGGCGATCGGGAAGCGCTTACTCGGTAGTGCGTTTCGGGAACGTCCTGGGGAGCCGCGGAAGTGTTATCCCAAAATTTAAGCGCCAGATCGCCGCAGGAGGACCCGTCACCATCACCCATCCAGATATGGAGCGTTTTTTCATGACCATTCCCGAAGCTGTGCACCTGGTACTGCAAGCATCAGCCATGGGCCAGGGAGGCGAGGTGTTCGTGCTGAACATGGGGGAGCAAGTGCGGATTTTGGACCTGGCGGAGGATTTAATCCGCCTTTCTGGGTTAGAGCCCTACAAAGATATCGACATTGTTTTTACCGGGATTCGCGCAGGCGAAAAAATGAGTGAAGAGCTTTGGGATTCATGGGCGCGCTATAAACCGACGACTCATCCCGACATCGTCCTTTTGGATGACGAAGACATCCTGAGCGGTCAGGCATTACGGCAGAGCGTGAATGAACTGATTCACCTATCGCGTGAAGGAGATGCGGCTGCCATCATCCGGATATTGGATGAGCTCATCCCAGGGGCTGAGGTTCGCGGCACGCCCCCGCCCGATCTGACCGCAATCGTGTAGTTCAACCGACTTGATCGCCTAGAATTAATACCCTTAAAGATGAGCCTGCTCGATCAAAAAAGCTGGGAAAATTTCCTGGCAAATCACCCGGATGCTCACCTGTTGCAAACATCGCTATGGGGAGAACTGAAGGGGAGTTTTGGATGGGATGTCGTGCGCGTCGGAGTGAACGACGTCGGCGCCCAGGTCCTGCTGCACCGCTTACCATTCGGCTTCAAGGTAGCTTATATCCCAAAAGGTCCGCTTGGTTCGACATGGCTGGAGCTCTGGTCTGAGATCGACGCCTTATGCAAAGAGCAGCGGGCTATTTTTTTAAAGGTCGAGCCAGATACTCATATGGCGTCAGAGGAAACTTCGAGAATTTTATCCAATCAGGGGTTCGAATTGAGCTCGCATGCCATCCAGCCTATGCGCACGCTGGTTGTGGATATAAACGGGAAGGAAGAAGAAATTTTGGGGCGAATGAAGCAGAAAACCCGCTATAACATCCGCCTGGCAGTGAAGCGAGGCGTGATCGTGCAGAGCTCCTCCAACCCGGATGAATTTTATGAGCTGATGCAGTTGACCGGCGAGCGAGATGAATTTGGCATCCACAGTCTGGAATATTATCGGCGTTGTTACGAGCTGTTCAACCCACGGGGCGAATGTGAGTTGTTGTTAGCCAGGTACGAGGGGCAGATTCTGGCTGGATTAATGGTATTTTCCCGAGCAAAAAGAGCCTGGTACCTTTATGGCGCGTCTGGCAACCAGAACCGCGATCTGATGCCCACATATTTACTCCAGTGGGAGGCTATGCGCTGGGCAAGAAGGCGTGGGTGCACTTCTTACGATCTTTGGGGAATTCCAGACGAAGATGAAGAAACGCTGGAGACCCAATTTGCCAGTCGAAACGATGGATTATGGGGCGTTTATCGGTTCAAACGCGGATTCGGAGGTGTAATTTGCCGTTCCGCAGGCTCCTGGGACCGGGTCTACCAGCCGGTTCTTTATCGCTTCTATCGCTGGTGGCTGGGCCGGGCTGAAAATTGAACAGGTTGCGGTGTCAGAATCGACCTGAAGCGGAGCGGCAGCATCCATGGAAGTGAACGCTGAAACCTGGAATGCCCTCATTTCCTCTTTCCCCCATACGCACATCCTCCAGACCTGGGAGTGGGGCCAGATTAAATCGGCTTTTGGTTGGAAGCCTGGATATAAAATCTGGCGGGACGAGAGCAATCATCCGGTGGCCGCTGCCATGGTCCTGGAGAGAGTGATATCTCTGCGCCGGCTTGCTCTGCCGCTGCGGGTCATGTATGTGCCGAAAGGGCCATTGTTGGCGAATTGGGAAGATCATCGCTTATTCGAGCGGGTGTTCGCTGGGCTAAGGGACCTGGCTCGCCGGCGAGGGGCAATATTTATCAAGGTTGATCCCGATCTCCCCCTGGGCCACGGTATACCCGGATCGGGGGAGGAAAAGGCAGACCCGATCGGCACAAGAGCGGCGCAGTGGTTGGGCGAGAAGGGATGGATCTACTCGCCCGAGCAGATCCAGTATCAGAACACGGTGGTGATCGACCTCAAAATGGATGAGGCCGAACTCATGGCTGCGATGAAACAAAAAACGCGCTACAATGTGCGCGTAGCCGAGCGAAAAGGCGTCCGGGTGCGCACGGCGGGTAAAGAAAACCTCGGGCTGCTGTACCGGATGTATGCAGAAACCGCCATCCGTGATGGATTTATCATCCGGGAGCAGGAGTATTATCGTCTCGTCTGGGAGACTTTTATCGATGTGGGGATGGCGAAGCCTTTCATCGCCGAAGTAGATGGGGAGCCTGTCGCTGCTCTGATCTTTTTTAAATTTGCTGATAGGACCTGGTATCTGTATGGCATGTCGCGGGATATGCACCGCGATAAAATGCCCAATTATTTGCTACAATGGGAAGCGATCAAATGGGCTAAAGCTGCCGGGTGTCTGGAATGCGATCTTTGGGGTGCCCCTGATACGTTTACTGAGGCTGACCCATTGTGGGGGGTGTATCGATTCAAAGAAGGATTGGGTGGGCTTGTCGTCCGGAAATTCGGCGCCTGGGACTATCCCGCGCGACCACGATTCTACCGCGTATATACCGAAATATTGCCGCGCATATTGAATGCCATGCGTAAAAGAGGGGTGGCCAGGATGCAGCAGACGCTTGATCGATAACCTGTACAATTTTCATAAAACGGAGGTCACCTATGTTGCCGCGCTTACGATTTGCTCACCTGCCAACGCCAATCGAACCCCTTGAACGGCTGAGCGATGCGCTTGACGGTCCCCGGCTGTGGATCAAGCGGGATGACCAGACCGGTCTGGCTCTGGGAGGCAATAAAACCCGCAAGCTCGAGTTTTTGCTGGCAGCCGCCCAGGCCCAAGGCGCCCGGATCTTGATCACCGGCGGCGCGGCGCAATCGAATCATTGCCGCCAGACCGCAGCCGCCGCGGCCCGGTTTGGGTTTCAATGCATTTTGGTGCTGACAGATGCAGGATTGCCAAGCAAGCTGCCATCTGACTTTGAAATTCTCAACCAAAGGGTCGCCGAAGCGGAGAACCTGAAAAACTTAACCGGCAATCGCCTGCTCGATCACCTGTTCGGTGCAAAAATCCTCTGGGCGCCGGCAAAAGATCGAGACAGGGTAATGAGATACGCATTCGATATAGCCTGGGAGGAGGGAATGCGCCCGTATATCATCCCTTATGGCGGCTCGAATGAGATTGGCGCGGTGGCCTACGTCTTCGCCTTGGAGGAACTCCTCGATCAATGCACCGGGACACCCTCGCTCGGTTCCCCGCCAGATTGGATCGTATTCCCGACCTCATCCGGTGGGACACACGCGGGATTGGTGGTTGGTGGGAAGTTGCATGATTACCCGGGCAAGATCCTGGGGGTATGCATCGATGAGAACGCAGAGACTATGCGCCAGAGAGTAGCTGAACTGGCGGGGGCCGTCGCGAATGTGCTAGCTGTTTCCATGCAAGTCGCACCTGGAGAGATCCTGGCAAACGATCAATATCTTGGCGGGGGATATGGAGTCATGTCTGAGGCGGAGCGCGAGGCGATCTATCGATTCGCCCGAAAAGAAGGTATACTGCTCGACCCAGTCTATACCGGGCGGGCTGCGGCAGGCTTAATCGACATGATTCGCAAGGGATTTTTCAAGAAAGAGGAGATCGTTTTATTCTGGCACACGGGTGGAACGCCGGGGTTATTTGCGGATCAGTACCGGGAATTGCTCAGCGTATAAAAATTACAAAATTCGAAGTCCTGGACTCTCATCGGAAGCGAGGGGTGTAACTATCTGATGGTCTCCTCTTGCGGAGAACCAGGCGGCGAATTTTTTCTTTGAGGGATAATGATCTGATTTCTGAGCTCGACTTTTGGGCAGCCTGTAGGTCGCCGGAATCATTGGGGCTGTAAATACCGAGTTGATACTCTCGCAACAATACGTTCGCAGGATCAGCGGCGGGGGGTAAAACTGTCCCCAGGCTTGCGGCGCGCTCAGCTGGGGTATCGGTCAGTTTTGGCTGACTGCCGAGACGGTATAAAGCCAGGTTGATCTCCGAATAAGCCCTGGCAAGGGGAGATAAGGCTGCCCGCCTGGCCCAAATTTCCAGAAACGCGGGAGGCTGCAGACCCAGGCGGCGAATGCCATTTTCCAGGGCAATGGAAATGGAGGGCATTGGTTTGTGCAATCGCCTGAAGCGAATGAAGGGGATGAGTAAGATCACAAAGCCGATCGACAATCCACCCAGAATGAACAAATATATGGAGGATCGTGCTTGATTCGCATCGAGCGCTGGATCGTCCTCAATCAAGCCTCGTTCACGCAGTTCCAATTCGGGATCGAGAATTGGGATATCGTTTGGGTCGTTAAGCGATGCAGATGGATTATCCGGGTCGATTCCAAGAGGTCTGACCAGTACGGGCTGAGAGACAGTAGGCTCGAATTCCACCCAACCAATTCCCGGGAAGTATACTTCGGGCCAGGCATGGGCATCTTTTTGGCGGACGACATAGGTATCCGAATCGGTAAATTTCTCTCCTTGCGCGTAGCCAACTGCCAATCTGGCTGGAATGCCCAGTGAGCGCAGCAATACGACCTCGGCAGAGGCATAGTAATTACAAAAGCCTTGTTTTAACTCGAATAGGAACCAATCTACCAGGTCCTTATCTGTTGGCAGAGCTGGGACAGTTTCCGCATACTCAATGTTTGCGCGCAGATAACTGGTCACTGCGGCAGCGATGTCGTAAGGGGTCTCCCTCCCCTCTGCAATCTCATTTGCCAGTTGGATTGTCCGCTCGCTGATCGTCTCTGGCATTTGGAGATAGCGCTGAATGACCCATTCCGGATAATCTGTGCCGGCTTTGCGCATTTTATCAATCGTAACCGTGTTGAACGATACCCTGGCCTGGTAAATTTCTCCTGGTCTTAAAGGCGGAGAGGCGCGCAGCGAAGCCAGGTCGAGGGTGCCATCAGGGTTGGGAGCGTACTCAATTCTTGCGGGACGGCTGACCCAGACTGTTTGATAAGGCGTTATCAACGTGGCTAAAGGCACACCTAACTGGATAGCAAATGGATAAATCGTTTCGGAATTATCCTGCATATCAGGGTAGTTCAATTCAGATTCGTCCGGTTCTATAGCCCGAGTCGATTGAAGCGTGGTGCTCCAGCCATTTTCATAGATATCGTATACCCGGGCGCGCCAATAGTAGCGCACACCTTCGGGGGGCGTTTCTGCCGAGGCGACATAAAAAACCACTGTATCTGTCAGGCGGTTGCCGCGACCGAGCGCCAGGCTGGGTCCGTAATAATCAGCCACAATTCCCAGGCTCGAACGCAAGGAGGCGAAGGCGTTATCCAGAGTGTTTTTTACATCGTTCCAGGGTTGCTTAATCCGTTGCCAGGTAGATTGGGCAGCTGGGATCGTGTTCGCCAGTGCTGGCGCGGTCCATGTGACCAGGAGCAAAATGACCGTGGCTATAATGGCGATGCGGACGAAATCAACGCCCAGGTATGGGGGCATATAGGTGTGGTTTTGTTCCCACCTTTTACAGTTTCTGGTGTACACAATTCGGGCGACGATGAGCAGGCTGAAGAACAGGTAGATCACCAGATACCATACCCGGCTGGAAAGGGCATCATACGAATGCAGCAGGACGATCAGCACACCGGTTGGGATCGTGATGCCCCATTGGTTGGCGTTTCTGACCAGGTTGTAGCCAGCATGGGCGCTGATCAGCCAAAAAACCAGAGCCATCAAGACAATAAAAAGCAGGTTATCGGGCACGGGTTTTTGTTCCAGGAGGTGCCTGATGATCACCTCCAGGCGGCCTGCCAGACTGATCAGCCTTTCGCGCCAGGCTATATCTTCTCCCAGTAAATTCCCAACCCGCCAGGGAACAACGAATGCGCCGTAGCATATTGAGAAAAATGCAGCCCAACCCGGGGGAAAACGGCTGAAACCCAAAGCCAAACCTGCGATCAGACCCAGGTAGGTTATACTTCGGGTTACATCGAGGCTTTCCGTCCATCGTGTAGCGATCAGGCGTGAATAAGCGACGCTGAGAATGACTAACGTAAGGAGAATTGCCGTCCAATCCCACCAGCGGTCTGTATATCTGGACAAATTTATGATTTTCATCGAAGTTCTACCTAGAGACTACCTGTACATATGGCACTGATTTTGGTTACAGTTTACCAAATAATTGGCGCTCTAGCTTAATTCAACCTGCTCAACTCATGTACTCCTGGGTTGAATATCAGGTTCATAAAGTGACCAATCAATGTTAAAAAGCGAGAAAGTTTGGGAAATATGAGTGATAAAAATCACATAACAAATACCCACATAGATTGTCCAATAGAATTATCTTGTGGTAAAATTTTCGCCGTTGTTCACACCAGGATTAAGGGAATGTAAATTAGGACATTCCTACCATTGAGGATAAACCATGTTGAACGATTGGTTGTTCATTGGCGTATTTCTTGTCTTGGCTCCGCTTTTCCCTGCCCTTGCCTTGGTCATACCCCGTATTGTTGCGCCGCGAAAACCTAATGCGCTAAAATCTCAAACCTACGAGTGCGGGATCGAGACGGTAGGGAATACCTGGGTGCAGTTCAGGGTTCAATTCTACATCTATGCCCTGGTTTTTTTAATTTTCGATGTCGAGCTGGTCTTCCTGTTTCCATGGGCGGTGGCTTTCGACCAACTCCCATTATTCGCTGTTTTGGAGGGAGTTTTATTTTTACTCATCCTGATAGCCGGCCTGGTCTATGCATGGCGAAAAGGCGCCCTGGAATGGGTTTGAAATTGACATCTCCAGAATTTCGAAGGCTGATGGGTAACTCCTTCAGCCTTTTCTGTGTTTGTTGATGGCTAAGGTGTGTTGAAGGAGCAGATAGATGGGTGATCCGATCACTTTGATAGGCAAATGGTTAGAGAGCTTATTGTTCGGTTGGGGGCTGAACCCGGGAATCATCAGCTTGATTATGGCAGTTATCGGCGTCGTCGCCATTGCCTCGGCTGTTCTTTTGATTGACATTCTGCTGGTCTGGGTGGAACGAAAGATCGTCGCCAGGTTTCAGGATCGCCTGGGACCCAATCGTTTAGGACCCTTTGGGTTGATCCAGCCGATTGCGGATGTAATCAAGCTTTTGATAAAGGAAGATATTCTTCCCAGAGGGGCAGACAAATTTGTATATAACCTGGCCCCGATTTTAGCCCTGGCGACCGTCCTTTTGTTATGGGCGGTTCTACCTCTTTCATCCACGATATATGGAACGAATTTGAATGTAGGTGTGCTTTATATTGTGGCGGTAGGGGCGATCAGCACACTTGGCATTATCATGGCGGGCTGGGCGTCTAACAATAAATACGCGCTGTTGGGCGCGTTCCGCACCGTGGCGCAAATGATTTCTTATGAAGTGCCGATGGTTATCGCTTTGCTCGTGCCGGTAATTATGGCTCGCTCGATGGGCTTGAAGGACATTGTGGATGCGCAGAGTGTCTGGTTTCTCTTCATCGCCCCGCTTCCGGCGCTGATTGTATTGATTACCTCTATTGCCGAGCTGGGCCGGGCGCCGTTTGATTTGACCGAAGCGGAATCGGAAATTGTAGCTGGTTATCATATTGAATATACCGGGATGAAATTCGGCTTATTCTATGCCGGAGAGCTGCTCCATGCCCTGACAGTTGGTGGGATTATCGCGACACTGTTTCTTGGAGGCTGGAGAGGGCCGGGGGCAGAGACGTACCCTATACTGGGCGTTTTCTATTTTTTTATCAAAGCCTTCTTCCTGTACTGGGTAATCATGTGGGTGAAGTATTCATTGCCTCGCATTCGCATCGACCACATGTTGAATTTAAACTGGAAATTCCTGACCCCGCTCTCACTGGCGATTTTGATTGTTACAGCAATTCTGGATAAGATTTTGCCTCGCTCTCCCGGCGCAATATATGCTCTTGGGATGCTGGCAGCCAATATCATCGTCGGTTGGATCACCTTGCAATTGTTGAAGTCAAACGTCAGGCGCGAGCGAAAGCGGGTGGGAGAGCCAAGACCGGTGGCGCAACCCGAGACATCGGCTGCCACTATCACCTCGCAAACTTCGTCATCTTCTTCATGATTGGAGTGTGTTCATGACGGCGATTCAAGCTATTTTTCTGGTTACCTCCGTAGTAATTTTAGGTTCAGCGTTGATGGTTGTCACCACCCGCAATCTGGTGCATGCAGCTTTGTGGCTGGTCGTGGCTCTTTTTGGGGTGGCAGTGATTTTCGTCGTGCTTAACGCTGGATTTTTAGCGATCGCCCAGGTTGTGATCTATATTGGAGCGATTGCAATCCTGATGATATTTGCCATCATGCTCACTCAGAGGGTAGCCCAGGATAGTGGTCCGCAGACGAATCCGAATTGGGTATGGGCGTTTTTGGTAGCGGCAGCCCTGTTTGGAGGGTTAACCTGGCTGCTCAGCGCCTGGAGCGGATTTACGACCCCATTACCCGAAATCAGCTCGCGAGCTGACCCATTGCGCCAGCTTGGGCAGGCTTTAGTATCCCCAAACGCGTACGTGCTCCCTTTTGAGGTGGCTTCTGTCCTGTTGGTAGCTGCATTAATTGGGGCGATCATGATCGCCTGGGATCGAAAAGTGGATAAGGGAGATTGAGATGATACCATTATCCTGGTACCTGATTTTGGCAGCCGCGTTGTTTTGCATCGGACTCTATGGAGTCTTGGCCCGCAAAAACGCGGTTGCCATCCTGATGGGCATTGAATTAATGCTCAATTCAGTCAACATCAACCTGGTAGCATTTTGGCGCTACATAACGCCAGAGGTAATTGCCGGCCAGGCTTTTGCTGTCATGGTTTTTGCAGTGGCTGCAGCGGAAGTCGCCGTTGGGCTGGCCCTGGTCATCTCGATTTATCGACGACGTAGCACCGTCGTTGCTGATGAAATTGATATGTTGAGGTTATAAATTCTTTAATTAAGCGCTGGCAATCACTACGCATTGTCTCGAATTTGAGGAGCTCCATGACAACTGAAGCGATAATCTGGCTGATCCCTCTCCCGCCGCTACTGGCATTTTTCCTGATTGTTCTGGTGACCAACCGCAATAAAGCGCTCAGCCACACTCTGGCTGTCGGCGCGGCGTTACTTTCATGGGCGGGCAGTATGGTCGTGTTTTGGCGGGCAATCAGGACGGAACATTTGGGCGAGAATCCTTTTGTTTCCTCTATCCCCTGGCTGCCAACAGGCGATACCTGGTTCAGCATTGGGATCCAGATCGACCCGTTTTCTGCTGTGACTCTGTTCTTTGTAGCCTGGACGATCCTGATGATTTTCCTGTATAGCGTCGGTTACCACAATTTCGGCCAGCCCAAGGGTGATCATGACCGACCAGGATTACCTCCGCATGGCTCAACCGTAACCGATGCTCACGGGCGCACTCACAGGGTGCCCTCTGTCGAGCCGATGTACTCGCGATTTTTCGCCTTTATCGGCTTATTTGCTTTCGGGATGTATATGCTGGTCGTCTCAGACAACCTGCTCACATTATTCGTGGGCTGGGAAATCATGGGTTTGTGCTCGTACTTGCTAATCGGTTTTTGGTATGGCAAGCCATCTGCCAGAGAAGCAATGGTAAAGGCATTTATCACCACCCGCGTGGGCGATGTATTTATGCTGCTGGGAATTGCGTACCTGTATTCGGTGAGCGGGACGTTAAATTATCGCGACATTTTATATAACGAAGAGGTTTTGCGCACCCTCGGATCCACTGCTTCCGGCGTGCTGGGATTTTCCGTGGCGGGTTTGATCGGTTTGTTGCTGTTCATCGGCACGGTAGGGAAATCTGCCCAATGGCCGCTGCATGTTTGGCTGCCAGATGCGATGGAAGGGCCCACACCAGTTTCAGCAATGATCCATGCGGCGACGATGGTTTCCGCGGGTGTATACATGGTCATCCGCATCTTCCCGCTGCTGAGCGCAGGGGCTGCACATGGCGACCTGACCACAACAATGTCGGCAATGGCATTTATTGGCGCATTTACGGCGCTGTTTGCGGCAACGATTGCGGTCGCCCAAAATGACATCAAGCGCGTGCTCGCCTACTCAACGATATCTCAACTGGGGTACATGGTGGCTGCCCTGGGGATTGGAGCTTACGTAGCAGCGGCTTTCCACTTGATCACCCATGCATTCTTCAAAGCGCTATTATTCCTGGGTTCTGGTTCTGTCATCCACGGAATGGAACACGGCGTGTTGCATACCGGTCAGCACACCGACCCGCAGAACATGTTCAACATGGGTGGGCTGCGGAAGAAGATGCCGATCACATTCTGGACCTTCCTGATTGGCGGGTTTGCTTTATCAGGTTTCCCCCTGGTGACTGCGGGATTCTGGTCGAAAGACGAGATCCTGGCGGATGCTTTCGGTCAGGGGCACCTGGCTGTATTCCTCACCCTGGCACTGGCTGCTGTACTGACCGCGTTCTACACGATGCGCCAGATCACGCTCACCTTCCTGGGCGCGCCGCGCACGGAATCCGCCCAACATACCAAAGAAACTCCCTGGA
>Ga0209751_10003889_pt1 | contig 14385 bp, 12 predicted proteins | sample RifCSP13_1_FD_184019 | JGI IMG/M metagenome (GOLD analysis project Ga0209751, IMG submission 184019) | Soil microbial communities from Rifle, Colorado - Rifle CSP2_sed 13_1 (SPAdes) (version 2) | ecosystem: Environmental > Terrestrial > Deep subsurface > Rock core/Sediment | place: Rifle... | reverse complement strand
TGGACATCAGGCCACCAGTACCGCGTCTCGAAGGCGCCGGCCTTGTAGTGGCGCCGCTCGATCTTCTTGCGGCGATGGTGCCTCAGCTTGGCGTTGTCGGTGGCCCAGCCGAACGACATGGGACCCCCAAAATAACTTGGCGTGTTGGCGAGATAGGCCGAGGCGTCGCCGAACAATCCGCGGAAATATGAGACGCTCTGCTGCAGCTCGGCTGCCTGCAAGAAGGGCAGGCCGTTCTGGGTGACGAGCAGGCCTCCCCGCTTAAGGCAGCGGTGGCAGTCGGTATAGAACTCGCGGGTGAACAGCACGGCTCCGGGGCCAATGGGGTCGGTGGAATCTACCATGATCACGTCGAAGCGCTCGTCGGTCTCGGCCACGAATTTGGTGCCGTCGGCGATGACGATCCGGGTACGCGGATCGTCATAGGCGCCGGCCGACACTTCGGGGAAGTGCTGGCGGCAGAGACCGATCACGCCGTGGTCGATCTCGCACAACGTGACCTGCTCCAGCTCCGGATGCTTCAGCGCCTCGCGCAGCACGCCGCCGTCGCCGCCGCCGACGATAAGCGCTTTCTTCGCCCGCCCATGGGCGAAGAGCGGCACATGCGCCATCATCTCGTGATAGACGAACTCGTCCTTGGTCGTGACCTGGACGATGCCGTCAAGCATCATCACGCGACCGAAGTCGGCGTTCTCGAAGATGATCAGCCGCTGGTGCTCGGTCTCGCTGTCGAAGAGGACGCGGTCCGCCTTCAGACGGACACGGAAGCCGCGGTGGAGCGTCTCTTCGACCCAGCGTTCCATCGATGCATTTCCTTGCCGCGTAGATGCTCTTTGACCACCACCCTGCCAGGCGAGAACGCCTCCTTCAGGACGTCGATGGCCGCCTTCGGATTGGTTTGGCCACACATGAAGACGTCGAGCGCGGCGTAGCCGTATTCGGGCCAGCTATGGATCGAGATATGCGACTCGGCGAGAACCGCAACCCCCGATACGCCTCCGTTCGGCGTGAAGTGGTGAAGATGGATGTGCAGAAGCGTAGCACCCGCGACCTCAACACATCGTCTGAGCGTGTGCTCGATGTGCTCTAGGTCGTCGAGCCGCTCTGCCCGAACGAGATCGATGATGAGATGAGTGCCCGCATAACGAACCCCATCACGCTCACAGAAAAAGTCCTTGCGTCCCTCTCCGTCGGGAGAGAGGCACCGGGAAAGCTTTTCTTCCGTTTGGGCGGTGCTTGAACCATGATCCAAGTCCATCCCCAATTGGAAGAGGGCGTCACTGGACATGGCGTCCTCCCCAACCAGCAGATGTTCAAGTTAAACGAGGCGCTATTTACACCCACGCGACAGCGATGCAAGCAGTTTTTGGCCCATGAGGCAGAATGACCTCAGAAAGTTTCCCTGCCAGGATGTGCCAGAGTGACACGAGAAGGGTCCGACATGGATGAGCACCAGGGGAGACTAACCTTCACCGTCATCGCCGCTGTCACATTTCTGACGGGGCTCGTGCTCTCGGCGCGACCGGGATTTGCCGCCGAGGCGCTCCCCAAGCTCGGCACCGATCTCGCCGCCACCTCGGTCTCGGGGCTCTCATCCGGGGCGTTCATGGCCGTGCAGATCGAAGTCGCCCATTCAAGGGACATGGTCGGGGCCGGCATCGTCGCGGGCGGGCCTTACGCCTGCGCCGAGAGCCAAGCGAGCCGGCTGGTTCCCTTCTGGCCGTCGGCGGTGCTGCAGAACGCCCAGCAGGCGCTGAACCAATGCATGCAGACCAGCGAGGGGACGCCTGACGCCAAGGCTCTCGCCAAGCGCGCCGAGGAGCTTGCCCAAGACGGCAAGATCGACCCGCTCAGCGGCCTTGGCGACGACAACGTCTACCTCTTCTCCGGCAACGAGGATCAGACCGTGACTCGCCCGGTCGTGCAGGCGGCGGAGAGCTTCTACAAGGAGGTCGGCGTGCCGCCGGGCGACCTCACGCTGGTGGAGAAGGAGGGCGGCCACGCCTTCATCACCGAGCAGGGGGGAGCTGCTTGCGGGCTCTCGGCCGCCCCCTATGTGAGCGACTGCGACTACGACCAGGCCAAGGCCATCCTCGCCTGGATCTACGGCCCGCTGGCCGAGGCCTCTGCCGAGCCGGCCGGGCGTTTCATCCTGTTCGACCAGCAGCCCTTCTCCGAGCCCGGCGACGGCTTCGCCGACGAGGGGGTGGTCTATGTCCCGCCGAGCTGCGCCGAGCAGACAGGCTGCCGCGTCCATATCGCGCTCCATGGCTGCCAGCAGTCGCGCGAGGCGGTGGGCGACACCTTCATCAAGGAGTCCGGCTACGCCGAGATCGCCGACCAGAACCGGCTTGTCATCCTCTTCCCGCAGGCGAAGGCGATCACGGGGATCAATCCGCAGGGCTGCTGGGACTGGTGGGGCTATACCGGGCTCGACTATCTCGGCAAGGACGCGCCCCAGATCGCCGCTATCTGGGCCATGGTCGAGCAGCTTGCCGCGACGCCATGATGGCGAGACCCCGAGCTTTAGGAGGAGAAACGATGAGCGTGGAGGTGGGAGACAAGGCGCCGGATTTCACCTTGCCGGCGGACGGCGGTGGCAAGGTCTCGCTGAAGGATCTGAGGGGAAAGACGGTCGTGCTCTATTTCTATCCCAAGGACGACACGTCGGGCTGCACGGCGGAGGCTTGCGCCTTCCGCGATGCGCTTCCAGATTTCTCCAAGGTGAAGGCCGAAATCGTGGGCGTGTCGCGGGATACGGTCGCAAGCCACGACAAATTCAAGAAGAAGTTCAAGCTCCCCTTCCCGCTCGCCGCGGACGAGGACGGCAAGGTCTGCCAAGCCTACGGCGTCTGGGTAGAGAAGAGCATGTACGGCAAGAAATACATGGGCATCGAGCGGGCGACCTTCCTCATCGACCCGAAGGGCGCGATCCGCGGTGTCTGGCGGAAGGTGAAGGTGCCAGGCCACGCCGATGAAGTGTTGAAGGCGGCAGAGGCACTGAAATAGGCCAGCGTCCGGCCAAACAATCCTGCCCGGTGCCGACCTAAATCAGCCCTCCAAGGCGCGCCAAGCGCGCGCCGAGCTTCAATGCGTTGAGGCGGCTATTGCGCCGGCGGCGGTGACTCTACCGGGGGCGTCTCCGGCGCCTTCTGCTCCTCGCCGCCACACATGTTGGCCGACAAACCAACCAGCGCGATCGCGGCGGCCGCGGCCACCATCAGAAACTTCCTCATGTCGTCCTCTCCATTCTTTGGTTTAGCTTCCTACCCTGAAGCTTTAGGCGACGCAGCATACGCTAATTTCAGGCTTTTTTGTTGCGGATGTTGGCGCACCCGACAGGATTCGAACCTGTGACCTCTGCCTTCGGAGGGCAACGCTCTATCCAACTGAGCTACGGGTGCTTCGCTCGGGGAACGTAGTCAAAGGCGCCCACTTAAGCAACGGCAGGCAACGGGCGGCCTCCTTAGCCCGGCGTGCCGCTATCGAGTCCATAGGTAATCGATATTTACGCTAAGGCGTGCATGCCAGCATCCTCAAGGCGCGGAAAGGAACGCGTGCGCCTTTGGGTGCCCGCAAGGGGTGACTTGACGCAGTGCAGCATTGGCGTAGGTATGCGGCTTACGAAACAGCAAGGCTGGGCAGCCCGTGGAGAAGAAAAAGGTCCTCGTGATCGGCGGCGGCTTTGGCGGCGTGTTCGCGGCCAAGGCGCTCGAGCGGCTCGGCCGCGGCAAGCTCGAAGTCGAGCTCGTCAACGGCAACAACTATTTTGTCTTCCAGCCGCTGCTGCCGGAGGTCGCCGCCTCGAGCATCCATTCCGCCGACGCGGTCGTTCCTCTGCGCCAACTGCTCCGCCACCTCCAGGTGCGGCAGGCCGAAGTCATGGGCATCGACTTCGCCAAGAAGTCGGTGACCGTGGTCCAGGGCACGCGGCGCGTTCCTGTCGACCTTGCCTATGACGAGCTGGTGATCGCGCTCGGCACCGGCGTAGACCTCAACCGCTTCCCTGGACTGCCCGAGCATGCGCTCACCATGAAGGACCTGGCCGACGCGCACCGCTTGCGCACCCATGTCATCGGTTGCCTGGAGACGGCCGACATCACCGACGAGCCCGAGGCGAAGCAGCAGCTCCTTACTTTCGTGGTGGTCGGCGCCGGCTTCTCAGGCGTCGAGACCGTCGCTGAGCTGCGTGAGCTCGTCCGCCGCGCGCTGAAATACTATACGAACATCAAGACCGACGAGATCCGCTTCTATCTGATCGAATATGCCAACCGTATCCTGCCGACTTTCCCCGCCGATCTCGCCGAATACGCCACGCGGCGCTTGCAAATTCACGGCATCGAGGTCTTGACCGGCGTCGGCACCAAATCGGCGACGGGCACGGCGGTCGAGCTGACCGACGGACGCATCATCCCGACCTCGACCATTGTCGCCACCATCGGCAACGGACCCCATCGGCTGGTGGAGGCGCTCGGCCTCGACATGCATTGGGGCCGCATCAGGACCGACCGCTTCATGCGCGTACCGAGCCTGGACGGCGTGTGGGCGCTCGGCGACTCCGCTCTCATCCCGCTGGTCGACAATCCGGGCGAAGACCCGGCCCACTATGCGACGCAGACCGCGCAATTCGCCGTGCGCGAAGGGCGGCAGATGGCGGATAACATTATCGCCAAGATCGAGGGGAAGACGCTCAAGCCCTTCGCCTATACCTCGAAAGGCTCGCTCGCCTCGCTCGGCATGAGCAAGGCGGTGGCCGACGTCTACGGCATCAAGCTGTCGGGCACGCTTGCCTGGCTGTTGTGGCGCGGGTTCTATCTCTCCTTCCTGCCGGGCTTCGCCGCCAAATTCAGGGTGGGCGTGACGTGGCTGCTGAACAGCGTCATGCCGCCGAACATCGTGCAGATCCAGTCGACGCCGCCGGCGACCCGCTACATCCACTACCGCAAGGGCGACAGGGTGTTCGAGCCCGGCATGCTGATCGACGGCTTCTATACGGTGACCAAAGGCTCCTTCAAGCTCACCATCGACAATCCGGAGACGGGCGAGCATTTCGAGAAGGTGTTCGGACCGGGCGAGCATTTCGGCGAGCGGGTGCTGCTGCGCTCGGCGCTCAGGACCGGCCTCGTCGTGGCGCTGGAGGACGGCATCCTGCTGTTCATCGCGCAGAAGGACTTTACCCGCTTCGCCCGGGCCTTCCCCTTCCTCGACCAGTACTTCAAGGACTATATCGAGCGGACCTTCGGCGGAACCGACAAGTCCTTCGCGCCGGGCAGCGCCAACCATAAGCACGAGCTCGAAACGCTGCCTTAGGCCGCACCGTATCCTCCTTTGTCATCGTCCGCGAAGGCGGACGATCCAGTAACCACCGACGCTCGTTGTCCTGGATCACAGGGATTACTGGATGCCCGCCTGCGCGGGCATGACACCTTGGGGACAGGGAGCGCGCCCATGCTGACGACGCGCGCCGCAATCCCTATATTCCGGCCATCATGGCCATCGATGACACCAAGGCCCGGGCAGCCGGCAAAGCGGTCGCACGCGGCGACCACGTCTATCTGATCGACGGCTCGGGCTATATCTTCCGCGCCTATCACGCGCTGCCGCCGCTCACCCGGCCCTCGGACGGGCTTCCCGTGGGGGCCGTGCACGGATTCTGCGCCATGCTGTGGAAGCTCTTGCGCGAGACGGGAGAGCTGGCACCGCCCACTCATCTCGCCGTCATCTTCGACTACTCCGCCAAGACCTTCCGGAGCGATTTGTTCGACGGCTACAAGGCCAACCGGCCTGAGCCGCCGGGCGACCTCATCCCCCAATTCCCGCTCGTCAGGGACGCCGTGCGCGCCTTCAACGTGGCCTGCATCGAGCGGGAGGGCTACGAGGCCGACGACATCATCGCCACTTATGCGATCCAGGCGGTCGAAGCCGGCGCCGACGTGACCATCGTCTCCTCCGACAAGGACCTGATGCAGCTCGTCCAACCCGGCATCCTCATGTACGACACCATGAAGAACAAGGCGATCGGCGAGGCGGAGGTGATCGAGCGCTTCGGCGTGCCGCCGGCGAAGGTCGTCGAAGTGCAGGCGCTGATCGGCGATTCCTCCGACAACGTGCCGGGCGTGCCGGGGATCGGGGTCAAGACCGCGGCCCTCCTCATCAACGAATTCGGCGATCTCGAAACGCTGCTCGCGCGCGCTGGCGAGATCAAGCAGGAGAAGCGGCGCGAAAGCCTCATCACGTTCGCCGACCAAGCGCGGCTGTCCAAGACGCTGGTCATCCTCGACAGCCATGTTCCGCTCGACGTGGAGCTGGCCGAGACGGCGGTGCGCCCGCCCGAGACAGAGGCCCTGACCGCCTTCATGCGGAAGCTCGAATTCACCACCTTGCTTCGCCGCGTGGCCGAGGGTCTGGGCGCCGAGCTGCCCGAGGGCATGACGCCCTCGACCACGCCGCAGCGGCGGAAGAAGAGCGACTACGATCATCCCTTGCGGCGCTCGCCGCGCGGCGAGACGGGGCCGCCGCGCGAGCACAAGGTCGTGGGCGGTTCGCCGGCGCAGCTCGCCGTGGAACGCGCGAGCAGGCTCGAAGCGCTCCCCTTCGACCGCTCCAATTACGAGACGGTGACCGAGGCGTCCCGCCTCGCCGATCTCTTGGATGCGGCGCGCTATCAGGGCCATTTCGCATTCAGGGTGAAACTCACTTCGTCAGATCCCATGCAGGGCGAGCTGGTGGGCGTCGCGCTCGCGCTGGTGCCGGGACATGCGGCCTATGTGCCGCTGGCACACCGCGCCGGCGACGGGCTCGATCTTGGCGGCGACGCGATCGCGCAAATTCCCATGCGCGAGGCCTTGGACCTGCTGAAACCGATCCTGGAAGATGTGAGCGTTCTCAAAATCGTGCAGGACGCCAAGTTCGACATGGTGGCGCTGGCGCGTTACGGCATTGCGCTTACAAGCATCGACGATCCCTGCCTCATGTCCTACGCGCTCGACGCCGGGCGCGCCGAGCATCTGCCCGATCAGTTGGCGGGGCGTCTCTTGAGCCATACCTGCCTTACCGACAAGGAGATCATGGGCTCGGGCCGCAATGCCGTGAGCCTCGATCGCGTGGCGATCGCTCGGGCCACCGAATATGCCGGCGAGGAGACCGATATCGGCCTCAGGCTCTGGCTGATCCTGAAACCCCGCCTGGCGGCCGAATCCGTCACCACGGTGTACGAGACCTTGGAGCGGCCGCTGGCGCCCGTGCTCGCGCTGATGGAGCGGACGGGGGTCAAGGTGGAGAAGGCGACCCTGGCGAGCCTGTCGCTCTCCTTCGCCCAGACCATCGCGCGGCTCGAGGACGAGATCAGGGCGCTGGCCGGCGAGGAGTTCAATATCGGCTCGCCCAAGCAGCTCGGCGAGATCCTGTTCGACAAGATGAGCCTTCCCGGCGGCAGGCGAACCAAGACCGGCGCCTGGAGCACGGATGCCGCCGCGCTCGAGGAGCTTGCGGCCGAAGGCCACGACCTGCCGCGCAAGGTGCTCGACTGGCGGCTGCTGGCCAAGCTGAAGAGCACCTATACCGACGCGCTGCCGACCTACATTCATCCCGAGACGGGGCGCGTGCACACCACCTATGCTCTTGCCGCCAGCACCACAGGGCGGCTTTCATCAGTCGAGCCGAACTTGCAGAACATCCCGGTGCGTACGCCCGAGGGACGCGCCATCCGCAAAGCCTTCGTGGCGGAGAAGGGCAAGAAGCTGATCTCGGCGGACTACAGCCAGATCGAGCTCCGGGTGCTGGCACACATGGCCGACACGCCGACCTTGCGCCAGGCCTTCGCCGACGGGCTCGACATCCACGCCATGACGGCTTCCGAGATGTTCGGCGTGCCGATCAAGGGCATGGACCCCGGCATCAGGCGCAAAGCGAAAGCCATCAATTTCGGCATCATCTACGGCATCTCATCGGTCGGACTCGCGGCCCAGCTCGGCATCGGCAGGAGCGAGGCCGGCGCCTATATCAAGACCTATTTCGAGCGCTTCCCCGGCATTCGCGATTACATGGAGGCGATGAAGGCGGAAGCGCGCCGCCAGGGCTATGTGAAGACCTTGTTCGGGCGGAAGGTGCATTACCCCGAGATCAACACCAAGAACCCGTCATTGCGCGGAAACTTCGAGCGCGCCGCCATCAACGCGCCGATTCAGGGTTCGGCCGCCGACATCATCCGCCGCGCCATGATCCGCATGGGGTCGGCGCTGGCCGAGGCCGGACTATCGGCGCGCATGCTGATGCAGGTGCATGACGAGCTGGTGTTCGAGGCGCCGGAGGCCGAGGTCGACAAGACCATGGAGGTGGCGCAAGCCGTGATGGAGAAGGCGCCGGAGCCGGCCTTGAAGCTGAAGGTGCCGCTGAAGGTCGACGCCAGGGCGGGCGACAATTGGGAAGCCGCACATTAGTCCGATGGCGGAACCGGTTCACGTCAAAATCGATTTAAGGCACTTGGGAAGGCTCGCCCAAACAGGAGTGCGCCGCGCCGAGCTCTTCATGGGATTGGGACTTAATGCTGCCAATCGCCCTGATTTCAGGGATTATGAACTGAACAAGCTACCAGTGGCGGTGGACCAGGCTTCAATACCCGTGCGCTCGCTTGCACCAAATGCAAACAATGAAACGATAGAGCGATACAAAGAGCAGTTCAAAACATGGGTCGTTTCCTGCGGTCTGCGCGAACTGCTAGAGCACTACGCCCTCATGCTGGATCACATCCACAAATTCAGTTTGGCAGTAGCGCAGATGAAGGGCTTTCTCGATCAGGTTGGAAACCCTCTGAAGCTTCAGCCGGCCTTTAGCCGATTAGGCCTCATTCAGAAATTGGAGCTTCTTAGCGAACATTTTGGCGTCGGGCCCGACCACCCTCAACACATTGCCTCTCTCTACAATGCTCGCAATAGCTTGAGCCACGGGTTTGGTGTGGTAAGGGCAAAGGACGCAGACGACGATGGCAAATTTCAACTTCGCTGGCACGCCATAGAGTTGTGGGCTGTCGGTGAGGAGACCGGAGCCGAGTTTCCTTTGGGGGAACTCTATTTCAATCCAAAACCGGAACCGACACGCATCCAGGCACGATTCTTGGGGCGCAGTCGCAATTACAGCATCGGTGAAAAGCTGTCTCTTAGTGGCCAGGACCTCTGGGAGATTTGTTACTTCTTCAGCATGCACTGCATTCCGTCCACTCTACGGTCTTTTGAGGAGTTTCTTCGTAAGCACGGGATCGAAGACGCCCAGAGCTAGGCACTTTTTTCACGAGGGTTGCGCTGGCTTGGGTTATTGGCACCGGAAGGAGCATGGCCATGGCGAGATGCGAGCAATGCGGCAACGACTACGACAAGAGCTTCGAGGTCAGCATGGGCGGCCGCACCCTGATCTTCGACTCATTCGAATGCGCGATCCAGGCACTCGCGCCCACCTGCCCCCATTGCGGCTGCCGCATCATGGGCACGGCGTCGAGCACAACGGCACCATCTTCTGCTGCGTGCATTGCGCCAAGCATGAGGGCGTGACGGGCTTGCGCGACCGGGATTAGCGCCAACCCATTCTCTTCGTCATTGCCGGGCTTGACCCGGCAATCCATTCCATTTGAGCTTCGCCTCGCTGAGAGGTAACGGCATGGATGCCCGGATCAAGTCCGGGCATGACAGCGCTGGTGATGGAGGACAAACCCTCAGCGCTTCACGGGACGGACCACGGCGATGATGTTGGTCTGCACCACGCCGTCGACCTTGGCGATCTGGTTCAGGATCGCCCTGTCGCCGTCGGTGGAGTCCTTGCAATCGAGCTGGGCCACGATCTTCTCCTTCGACAAGACGACGACATTGGCGAATTTGCAGTTGTCCATCTGTAGCGCTTTCAGCGTATCGACGGTCGTGACGGCATTGGCGGTGTGAACCAGCTCGATGAAGAGATAGATGTTGACCATCGGATCGTTCCTCCCTGGCCCATTATGCGCCCTACTGTCCGAGCACGCGACCGAGTAGACTCATTGCTCCACTAAGGAGGTCCCATGACCCGTTTGCTTCATTGGCTCAGCCTGCTTGTCTTGGTCTCGGCGATCGCCGGACCGGCGCTCGCCTTGCCGGCGCCGATGTCGGAGCAGGAGCTGATGGAGAAGAGTGACCTCGTCGCGCTCATCCGCGTGCTGGCGGTGACCTGTACCAGCGTCACCAAAGACGAGCAGACCGGCGAGGAGCTGCCGGGCTATATCGCCACGCTCAAGATATTGGAGGTCAAGAAGGGCGAGGTGAAGCAAGGCGAGCAGGTGCTGGTCACCTGGCGCGCCATCCCCAAGGGCATCCTGGGACCGTGGGCGGTCTACTACTATCCCGGCGAAGAGGTGGTCACCCATCTCACCAAGCGGAGCGGCGGCGTGAGCTATGCCTCGACCTGGTGGAACGCCAAGGGCGACGACGTGAAGGCGCCCGACAGCCGGGACCTGCCGACCACGCCCGGCGAGACGGTGGTGCCGACGCCGGAGCCGGTCAAGCGCCTGCCCCTCTAATCTCCCTCTCCCCAGTGGGGAGAGGGCTGGGGTGAGGGGGGTCATTCGTCGGCGCCCAGACCCCCTCACCCGGCGCGCAAGCGCGCCGACCTCTCCCCAAAGGGGAGAGGGGAAATCAGTCAGGCAGCGCCGTCCAGCCAGTCGTTGAACAGGCGCTCGCTCGCCGCATTGGCGGCAGGCGCAAAGCGCGCCGTTTCGGCGCGCATCTTGCCGAGATCGACCTTAGAAGTGGTGAGCTCGAGCGTATGGCCGATCAGCCAGCGCTCCATATCCCGCTCCGGCAGCTCCACATGGAATTGCAGCGCGAGCACCTTGGGACCGTAGGTGAAGGCCTGGTTCGGCGTGATCGCGCTCGAGGCGAGACGGGTCGCGCCCACCGGCAAGTCGAAAGTGTCGCCATGCCAATTCAACACGCGGACGCCGTCGATGGCGCCAAGCGGCGAGGCCTTGCCTTCCTTGGTCAGCGTCATTTGATCCCAGCCGAGCTCCTTTTGCTTGCCGGGATAGACGCGGGCGGCGAGCACGGCGGCGAGCGCCTGGCAGCCGAGGCAGATGCCGATCACCGGAACGCCTTTCTTGACCGCGGCCTCGATGGTCGAAAGCTCACCCTTGAGAAACGGGTAGCGGTCGACCTCGTAGATGCCGATCGGGCCGCCGAGCACGACGAGGAGATCGGCGTCCTTGGCGGGACTGAGATCGTCGACGCCGGCTTCGAGATAGCGAAGCGCGATGCCGCGATCTCGCAGCACGCCCTCCAAGGTGCCGGCGTCCTCGAAGGCGACATGGCGTATGGCGATGGCGTTCTGCATGGCTTCCCTCATAGGCTCCGGGCTCAGGCTCGCATCTTGCGCCGGGAGGCTAGCCCCCCGTTGACAATTAGCGACGCCTGATTGACCGTTTGCGACGGACACATGGCCTGTTCACACGATGCGCGCGACGCCTTGGCGGCGGGGGTCGCCGGCACCTTCGACCCCGCCTTTTGCGTTCCGCCGCGCGGCGTGCACCCCGCCGAAGAACAGGTTGCGCGCGGGCCAGGCATGGGCCTTGTCGCCGAGCGCGCGGAACTCGGCCTGCGCCATTTCCGGCAGTCCCGGCTCGAAACTGACCGTGCCGCATTTCTCCACATGCAGGCGGGGCGCCTCGACCGCATCATCGAGACTCATGCCGCGATCAAGCAGATTGACGGCGACCTGGAGAAGGGCGGTGCGGATGCGGTTCGAGCCGCCGGTGCCCATCGCCGTCACCGTGCCGTCAGGCCCGAGAATGATGGTCGGCGCCATCATTGAGGACAGCCGCACCCCTTCGCGCCAGGCATGCAGGCCGCCGGCGGCGAGATCCTCCTCGCCCAGCATGTTGTTCAACATGAACCCGAACTTGCCGACGATGTAGCCGTTGCCCTCGCCGTTCGAGAGGCTGACCGAAGCGGCATTCCCTTCCCCATCGATCACGCTGATATGGGTGGTGCCGCGATAGGCGGCGGGATGGCGCTGGGCTTCGCGTAGCTCCTTCGCCAGCATCCCGCCGGCAAGCCGTTCCGCGAGCCCCTCCCCGTGCGTCGCGCGCGCCTCATTGGTGGCCTCCATGGCTCGGCGCAGCGCGAGCGCGTCGAGCGCACGGCCCTGCTCGGCCAACGCCTCAAGAAAAGCGAGGCCATAGGCGATCAGAGCGCCGCTGGCCGCAGGCGGCGGGTTGAGCGCGACGGTGGCGCCGGCATGCGTCCAGTAGAGCGGCTCACGCAGCGCGACGCGGTAGTGCTTGAGATCGTCGTATGTCAGATGCCCGCCGAGGCTTAGCGATTGCTCGACGATGGCGTTGCCGACATCGCCGTCGAGGAACAACCGCGCCCCGTCCTCGGCGAGCCAGGACAGCGTCTCAGCAAGCTCTTCGTTGCGGAAGGTCTCGCCGGCCTGCATCAGCTTGCCGCCCGGCGCGAAGATCTGCGCGACGCTTTCGCTCGCGGTGAGAATGGGGGCGATGACGGTGATGAGATAGGCCTGGAACTCGGTCAAGGGGAAGCCTGCCCGCGCCGCCCGCACCGCTGGCTCGACCAGTCGCTTCATCGGGAGCCGGCACAGCGCCTCGTGCATGGCGAAGAGGCCGGGGACCACGCCGGGGGTCGCGCTCGATCCGAGCCCGATATGGAACTCCTGCTTGGCCGGGCCAAAATCGGCGTGGATGGGAAAGAACTCGACCTCATTCGCCGCGCGCCGCCGGCGCGGGGTCTCGCAGAAGAAGTCGAACAATGCGGCCTTGTGGCTTCCGGCCCGGCGCGCCATGAGGAAACCGCCGCCGCCCGGCGAGGAGAACACGGCCTCGGCGACGAAGGTCATGAACATGCCGGCCAGCGCAGCGTCGAAGGCATTGCCGCCGTCTTGCAGGATTTCGGCGGCGGCGTTTGCGGTCAGCTCATGCCCCGCCGCGACGACGGTCTTTCCATTCCTCATCCGCCTCGCCTATCGCGAAGCGGCGCAGGCGGCAAGTGTCGCACTCTCGTCATTGCCGGGCTTGACCCGCCTGCGCGGGCCGAAGCCTTATGAACGGAAGTACCAACCATTGCTTCGGCGGGCGAAGGCCCGGCAATCCATTCCATTGGCGTTTCACCTTGCCGCGACGTAACGGCATGGATGCCCGGATCAAGTCCGGGCATGACGATTCATTCGATTGATGCTTCGTCAGCTCAGGCGCTTCTCGAGTGCCGTGAGCTCATCGCTGAGCCCCTTGGGCATCTTGGCGCCGAAACTGGCGAAATGCTGCTTGATCAGCGGCAACTCGGCCTTCCAGCCCGCCGTGTCGACTTTGAGCAGCTCCTTCAGTTGCTCGGCGGCGAGCTTGAGCCCGTTAGTGTCAAGCGCGCCCTCGGCCGGGACTTTGCCGATCGGTGTATCGACGGCCTTGGCCGTGCCGTCGCAGCGCTCGAAGATCCATTTCAGCACTCTGGAGTTCTCGGCATAGCCGGGCCACAGGAACTTGCCGTTGCCGTCCTTCCTGAACCAGTTGACGTAGAAGATCTTCGGCATCTTGGCGCCGCCCTTCTCGCCCATCTTCAGCCAATGGGCGAAATAGTCGCCCATGTGGTAGCCGCAGAAGGGGAGCATGGCCATGGGATCGCGGCGCAATTCGCCGATCTTGCCGGCGGCAGCCGCCGTCTTCTCCGATGCCATGATCGAGCCCAAGAAGGTGCCGTGCCGCCAGCTGGTCGCCTCGATGACGAGCGGCACCACGGTGGCGCGGCGGCCGCCGAACAGGATGGCGTCGATGGGAACGCCTTTCGGGTCCTCCCATTCCGGCGCGATCACCGGACATTGCGCCGCGGGCGCGGTGAAGCGGGCATTGGGATGGGCGGCTGGGCGACCGGCCTTCGGCGTCCACGGACGGCGCATCCAGTCGATGGCGTGAGCGGGCTCCTCTTCGTTCATCTGCTCCCAATAGACGTCGCCGTCCTCGGTGAGAGCGACATTGGTGAAGATGCAATTCTCGTTGAGCGCCTTCATGGCGTTGAGGTTGCTCGCCTCCGAGGTGCCGGGTGCCACGCCGAAAAAGCCGGTCTCGGGATTGATGGCGTAGAGCCGCCCGTCCGCGCCGAATTTCATCCAACAGATGTCGTCGCCGATGGTCTCGGCCTTCCAGCCCGGGATGGTTGGGTTGAGCATGGCGAGGTTGGTCTTGCCGCAGGCCGAGGGGAAGGCGGCGGCAATGTATTTCGCCTCGCCTTTCGGATTGGTGAGCTTGAGGATCAGCATGTGCTCGGCCATCCAGCCCTCGTCGCGCGCCTTCACGGACGCGATGCGGAGCGCATGGCACTTCTTGCCGAGCAGCGCGTTGCCGCCATATCCCGAGCCATAGGACCA
>Ga0209751_10003888_pt1 | contig 14386 bp, 10 predicted proteins | sample RifCSP13_1_FD_184019 | JGI IMG/M metagenome (GOLD analysis project Ga0209751, IMG submission 184019) | Soil microbial communities from Rifle, Colorado - Rifle CSP2_sed 13_1 (SPAdes) (version 2) | ecosystem: Environmental > Terrestrial > Deep subsurface > Rock core/Sediment | place: Rifle... | reverse complement strand
CGAAGTACTTGTCCGAATACCATCCCAGGCGCATCCGCTCGACGTCGAGCTTGAACGTGGCGTTGGTCAGGCGTTTACGGTCGAAGATAGTCATGAATACTCCATTAACTCCTCAACCGTCTTTGTCGTTTCACAGATGGATATAGCTCTCGTACCTTCACGTAATTGATAACTGCCTCCTCGCCCGGGTGACATCGAAAACCAACTTGACCCTCTTTGTACGGGAAATCATTGTAATACTGTGCGTAAGGTTTTGTGCTGAAATCAGCGGTGAAGACCACTTTTTTGTCGTTCTCGATCTCAACCGTACTACGTTGAACTCTTGTGACCAACGTGAACCAACCGTCCCTACTCTTTTTAATTGTCACTTTATGCGAGGGAAAAACTTGGTAGAGGCTTTGTGGATGTATCTGCTTTGCATTCCAAATGTGTGGGGTTAGATTGTCATTCGCATCTAGTTGAAACATCATGCAAAAAGCAGGCAAAAGACTGTTTAGATCCTTCGTGCCCTTGACAACCCATCCAACCCTCTCTTGTGCAATGCATGCACGGAACTCAAACTCACAGTCCCTCAGCAAAGCCAGCGTCGTCGTTAGAATGGGAAGATTTGCGTTAGTAAATCTGAGTCCCTCATAGGTAAGCAGAAATGAACTTCCAGGGGGAAATGACCATAGCTTAAGGAAGCTTTCTTGATCCCTGAAGTCATCGTGGAAGTTAGCAAGTTGGACCTTCATCCCTCCAAAAAGTTTTGGATCAAGTAGAGGTATGGCATCACATAGCCAGCTGATGAGTTTGTCCTGAAAACCAGCAAAACTCGTGTATTTTTGGACCACGCACCCCTGTAAGTCTGCAGGGACAGCAATATTCTGTGAAATGAAAATCCCAACTCGCTCAAGAGATTTCTCTCTAATTGCATAGCCAAGCTCTAAAACAATATTGGGACGCAATGATGAAATGTCTGCCACAAACAGGTCGGCGGAGTTTATCTGGCTGACGATTTTGTCCCACAGCCCTTTCGTCTGTACGTGATCTTCTACAATAATCGCTTCAATGTCAGCAACATCAGCAACCTGCTTAATGATCCTGTTTTGGATAGAGTAATAATCTCCACAGGGAATCGCAAAGAATACTTTAGGTTTGCGTGCCTTCGTACCTGGCATGACAGCCTCTCTTTTCCATGTATCAGGCAGGGGTGGCGTAGGGGATGCCCGGCCAACTCGCGATCGGCTCGGTCGAGCGGACGACGTGCATCCCCGCCTGGGCGAATTTCTGGAACGCGGCGTCCGCCTCGTCGGTGTAATCAATTGCGCCGGGGACGACGACGGGCGAAGTGCAGTCCTCGAGCAGATACACCTTTTGCGCGAGGCTGCGGTCCTTCTCTACGATGCTGTTCAGCAAATCCTGGATCGTCCACGCGACGCAGTGGCTTTTGGCCTGTCCTGCGATCACGACCGCGTCAAAGTCGAGCAAGGTGTCAATCAGCGCGAAGTTCCTCTCGGCGAGCAAGTCGCCCTCCGGGCCTTGCCGCACTTCCGGGCCGAGGACCGAATAGTGTTCGGTCAGGGGGTGGTTGCCCTTGATTTGGAAATTAGGCTGGGCGCGCCGGGCGAGGCTGTGGAAGAACACGGCCTCCTCGACCGCGGAAACCAGCGCATGGCCGAGGCCGCCCAGCATGGCGTGGTACGGCCAGATCGTGAGCGCATATTTGCCGCTCTGCTTCAAAGCGTTGGTGTAATGCCGGAGGTGCTGCTGCGCATACGCGGCGGTGACGCCGAGGCTCTGCGCGAGCGCCGCGTTGAACTTCCACACGCCCTTCTCGACGTCTTCCGCCGAGATCAGCGTGTACGGAGCCGGGTGCTCGCCCGCCTCGTTGACGAGGAAGATGGCGTGGAAAATCTGCGGGGCCTGGTGGGTGTCCATCGTCGGGCAAATCTGGGTGAGGACGCCCAGGTTGCGATAGATGAATGCGCACAGGCGGCGGTTGTCGTCCACCGCGCCGGTCCCGGAGCGCCCGCCGACGTACAGCTCAAAGTCGGGAATGCAAAAGGTATTTTGCACATCTACCGCCACCAGACAGATTCTGAACCGGTCGGCGGCGGCGGACTGCAGGTGGTGCTGTCCGGACCAGCGCTCGGCTTCTTCGGCCCGTTGCTGGTAGGAGACTTTCCAGACCTGACCGACCCGGACCGGGTCAAAATGCGGAGGCAGGGGGAGTTCTGAGAACATGGGGGGCTCCTTTCCACCAGTCCCTGGCTGAACGACCTGACGAAAGCCCAGCGGGTAGTTAGGGGAACAGCCGCCGGGCTTTGACCTCGGTGACGGCGTTCTTTTTGTAGCGATACAGTCTGGCCGGGCGGCCCTGACCTTCGCCCTCGCGATATTTGCTGATCTCGGCCAGGATGCCAGCTTCCAGGATCCGGCGGCGGAAGTTGCGCTTGTCAAGCTTCTTACGCACTTCTTTCAGGCCCAGCACAGTTTCGTAGGCAGTCTGCAGTTCGCTCAAGGTGAACTCGTTAGGCAGCAGTTCGAACCCGACCGATGTGTACTCCAGTTTGTAGCGCAGCCGCTGGAGGGCGTATTTCAGAATCTCTGCATGATCAAAAGCCAGCTCTGGCAAGGCATAGACCGAGTGCCACCCGGCCTCAGCCGCATCGTCTCCGGCGCGGAGGGCCACGTCATCGGCGACGAGGGCGAAGTAGGCCACGGTGATGACGCGCCCGCGCGGATCGCGCTGTGGCTCACCGAAGGTATAGAGCTGCTCCAGGTAGACGCCGTGGACGCCGGTTTCTTCCGCCAGCTCGCGCCGGGCGGCCTCGTCGAGTGATTCGTCGGCCTGCACAAAGCCGCCGGGGATCGCCCACTTCCCTTTGTAGGGTGGGGCGGCGCGGCGGACGAGTAAAACCTTCAGGTCGTCTTCGCGCAAACTGAAGATGACGACATCTACGCTGACGGAAACGCGCTCGCCTCCCATGCCTGGGGCTCCTATTAGTGTATGCCTGACACCAAGTATAGGCTAAGACGCGCGGCTGTCAATGTCGCGCGGCGGGCGAGGCTGTTCGCGCCGCCTCGCTCCGGGGCTCTTCGAGAGCCAGGGCAGCAGGCGGGGCACGCGGGCTTGATGGGCGCGGTAGACCTCCCCGAACTCCCGGACGAGCTTGCGCTCTTCGTAAATGGAGCCAATCCAGAAGTAGAGCGTGACGCCGACATTTAAGGCAAGAAAGTTGGGGGTCATCACCGGGAGCAACCAGATGAGGACCAGGCTGAAGAAGTAGAGTGGATGCCTCACCCAGCCGTGAACCCCATCGGTGCGGAGGACAGGCAGGTCGCGCGGGTCTGGGTAGTTGACGAGCAGCCGCAGCAACTGCCGGACGCCGACGAAGCGCGGCAGGTCAACCCGCCACAGGCTGACGATCATGCCTGCGACCGCGGCGAGTTGAAGAGGAATGGTGACAAACAGCAGGGGAGCAGGGAGCCGCCACAGCGCGGGCCCGTCGGGGAGGAGCACAGCCAACGCCAGAGGCGGAAGAACACTGAGCGCCGCGACGAGGTTGTAAAAGAGGCGGTAAAGGCCATCGGCTAGCCTGCGCCCCAGCCATTGGCGCGCCAGGGCCTTGGCGGTGAGCGAGGCCAGGAGCGAGTGGAGGAGGCCAAAGGCGATGACGGAGAGGAAAACCCAGAACGCATTCATGACGCCAAGTATATCTGCTCATGACGGCTTTCCCAACCCCGGGTGTTCTCTCTCCCGGCGCTCCACCTCACGCCCCTCACCCTTTCATTCCCTACCCAGCTTCCGGCAGACTGGTTACAATGGGGCGCGTTTTGCGCCTTAAACTCGTTTTCCGGAGAACGCTGTGCTCAAATCCTTTGCCGACCGTCTTGCCTGTTCCGCTTTTCAACGCCATCTATTGTTTCTCACCGCCTCGTTGTTAACCATCGTCATCATTGGTTATCACTTCGGCACGTTCGATCAGAACATCCACATCCCGTTCCTCAAGAAGTACGCCGATCCGGCCCTGTACCCGGCCAACGAAGAATTCTTCGCGCTGCGCCGCCAGCACTACTCCTTTTTCTGGTTTCTCTTCCTGCCGTTCTATCGGCTGGGCGTGCTGGAGCCAACGCTGTTTGTCGTGCACGTCGCAGCCACCCATCTCACCTTTTGGGCTGTGTGGGATCTGAGCCTCACCCTCTTTGGCGACCCACTGGCGGGCCTGCTCACCGTCCTGGCGCTGATCTTCCCGCACATCGGCTTTTCGTCGTTTCCTATCTTTGAGTTCAGCCTGCTCAATCGCACCTTCGTCCTGCCGTTTCTGCTGTGGGCCATGACCTTGTTTTTACGCGGGCGGCACGTGTGGGCGTTTGCGCTCCTGGGCGTGCTTTACAACTTGCACGTGCTCTCGGTGAACTTCGTGCTGTGCATGTTCCTGCTGGCGGCGGCGCTGGATTTCCGGCGGATTGGCTGGCGCCGCATCGGCCTGGGGCTGGGCGTGTTTGGGTTGGGCGCGTTCCCTGTGCTGATCTGGCGCTTCACCAGTCCGCCCGTGCGCCTCGCGCCCAATCCCGAATGGTTTTCCATTATTTCACGCGGCATGTTCTACCACCTGTTTTATTTTGTCGCCTCGTTCCCGCACATCTGGTTGGTCACCCTCGCCGGGTTGAGCGCCCTGGGTCTCTTCATCATCGCGCGGCGGCGCAACCTGTCGCCCCAGCATGATCGCACGGCGACGATTTTCGTCAGCGCGGTGTTGATCATCCTCGGCGTGCAAATCATCGCCACATACCTGTGGCCTGTCACCATCCTCATCCAGTCCCAGATTGTGCGCGCCGGATTGCTGGCCCTGATCCTGGGTTATGTGTATTTTGCGGGCTACTTAGCGATGCGCTACCGGACGGACCCACCGGGGCGGGGAGACTTCGGCTGGCTCATGGCGGCGACCGTGTTCAGCGCGCTCCCGACGGCGCCGCTGCTCGTCCTGGCCGTACAACGCTGGGCGCAGCCCGGGCGGCGGGTGTTGGCGGCTGTCTCGGTAGCCGGGATGCTGGCGGCCACGTTCTGGGCGGCTTTCACATATGATTTGTGGTCGCCGGGGATTTACATATACATGCGGCCCACGCCCTGGCACGAGGCGCAGGTATGGGCGCGGGACAACACGCCCGAAAATGCGGTGTTCATCACGCCCATGCATCTGTGGTGGCTGTATGATGCGGACTGGCGCGTCTTCTCCGAACGCTCTCAGGTGGTTACCCTGTCTGATTTGTTGGAGATTGCGCTGGTCCCGGATTACCTGGACGCCTGGAAGCAACGCTTTGAGGTGCTGGCCCCAGGAGCCATGGAGCAATTTCGCGGCGATTTCTTCGAGAACCTGACCCTGACTTCCCAGGCATTTTATAGCCTGTCCGCCGACGACTTCTTGCGCGTGGCGCGCCAGTATGGGGCCTCCTATCTCGTCGTCGAGAAACCACACCGATACGATTGGCCTGTCGCCTATGAGAACAGAGGTTTTGTCGTCTACCGATTGCCAGTTGCAAAATAACCGAGAGGAGTATACTCCGCCGCTGGAGTAAGCTACAGTGGTGGGGGTTGGATGGCCATGAAGACACGTGTGCTGATTCTGTTCTCGGACACAGGCGGCGGGCACCGCAGCGCCGGGGAAGCACTGCGGGAAGCACTGGCGACGGCGCATGGCGCAGAGGCAACCATTGAAGCGGTGGATGTCTTCAAGAAATATATGCCTTATCCGTTCAGCCGCTTCCCGGCCTGGTATCCGGCCATCATCCGACGCGGCAGCCGATCCTGGGGACGAGGCTTCAAGCTCACGGATGGGCCGAGACGTTCACGAGCCATCAGCGGGTTCTTCTGGCCTTATGTGCGCCGGGCCGTCAGGCGGCTCGTGCGCGATCACCCCGCCGATGTGATCGTGTCGGTGCATCCCCTGATGATCTACCCGGTGATTCAGGCGCTTGGCCGAAACCGTCCGCCGTTTGTTACCGTGGTCACCGACCTGGCTTCCACACACGCCTGGTGGTACCACCCCAACACGGACCTTTGCATTGTTCCGACCGAATTCGCCCGCGAACGGGCCGTGCGCTGCGGCCTAGCGGCGCACAAAGTGCGAGTGTTGGGGCTGCCTGTTGCCGCGCGGTTCTGCGTCCCGGCGGGGGACAAAGAACTGCTCCGGGCGCGACTGGGGTGGGGCAGGGATCAACCCGTGGTGATGATCGTCGGCGGCGGAGAGGGTATGGGTCCACTGGCCGAAATCGCGCAGGCAGTGGCAGCCTCCGGCCTGCACTGTGAACTGGTGGTCGTCGCCGGGCGCAATGAGGCCCTGCGCGCCAGACTGGTCGCGGCGCCATGGACGGTACCTACGCACATTTACGGCTTTGTCACCGAAATGCCTGACTTCATGCGCGCCGCAGATGTGCTGGTTAGCAAAGCCGGGCCGGGGACCATTTGTGAAGCGTTGAACGCGGGCCTGCCCATTATTCTCTATGGCTACCTCCCTGGTCAGGAGGCGGGGAACGTGGCTTATGTAGTCGAGGCAGGCGCCGGGCTGTGGGCGCCTGGCCCGCAGCGGGTCGTCGAGGCGCTTCGCCGGTGGATTGGCCCAGAGGCCGACCCGCAGGCGCTCCCCCAAGCGGCGGCCAACGCGCGGCGGCAGGGGCGGCCCACCGCTGCGCGGGATATCGCCGCCGCCATCTGGGAAACGGCGCAGGCTGGCGGGACAGCCACGGCCCCCGACGCGAAAAAAATTCCTTATTGACGAACCTCCTTTAAGTCTTTATAATATATTTTCCTAACCAGCTGGAAACACATAACGACAGCTTTTCAATCGGCTTTCGGGGGCTGCTTTTTTGTTGCCTGGAGGCCGGGAGAGTTAGCATATGGCAGCTACTTTGGGTCGTAAATCGTACGCGCGGATTGCTGATGTCCTTACCCTCCCCTCGCTGATCGAAGTCCAACTCGAATCCTTTGAGTGGTTCAAAAAGGAAGGGTTAGCCGAGCTCTTCGACGAGATCTCGCCCATTGAGTCCTTCAATGGCGGCATGCAGCTCTGGTTCCCCTGCAAGCGCGTCAGGGATATGGGCTTTGATCTTTCCTACCGCTTCGATGAACCCAAGCACAACATCGAAGAATGCGTTGAGCGCGATATGACCTACTCGGCGCCGTTGTATGTCTCGGTGCTGTTGACGGGCAACGAAGTGCCCAGCCCGATCAAGAACGAAATCTTCCTCGGCGATTTCCCGCTGATGACCGAGAACGGCACGTTCATCATCAACGGGACCGAGCGCGTCGTGGTCTCCCAGCTCATTCGCTCCCCCGGCGTTTACTTCGAGGCCGAGGAAGACCGCACCTCGGGCCGCCGCCTCGCCGCCGCCAAGTTGATCCCCGACCGCGGCGCGTGGATGGAATTTGAGACGCGGAAGAGCGATTACCTCACGCTCAAGTTCAACCGCAAGCGCACCGTGCCGGTCACCATCCTGCTGCGCGCCCTGGCGGCGGTCAACGACGGCCTGGCGGGCGATTCCCCGATTAAGAAGGGTACCGACGAGGAGATCCTGGCTCTGTTCCAGGACGTGGATAACAACCCGGATCATCTCTATATTCCGGCGACGCTCCGCCAGGAACCCACGTGGGAGCCGAAAGACAAGCGCACCGTCGCGCAGGAAGCGCTGATCGAGTTCTACAAGCGCATGCGCCCCGGCGACCCGCCCACCCTGGATAACGCCCGGGAGTTCATGGAGCAGCAACTCTTCGACCAGCGGCGCTACGACCTGGAGCGGGTCGGGCGCTACAAATTGGACCAGAAGCTCAGCCTGCAGGAGGTGATCCCGCTCTCACACCGCACGGTGACGAAGTACGACATCATCCACCTCGTGCGACGGATGATCCTGATTAACAATGGGATCGAGGAAAAGGATGATATTGACCACCTCGGCAACCGCCGCGTAAAGACCGTGGGCGAATTGATCCAGAACAAGATGCGTATCGGTATGCGCCGGACGGAGCGCGTGATCAAGGAGCGCATGTCCATCCGCGAGCAGGACAACGTCACGCCTCTGACTCTGATCAATATCCGGCCCATCGTCGCCGCCATCCGCGAGTTCTTCGGCTCCAGCCAGCTCTCGCAATTCATGGATCAGACCAACCCGCTGGCGGAATTGACGCACAAACGCACGCTCTCCGCCCTCGGCCCCGGCGGCCTGCGCCGCGAGCGCGCCGGTTTTGACGTGCGCGACGTGCACCACTCGCACTATGGCCGCATCTGCCCGATTGAGACGCCGGAAGGCCCGAACATTGGCCTGATCGGCCGCCTTGGGTCGTACGCCAAGGTCAACCCGTTTGGCTTCATCGAGACGCCCTATCGCAAAGTGCTCAAGTCGTTCAAGCCAGACGATAAGCGCCTGGTTGGGCATCGCTTTCGCGAGGACATCACCGACCCCAAGACGGGTGAGGTGATCGGCAGGGCCGGCGAGGAGATCACCAAAGACCTGGCGAAGCGCCTCACCCGGCTCGAAGGCGACATCGCGATCGTTCCGGTCGTGTCAGACGAGATCTTCTATCTCTCAGCCGACCAGGAGGATCGCTACACCATTGCGCAGGCGACAACGCCGCTGAACGAGCGGATGGAGTTCATGCGCGCGCGCCCTTCGTGCCGCCACGCCTCGAAGTTCCTGTTTGCCGCGCCCGAGCAGATTGACTATATGGACGTGGCGCCGCGCCAGATCGTCGGCATCAGTGCGGCGCTCATCCCCTTCCTCGAGCACGACGACGCGAACCGCGCGTTGATGGGCTCGAATATGCAGCGCCAGGCCGTACCCTTGCTCCGCCCTGAAGTGCCGATTGTGTCGACTGGCATGGAGCGACAGGCGGCGCTGGACTCGGGGCAGGTGATCGTCGCCGAAGAGGATGGGGAAGTCGTTTCGGTCACAGGCAAGGAAGTGGTGGTGCAGAGCGGCAGCAAGAAACGCGTGTACAAGCTGCGCAAGTATCAGCGCTCGAACCAAAGCACTTGCATTGACCAGCGACCCGCCGTGTCGAAGGGCCAGCGGATCAAGGAGGGCGATGTCATCGCCGACTCGTCCTCCACCGATCAGGGCGAGATCGCGCTCGGCCATAATGTGCTGGTCGCGTTTATGTCCTGGGAGGGCGGCAACTACGAGGACGCGATCCTGATTTCCGAGCGTCTGGTGCGCGAAGACAAATTCACCTCGATCCACATCGAGAAGCACGAAGTCGAAGCGCGGGATACCCGCCTGGGCCCTGAGGAAATCACCTACGACATCCCGAACGTGGGCGAAGACGCGTTGAAAGACCTGGACGAGCATGGCATCATCCGGGTCGGCGCGGAAGTCGGGCCGAACGATATCCTGGTAGGCAAGATCACGCCCAAGGGCGAGAAGGAACTGACGCCCGAGGAAAAGTTGCTCCGCGCCATCTTCGGCGAAAAAGCGCGCGAGGTCAAGGATTCCTCGCTCCGCCTGCCGCACGGCGAAAAGGGCAAGGTGGTGGATGTCAAAATCTTCACCCGCGACGAGCACCGCGACCTCCCCGCGGGCGTGGAAAAGATGGTGCGCGTCTCGGTGGCGCAGCGACGCAAGCTCACCGAGGGGGACAAGATGGCCGGCCGTCACGGCAACAAGGGCGTGATCTCGAAGGTCGTCCCGATCGCCGATATGCCGTTCCTGTCTGACGGGACGCCGATTGACATCATCCTCAACCCGCTGGGGGTGCCGGGCCGGATGAACATCGGCCAAATTCTGGAGACGCACCTCGGTTGGGCGGCCGACCGCCTCAATTTCCGGGCGGTGACGCCTGTGTTCGACGGCGCTTCCGAAGATGAGATCGAAGCCGAGCTCGCGCGCGCCTGGCTGGTCGAGCGGGCCTGGAAGGACGTGACGGAGCGAGCCTGGGCGTGGCTGCGGGAGCAGGACTATGATCCGGAGAGCATCGAGGACGACGGCGAAGCCCGCCGTCTGTACATGGCCCAGTGGCTGAAGGGCAAGAAATACAACCAGGACCTGCTGGCGACGGATGGCAAGTATGCCCGCCGGGCTGCGGCCCGCGAGTGGCTGCGCGATCAGGAATACGACCCGGACGAAATGCTGGTCTTTGAGGACAGTCCCGTTCCGGTCCATCAGCGCAAGCCGCTCGACAGCAACGCGGTGGACGCCTGTCTGCGCCTGTGGATGGAAAATCACGGCCACAAAGGCAATCGCTGGAGCGGGGAGGAGCTGCGCCGGCGCGCCGAAGCCATTTCTCTGGAGATGAGCGACCCATTGCCGATCCTCGGCAAGCAGGTCTTGCACGACGGCAAGACAGGCCTGCGGTTCGATCAGCCGGTGACGGTGGGCATGATCCACATGCTTAAGCTGGCTCACCTCGTGGAAGACAAAGTCCACGCGCGCTCGACCGGCCCGTACTCGCTGGTCACGCAGCAGCCGCTCGGCGGCAAAGCGCAGTTCGGCGGCCAGCGCTTCGGCGAGATGGAAGTGTGGGCGCTGGAGGCCTACGGCGCGGCGCATACCTTGCAGGAGATGCTCACGATCAAGTCGGACGACGTGCAAGGCCGCGTCAAGACTTACGAGGCGATCATCAAGGGCGAGCCGATTGAAGAACCGGGCATTCCGGCTTCCTTCCGCGTGCTGGTCAAAGAGTTGCAGAGCCTGGGGTTGGTGGTCGAGGCGATCCTGGATGGCAACGAGGTCATCCGCTTCGGCAAGGACGAAGAGAAGGGCCGGACGCCAAGACCGGGGATCGGGTTGCTCAGCCTGTACGATGAGTGAAAAGTCGCGCAATCCCTTGACAGTCGCTCAAAATGTATGGTAGACTCACGGCTCGTGAGCAACCCCAGGCCGTGAGGGCGATGCCGCTAAACGCCTTCACGAGTTGAATAGGGAAATAGGCGAGGTGAGGCCATCGTAGCACTATGCGATGGCCTCCCTTACTGCCAAAAGCCTGTTGTGTTAAGACCGAGTTTGGAGCAATAACGTGCCGACGATCAATCAACTCGTCCGCAAAGGACGCCAGACCAAGAAGACGAAGAGCAAAGCTCCGGCTTTGCAGTACACGTTTAACTCGAATAAGCAGCGCCGCACCCAGCAGCCGAAAGGCGCGCCGCAGAAACGCGGGGTCTGCACCGTGGTCCGCACGCAGACTCCGAAGAAACCCAACTCGGCGCTGCGCAAGGTCGCCCGCGTGCGCCTGACGAACGGCCTCGAGGTCACGGCCTATATTCCAGGCGAAGGGCACTCCCTCCAGGAGCACTCGGTGGTCCTGGTGCGCGGCGGCCGCGTGAAGGACCTGCCGGGCGTGCGTTATCACATTGTGCGCGGCACGCTCGATACGACGGGCGTCGAAGCCCGTCGGCAGAGCCGTTCCAAGTACGGCGGCAAGCGGCCGAAAGAGGCGAAGAAATAGTTTTCGGCAACGGGTCAACGCGCTGGAGGCGACGGCGCGCTGACCCGTTGCTGCGGTTATGATTTTGTAACGGAGTTCCGAATGCCACGTCGTAATCGGCCTGCCAAAAGAGCTATCACGCCGGACGCCCGCTATCACAGCGCCGTCGTCCAGGAGTTTATTAACCGGATGATGCGCCAGGGCAAGAAAAGCGTGGCGGCTCACATCATGTATCGGACGCTCGACGTCGTCGCCGACCGCTCTAAGAAAGAGGCGATCGAAGTCCTCGATCAGGCGCTCAAGAACGTCTCGCCGCTGATCGAGGTCAAGCCTCGCCGGGTGGGCGGCGCGACCTATCAAGTTCCGGTGGAAGTCCCGCCGGACCGGCGCCAGACGCTGGCCATGCGCTGGCTCCTCGCCGCGGCCCACGCGCGCGCCGGGAAATCCATGGCGGAGAAACTCGCCGGAGAACTGCTGGACGCCGCCAATAATCAGGGCGCGGCGATCAAGAAGCGCGAGGAAGTCCATAAAATGGCAGAAAGCAATCGCGCCTTCGCCCACTACCGCTGGTAGATAAAGCCGGGACCGGCGTAGAGACACATAGCGGCCTCGTTTAGGGTATCCAGTGTACCGATTAGCTGAGGATAGTATTCTTAGATCACCCAAGGATTGCATTGACATGGTGCTTGGCGGTTGTTAGGCAGCTTCTGGCGGGTTGCCTGCAATCAGATGCCAGCAACCGCGCTGAAGATATTGCCTGATAACTAACATGCCCGGTAAGTATCCTCTCGAGAAAGTACGCAATATCGGCATCATCGCGCACATTGATGCCGGCAAGACGACCACGACGGAGCGCGTCCTCTTTTATACCGGGAAGACGCACCGCCTCGGCTCCGTGGACGATGGCACCACCGTCACCGACTGGATGGAACAGGAGCGCGAGCGCGGCATCACCATCGTTTCGGCGGCGGTGACCGCCGAGTGGCGCGAGCACCTGATCAACCTGATTGACACGCCCGGCCACATTGACTTCACGGCTGAAGTGCAGCGCTCCCTGCGCGTGCTGGACGGCGGGGTAGTCGTGTTTGACGCCGTTCAGGGGGTGGAGCCCCAGAGCGAGACCGTGTGGCGGCAGGCTGACCGCTATGGCGTGCCGCGCATCTGCTTCATTAACAAAATGGACCGCATCGGCGCGGACTTCCAGCGCTCCGTTCAATCCATCAAAGACCGCCTGGGCGCCAATCCGATCCCGCTGCAGATTCCTATCGGGCGCGAGGCCTCCTTTCGGGGCGTGGTGGATTTGCTGGAGAACAACGCCCTTTACTGGAAGGACGACATGGGCACGCGGGTGGAGCAGGCGGAAATTCCGGCCGAGTTGCACGAGGAAGCGGCCGCGGCCCGGGCGAAGATGGTCGAGGCGATCGCCGAGACGGATGACGAGCTGACCCTCAAATACCTGGAGGGACAGGACATCACTGTGCCCGAACTAGGCGCGGCGTTACGGAAGGCCGTCATTGCGGGCAAGTGCAACCCGGTCTTCTGCGGCTCGGCGCTGCGGAACAAAGGCGTTCAGCCGGTGCTGGACGCGGTGGTGGATTACCTGCCTTCGCCGCTGGACATCCCGGCGGTGAGAGGCACCAACCCCAACACGGAAGAGCCGGCCGAGCGCCCGGCAGATGTGAAGTCACCGTTGTCCGCGCTCGTCTTCAAGATCGTCGCCGACCCCTATGTGGGACGCCTGGCCTATTTCCGCGTGTATTCGGGCAAGATCAGTTCGGGCACGACGGTCTACAACGCGACCAAGGGCAGGCGCGAACGCATTGGGCGCTTGATCCGCATGTATGCCGACCGCCGCGAAGAGGTCCCGGAGGTGGAAGCCGGCGATATCGCCGCCGTGCTGGCGTTGAAGGACACCTTTACTGGCGATACCTTGACTGATCAGGCGAACCCGATTGTCCTCGAGGCGATCTCGTTTCCTGACCCAGTCATTGCGGTGGCGGTGGAACCGAAGACGACGGTGGATCAGGAGAAGATGGGCGAGGCCCTGCGCCGGCTGGCGGAGGAAGATCCCACCTTCCACGTCCGTTCGGACGAGGCCACCGGCCAGACGATCATCGAGGGGATGGGCGAGCTCCACCTGGAAGTGCTGGTGGACCGCATGCTGCGCGAGTACCGCGTGCAGGCGAACGTGGGCCGCCCGCGCGTCGCATACAAAGAGTCCATTACGCGGGCCGTGCCCAAGGTGGATTTGAAGTACGCCAAACAGTCGGGCGGGCGCGGCCAGTACGGCCACGTGGTCCTCGCCCTGGAGCCGGGCGAGCCTGGCTCGGGCATCGTCTTTGAAAACGACATCGTGGGCGGCGCCATCCCGAAGGAATTCATCCCGGCGGTGGAGAAAGGCATCCGCGAGGCGGCGGAGAGCGGCGTCATCGCCGGTTATCCGGTCGTGGACGTGAAGATCTCGTTATACGACGGCTCGTCGCACGAGGTCGACTCGAATGAGATGGCGTTCAAGATCGCCGGCTCGATGGCCTTCAAGGAAGGCATGCAGAAGGGCGGACCGGTGCTGCAGGAGCCGGTGATGAAAGTGGAGGTCATCGCGCCCGAGGAGTACGTGGGCGACGTGCTCGGCAACCTCTCCGCCCGGCGGGCGACGATTGAAGGCATGGAGCCGCGCGCGAACGCCCAGGCGATCCGCGCGATGGTCCCGCTGGCTGAGATGTTCGGTTACGCCACCGACCTGCGCTCGATGACTCAGGGACGCGGCGTGTATACGATGGAGTTCCATCATTATCAACAACTGCCCGCGCATCTGGCAGAGGAAGTAACCAAAGGTACGGCTAAAAAGTAATGCGTCTGGCGCGTTTCGGGCTGTACGCTGTGCGATGCACCACGCCATACAACGGGAGGCAGCATGTCCAAAGAAAAGTTTGACCGGTCGAAGCCGCACGTGAACGTGGGGACGATAGGGCACATTGACCACGGGAAGAC
>Ga0209751_10003887_pt1 | contig 14387 bp, 17 predicted proteins | sample RifCSP13_1_FD_184019 | JGI IMG/M metagenome (GOLD analysis project Ga0209751, IMG submission 184019) | Soil microbial communities from Rifle, Colorado - Rifle CSP2_sed 13_1 (SPAdes) (version 2) | ecosystem: Environmental > Terrestrial > Deep subsurface > Rock core/Sediment | place: Rifle... | reverse complement strand
CACCGACATGGCGTACCTTGTCCAGGGCGACCACGGTTTTATCTTTCATGCGGCGGCCGAAATAAGGACTCAGCGGCCCGCCCTCGGGAAAGTCGTCTCGGCTGATCACGGCATGGACGCCGGGAAACTTGGCGGCCGCCGAAGTATCCACCCGGCGGAGTCTCGCGTGCGGGTGCGGGCTGCGCAGGATACGTCCGTGCAGCATGCCGTCCTTTTTGAGATCAATCGTATACAGGGCCTGGCCCCGGACTTTTTTCTCGCCGTCAATACGCCAGATCGATTTTCCTATGGTCTGAAATTCCATGGCTCTCCTAAATCGTTAAAGCGGTTCCAGTCGTTTAAGTCGTTCAAACCGTTCAAATCGTGTTGAACCTCTTGAACGCTTTGAACTTTTATTTCATAAGCGTCTCCAGGGTCCTCCTGATATAGACCTCGGCCACCTGTTTTTTATACCACTCAGATCCGCGCGCGTCGGGGATGGGCTCCATCGTGGCCGTACAAGCGCGGGCAAATTTTTTGATGGCGGCCGCGGTGATTTTTTTCCCTTTCAGAGCCTCGCACTCTGCCTCAAAGCTCATGGGCACGGCGGCGAGAGATCCGACGGAGATTTTTACCTCCGCGCACCGACCGTCCTCGCAGATGAGCGAGCCTGCCACTCCCAAGATCGGCCAGTCGACCGGTGAGTTTCCGGAAAAGCGCAGGTAGGCAGTGCGGGCTTGTGGAGCGGAGGGAGGGATGACGATCTCGGTGACGATCTCATCCTCCTTAACGCCGGTCTCGTAAATGTCGACGTGGAATTCCGCCATGGAGAGGAGCCGCTCCCCGCGGAGGCTTCGCGCCCTGACCTTGGCCCCGAGCACGCCCAGGAGGGGCGCCGGATCGGAGTGGTTATCCGCTTGGCAGAGATCGCCGACCAGTGTCCCCATGTTGCGCACGCGGAGATTGCCGACATGGTGAACGCACTGGGCCAGGGCGGGGTAATGCTGCCGGACGATCGGCGAGCTTTCCACCTGAGCGTGGGTGACCAGAGCGCCGATGCCTAAGCCCTCCTTCTCGTCGAAGGCGATTCGGTCCAAGCCGGGAATGCGCTTCAGGCTGATCAAGCGGGTGGGGAAGAAGATCTGATGGCGAACGAGCACCATCAACGCAACGCCGCCGGCAATCAGGCGCGCCTCGCCGGCCGATTGGCTCAGGGACTGGCACGCCTCTTCGAGCGATGTGGGGAATTCAAAGTCCGTCATGGGCTGCCTTCCAATCCTTATCCCGTGGTAATGAGAGAATAAAAGAGGACCAGCTCCCTGTTCCCTCCGGCCGCAAAGTCATGGGGGGTTCCCCTGGGGATGTGACAGATCGTTCCCGGTTTCAACGAGATCCTCCTACCATTGACGCGCAAGCGCCCGCTTCCTCTAATCACGTGGCAGAGCACGTCCTTGTCCCGGTGTTTGATTTGTTTTGGATCTGAATCCTTTCTGGGTCTGAAGGAGATCAGGCCGGTACTGAACCTCCTCCCTTCCACGCAGCTTATGTACCGGACTTCCTCGTTGAGTTTTTCCAGATGCCTCAGGGCTTCCTTGACCTTGATGATCTTCATCGCCACCCCAGGCAACAGGCAACAGGCAAGAGGCGGTAGGCGCGAATAAAAACTCTTACTGTTGCCTGTTGCCTCATGCCTCACGCCTCATTCTTTGATCGCCTCAAAAATTTCTTGAATGGCTCTTTCCGCCTCTTCACTAGGCACGCGGCAGGAACCGACCACGTGGTGACCGCCGCCGCCGTATTTTTCCATCAGAGCGCCCACATTGATGCGCGAGGTTGTATTGAAGATGTTGTAGCCGACCGAAATCGCCGTCATTCCAGCCCTTTGACTGTCATCCGCGACTTTTAAAGAGATGTTTCCGGTTGGAAACAACGTGTAGAGGAGAAAGCGATTGCCCTCCGGGATGTCCGTGAGCCCGCGCAGGTCAACAAAAATGACGTTGCCTTTGAGCGCCGAGCGCTCGAGCAAAATAGCTTTGAGCTTCTCCTGCGCGGCGAGGATCGCGTCACAGCGCCGCTGGACCTCGGGTTCCCACATGATCTCTGACAAGGTCGCATCGCGTAGAAGCTCGATGAGCCGTAACCAGTAAGGCTCATCGAGCGCTCTCTTGCCGTCGATGGTCATCGAAACGAGGACATATCCGGCCGGATGGAGCGCATCCTCCGGGGTGAGCCTCCCGGCATCGATTTTGTCCGTCTCATCGAGCAAGATTCTCATGCGAGCCGATTTTAAAATTTTCAAGCCCTCCTGAATTCGCCTGTTGCCTGTTGCCTGTTGCCTGTTGCCTTCTGCCGTGGCGTAATACTCGTACACGACGCGGGCGGCGCTAGGTGCAAGACGAAAACCACCTTTACCCGGCACGATCGACTCCCGCGCGGCGATCTCGTCATCCCCCAAGTGGCGCCGCCAGGATGCCGCGTTGGTGATGTGGTGGTCAAACCAGAGGCTGCAATCGGGACGATAAGGGAGGTTGGCGATCGCGTCTCCCAGTCGCACCTCCACGGTCCCGTCCTGCATGAATTTCGGCTCGACGAAAAGGTAGCCGTCGACATCTTCCATCAGGGTGATCAAGGCACCGCAGACCAGGCCATCGAAATCCGCTCGCGTGACCAGTCTCATCCGCCTAAGGCCTCCTCCACTGCGGTGACCTTAATTCCAAAGGCATTAGCGACTCCTTCGTGCGTGATCTTGCCCTGGTACGTATTCAGACCGCGTGCCAGGGCGGTATTTTCCCGGAACGCCTTGGGGAACCCCTTGTCGGCGAGCTCGAGCCCGTAAGACAGGGTCGCATTGGTGAGGGCATAGGTGGAAGTATTGGGTACGATCGCGGGCATGTTCGTTACGCAATAGTGGACCACTTCTTCCTCGACATAGATGGGCTGGAGAAGTGTAGTGGGACGGGAGGTCTCAGCGCAGCCTCCCTGATCGATGGAGATATCTACGAATGCGGCTCCCGGCTTCATGAGCTTGACGAGGTTGCGGGAGATTAGCTTGGGGGCTTTCGCTCCGGGAATAAGGACTGCACCGACCACCAAGTCCGCATCGACGACCTCCTCCTCGATATTGGCCCTGTTGGACATCAGCGTGGTCACGTGGCCGCCCATAATATCGTGGAGATAGCGAAGTTTTGAGGGATTGATATCGAGAACGCTCATGTAGGCTCCCATGCCTGACGCTACCTGACAGGCGATGGAGCCCGATGTGCCGGCTCCCAGGATCACGACTTTTCCGGGGCGCACACCTGAGGCGCCTCCGAGGAGGATCCCTCGGCCACCGTTTTCCGCCTGCAAACACCATGCGCCGACTTGGAGGGCGAGACGTCCGGCCACCTCGCTCATCGGCGTCAGAAGCGGCAGGGAGCCGTCCTCCAATTGGATCGTTTCGTAAGCGACCGCCGTGACTTTCTTCTGCTGAAGGATCCGGGTCACTTCTTCACCCGCGGCCAAATGAAGGTACGTGAAAAGGATGAGACCGCTGCGCAAGAATTGGAACTCTGAGGGCTGAGGTTCTTTCACCTTCATGACGAGGTCGGCCTGTTGCCAGACTTCAGCGGCCGATTCAAGCACGGTCGCGCCTGCCCCCTCGAACGAACGGTCAAGAATACCGCTTCCTAAACCAGCGCCCTTTTCAACGAGCGCCTTATGGCCGTGAGTTATGAGGGCGGAGACACCTGCCGGCGTAATCGCAACCCGATTCTCTTCCGCTTTGATTTCTTTGGGGACCCCGACGATCATCACAACCCGCTCATTCGCGCCAGCAGTCTAACATAGCAGGCAAGAGCTTGTCAGCAAAGGCAGCGCTCACTTCCCATTCCACGCGCCCCACGCCAGGGCCAGCCACCCCAGCAGGAAAGCCACGCCCCCCATCGGAGTGATCGCCCCGAGCCAGCGCAGGCCGGTCCAGGTGAGCAGGTACAGGCTGCCGGAAAAAATAACGGTTCCCGCTACAAACAGCCATCCGGCCGCGGTGACGCTTGCTCCTGGCCACCGGCTTGAGGCCCAGGCGACCGCGAGCAAGGCGAGCGCGTGATACATCTGGTAGCGCACGCCGACTTCGAAGATCTGGAGCATTTCGGCAGAGAGCCGGGATTTCAGTCCGTGCGCTGCAAAGGCCCCCAAGGCGACGCCTAGGAAAGCGGAGATAGAGCCAGCGATGAAGAAAAAACGGTCCATACGCGCTTCGCGAATCTCAAATTTCACATCTCAGATTTCACATTGCAGATTTCAAGAGGTGTCGTCAACTGCTTTGGGCTTTTTCCTTTGCTCGGCGGCGGATTCGGTGATGCGGCGGAGCTTTTCCAGAAAGGCTTCCCGGTCTTTTCTGCCCGTGTAGGTTGCCTTTCTCTTCTCGTCCAGGTGGCGCTGGCCTGAAATTTCGGAATTCTTTAGGTTCTCGATCCAGCCGTAAAGCTGCTTGGATATTTTTTCGCTTCTCTCTCTGAGATCTGAAATCTGAGATTTGAGATCGCCGAAGGCTCTCCAGCCCTCCAGCACGCGAAGCATGGACCGGACTTCCCCGGATGAGCCGCGGGCGATGTAGAGAAAGGACAGCAACTCGTTGGTTGAGCCGCGCTCAAAGCCTTCGGCTATGTTGTTGGAGACGGAGAGGGCCGCCCGTTCTAGTTGGTCGCGCAAACCCGGATGTCTGCGCAGCGGTTCCAGGGAGGTGAACTCATACATCCTTCGGGCAAGCCCGGCAGTCTCTTGCCAGACGGGCAGGTCTTCAAAACGGCGGTACTTCATCCGCTTCCTGGAATCTCAAATTTCAAATCTCATATCACATCTTCTATCTGAAGTCTGCCATTTGAAATCTGAAATTTGAGATATGAGATTGCTATGGTGCGTCTGCTCACCGATGGCTCAACCATCATTGCGGGCGATCGGCTGAAGCGTTGTGTTAAGCACTGAGGTGGAATTTATTCCATGCCTTCCAGATATCCTCAGAGACCCCAACATAGTCCGTCGCCGGACCCGCTATCTCAGCGCCAAACCAATGGGCGAACTCTTCATACACGATCCGCTGAACGTCGTCGGGTGACTTTGCCTCACGGAGTCTCGGTAAAATCGTGCTGACCTCTGGATCATATTCGTCGTCGGGAGCCCCGATCACGATAAGTCGAATGGGATCAGCTTCCCGCAGAAGCTGAGACACCTCCGTGTAGAGGGTGCCATACGCAGCCTTCAACGAATCCTGTCTTTTCTTACGGCCCCTATGCATACACTAGTCATTGGTTGACTGTGCGGAAAGTCAACATAACCAGGCCCGACCCATTTTCTTTCCCCATGATTGAGAACGGCGCTTCAGTTGCAAAGCGGAAGATCTTGTCGACGCTAAGATTCTTCATAAACTCGCAGCTCAAAGTCCCGAATTTCACGGATGCGCTCGAAGTCTCTTCGGTTCCGGGTAAAAACCACCGCACCGATCTTTCGGGCTGAAAGGGCGATAAGAACATCGTGGGTCAGTCGCGCAAGGCCCGTTGCCTCAAATCCGTGCCGCACCCCCAGTTGCTGGAGAACCTGTCCAGCCTCAAACCAAACCTGTTTGTCCGGCGTAATCACCCGATCCAATCGGTCAAAGGTACGGTAGAGCTTTCCCAACCGTCGAATCGCGGATTGATCTTTGGCACCCGCATAAATTTCCGCAAAGACCACACTGCTCATGTAAAGTAGCGTGGGACGCAGCAAAAACCCCAAATCATGGATCTCGCCGCCTCTTCGCAAAAATGGGAGATAGACCGAGGTGTCCAGGATCGCCTTAGCGGGTGAGACGGCCATACACATCTTCGAGGTTGCACGAGCCCTTCATGGAGAGGAGCGCTTTGCGGATCTCTTCATCGGCTATAACTAGATCCAGGGCCCGCTCCACGGCTTCCGTGTCTGTGCTGGCAGATAGGATTTCTTTAGCCTTTTTGATCTTGGCAACCGGCAAAATAAACTGCTTGCGGGCCCTCTCTTCTGGCTTCATGGCAACTCCCCGAATTGTGTATGTTGGATAGTGTGTATGCTACATGGCTCGCATACACATTGCAAGTCGACTGCGGAGACCTGCACCCGGTTGACAGCCCTAACAGCCAGGTGAAAGAATCTCTCTGCTTGGCAGGCGTGTCATTCGAGGAGGGTAGAATGGCCATCTTGGAAAGCGTGGTCGTGCCGAAAAATTCGGGCAGGGCCTTGGTGATCAAAAAGGGTCAGAGGATTCGAGTGGCTGGCCGCACCATCGTGGATTGCGTCGCGTTCAATCTCCACGATCTCAAGGAGAGGTTCGATCAGGCGAGGACGAAGACCAATCAGGTCAAGATATTTATCAGCACAGGGGATCAGCTTATATCGAAGCTAAACAACCCGATGCTCACCATCGTGGAGGATACTTTCAAAGAAGGCCGGCACGATCTGCAAAAGGGGATGTGCAGCAGGAAGAGATTCGAGCTGGTGGCGCAAGGTTTGGCCAAGAGAACTTTCGCCGAAGGGGTGGATTTGAATCCCAAAACCCCTGAGGAGATCCCCGATCATGGTTGCTGGGAAAACCTGACGGAGGCGTTGCGGCCATGGCACATACCTCCCGAAGACATCCCGAGCCCGTTCAATATCTTCCAGACCATGCGCAGCGATCCGGAAACGGGTGCAATGTTGGACACGATGATCCGGCCCAAAGACGAGGCCCACATCGATTTTCGTGCCGAGATGGATTGCCTGGTTGGCGTGAGCGCCTGCCCCGAATCGGGCCGGGGACAGGCGATCAGGGTCGAGATATTCGATGCGTAACCCGGATTCCTCCGAAAGCTCGTCGGGGGCCGAGCCATCAGGCCGCGGCCGAAAGGTAGAGGCTTATTGCCCTCGGCCGGGGAGGCTTGCCCCCGAGATCGGTGAACCATTGCGCGGGCTTTCGGAAGAAAGCGGACTAAGTAGGTTGTTCGCCGGAGGCAGAGATGGCTGAGGGCTCCTTTGAGTTCAACAATCCTCGGGTGGAGCGGATTGTCTTCGGTCACGAAAAAGTTAAGACGGCGGGAGATGAGGTCGCGCGATTTGGAGTCAGCCGTGCTTTGGTGGTGGTGTCGCCTTCGGTGGTGAAAACGCCGCTGATGGAGAAAATCCGCGGAGCGCTTGGCGGTCGGTGTGCCGGTGTTTTCGACCGGGTCCAGCCCCATTCCCCTACCGAGGTGATCGAGAAAGCCGCGGCGCAGGCGCGCGCCGCAAGGGCGGATATCCTGATCAGCGTAGGCGGCGGCAGCGCGATCGACACGGCGAAGGGGATCGCCGTGCTTTTGGCTGAAGGCGGGCCTCTGCCCCGCTTTGGCGTGCGCTTCACGCCACCAGACCGAAAAGAGGTGCCGAGCCTTCCCGCGCCGAAACTACCGCACATTGCCATCCCGACGACCCTTTCCGGAGGGGAGTACAGCTACTCCGCCGGGATCACCGAGGGCGGGAAAAAGTTCATCCTCGCCGACCCCAAGATCGCGCCGCGGACGGTGATTCTGGATCCGGAGGCGGCGCAAACGCTTCCCGCCCGTCTGCTCGCGGCATCGGGGATGAATGCGCTCGCGCACTGCGTGGAGGCGATCTACTCGACCCACACGCAGGCGCTTACCCAAGCTTATTGTCTCGCCGGGGTAAGCCGTTTGAGCGAGTTTCTTCCGCGCGCGGTGATGGATTCGGGGGATCTCGAGGCGATCGGCGCGGTGCAGATCGGGGCTTGCCTGGCCGGCATGGGAGTGTACAGCGCGTGGACGGGGATCCATCACGCGATTGTGCACGTCGTCGGCGGCCGCTTCCGCGTGCCTCACGCGAACATCCATGCCCTCGTGCTCCCCTATGCGATGCGCTGGAACCTGGATGCCACAGTAAACGCTCAAGCCCAGATTGCCCGTGCCATGAAAATCGACGCGTCGAGCGAGGAGGAGCGTGCGCGCAAGGCGCCCGAGGCGGTGTTGGAGATGAATCGGAAGATGGGGTTACCGCTTCGCCTCCGCGACCTCGGCGTGCCCCGGGACGGCCTGAGCCTTCTCGCTGAGGATGCGCTGGGGGATTACAGCGTGTACACCAACCCAAAGCCGATCAGGTCGGCCGCGCAGGTCCTGGAAGTGCTCGAGATGGCCTGGTGAGCGCGCTTGCGAATCGGCTCTGGAGATTTCCATGAAGCTTAGCGAAGCGCTGAAACTGGTCCAAGGGGCAGCCGGGGATGAAGAGGTGGATGCCATTCTCGTCGAGATGCTTCGTGCGCCATCCCCGCAGACCGAGAAGCTCGAGGCCGATCCGAACCTGCGCGCTTACGTCCGGGACGTCGTTGCGCCGCGGTTAGAAACCCTTACTGGGGCGAAGCCCGAAATCGATGGCATGGGCAATCTCCTCCTTAGGATGGGAGGCGAGAGGGTTCCTGCGCAGCCGGGTTTGCTTCTTATGGGCTATGCTATGACCTTTCCGCCGGCCTCGATGGCGGAACCGTATGCAGGCAAAATCGTCTCGGGGGATGCCTTCAACCTCTCAGGTCCCTGCGCCGTTGGGAGAGGGGCGTGCGAACAGAAAGGACCGCTTGCCGCGATGCTGGGAGCAAGCGCGATTCTGGCGCGCTCTGGCGCTGAGCTGCAAAGGCCTTTTTTTCTCATTGTAAGTTTAGCCGGGGAGACCGGACGCCATGATGCAGCCAAGTTCATCCTGGAGTACGGTTCAATCCAAGCACGTCATGGCGTCGTCGGGCTTGGCACTTGCAACAGGGTCTGTCTCGGCAACAAAGGACGCTTGGACGTCGAAGTGATCGTGCGGGGGAGATCCTGCCACAGCAGCACTCCATCGGCCGGTGTCGACGCCGTGAAGGGAGCCCGAAAGGTTATGGATAGACTCGATGGCCTTCGGCTCGGTGCGGGCCATCCTAAGCTCGGGGTTGCGACCTTGACGCCGACGCGGATTGAAAGCGGTCCGGCCATCAGCCATACGATCCAAGATGTCTGCAGGGTGGTTCTGGATCGGAGGCTGCTCCCCGGTGAAGACCCGGATCGAGCCCTGGAAGAGCTTCGCACGGCGCTCAGGGGTCTCGACCCGTGGTCCATCGAGGTCATCCCCGGGGCTTTCATGTACCCGTCGGAGGTTTCTCCCGATTGCCCGGTCGCTACTGCCCTCAAAGCGGCCTGTGAAGTTATCGGGTGCCGTCCTTCCGAACCATTTTACTCGCCGGCTGCCCTTGATGCAGGATATTTGAACCGGATGGGAATCGAAACCGTGATGTTCGGGCCGGGCGACCTGCGTTTCGCCCATACGGACAGCGAGCTGGTTTCGCTCGCGGAGGTCCGTGAGTCCGCCCGGATCTATGCCGCGGCCGCCCTCCAGCTTCTTGCCTGAAGGTGAAATTTTAGCGTGGTTTTTATTCGGCCATCGCCTTTCTTGCCTCGCCGGCGAGCAGGTTCCAAATCTCATGCTTGATTTTCAGAAACGTGGGGTCCTCTTTGATGGCCAGGCTACGCGGCGTGGGGAACGGGATGTCGATCTCTTTCATGATTCTTCCTGGCCGGAAGCTGAAGACGAAAACCTTGTCGGCGAGAAAGACGGCTTCCTCGATGTCGTGGGTGACAAAGATAACGATCTTCCCTGATCGCTTCCAATCCACCATCCGCTGGAGCTCTTCCTGCATGAGCTGGCGGGTCTGAGCGTCGAGGGAGCCGAACGGCTCATCCATCAAAAGGATCTCGGGATTCACGGCGAGGGCCCGGGCGAGGTTGACGCGCTGCTGCATGCCGCCGGAAAGCTCATGCGGGTAGTGACCTTCGAACCCCCTGAGGCCGACGATCTGGATATATCGGTCGCAAATTTTTCTCCTCTCTTCGTCGCTCTTCGTCCGGTCGTTCTCGAGGCCGAATTTGATATTATCCACCACGTTGCGCCAGGGAAGGAGCAACGCCTGCTGGAAGACCAAAGCTTTGTTGGTGGTTGGGCCAGTGACTTTTTGCCCGTTAAAGAAGATCTGCCCCTCGGTAGGGGATAAGAGCCCGTGGAGCATGTGGAGGAGCGTGGTTTTGCCGCAGCCGCTGGGTCCCACGAAAGAGTAGAACGTTCCCGATTCCAGGGTCATGTCGACCCCTGAGAGGGCATGGACCACCTCGCCGGTCGGTTTGACGTAGGTTTTACCGACTTCTTCGACCAGGATCCGTGTTTGCAAGTTTACTCCTGGAGTTTGGTATCCCGCCACGGCGCCATTATTTTCTCGACCGCGAGGATCCCTTGGTTCAGGACGATTCCCGTTCCGGCGAGCAAGGTGGCGCAGGAGATCATCAGGGGCATGTTATAGGTGTCCAGGGCTTTGAAGAGGAGCCAGCCCAGGCCCTCGCTCGAGCCGAAGTATTCGGCCACGACGACCCCGACGATCGCCCGCGACGTCGCCAGGCGCAGCCCCGTAACGATGTACGGAAGCGATCCCGGCAGGAGGATCTTAAACCATATTTGCCGCTTCGGGACGCAAAACGCCATGCCCAGCATGCGAAACTCCTGGCCCACGTTGATCACCCCGGTGTAGGTGTTGATGATGATGTCGATGACCGCCGTGAGGAGCACGATGATGATTTTGGGAGTGAGCTCGATGCCGAACCAGATGATGATCAGCGGCGCCAGGGCGACGGTGGGGGTGGCGTAGAGTCCTCCGAGCCACGGGTCGAGAAACTCACGCACGAGCTTGCTCATGCCGAACGCCATGCCGAGAGAAATGCCGATCATGGCAGCGATGCCGTAGCCCATCAGGAATTCCCATCCGCTGGTCCTGAGGTGGGGATAAATCGTGCCGGTGGCGAAAAGAGAGATGGTCGTCCGGAGGACTTTCCAAGGACCCACGAAGAACGACTCGTTGGCCACCATGCGGTCCGCCCAATGCCAGAACGCCGTGACGAAAAGGAGACCCAGGGTCCCGTGAGTCAATTGGTGATGACTGCGGTAAAGGTTTTGGATGGCTCCCATGAGACCGTCGTGAATCAGATGCCGAGCGTCTGCTTGTAGGGCGTGGCCCGTCGCTCGATCAGCTTGAGGACCTCGTTTCCCAAGATGCCCCACAGCGTGAGCATGGAAATCCCCACCATCATCTTGGGGATGTCGTAGACCTGGGTGGCATGAACGATCATATAACCAAGGCCCGCTTCCGACCCGAACATCTCGGCCACCATGATCGTCACGATGGCACGCGAGTAGCCCAGGCGCAGCCCGGCGATCAGAAAGGGTAAGGCGCCCGGGACGATGATTTTCACGAACATGGCCCAGGGCGAGACATTGAAGGCTCGTCCCAGCAAACGGAATTCGCTCTCAACATTTTTGATCCCGGCGGTGGTGTTGATCGCGACGGGAAAGAATGAGGCGATGAAAATGACGGCCACTTTAGAGGCCACGCCCAGGCCCAGCCAGACGATGAAAAGGGGTGCGAGGACCGGTCGCGGGGTGGCATAGAGTCCAATGAGGACCGGGGAAAACATCTCGTCGAGCGTCCGGCTGAACGCGAGCATCGCCCCGCACGCGATGCCCGCCGCCGCCGCGAGGGCGTAACCGTAAAGACCTTCCAGCGCGCTGTAGCGCAGGTGGATCCATATCTCCCCGTCCCGGACGAGTTGAATGAGTTCCTTGATGACTTCATCGGGGCCGGTGAAAAAATACTTGTCGTCGAACCATCGATCGATGACTTCCCAAAGCAGGAGTCCCAGGGCCACGGAGCCGATCCCGTGGATCAGCATGCGGTTATGGCCGTAGGCGGATTGCGCCCAGGCTAAAAGAGTGAGGTTATGGCTACGTCGAAGATTCCCCGGCCGAACGTTTCTCATGAACGATCGAAGCTGAGTTGGCTGACGTGGCTGTGATCCGAATTTTCGGATGGATGGAGGAGACCCCGACGTCGCTTTCGGGGTCTGCCCCGCAAATATCAGCCTCCGTATTTTTTCTTAAACCACTCAAGGCCCTTCTGGTAAAGATCCGGCATGGAGAATTCGCGGGTGAGCGGGACTTTCGTGTCAGGGTCGATGGCCTTGGACCACTGGGCGGATTTGATGTACTCCTGAACTCCCTTCTCCGTATACTCGCAGTGCCGGGGCACGGATTTCTCTTGCGCTACGCCGATGTCGTAAACCTGTTGGGCCACGTCCGGCTTGTTCTTCATAAACTTGACTAAGACCTCGATCGTGCCTTCGCGGTTCCGGTTGATGTAGTCACAGGCCCGAATCAGCGTCCCGACGATCTCGACCGCCTTTTGCGGGTTCCTTTCCACCCACTTTCTGTTCATTGCTATCTGCATCATTAAGAACTCTTCAAAAACCTCACTGGAACTTCCGAGGACGTTCAGTCCTTGCTCTTTGGCGATGAGCATGTTCCCGAGATCCAGGGAACCCACATGCACCTTGCCCGACTTCACCGATGCCAGACGCGCAGTCGAACCTCCGACCTTGATCAAACGAGCGTTCTTGATCCCCTGCTTCTCAAGGAGGGCAAGTGAAACGAATACGTTCGCTGACGTGGGTGAGCTGATCCCCACGAGCACGCCGTCTCTCGGTAGGTCTTTGTAGGAGCGCACGTTGGGACCCGAGATCAGATAGTAGGGAAGCTTGTTGAGGGTCGAGGCCACGAGCCTGATGTTGCTGTTCGGTTTGATCGCCTGCGGGATGTTGTCGTCGGTATTGAAGAAGGGTAGATCTCCCTTCTCCAGCGCGAGCACCGCCGCCGATTCTCCCCCGGAGACGGAAAAGATCGCGGCGTCGTATCCGATCTCCTTGAACCAACCACGATAAACCGCCACGCTTTCTACTACGGACGTAATGGACGCCGGAGAGGCGACGGGTATGCGAAGTTTCTCTTCCGCTCGGACTTGAGGTCGTGCGACCAGCAGGCCCCCGATGAGAAGGACGCACAGAGCTATTCTCGTCCTCATGATAGGCTCCTTTCTGTGGCGATCGTTGATAGGCTGCAACAATGGTTCGGTTGACATATCACGCGCCGCAGTAACGCTCGCGCCGTTAACCCGTTATCCCTAAGCCTGCTATCTATAACCCTTCCGTTTTCCTGTCAACTCCTTTCGTTCTTTGCCGCACAGCTCCAGCGCCATGAGGGCGTAGACCTTGGCGCCCCCAACCAGGTCGGTGACCTTGCAGTATTCTCCCTTGCCGTCCCAGCGCGCCTCTCTTTCGTGGCCGGGTCCAACCGTGATCGCCTCAACGCCCATGCGGTTCAGGATATTGATGTCGCACCAGTAACTCGCAAACTCGTCCGGCAGTCGACCGGGTTTTCTCCCTCTCACTTTGCGAATGGCCTTCTCTGCCGCCTGCACAACCGGGGAATTGGGGTTGGAAAGTTCCGCACCTGGGTTGGACATGTACATTTCGGCATCGACATCCACTTCGGGGTCTTTCCGTCTCAGTTTTCCTAGGACCTCGTTCAACTCCTCTTCCACTTCGATCAGCGGCTTGCCCGGAAGCGTTCGCACGTCTACGTAGAGATTGCATACTGCCGTGGACCAGGTCGGCTTGAAGGGCAGTCCTCCTTCGATAGCACCGATGTTTACATTGGGCTTGATCACGGCGTAAGGATGGCCTCTTACCCGCTGCTGGTATAGACGTTTTTCCCTTTCGGTGTAGCGGCGGCCCCATTCGTCCACTGCCGCAATGACCTGAGTCATCTTTTGGATCGCGTTGACCCCACGGGAGATCGCGGTGGTCCGGGTGAAGGTGCCGCGGCAGACGATCTTAAACCAGCAATAGCCTGGGTGGGCAATGCTAATGTGGAAGTCGTTGATTTCCCCTATGACCGCATAGTCGGTTTGGATCCCGTGGGTGGCCAGAAACCGGGTGCCGCAGCCGGCTCCCCGATACAGGGATCCCCGGTAGGGGCGCGTCAGCGTATCTACGGGGGTTTTTTCAATCTCCCCAACCACGCCTGCAATGACCAGGTCGCCTTTAAGCTTCACTTTCGATTTGATGATGGCGTCGGCAGCCATAATGTAGGCTGCCAAAGAGTGCTTCATGTTCCATGCCCCGAGTCCGCGGACAAAGCCGTCTTCGATAAATGCCTTGGGGCGGAAGCCGTCGTGCATTTCCCCCAGCACGGGGAGATCGTGCTCCTCCACGCCGGTCAGAGAGGTATCCATGTGGCCGTTGAACATCAGGGATGGCCCGGCCCCGGAGCCGGGCAGGGTACCGATGCAGTTAAATCGGTTGTCTTCGACTTCCTGGAGCTTTACCTCCAGGCCCATTTTTCTGAAGCGTTCGGCGAGATAAGCAGACATTCCCTTTTCGCTTCCCGTGGGGCTGTGGATATCAACGAGATCCATGAGGAGTTTGACGCCTTTTTTGCGGTCGATCCTCTCCAGGACGGATTTTTCGTTAAATGACATGAGACCTTATCTCTTA
>Ga0209751_10003884_pt1 | contig 14400 bp, 9 predicted proteins | sample RifCSP13_1_FD_184019 | JGI IMG/M metagenome (GOLD analysis project Ga0209751, IMG submission 184019) | Soil microbial communities from Rifle, Colorado - Rifle CSP2_sed 13_1 (SPAdes) (version 2) | ecosystem: Environmental > Terrestrial > Deep subsurface > Rock core/Sediment | place: Rifle... | reverse complement strand
CCACTAATATAGGTACCGGTTCGTTCCGCTCTCCGCACGTGTCCAGGAGCGCTCTTGCAATCCTATTGGCAGCCTTGTTTACCTCTTCATAGGTTAACCCCCGTGATCTTGCCTTGGTCGTAACCGCGAGTCGGTCAGGATACAACCGTGCCATTTGCTCGAAACGGTCCGGGATCGATTGCTCGATCTCTTCCTTCTTGAACTCCATGAAAACTCCGCTCGGATGATAGCACCTGGCCCGGATCGCCTGCTGTGAAAGGCAAGGCTCGCCAGATCTAGAAGGATGACTCATCTCTATCTCGGCCTATCTGTTTTTCTCAGCAAGAAGCCGCTCTGCCTCCGCATCCGACAACGCGTCCATCTCTGCCAGTAGGTGTGCCAGATCATCCTGCCCTGCTCCGTCAGCCTGGATTTTGGTGATCGCGATAGCCAGCCCTTCAACGGTGGGCTTCTCAAACAAGGTTCGCAGAGGTAATTCCACTCGGCACCTGTTGAACACTCTGGAGCTGACCTGGGTAGCTAGCAGAGAGTGACCTCCCAAGTCGAAGAAGTTGTCGTGGACACCGACCTGATCAACCCCAAGGACGTCGGCCCAGATCTTCGCTACTACCTTCTCGACGGGAGTTCGAGGAGAGACAAATGCTTCTCCCGCGGCGGGTCTGACCAGGTCCGGGGCCGGCAATGCCTTCCGGTCCACCTTCCCCGTGGGCGTTAGCGGTAAAGAGTCCAGGATCACGAAGACCGCAGGTATCATGTAGTTGGGCAGCTTCGCCTTCAAAAAATTACGCAGTCCATCAACGGAAAGAGGGGACCCCTGGTTGGGAAGCAAGTACGCGACCAGGTAAGCCGTGTGACTTTCCGCCGATAATACCACGGCCTCTGAAACAGCCGGATGCGCCCTTAGTACCGACTCGATCTCCCCCAGCTCTACCCGAAAACCACGGATGCTCACCCTTCCCTCACCCCGGGCCACAAACTCTACGGTCCCGTCCGGCATATACCGACCCAATTCCCCCGTCCGATAAAGCCGATCCGCTCCCTCGCCCGTAAAGGGACTGGTGATAAACCGCTCCCTGGTGAGATCCTCATCCCCTAGATACCCCCTCGCCATGTGAGGACTCCGTACACAGATCTCACCCAGCTCCCCAATTCCAGCCATTTGTCCGCTTGGGCTGAGCACCAGGATCTGGACGTCCTTCACCCCACGTCCTAAGGGCAGAACTTCTTTCTCGTCCCGTTCCCTCTTTGTGGGAACGACCATATAACTTCCCCCCCGCTGGGTCTCCGAGGAATTATAAAGATTGACAACAGTCGCCTCAGGCATCAACTCCCGCACCCTATCCAAATCGCGCATCCTCAACAGGTCCCCACCAAAAAGAACGCGCCGAACCGAGGGAATCGCCCGCCGTGAAGTGTTCGCCAGTAACTGCCCCATCGCAGGAGTCAGATGCACAACGCTGATCTCCTTCTCTCTCATCCATTCATCCAGCCTTCCAAAACTGCCAATATCTTCAGCGTCCGGTATGCAGAGGGTTGCGCCGAGTGTGAGTGCAGTGAAAATCTCGCGCTGCAGTTTGTTGGTTGAGATCGACGAAAGAAAACTGAATCGGTCATTCTCTGAAAGTCCAAAGGTCTCTTTCACCCAGGGCAGAAAATGGGTCAGTGGTCCGTGTCTGCCCAACACACCTTTGGGCTTCCCCGTCGATCCCGAGGTAAAAATCACATACGCCAGATCATCCGAGCCTACTTCCACACCAGGGTCACTCTGCGCACAGTCGGACAAAAATCCGGCAGCCTGAGCGTCTGCCAGCCGCGGAAGCGTTATACGGCAACAAAGGCGAACTCTCCCTAGAACCTCTTCCAACTCCGTCGCAGGCTCTCTCGCAGCCCCAATTTGTATCCACCCCTTGGGCTTCACCAAATCTAAATAGTCTTTAAGCCGCTGCGGAGGGTACGCGGGATCGAGAATACAGAACGCCGCACCCGCCTTGAGTATCCCCATCAACGCCCACACCAGGGCTGCGCTGCGGTGCCCATAGATGGCCACGATGTCCTCGCGGCCGATGCCACTCGCCAAAAGGTGCCAGGCAAGCTGATTGCTGCGAAGGTCCAGCTCAAGGTAGCTCCACGCTTCCTGAGGGTCTACTACCGCCAACTGGTCTGGATTCCGCCTAGCATTCTCAGAGAAAAGCGTGTGCACCGCGCCTTCCCAGGTGTCGTCCAATAGCAAGGTCGGATTGGGTAAGACCGCTCGGGCCGAAGGAGTCACTAACGGATACCGGTGGATGGTCTCGTCGGGATTCTCCACGACCCGGGTCAAAAGATGCCTGTACTGCTCCAGCATCTCAGCAATCCTGGCGTGCGTAAAAAGATCGGTACTGTAAGCCGCTAAAAGCTTGATTCCTTCTTTTGTTTCTGGGGCGTATAACGTCAAATCAAACCTCGCTGTGTCATCAGGATGTGAGAGGGTCTCTATCGTCAGTCCAGCTGCCTCATGCTGGATAGGCAGGAGATTTGCCATGTTGAACAGCACCTGGAAAAACGGGTTGCGGCTCAAATCCCGTTTGGGCCTCAGCTCTTCCACCAGCTTTTCAAAGGGCATGTCCTGATGCTCATACGCTTCCCAACAGACCTCGCGCACCCGCCTTAACAGATCCCGAAAACTCGGTTGACCGGAAAGGTCGCTTCGCAAAACCAACAAATTAATGAAAAACCCAATAAGCTTCCCAAACTCGGGTCGGTTCCGGCCCGCCATGGTCGATCCGACGACGATGTCGGTTTCTCCTGTGTAACGGTGCAGCAAGACCTGAAAAGCTGCCAACAGAGTCATAAATGGAGTCGTTCGTTCCTGCTTGCCCAACGCCTTGAGTGCATGGGAAAGACTCTTTGAAAGCTGGATCTCTTGCCTTGCGCCGCGGAAGGATTGGACCGCAGGTCGCGGATGGTCGAAGGGCATCTCAGGGACCGTAACCCCTTGAAGCCGAGTCCTCCAGTAAGAGAGGTGCCCCTGCATCTCCCCTTGCTTTAACTGGCGCTGCCAGACAGCAAAGTCCGAATATTGTATCGGAAGGTCGGGAAGCGGTGACGGCCTTCCGACGGAGTAGGCCTCGTAGAGGGACAAAAGCTCCCGAAAGAACACGCGGTTGGACCATGCGTCCGTAATGATGTGGTGCTTGGTTAACAGGAAGATGTGCTCCCGCTCACTCAAGCGCAGAAGGCTGAATCGCAGAAGCGGGCTCTTGGACAGGTCAAACGGAATCTGTGCAGCCTGAGAGGCGAGGCGACCGATCCCCGCCTCGGCCTCAGCGATCCCATCCAAGTTAATAACGGGAAGCTCGATGTTCAACGTAGGGGCGACGACTCGAACCGGTTTTTCCCTCACGACTCTAAAGGAGCTGCGCAAAACATCGTGACGTTGGATGATCGTGTTAAGGCTTTGCTCCAACGCCCTCACGTCGAGCGGACCCCGTAGACGCAGAGAGGATTGCATGTTGTAAGCGGTCATTCCGGGACTTAACTGATCCAGCAACCACAGACCTTGCTCGGCAAAGGAAAGAGGCAGTTCATCGTCCCTTGAAGCGGCACGTATGGCCGATAGGTTCAAGGGAAAGACTGTGGTTGTCTCGGCTAAGAACGAGAGAACTTCAGCCTTTCGTTCGGCTAGCTGCGCCCTTATGTCGGCTGTTACCGACCCTGTCGGAGCACTATACCGAAGCTTATTCCCCTCCGCCCAAAGACGGATCCCCTTGTCACGGAGGTAGGAGAGGAATTCAGCGATGGTCATAATTCTCCGGTCTCATTCTCACTTGTGAGATCACTTGAAACCGGTTGTGCGTTCTCTCTAGTCCCACGCACGGTTTCGATCAGCTCGGCCAACCCTTCCACGGTCACCGCCTCAAAGAACCTGCGCAGAGACGGCTCGACCTGAAAGGCGGCATGGATTTGAGAAATAATCTGCATGGCCAGTAACGAGTGCCCGCCTAACTCAAAGAAGTTGTCATGAATACCAACATGATCGACACCCAACACCTCTGCCCAGATCTTTGCCAACTTTTCCTCGATAGCCGTGCGCGGCGCCACGAAGGGTGTTGCCAGCTCGGGACGCCCCTGGCCAGGGGTTGGAAGGGCACGGTAGTCCACCTTCGTCCCGTTGGGAGCCAGCGGCAGGCTATCTAGCATGACAAAGGCTGAAGGGATCATGTACTCGGGGAGCTTCTCCTTCAAAAAACTCTGCAACTCGCCGATCATGGGTGCAGGTTGTCTCCTTGGAACAAAATAGGCCACCAGTCGCTTGTCGCCAGACTGATCGTCCAGGGCTACTACAGCGGACTCGCTGACACCCTCGTGATCCAGCAACCTCATCTCAATCTCGCCAATTTCGACCGAATAGCCTCGAACTTTCACCCGGAAATCCTTGCGCCCGATATATTCGAGAGCACCGTCAGGCAGCAGGCGACCCAGATCGCCGGTAAGATAGACGCGTTCATCCCCGCCATTCGGGTCCGGCAGGAATTTAGCTCGGGTGAGGTCGGGTCTTCCCCAATAGCCCCGGGAAAGATACCGGCTCTTCACGCCGATCTCGCCAACACAGTCAGGCCCCACCTCTTTCCCTTCCTCATCAAGCAGCAGTATTTCTTTATCATCACCCGGGTAACCTACCGGTACGGTGCTGCCGGGGATAGGAGTGTTCCTGTCGATAAAGTAATGTGAAATTATTCCGCCCTCGCTGGTGGACAACCCATTGACTAGGAGACAGTGTGAGGGAAAATATTGTTCAAATAATTCTACATCCCTCTTCGAGGCCGGCGAGCCTCCGATTCTTATCAGGCGAAGATTGGGAAAACGCCCTGCTCCGGTCAGGGTGCTGGTCAAATGTCGGAATATGGTTACTATCACATGCATGATGCTGATCTCTTCCTGAATCAACCATTCGGCCAGATGTGCGAGACTTTCCTCCTTTAAATCCAGGGAATGTAGGGCGGCGCCGCTCAGCAATGCGTTCCACATGATCATTGTTGCCTGAGCGGAGCCGTAGGAGCTAAGGAGACTCAGTCGATCGTCTTTGCAGACATGGAAGGCATTCGTATAAGTCATAGCTTGATGCAGCGCTTTGCGATGATCACTGAGCACTCCCTTTGGTTGGCCGGTCGAGCCGGATGTGTAAACGATGTGGGCAAAAGCATCAGGGGGTATAGACAGACCAGGGGATTCGTCAGAGAGAGAGGTATCGAGTTCATCGATGTTGACGAGTTGAATTGCATTGTGTGCCAGTTCCCTGGCTAAATGGATGTTTTTATTATTTGTTACAACGAGGCTTGCTTTAGAATCCTCCACAAGGAAGGCATTCCTGGCGTGCGTGTCCGAAGGATCGATGGTTACGAAGATTTTTCCCGCCTTCAACGCTCCGAAAGCCGACGCGACTGTCGGGGCATCGTTTTCAAGCAGGATTGCTACAGGCTCTTGTTCCTCCCCCCGCTTTGCCAGGATAGCCCTTGCCACCCGATTGGCAGCTTTATTAAGGGCACTATAGGTAAGTGTGTGGTTCCTGGTCTTGACCGCGATCCGGTCAGGATACTCGCGCACTATCTGCTCGAAACGGTGCGGAATCGATTGTTCGACCTCTTCCTCATTAAATTCGACAAAAGAACCGCTCGGGTGAAAACATTTCGCCCGAATAGCCTCTTGCGAACGGCCACCTTTCATGTTTGATTCATCTGTAAGGCCCGTACCGATTTGCCCTTAAAGTCGGACTAACTTCCCGGGATCTTTCAGTAACAGATCTCGTCGAAGACTCTTGCCTAACAGGGAGCGGGAGAGGTTAACGAATGGTCTTGTCTTAGTACCATTGTGGCAAGCCTTTGTGAGCTCAGAGACGCGTGCAATGGCCAATAACACTACGCTTGGTCAGGCCTACCACGGAACCAGTCAACACGGCGCCGCCGACTTGTTCAGCAGCATATGTGGTGAATTCCTCATGGGCTCGATGAATGAGATCCCTCGTCTCGAACGTAACGACATTGCTATAACGGAGTCTTGCCTGGACACGAGCCGGTCAGGAACCGCTTCAGTATGTGTGGAAGCGCAGCGATCGTGAACGATTTTGAATTGTAAAGATAATTTCCCGATTCTACTATTTTCCGTGCACAATCAACAGCAGTATTCAGGTCAACTAATGTAAGTTTCGTATTTCCGAGTCTACCACTTCTTATCCCCTCATTTCTAAGCAATTCCCTCTCAACGAGACGAGAAGTACGAGTACGCCTTGCCTCACTACTAAACACGTAACTCTTTACTGTGAATCTGTTCCCATCCGAATCAATGACAGTTGCTTCCAAAGGCTCGTCGTCATATAGCTTGACAGGTAGGTGTTCTTTAAAAGTATCCTCCAGATGATGAGAAAAAGTCGATATACTGTCAGATGTCACGTCAAAGAGAAGCGCTTTCGCGTTTAGCTTCAAGATTTTCTCAAAAGGTGATCCAGTGCCACAAGGATACACTGTTTTCTCATGATCTGCGACGATCCACTTAGCCTTAGGACCAAAGGCCAATATGGGATGGCTGGGGCTTAAGCTCCGTAAGACATTGTTTGTGCTACGAAAAAGTTCGGTTATTATTCCCATACGAGAAGGCGATCTTCTGACATCGAAAATCGGTCGGTTTTTTAGATACGCAAACGTACTACCCGTATATGGCATTGACACCATCAGCAAATGTCCCGAGGGACCAATAATATTCAGAACGCAATCAATGACCTGTTTGGGTCTACCTTGGAATCCGTTATGGATGTTGAACGAACTATGCATCAGAACCGTATCGCCATTTGTGAGTCGGAGTGTTCTCAACTTATGGTCGAGTTGCGACGGTGTATATGAGAAATATCGCTTGATAATTTTGCTTTTGATTCTAAAATAGTACTTTCTTAGATAAAGATGTAGGGATGATTTTCTAATTTTATAATACTGCGTTTTTAAAAAAAGTCTCTGCTGTGAGGAAGCATGTTTATCTATTAAGTACCTTATAGTTCTATTAAGATAGTTCATAGGCCTACCAGTGGGATGTCTCCGTAGATCTTACCTGCCTCTAATATTCCACGGAGGGCTGCAATCAGTGGTGCACCCTTTTCGGCAAGGATAGGCCGTGCCACCCGATTAGCCATCGCGTTTAGCTCAGCGTAGGTCAAAACGTGGTTTCCCGTTTTGACTGCGATTCGGTCAGGATACTTGCGCGCTATCCGCTCGAAACGGTCGGGGATCGACTGCTCGACCTCTTCCCCCGTGAACTCGATGAAGGAACCGCTCGGATGGAAGCACTTCTGCCAAATAGCCCGCTGCTCCTGCGGAATATTGAGGGCTTTTTGGGCGCCTGGACTCATCTGACTCTCTGGTCGCTCTCGCTCAACCCGATTTCATCGGCAAGGCGTCGCTCTGCTTGCTCATCCGGAGGCGATTCCAACTCACCCAACATACGGCCCTGCTCTTCCTGCCTAACCTTCTTAGCCTGGTTTTGGGTGATGACCACTGCCATGTCTGCCACGGTAGGAGACTCGAAGAGCAATTTCGTATCGGCTAATCCAACGGCCGTCTTGCCATGCTCCACCTACTCGGCCTGGCCTTGCATAACGGTTATAACGGTTATGGCCAGCTCGGCCACCGTCGGTGTTTCATATAGGCTCCCCAGAGATAAATTGACATTAAAGGCATCGTTTATCCGAGAGATGACCTCTATGGCCAGAAGGGAGTGGCCCCCTAATTCAAAGAAATCGTCGTGAATGCCCACTTGATCAAGGCCCAGGGCCTCTGCCCAGAACCCCGCCAGCGTATCCTCTACGCGGGTGCGAGCAGCCATAAACCCAACTTCCAGTTCCGGCCTGGCGCGCCCAGGAGCCGGAAGGGCGACACGGTCGACCTTTCCGTTTGGCGTTACAGGCAAAGCATCTAGAAATACGAAAGCCGAAGGGACCATGTAGTCGGGTAGCCTCTCCGCAAGAGCGCGTCGGAGCGCATTTATGGTGGCTGCAGGGTGCCTGGCGGGGACAACGTAGGCCACCAAGCACTTATCGCCTAGCTGATCCTGCCGGGCCAGTACGACAGCTTCCTTGACAGCAGGATGTTCCAGCAGCGCCATCTCAATCTCCGAGACTTCAATCTTTATGCCTCGGATTTTTACCTGGGTGTCGTTTCGCCCGAGGTGTATGAGACATCCGTCCGGCAACATGCGGCCCAAGTCACCGGTGAGGTAGACACGCCGGTCTCCCCCTTCCGGGTCCGGCAGGAAGGCGGCACTGGTTAACTCCGGCTTTCGCCAATAGCCTGGAGACAGATAGCGGCTTTTAACCGCGATTTCCCCGACCTCGTTGCATCCAACCTCCTGCCCGGCATCGTTGAGCACTAGGATTTCCTTGCCGTCGACCTCGTAGCCGGCCGGCACTATGGTTCCCTCAATCTCGGTCTCCTTATCAATGAAGTACTGCCGAATTATCCCGGCTTCATTAGAGGCCAGCGAGTTAACAAGAATACAGTCGGGGGAAAAGTGCTTTTTGTACAACTCCACGTCCCTTTTAGTGGCGGCTTCACCCGCTAAGTAGATCAAGCGAAGCATGCTGAAATGTTCGCCCCCAACCAGGCTATCGGTGAAATGACGAAAGACCGTTGGAACCGAAAAGTAGATGGTGATTTTTTCCTGGATCAGCCAGTCGGCCAGATTGGCTAGACCTTCCTCTTCAATATTGAAAGGACAGAGGGCGGCGCCATTAAGCAAGGCGCCGAAGAGATTGCGCAATGATACGCTGTAGATAGGGGAGCTGAGAAGAGACAGGCGGTCGTCCGGACAGATGTGGAAGTTGTCGGTATCTATCATGACCCTATGCAGCACGCTGCGATGACTCTGCATGACTCCCTTCGGCTGCCCAGTCGAGCCCGAAGTGTAGAAGATAGCGGCAACGGCATCAGGTGAGATGGACAAGCCAAGGTTTTCGGCGGAGAGACTGACATCCAACTCGTCTACCTTCAGCAACGCAGGCCCACCCGAGGCCAACTCCTTGGCCAAGGAGAGATTTCTGCTGTCAGTCAAGATGAGGCTCGCCTGGGAATCCTCCAGGATGGCGGTAAGCCTGGGACGGGGATACGAGGGATCCAGCGGCACATAGATCCTGCAGGCTTTGAGAACCCCGAGGACCGCAGCGGTCGCCGCCCCGCTCTGTTCTAACAGGAGCGCAACCGGTTCATTGCCCTCGCCGCCCTGGGCCAGGATGGCCCGTGCCGTGCGATTGGCCATCTTATTGAGCGCATCGTAGGTGAGCGCCTGGTCCTTGGTCTTTACGGCAATCTGGTCAGCATACTTGGCGACCTGAAGTTCAAAACGGTCGGTGATCGACTGCTCAACCTCCTCCTGCGTGAACTCAATGAAGCGGTTGCCTGGCCGGAGACCCTTTCCGGGACTTGGCTGTGGTGACGGGCTACACTCAATGGGGTTAGAGCGATGATTCATTTCGAACCTTCTTCTCTTCGATGTGTCTTTGCTGGCGAGGAGTCATTGCACTTCAAACAAAACATAGGACCGGATGCTGGGATTGGGCTCTCTCCTTAAGACCACGCGCCGTTCGATAAGAGCAGCGGTATTTCGACTGGCTTTTTTGCGAAGCACGGGAGGTTGTCAGAGGTCTGGCAAGACCTAAACTATTGTTTATTTACCCAATAATTCAATGCCACAAGTTTCCATATTAGCCCCGCTTGACTGTTATCACCGCTCTTGAATCTTTCCAGCAGCTCCTTCACCTTGCCAGGATTCAACGTGTTCAACCGATCAAAGTCAAAGTGGGATTCTGCCAAGTACCTCAATGGACCTCTTAGCCAGGCAACCGTCTCTCCTCCGAAGAAAGGTTGTTTACTCATCCTATTGGCTATGGCCGCCGGCAAAAAGCCTTCCAACGCGCTCCGCAGGACGTATTTGGTCTTCCCCAGAAATATGATGTCCTTGTCTTGCAACGAGTGCACAAACTCAATCAGCCGATGGTCCAGGAACGGAACCCTGCTCTCAATCGAGAATCCCATGGACATACGGTCGCCGTAATGCAACAGCGAGGGCAAAGGGTTAGAGAACATCAAATGATACAAGTATTGCTTCAGTCGAGACCCGCCACCCCTCTTCCCATCAAATTCAGGACCTTTATCGAAGCCTAGAGATGACCAATCAATCAGACTGTCAAAGGAGGGTGAATAGCCGCCAAGATATTCATCGGAGCCCTGCCCGTCCAATATCACTTTCATTCTGTGTTGGCTGGCGACTTTCATCACGAAGTAATAAGAAATAGGTGGTGACATCGGGATAGGGACATCATGCAATGTCATGGCGTGGTCAAAAGATGCCGCGACCTCGTCATCCGACGGACTATAATAGACTGGCTCTATATTAGGGTAAGTTCTAACTACCTCACTTACCCAACGCCGCTCGTCCATAGGATTTTTGCCCTGATAATAGATGGTAAAAGTCTTGAACGGGACTCCAGCGTGATCCTTGCCGATAACAGAAGCGATGGATGAGCTATCCAATCCGCCGCTCAAACAGCCGCCTACCTCGACGTCACTCCGCATGTGTAATTTAACACTCTCGCGGAAGAGTTCCCGGAACTCATGTTTTTTGTCGTCAAAAGTGCCTTGAAAGCTTCTAGAAGGATCGATATCCCAATACTCGCTCACCGACACTCTGTCGTCTTTAAAGATTAGATTGCTTCGTTCCGGCAAGACCTTTAGGCGCTCAAAATATGTTTCGTCCCGGTACGAGACCATCTCCCGTAATAAGCCGCGGCTGATTTGACGATAGTTAAACGCATTATCGAATAGTGGCGATAATTTCAGGGGCTTGTACTCAGAACCGAAATAAAACTTATTGCCCGCGTGGATATAGTAAAAAGGCTTAATTCCGAACCGGTCGCGGGAGCAGAATAACTCTTTCTTGGTTTTGTCCCAGATCGCAAACGCCCACATTCCTACAAATCGCTTCACGCAGTCGCTACCCCATTCCTTGTAGGCTGCCAGGATGACCTCTGTATCCGATTTGGTCCGAAAGCGATGGCCTTTCGTTATCAGCTCGTCTCTTATTTCCAGGTAATTGTAGACTTCCCCGTTATAGACGATCACCAAGTCGTCGAATTCCATCGGCTGGTTTGCTTCATCACTTAGGTCAATGATGCTTAAACGATTGTGCCCTAACATTACAGGCATATCCATCCAACAGGACGAATTATCAGGGCCCCTATGGCGGATGGATTCGAGCATCTTTCTCAACAGAATCTCACCTTGCTCACGCCTGAGGCTTGGGTCGATAATACCTGCTACACCACACATCGAATGAATCTCGACTTCTGTTAGTATTGACTTTCTCTAGGGGCCGTCATCTCCGCAACTGGAAACTGGCATAAATAGAGATTCCCGAAGATCGATCCTCCCGGCCAACCACAACGGTCCCCTTGATTGTGTCTAGGGCTAGCTGGGCCGCCTCGATCTCAGGGATCTTGATTCTCTGGCCTCTAACTTTTACCTTAACTCAACGAAGGAGCCGCTGGGATGAAAACACTTTGCCCGGATAGCCTGCTGCTCCGGCGGAAGATCTGGAAAGGCTCTGGAGAGATCGCCCATTTCTGTGCCTCCGTGCTACCTCTTCGAGTCGCCTTGTCGTGCAGGCAATCCTTCTGTTGTCTCGTCCGGGAGCGATTCGATGTAAGCCAACGTGTGGGCCAGTTCGTCATCCTCCAACTCTCTTGCCAGGCAGCGAGTGATCACCAGCGCGATGTCCGCCACTGTCGGCGCCTCCAGGAAAGACTGGATGGGCACATCCATTTGAAATGTGTCCCGCATCCGGGAAATTACTCGGCCGGCCAGTAAAGAATGGCCTCCCAAGTCAAAAAAGTTGTCTACAACCCCCACTTGATCAATGCCCAATGCCTCTGCCCAAATCCCCGCAAGCGCTTCCTCGATCGGGGTTCGAGGTGATACGAACGGGACCTCTAATTCCGGCCGTGTCCGACCCGGCGCGGGTAACGCGCGGCGGTCCACCTTGCCGTTGGGCAATAGCGGCAGAGAATCCACCACCACAAAGGCCGCAGGGATCATGTAATCAGGCAATCTCTTTGCAAGAGCGCGGCGGAGCGCGCTCATCGTGGGGCGTGGATTTACACTCGGGACAACATAGGCCGTTAGGCAATCGTCCCCTGCCTCATTCCCCCTGGCCACAACGACGGCTTGCTTGACTACATAAAGGTTGAGCAGTGCCGCTTCGATCTCCCCCAGCTCAATACGGTATCCCCTGATTTTCACCTGAAAGTCTTTGCGGCCCACGTGCGTGAGGCAGCCATCGGGCCGCATGCGCCCCAAGTCTCCTGTGAGGTAGATCCTTTGGTTTCCCCCCATTGGATCAGGCAAAAAGACCGCCCGTGTTAGAGCCGGGTTGCGCCAATAGCCTACGGCCAGGTCGCGACTTTTGACTGCGATTTCACCAACCTCATTAAATCCTACCCGCTCACCGCCACCGTCAAGTAACAAAACCTCCATATCCTCGACCGCGTAGCCCACTGGAACAATAGTGCCGTTGATCTGGGCGTCTCTGTCGATGAAGTAGAGTCGAAAATTGGTGGTTTCAGTACTTCCCAGTCTGTTGACTAGAATACATTGCGGAGAGAAATATTTTTTGTACAGTTCCGCATCTCTGCTGATTACCGGCTCGCTTCCCAAGACGACGAGTCGAAGCTTAGGCAGCTCGTCCTTCATAGTCAGAGTCCCGACGAAGGATCGAAAAGCCGCCGGATTCCAATTGTAGATGGTGATTTCTTCGTGAACCAGCCAGTCGGTCAAGTGATCCATTCCTTCCGCTCGGACGTTGAAGGGATATACGGCCGCACCATTTAGCAAGGCACAAAAAACGTCTATTATTGCCACACTGAAGTTGCAGGAATGAAGAAGAGTCAGGCGGTCGTACACGCATACGCGGAACGCGTTGGTATAATTCATAATGGTATGCAGCGTGTTTCGATGGTTCTGAAGCACCCCTTTGGCCTGCGCAGTTGAGCCTGAGGTGTACAGGATATAGGCAAGAGTATCGGGTGATAAAGGCAGACCGATATTCTCATCGGAAAGGCTCGAATCAAGCTCGTCAATGTTGATCAGCTGACGAACACTCCGAGCTAGTCCCTCGGCTACCAAGAGATTCTTGTTGTCGGTCACTATGAGAGCTGCCTGGGAGTCCTCAAACAGGTAGTTAAGGCCCGCCTGAGGATAGGAAGGATCCAGGGGGACAAAGATTTTCCCTGCTTTGAGCGTCCCGAGGATGGCGGCGACCATCGGAGCGTCGTGTTCGAGCAGAAGCGCTATCGGTTCCCCTCCCTCCCCTCGCCGGGCCAGGATCGCCCGTGCAACCCGATTGGCCATCCTGTTCAGTTCCGCATAAGTAAGTGTGTAGTTCTTGGTCTTGACGGCGATCCGCTCAGGATATCGGCGAACCATCTGCTCGAAGCGGTCCGGGATCGATTGCTCGACCTCTTCCTTGTCAAACTCGACAAAGGAGCCGCTTGGATGAAAGCACTTCGCCCGGATGGCCTGCTGCTCCGGCGGAAGGTAAGGGGTATCTTTGGTGATCTCACCCATTTTATTCTTTTGCGTCCTCTGTCCTGGCTTGGTCGGGCAAGAGCCGCTGCGCTTCCTCGTCCGAGATCGATTCGACTTCTGTCAAGATGCGCTCCAACTCTTCCCGGCCTACCTGCTTTCCCTGGTGCACAGCAATGACAGCCGCCATTTCGGCAACCGTCGGTGACTGAAACAGGGACTGAAGCGGCAACTCTAGCTGAAATGTCTTAATCACCCGGGACACCACCCGTGTGGCTGCCAACGAATGCCCACCCAAATCAAAAAAATTGTCGTGAATACCGATAGGACGAAGATCTAAACTTTCTTCCCAGATTTGGACCAGGTGCTGTTCGATCCCACTGGCCGGCGGTGCGTACGGCTGATCCAAGTTAGGTCGAACCCGCTCAGGCCGGGGCAATGACCGCCGGTCAACTTTGCCATTGGCGTGAGGAAGACCTTCTAGAAAAACAAAAGCTGAAGGGAGCATGTAGTGGGGGAGCTTGCTCCTAAGAAAACTCAAGAGCTCGGACACGGTGGGGAGGGTCTCTTGCCGTGAAACAATATACGCCACCAAGCATTTTTCCCTGCCTTCGTTGTCCCATGCGGCGATTGCAGCCTCATTGACGCCAGGGTGCTCGAGCAACGCCAATTCGATCTCGGTCATGCCGATCCTGTAGCCTCGGATTTTCACCAACGAGTCCTTGCGTCCCAGATGAACAAAACCGCCGCCGCTGAGAACGCGTCCCAAATCTCCCGTGCGGTAAGTTCGTTTCTCGCCGGTATTGGC
>Ga0209751_10003882_pt1 | contig 14408 bp, 8 predicted proteins | sample RifCSP13_1_FD_184019 | JGI IMG/M metagenome (GOLD analysis project Ga0209751, IMG submission 184019) | Soil microbial communities from Rifle, Colorado - Rifle CSP2_sed 13_1 (SPAdes) (version 2) | ecosystem: Environmental > Terrestrial > Deep subsurface > Rock core/Sediment | place: Rifle... | reverse complement strand
CTGATGTCCCAATTTCGTCGGCAGCGATTTGAGCGTGCACTTCCGTGCTGCTAACAAAGGTCACCGGGTGATCGACCCCGTTGAAACGGACTTTCGTGGTAGCGTTGAAGTTCGTGCCAGTGGCGGTCAGATCAAACGGAGCACTGCCGGCTGGAATACTTACAGGAAAGATGTTCGTGAGAGTGGGTGCGAGATTATCAACGGAGAAGATCACCGAATTGGAGTCAAGTTCTCCTGGTGTGGCGACCGTGACCGGGAAGAGTCCTCCAGCCGCAATATCCAGGGCGCTGATCTGCGCAGTTAACTGTGTGCTGCTAATAAAGGTTGTCGGACAATTGATACCATCAAACTGAACCACCGAACTTGCCTTGAAATTGGTTCCGTTGACGGTCATTACGAAGTCGGGATCTCCGGCTGTCGCAAAGTCGGGTGAGATAATCGAAATGGCTGCCGCCGGCGCTGCCGCCAGATCGAGAACGGCGATGACTTCATTTGATGCTCGAGCGGCTATGGCCAGGTCGCTGAGGCCGTTTACGGATTGTTTGGTAGAAGTTGGATTGGAAACGTTGGCAGCGCCCATTGGGCAACTGGCCGGCATTAGGTTGCTGTCGGCATTCATTCGCGAAAAGTAAACATAAGAACTCTTGCCGGAATCGCGAAAGGCAACATAGATGTCGTTGTTGGTCTCATCATATAGGACTAGAGGATTCTTGGGCTTGGAAATGGGATCCCGTGTTACGGGAATCTTTGCATCCCAAGTGCCCCCAGCATTGCGTCGGAACAGATTGAAATGCCGGTTGCCAATATTATCAAGTTGACCCAAAAAGACCCTTCCGTCCGGCAGACCCTTCAAGTTGATGTACTCTGTAGCGTGACTGACACCGGAATCGACTACTTCTTTCATGCTCCAGAAAGTCTCAGTCTCAGGATCGCCATCCGTGTGGACCCGGAATCCTATCTCATTGGTAACCTGATTAGTCCAGGTAACCCCAATCTTGTTGCCGCCAAAAGGAGTGATCGCAGAAGTCTCAGTCAGCAGGACTGAAAGCCCGCTCTCGAGTACAACTCCAGTGGTGTCCCAGGTCAGATGGTCCGGTGAAGTGGTCCAGATGACGTGCACTTTTCCATCACCAATTCCGGCCGAATTGTTTGTACCGGTGTAGGTGGCCCATAACTTCCCGGTGCTGTCCTGGGCGAAAGTGAGCGCACTGGCGAGGCCAGTCAACGGAATAGTGACAGGAAACCCGCTTGTGAGCGTGTACGTCTTGCCTACCGAATCGTAGGAGTACTTATAGAATTTAGCTTGCGACGAGGTCTCATAAATGAGGAGAAAGAGATCGGTGCCATTCCAGAACGTGTCTGGGCCTGCCGCCGTGTTCGCAAGTATCTGGGCGCCCTTGGTAACAGTACCGTTGCTGAGACTCCAGAAATAGATTCCGGCTGTCCCATCCGAGAATGCTCCCCACCACCTGCCGTCGTTATACCAAAGTTGTGAGTGGACGGTGTTGAACTGGCTGTTACCAGCAAAACTGGCCGGGGCAACTGGGGTGGCGCAGACAGGCGTGATATCGAAGTAAGCGGTATTCGACGTGCCGCCGCCGGGTGGCGCGTTTACGACCCAAACCGGAATCTGATAAAGACCGGTAGCCAGCTCTATTGAAGAAATATTGGTTGTAAGCTGGGTTGGGCTTACGAAATTGGTCAGGCGCTCTGTGCCATTTACCCAGACGACTGAGGTTGAGATGAAACCGGTTCCATTAACCGTCAGATTGAATGGTGCGCTTCCCGCAGCGACCGTAGTCGGCGAGATCGTGGAGATGGTTGGCGCAGGATTGTCTCCGACAACGGTAAGGTTCATCGCGTTGGAGACGGCAGAGCTGGGCAGTACGACGGTAATTGGGAAAGCTCCGGCGGTTGCAACATCAGCCAGAGTTATCGTTGCGGTTAGTTTCGTCGCGCTAACGAAAGAGGTAACCCGATTGGTCCCGTTGAACTGAACGGTTGCCCCGTTTACAAAACCATCACCATCGACGGTCAAGGGAAAATCTGCAGTGATGATGTTTTTGTTCACCGTCGCCGGGGTGATTGCCTGAATCACCGGGTTGCCAACGTTGGCGGCGGTGATCGATTGGTTAGCGCTGGCAGTAGCACCGCCGGTGTCAGTTACCTGCAACGTGACGTTCCAGGTTCCAGCACGGAAAACGTGTACCGGGTTTGTTGCCGTTGACGTATAGCCGTCACCAAAGTTCCAGTTGCGACTGACGATACCCACATCATCAGTACTTGTATCTGTGAAGCTGACAATGAGCGGAGCATTTCCTGAAGTCATGTCGGCCTGGAAGGAAGCTATAGGTGGCCCGGACAGATCCAGGATATTCCAGAAGATCTCTCCGTTCTGGCTTGCTGCGGCAATTAGATCGGTAGTGTTGGTCACGTATTGCTTGGTTGTGGTGCCATCGCTTGCCTTCGCGGAGATCAGCACATTCGGAGCGCTAAACGAGATCGGGCCGCTCAGACTGGTTCGGGTGAAAAAGGTCGATTTATTGTAAGTCGAATCGCGATAGACACAGTACGCGGCGTTGTTGTCGGTATCGACTAACAGTAGCGGCCGCGAGGGTTGTGATGTTGCATCCGAGTTTACCGGCACCCTGGCAGACCATGTACCGTCAGTGCTGCGGACGTAAAAATTGAGGTGGCCATTGCCGACGAGATCGGTGCCCACAACCAACACCCGGCCATCAGGCGTTGCGGCGATGCTGAACTCTTCGGTCGCAATTGTGGTGGCACCGCCGTCTACGATCTCCTTAGCGTTCCAGGTGTTTTCGTCAGTGCCGTCCAGGTGATAGCGAAATGCATATTCTCCCAGACGTTGATTTGACCAAACGACACCGATTTTTGGTGAGCCGTCATTGAAGGAGACTATCGACGCGACGTCGGTTTGATTTGTTGCAGTTGCGGATTCAAGTACAACACCTGTTGTGTTCCACATTTGATGTTCAGGCAAGGTCGAGGTCGACCAAATTACGTGAATGCTGCTGTCACCACCTGCACCGGTCTCGGCGCCGGCGTAAGCTATCCACAACTTACCGGTAGTGTCTTTGGCTACAACGGCAGATACTGCCAGACCAGTGAGCGGTATCGACACCGGAAAGCCAGGGGCCAATGCGTAAGGCTGCGGGCCGGCGGCATAACTGTATTTGTAAAGCTTAGCTTCCGTGCCACTCTCCAGCACAACTGCGAAGAGGTTTGTGCCGTCCCACAGCGTATCCGGCAGACCAAGCACGTTCGGATCCACCAGAGCACCCTTGACGAAGCTGTCGCCGACCTTCTGGTAGATATAGAGTCCAGATGAACCATCAGAAAAAATTCCCCACCAGGTTCCATCATTTATCCAGAACTGCGACTTGACGATAGGCGAACTTGTTGCCCCAGGAAAAGAGCGATCCGGGCCGGGAAGGTTAGGCGACTGGGCTGCCGCTCCTCTGAAGATGAAAGAGACGACGACGCCGAAAGTAAGTAAAGTAAGGCCGGCTAAGCTAAAGAATAATCTTGACCCTGAACGCATGATTGTTTCTCTTGTTAAAGCTCAATAAGACTAAATTGCTAAAGAGCGACATATTTCGTTAGCTTGTCGCTTTGCAAACGAGTAAAGGTTTATTTCATCAAACCGAGCTACACTCCGGGCACTGCACCAGTTTTTGAGAGACTACCGAGCTCAGAGTAGACGTCATGAATGAGAAAAGCCTGCGTGAACTTCGCCAATTTCGCGTGCTTCGCATCTTTCCTTGTCTACGCCAAATCCGCTTGCGTAGCAGCTCCCCAGCCCTAGCTGGCGTGGGGCGACTTGATTTGCCGGCGATTTGAGCCAAAACGCGGATTTTCCAGTCGTAGTCAATGTTTGACATCGATGGACAAATGACTTATCAGTTAGTTTGCTGTTCATCGCGAACGGGCTGAACAGATCGCGGTTAGAGGGTTGAAATGGACTACACGACCAAAGAGTTGCTGAAGCGCTACGCGAAACTGGCACTGGGGCAGCCATTCACACCGGTGTTGCTCAATATTCTAGTGACCTCTGTTTGCGATATGCGCTGCACGCACTGCTTTTTCACGGACGAATTGGATGATCGGCCTCGCAAGAAACTGCAAATGAAAACCCGCGAAATCGAAAAAATCGCGGAAACTCTGGGAGGGAATCTTGGGGTTTTGATTCTCGCCGGTGGTGAGCCCTTCACCCGTAAAGATCTGCCGGAGATCGCCCGGGCGTTCTATGAAAACAATAAGCTGGAATCGATCTACATCATGTCAAACGGTCAGATTCAAAGGCGAATCTTTCCCGATGTCACCAGGGTTCTGGAAGAATGCCCCGATCTGAATGTTACGGTAGCTTTGGGGATTGACGGGCTAAAGGAACAGCACGAGAAGATCCGGCAGAAGCCCGGCTCGTGGGATACTGCAGTTGACACAGCGCGCCAACTCCAGGCGATTAAGAAAGAGTATCCCCGGCTCGACGTGCAAACATGCACCTGTTTTATGAACTCGAACCAGGACACCATCTTTGAGTGGTACGATTTCCTGAAGTACGATCTTAAACCCGACAAGGTAAACTTCAATTACATTCGGCCACCTTCAGCCGACCCGAAAGAGCTGGAGATCGATCACGGCCGCTATAGGCAACTGGCGCAGATGATCGATGACGACTCGCGCCACGCCGCGATCAAGAATAACTATGGTGGTCGCGCAGGCTTCTTCAAGGCGGCGATCGATATTTACATGCACGGACTGATTGCCAGAACTCAGGAAACTCAAACGGCTCAGATGAAGTGTTATGCCGGCACGGCCGGCGGCGTCATTTATGATGAAGGAACCGTTTCGTCCTGCGAAAATCTCGAACCTGTTGGTAATCTGCGGGACTACGATTGGAATTTTCAGAAGCTCTGGGTTTCCGAAGCCATGAAGGAGAGGCGCAAAAAAGCTGCCGCTGGTTGTTTCTGCACGCATGAATCCAACAGTTACTATCCTTCATTGCCATTCAATCCGAGTCACCTAATCCAGATTAAGAAGCTGGAGCGTGAAATGAAAAAGGCACGCAAACGGCTCGAGAGCGCGGGGTCGGAGGTCGATGGATTAGCTGTGCGGGCGTGAGGGCGGTAAAGGGCGAAGAGCAAAGAGCAAAGGGCAAAGGGCAAAGGGCAAAGGGCGAAGGGCGAAGGGCGAAGAGCGAAGAGCGAAGAGCAAGGAAGCAAAGACCAAAGTCCAAAGAGCACGCCTTCTGAAATGTCCTCTCAACGCGTTCCTAAAGATTCTCATTATCTCTCTGACACGGGAGGTGGTCATCGCTCTGCTGCCGCAGCCATCGTCGCCGGTATCCAGAAGTTCATTGAGGGCGACTCCTATGCTGTTCGAGTAGTAAGGGCAGTCGAAGACTCGCATCATCTTACCGCCCGGCTGGTGAAGCTGTATAACTGGATCCTCCGCCACAGGCAGCACTGGATGAAGTATCTCTACTGGTGTGTGAATCGTTTCCGCCCCGAAACGCGCCAATTCTTTCATAAGAGGTGCATTGGGTACGTAAAGGAGCTCTTTGAACGCTGGTGCCCTCACGTGGTCGTAAGCGTTCATCCGCTCACCCAGCACATTTTTGCTCGCGTACTTAAAGAGCTGAATCTTTCCGATCGCATTCCTCTGGTTTCTGTCGTTACCGATCCCTGTTATGGATTCTGGAAGGGGTGGGCATGCGACGATGTCACGCTCTACCTGGTGGCTAGTGAAGAGGCGAGGCTCCAATTGGTCGATTACGGCATTGCGCCGGAAAGGATAAAAGTTTCAGGCATGCCGGTGCACCCCAAGTTTGCCTATCCCGGTGAAGCGGCTGCTCAGGCTGCCAGGCGCGCGCTTGGTCTGGACGCGGAGAAGTTCACGGTTTTTGTTAACGCCGGGTGGGAAGGCGGCGGCAATATTCCGCAGATCTTTCGCGAGCTGGTTCGCGGCGAACTGGACGTCCAGGCAATATTTCTAGCCGGCCGTAACGAACAACTGAGAGTCAAGGCTGAGACTCTGGCCTTGCGCGCGACCTTTCCTATCAAAGTCATTGGATATTCCGAGCAAATCGAGCAACTGATGAGCGCCGCTAACGTAATGATCTCAAAACTGGGGGGATTGACCACTTTCGAAGCGTTTGCCTGCCGGTTGCCGATTATTGCCGACGTTACCAGCGGCCCGATGCCTCAGGAAGCAGGGGCAGCCAATCTAATCATCAGGCGTGGTGCGGGAGTCTTGCTAAAAGAAGCAAGCGATATCGTGCCGATCATCCGTCGCATGGTGGAAGATACGGCCCACTACTCCGCGCTGCGTGCCGCAACAGTGGGACTTGCCATTCCAAATGCCACGAGGCAGATTGTCGAAGAGATAGCGGCGCTGATTCCAGCCTCTGCGCGACAGGGTGAAGAGTCTGGATTCGCCGAAGTTGCCTCTGTTTGACCTATAGTGATTTAATTCCCCGGCAAATGAAGTTCGCAGTTTGCCCGCTTGTGCTCATCGTCAAGCGGGCTTTTTAGGAGACCCACAAGCTGGTGAGCTTGCTGCTTGCAGGAAAACGCGCGTTCGTCACTGGAGGCACGCGAGGGATTGGGGCGGCAATTTGTGAGGTGTTTGCGCGGGAAGGAGCCGATGTCGCCTTCAATTATGGCACTCGTGACGACCTGGCAGCCGAGATCCGTCAGCGAGTCGAGGCCCACGCCAGGCGATCGCTTTCCTTTAAGGTATCCATTGTTGATCGTGTAGGCATGAAGCGGGTCACACGTGAGATTGTGGAAGAGTGGGGCGGCATCGATATCCTGGTCAATAATGCCGCCATTAACCGCGGAGATAACTTTGCCACCACAACTGATCGCGCGTGGGATGAGGTAATCCATACCAACGTTGACAGCCTGTTTGCGGTTACCAAGCCCATGTACAAACAGATGATCAGGCAGCGAAAGGGAAGCATCCTCAACATCACGTCCATCGGCGCCTTACGTGCGCTGCCCACGTCTGTTCATTACGCCACTTCGAAGGCCGCGATGATCGGATTTACAAAGTGTCTATCGCGAGAGGCAGGAACGTTTGGCGTGAAAGTGAACGCCATTGCTGCTGGCATCTTCGATACGGATTTGGCGCAAGCACTTCCTGAACGGCTCTTGCAAATGCACGATTTCTGGGCATCTGCGGGCAGGCTCGGCCGGCCTGAGGAACTGGCGGAGTATGCTGCTTTCATGGTTAGCGACCGCAACAGTTTTATGAATGGCGAAATCGTTATTGTCGATGGCGGCGCAGTAACGTAAGTGGGAGTGATAAGTGATGAGTGATGAGTGATAAGGGGAGCGAGGGCAGAGTGGCTCACTTGTGGGTCGCAGGAGACCTTTTTAATATATCGCTCCACCACTTTGTCTCTTATGACTTATCACTCATCACTTATCACTTTTTGAAGATTCCAGCGCAGCCAGCTTCCGCTCCAACTCCTTGATCTTCTTCTGCATCTCACCCAGTCGCCGAAACGCAGCCGTCGATTTTAGCCACTCGCGGTTATCAAAAGCCGGAATTCCCGATACCAGGCCGCCCGCGGGCACATCGTGACTGATTCCACTTTTGGCTGTCATCACTGCATCGTCGCCGATCCTAAGATGTCCTGCCACGCCCGTCTGTCCTGCCAGGACCACGCGACTGCCAATGTGCGAACTGCCGGCCAGACCCACCTGAGCACAGAGCAAAGTATCTTCACCAATAGTGCACGAGTGGCCAATTTGGACCAGATTGTCAATCTTCGTGCCGTTACCGATACTAGTTTCTCCGACTGAGGCGCGATCGATCGTTGTTCCTGCTCCGATCTCCACGTCGTCTCCGATCACAACACGGCCTGTCTGCGGGATCTTCAACCACTTTCGCTGTTCGTCTTTGGCGTATCCGAACCCGTCGCAACCGACGACCACGTTATTGTGAATAACCACGCGCCGGCCAATTTGCGAACGCTCGCGAATGACCACGCCTGAATGAATTATGGAATCCTCGCCTATTTTTACCTTCTCGTAGATGGTTACGTTGGGAAAGATTCGCACACTATCGTCGATCTCTGCCTGCGGACCAATAACGGAATAGGCCCCAATCGATACCCTGTCAGCGATTTTGGCTGAGGCATCGATTACTGCAGTATCGTGAATGAAAGGTACAAACGGAGATGGCGGCCAAAAGAGACGTAGCGCTCGCGTGTAAGCAAGGTAAGGATCTTTGGTCCTTAGGACCGCGAGGTCAGCACGTTCACTTTCTACATCTTCGCCAACATATACCGCGGTGGCGGCTGTAGTTTTCAGGCGTGAGGTGTAGCGGGGATTGGCAAGAAAACTAACCTGACCAGGCGAGGCCTCGTCTAATCCGGCCGCACCGTGTATTTCGACTTCTGCAAGATTTCCTTCAATGCGCGCGCCGGTGGCGGCCGCAAGCTCCGAGATCTTCATGGAGCGAGAGTTTAGCGCATAGTGATGAGAGGCGCACGCTGTTACATGATCGAGACTGGATCGATATCCAGGTTAATCGAGCGCAGGTTGGCTCCGCTGGCGACGGCAGCCGCAATCGCGGTGTCGATTACGCCGCGCAGCCGGCGCCGGCTCCGCGACTTGATCAGAAACTGAATGCGGTAACGGCCTTTTAATCGCGGGAGCGGGGCAGGAGCAGGCCCCAGGATCCGGCACGCGCGTTCCTTATTTGCCTGGTCCAGTTGCTTTCTGAGCCTGGCTGCTTCCGATCTGACCTGTTTGAGATCGGTCCCGTGCACGAGCAGTGAGGCCAGCGCAACAAATGGCGGATAAGAAAGAGTTTCCCGGTGGCGAATCTCTTGTTGATAAAAGCCGAGATAGTCCTGAGCGCAAGCATGCTTCAGGGCATAATGTTCCGGATGGTAAGTCTGAATGAGAACCTGACCAGGCCGGTCGCCACGTCCTGCCCGCCCAGCCACTTGAGTTAGCAGCTGAAAGGTGCGTTCAGCGGCTCGAAAATCAGCCAGGGCCAGACCGGCGTCGACAGAAACCACACCGACAAGGGTAACATTCGGATAATCGTGCCCTTTGGCGAGCATTTGCGTTCCCACCAACATGTCGATTCTTCCTTCACTGAAATCCTGTAACGACTGCTCAAAACGCCGGCGGCGCGCCGTGGTGTCACGGTCTATGCGGGCAATGCGCAGCATCGGAAACTCTTTCTTCAGCAGGTCCTCTATCTGTTCAGTTCCTTCTCCTATGTAATAGATATATTTTGCGCCGCAGTTTGGACAAAGGTGAGGCGCAAGCTCGCGATGATTACAGTAATGACAGAGCAACACTCTCTCGGTCCGGTGATATGTGAGCGTCACATCACAGTTGAGACACTGAATAGTTTCCCCGCACGAACGGCAAAGGACGAAACTGGAATAGCCACGTCGATTCAGTAAGATAATTGCCTGCTCGCCTCTGGCATGACTCTGCGTGATCGCTTCCAACAGTTCGTCAGAAAAGACTCTAGGTTTTTGGTACCGATCAAACACCTCTCGCATGTCAATTATGCGGGCCTGAGCCATTGGCCGGTCACCGATTCGTTGAGGTAGTGGCAGGTAACGATATTTGCCGGTGCGAGAGTTGTGAAAGGATTCGAGCGACGGCGTCGCCGAGCCCAGCACCACGACCGCGGATGCCTTCTGCGCTCGAACCACAGCAGTATCCCGACCGTTGTAGTGCGGAGAGTCTTGTTGCCTGTAGGTCGACTCTTGCTCTTCATCGACCACGATCAACCCCAGATTTTGAACAGGTGCAAAGACTGCCGATCGTGTTCCGATCACGATCCGCGCGTCACCGTTTCGTACCCTTGTCCATTCATCCGCGCGTTCACCCTTTGCTAACGACGAGTGAAAGATGGCGACCAGGTCTCCGAAACAAGCGCGCAAGCGGCGTGAGAAGACCGGTGTCAGGGCAATTTCCGGCACCAGCATTAACGCCGAACGACCAAGGTCGAGCGCAATGCGAAAGGCACGAATATAGACCTCTGTCTTACCGCTGCCCGTTACTCCGTGCAACAGAAATGGCGCGTAAACTCCTTGCCGCAAAGCCCTTTCGATCTCGGCCAGCGCAGCTTCTTGTGATTCGGTGAGCTGAAATTCTTCGATGACGGGAAGTTTCGCGCCGGCCAGAGGATCCCGGCGCACACTGCCGACAAAAACCTCGACCAGACCCATCTTTTGCAGTGTCTTAACCGGAGAAATACTCACCTTCGCAAGAGTCAACAGTTCCTGAAGAGGCAATTCCACTTGACTATGAAGTATCTCCAAAACTCTTTGTTGGACCGCATTGATCGTGGACGTGTCGATCGAGGTCGTGAGCAAACGAACCGTTCGTTGTTGTCTGGCGTGGCCTATACCGGGCGGCAGTGCGGCCTTGATAACTTCACCCCATGGGGCGCCGTAATATTCGGAAACCCACTGCGTAAGCTGAAGCAGTTCCGGTGTAACCACTGGAACGGCATCAGGCAGCTCCTGAACCTCTTTTATTTCTTCACTTGTTAGCTTTGTATCCGCGGGCAGGGAGTTTCGGAGTTGAACAATGAAGCCAGAAACGAGTTTGCGTCCGAGCGGCACCCGAACGCGCATTCCTGGTTGAGCTAGACCCTCAAGTTCCGGCGGTAATCGATATGTGAACGTTTGAAAGACATGAAGGGGAAGCGCGACCTCAGCATAGTTTGATTGACAGCGCCCAAGCTGATATGCCGCCTCCGTCATCTTCCTGGTCCAATGCTGATCTTGGCAGTCGATTCGAGATAGTCGCGTACTTTCTTCAAGTCCTCCCATGTCTCGCGCTTTTTGGAAGGATCACGTAAGAGGTAGGCCGGGTGAAACGTTGGCATGACTTTGATGCCTTTGTAATCCTGAAAGTGTCCGCGCAGTTTGGTTATGCCTTCCCGGTTGTCCAGGAGGTTTCTCATGGCGGTATTTCCCAGCACCACGATCACCTCAGGTTGAACCACAGCAATTTCCCTTAACAAAAAGGGTTTGCACATCGCCGCCTCATCACTGGTGGGCGCCCGGTTCTCTGGCGGCCGGCAACGATTGACATTTCCGATTAGCACAGCCTCGCGTTGAAAACCTATGGACTCAATGATCTTTGTGAGGAGTTGTCCTGCTCGCCCCACAAAAGGTCTTGCTTGGGCATCTTCGTCTGCCCCAGGCGCCTCACCTACAAACATCAAGCGGGCTCGACGATTACCTTCCGTGTGAACAATGTTGGTCCTACATTGATGAAGAGGACAACGCAGGCAATTCACCAGATCCGCATGAATCTGCTCAAACGACTCAGTCGATTTTGGGATGGTTTCTGCCGGGGGCTTTAGGTCAGGAAAGAGTCCTGGGAGCGCAGGCATCCGTGCCTGCTCGGGATTTGAAGCTAAGGGCGAGGGGCAGGCAAGGATGCCTCCGCTCCCAGAGGCTTCGGTGGAGAGTGGCCTTTCTACAAGCTCTATGCCGAGTTCCTGATAGTAGGCGATCTGCTCTTTTGTATCAGTTACGAGTGATTGTAATTGCTCGATCGGTGACTCAGGATTCATTGACTTAAAACTAGCGTGCTTGTTTTTGCTGCGCTGCCGTGGAAGTTTTTGCTAAGGAACGGAGCCGTACAACCTCGTCCAGAAGATGATGAGCGGCTTGAGCCTTCGACATCAGCGGTAGTTCAACTGGAGCCTTAGTGTCGCGCGGAACCATTAAGATGGAATTATTCAAGCTATCAAAGCCGGCATCTGCGCGACTAACATCATTTGCCACTACCAGGTCTAATTTTTTTTGCGTCAATTTTTGCAAGGCGTTCTGTACCAGGTTCTCAGTCTCGGCGGCGAATCCAATTACCAGCAGACCATCACGACGCGTGGCAGCGACGGATTCAAGAATGTCCGTGGTCCGCTCGAGGTTCAGCACAAGACTGCGCTGGCTCTTTTTGATTTTGTTCTTTTCAATCTGTGCGGGCCGGTAATCAGCTACAGCGGCAGCCCCGACGAAAACTGTGGCCGTAGAAATATTATCTCGCACGGCCTCATACATCTCCTCCGCGCTCTCGGTCTTAATTAGAGAGATTCCAGCCGGAGCCTCCACGCTTGTGATACCGGCCACCACAGTCACATCGGCACCACGCGTTCGCGCAGCCTCCGCGATTGCAAATCCCATCCGGCCCGATGAGCGATTTGAGAGGAAACGAACCGGGTCAATCTGCTCGCGAGTTGCTCCCGCAGTTATAAGGAAATGCTCACCCGTTAGATCCTGCCCTCGCGGCGCGGCAGCGTTACGTAAGATTTCCAAAGCCGCTTTAACGATTCTTTCGGGGTCACTAAGACGGCCGGGTCCAATTGTGCCACAGGCCATCTCACCTTCATCCGGATCGATTATATGTACGCCGTCCGCGCGCAGCGTCGCCACGTTTCGCTGTGTTGCCGCGTGCTTCCACATCGAAGTATTCATCGCGGGAGCAATGAGGACCGGTGCGGTTGAGGCGAGATAGGTGGAGCTGAGAAAGTCGTCTGCTAGTCCAGTAGCGAACTTGGCTATTAAGTTAGCTGTAGCCGGCGCGACGACTAGAAGATCCGCGGTCTGTGAAAAGGTAATGTGCGCTATAGGATCGGGATTATCCGGCGCATAATCATCCACTATGACGTGCGATCCGGAGAGAGCGCGGAACGTGAGCGGCTGAATAAACTCGCAGGCCCTTCGCGTCATCGCCACTCGGACCAGGCAACCGGCTCGCTGCAAACCACGAAGCACCTCAGCGGCTTTGTAGGCTGCAATGCCACCGCTGACACCCAGGGCAATTCTTTTTCCGGAGAACTCGGGAGCGGAAATCTCAGCCATCGTATTTCCCTGAAATTGAAGATCAATGTAACATTGCTGAAACGGTCGCGCAATGAACCGTTGTTTAATCTTGCGCGCCCGCAGAAAGCGATTAAAATCCTGTCTGCGAGGCCAGGTGAAACCCTCCATCATGACCACCTTGCGAGCCAATCTCTTCGGTATCACGATCTGTACTTTGCTGTTCGTAGTTCCTGCGCAGGGAACGCAAGAGAGTACAAAAAACGATGAAGAATTCGGGCCCGTGGTCCGAGCGTATTTGGGATATTTAAAGAACGAGCAGGAAGTGGTTGATGATCGAGTAAGCCGGCACGAAGTAAGCGCCTGGTATTATCGTCGAAACTCCAATCGCATTCGTGCCTTGCGCCAGATTGCGATCCGAATTGCGCGAGAGAGTCGAAACGACTACTTGCCTGAGCTGGAAGCAGTGGCACGGGACGAGATGGGCCTACTTTTTGAACGTCCGCCCAGGCCCGAAACACTGCGAATTGGCGAAATTCTGCGTTCGACTTTTCGATTTTTGGGCGCGGTGCGTTCCGGGGAACAGTTTTACGTCTTTGCGCGTTTGGATCCCTATGAGCAGGCTGAACTTCTAGAGAATCCAAAGCCGTCACCCCTTAACAACCAACCGGCCTCCCTGCGGAGTTCGAACCCAATAACCAGGTCTCGCCGGGTCACTTCTCCTTGATGATTTTCTGCGTTTCCTTCAATGAAATACCGAAGTTTGTGGCGGGAGGGGTCTGGACCCCAAGTTGGAGGCCATTTGAATCGGAACAATCCGGTGGCAGACAATCTTTTCAACAAGCCGGGCACCGGGAGATTTGCTCGAAAAAACCACAGTTTTGCTACATTTCGAAAGCAATTGATTGTTGACAGGGGGGTGCCATTCGTGTAATAAAAGCCCAGTGCTGAAGCCTTTGCACGTACATTGGCGTGCAAAGGGTTCGGCCTTTACACGGTTGATCAAGACGAGATTGGTAGAACAAGACCTCCGTCTTCCGAAACAGTCTGCGCCATCGCGGCACGCAATCAAAGAATTCTTTGTTTCACTAACGGGAGGAAAGTTGATGACTAGCAAAACCTGGGGCCGCAAATTTATTGCCGGCTGTGTGGCAGTTGCCGTTTTGAGTGTTTACTCAATGGTTGTATTGGCATCGCCGGGGGCGAGAGTTGCGTCGGGTGAGATGTCGATTGTAGGAAACGTGGCGGTTAATGGTCAGAAGGTAATTTCAGGCGGCACGTTCTTTTCCGATGGCGTGATTGCTACTGCTGATCAGAGCAGCGCCACCGTGAACATCAGCAGATTGGGGCGAGTGGAACTGGCTCCCAATACGAGCCTGAGACTCAGTTTTACCGACAACAGCATAATGGGATTGCTCGAAGCCGGCAGCGCTCAAGTCGCGACTCTGGCTGGCGTCTCGGTTACCCTTACTACCAAGGACTCATCGATTGTCGTCGATGGAAGCGAGGCCACTTCGTTTGGTGTCACTGTTGAGAAGAGTGGTACCGCGCTGGCGACACAGGCGGG
>Ga0209751_10003881_pt1 | contig 14413 bp, 20 predicted proteins | sample RifCSP13_1_FD_184019 | JGI IMG/M metagenome (GOLD analysis project Ga0209751, IMG submission 184019) | Soil microbial communities from Rifle, Colorado - Rifle CSP2_sed 13_1 (SPAdes) (version 2) | ecosystem: Environmental > Terrestrial > Deep subsurface > Rock core/Sediment | place: Rifle... | reverse complement strand
GCAATCCTTCCTCGGCCAGAAGGCGACGCTGCCGTTGGGTGCGCCGCGCAACTACGGCTGGCTGGGCGGCGCGCTCTGCCCCAAATGCGGGAGGCCGTTTCCGCTTCACTGGTGGAGTTTTAAGCTGGGCTTCGCGCGCTATGACCGCTGCGACCATTGCGGCCGGTGGAGCCTGGTCAGGCGCGCGAACCGCGAGGCGTTGGCCGAGGCCGAAGCCGCCGAAGGTAGGGGGCGGCAGCCGCCGCCCCCTACGGCCGGGCCGAGCGCCGAAGAAAAACTCAAACGACAGTTAGATGAGTCGCGCTTCCTCGAAAAATAACGCAGCGCAATCTGGCAAATTGCCTTACGGCTTGCAACGAGTCCCGGTTCGGTTAGGGACTCGTTTGCTTTTTACGAGTCGGGATGCTATGATCGCGCCCGTTTTCACGCTGCGGAGGAATCGCCATGCAAGCCGAGATGAAACAAGCCTACCAAAAATCAGGGCTGGCCCCCAAGAAGGACAGCAAGACGATGCAAACCGGCGGGGGCGCGGGCGGGTTGAGCGGGTTCTGGAAGTTCGCCGTCCTGTTTTCGTTTCTGGTCAACGCGATCCTGGTGCTGGTCCTGCTCGTCGTCGTCGGGCTGATCTTCCAGATCAAGAACGGCATCGCCGCGCCGCTGATCGGCGGGCTGTACGACAACTTCGTGCTGATGGACGACGCGCACATCGTCAGCGCCATCGTCGTCAACGATACCATTCAGGTCAACGACACCATCCCGGTCGTCTTCGACCTGCCGCTGAATCAGGAAACGGCCGTCATCCTCACCCAGGACACGCCCGTCTCGGGCGCGACGATCTTCCTCAACGGCGCCGCCATCCCCATCAACGTCATCCTCCCCCAGGGCACGCCGCTCAACATCAGGTTGAACATGACCGTCCCGGTCAGCCAGACGGTCCCCGTCGTGCTCAACGTCCCCGTTCATCTGCAGGTGCCGGTGGACATCCCCCTCAACCGGACGCAGCTGCACCAGCCGTTCACCAACCTGGCGCAGCTCGTCGCGCCCTACGACGCCCTCTTGAACGCGCTGCCCTCGGATTGGAGCGGCATCTTTTCCGGCCCATGAGCGCTGACCGTCCCCCCGTTTGCGATTACGAAGGCTCGCAGTACCAGGCGACCTTCTGGGACCAGGGGGAACGCGAATACGAAGACCAGGCCGAGGCCCGCGCGCTGCGGGCCTTGTTGCCCCCGCAGGGGAGGCTGCTGCTGGAGGTCGGGGCCGGGGCCGGGCGCAACACGCCGCGCTACGCCGGCTTCGAGCGCGTCGTCCTCCTCGACTACTCGCGCACCCAGCTCGCGCAGGCGCAGGCCCGTCTCGGGCGCGGCGGCCGCTACCTCTACGTCGCCGCCGACGCCTACCGCCTGCCGTTCGTCCCCGGCCTCTTCGACGCCGCCACGCTGATCCGCGTCATCCACCACATGGCCGACGCCCCCGCCGCGCTCCGGCAGGTCCGCGCCGTGCTGCAGCCGGGCGCGGCCTTCATCCTCGAGTTTGCCAGCAAGCTGAACCTCAAAGCCATCGGCCGGTGGCTTCTGGGAAGACAGGCGTGGAACCCGTTTGACCCCGCCCCCGTCGAGTTCGCCGCGCTCAACTTTGACTTCCATCCCCGCGCCATGCTGGGCTGGCTGCGCGCGGCCGACTTGAACCCCGAGCGGATCCGCGCGCTCTCCTATTTTCGCCTGCCGCTGCTCAAGCGCCTCGTCCCCACCGGCCTGCTCGTCTCGCTCGACGTGCTTCTCCAGCCAACCGGGCGGTTCGTCCAGCTCTCGCCGAGCGTCTTCGTCCGCGCCAGGGCAGGGGGCCAGGGAGCGGTCGCGCCTCCGGGCAAGTTCTTCCGCTGTCCCGAATGCGGCGGCGACGAGTTAAATGACGACGGCGACCACCTGCGCTGCGCGCACTGTGATCGCCGCTGGGCGGTGCGAGAGGGGATTTACGATTTCAAAGAAAGCCTGTGAGGCGTGAGAAACGCCTTCAGCACCGCGCGATCGAATTCATCTTTGTCTTCCGGCACGACCGGCGCAGCGTGGGCCGAGACGCGGGCGGCGAGCGCGTGAATGTGGTCGAGCCGCAGGGTGTACTGCCCATCCGCTTCGGTCACCAGACCCGCGTCGGCGAGGCGCGCCCTGTGCTTTTGCCATTTGTCATTTGCTCATTTGTCATTCCCCGCGCCAGTACTTCCCATTCGCCCGCTGCATCAGTTTGTAACTGATCAGCGAGCGGCGCAGGCTGGCCGTGTCCAGGTGGAAGCGCGCCAGGATGGCGTTGACTTCCACCTCGGCATACTCGCGCCCCGGCTTGAACTCTTGCACGACGTGCCGCAGCACGGCCCGCAGTTTCTTCTGCTGGGCCGGGATCTCCTTCAGCGAGCCGTCGCGCCGGGTGAAGTCCCGGATCACCTTCCGGTCGTAAGCCTCCACGTCCACGTCGGCGGCGGCCTGGGGCAGGGTCTCCTGCGCCAGCAGGCGCTCGGCCATAGCGTGGATGGCGTCGAGGCGCAGCGCGTACATCTTGGAATGGCCCTGCATCTCCGCGCGCACCAGCCCCGCCTCGGCCAGTCTGGCGAGGTGGTGCGAGACGGTTGCGGGCTTCACGGAGAGCAGCAGCGCCAGTTGCTCGCCCGAATACGCCTCGCGCGCCAGCAGGCCCGCGATCTTCAGCCGGGTCTCGTCGGCCAGGGCCTTGAAGAAGAGCAGGAGGTCAGGGGTCGCATCGTTCATCGGGTTGTCCTAAAAGATTAGATACTCGTCTAATGTTATTTTAGGGGAAAGGCGGCGGCTTGTCAAGAGGCAACTTACTCCCGCGCCATGAGCTGCTAGCCGTAGGATACACGGCAGCGACCAACGGCGCGCCGCCGATCCAGGGGCCTTGCCAAGCACGATGAAGCAAGTATAATCTCCGTATGCTGTGTCACTGACACAGCATACGGAGATTAGTGTGTTCTACGACCGCGAGAAAGACCTTTCCGACCTGGATGACATTCTCCAGCGACCTGGGGCGCAGTTTATGGTCGTCTCAGGACGCCGGCGCGTCGGCAAGACCACCTTGCTGTTAGAGTGGGCGCGCCGAAGTGAACAGCCCTTCTTCTATTGGGTCGCAAGCCGCTCCTCGGCAGCCGTTCTACTCCAGTCCATCTCTCAGAGACTATGGCAGTTCGCCCAGCCGGACAAGGTCATGCCCGGCAGCTTTTCCTATGACTCGTGGACGGAGGTTTTTCAGCAGCTGGCGACGCTGGCTGCTGCTCGCCGCCTCGTCGTGATTCTGGATGAGTTGCCCTATGCGCTTGAAGCGGACCCGGCGCTGCCCTCATTCATTCAAAACGCCTGGGATCATCAGCTCAAACAAACACAAATCTGCCTGATCCTGGCCGGGTCGCACATCAGCCTGATGAACCGGCTACAAAGCTATCGCGCCCCGCTCTATGGGCGGTTCACGGCCCAACTGCGCGTGGACCCGCTCCCCTTCTACGCGCTCCGCTCGTTCTTGCCGGGTTACGATGCCGAGAAGCGGGTGGCCACGTATTCGATCGTGGGCGGCGTTCCCGCTTATCTCGAGCAATTGAGCGATAAGTACACCCTGCGTGAGAATCTGGAGCGGACAGTGCTCCGGCGCACGGGTTTATTTCGCACGGAGCCATTTGTGCTTATTGGTGATTTAGTGCGGGAGCCGCGCAACTACGCCGCAGTCATTCGGGCCATCGCCGCCGACCGGCATACCCCAGATGAGATCGCGAAAAGCGGTGCGATCCCAGCCAGCAACGTCCATAAATACCTGGCCCGGTTAGTTGAACTCCACTTGGTCGAGCGTCGGATTCCGGCGACGGTGCCCCCCAAGCAACGCACGACGCACAGCCGTTATTATCTGCGCGACCCATTCCTGCGGTTCTACTACCGTTTCTTAGAACCGAGCCAGGACTTGATCGAACTGGAATTGAAAGATGCGCTGTGGCAAGCTATCTCGGAGCAATTACGAGCGTTTATCGGCGCAACGGCGTTCGAAGACCTGTGCCGTGAATGGACGCTTGTCCAGGCACGCGCTGGCCGGCTGCCGTTTGCGCCTCAAGCCATCAGCGGCCATTGGGGCGCAAGCGTCCAGGTGGACGTCGTCGCGCTCTCCTGGCGAGAAAAAGCGGTCTTGCTCGGCGAGTGCAAATGGGGTGTGGAGGCCGTGCCTCGCTCCGTCGTCACAGAACTCATCGAAGAAAAGACGCCTCGGCTGCTGGCAGAGTTGCCGGAAAGCGGCGAGGGGTGGCGAGTCTATTATGCCTTCTTTACCCGCGTGGGCCTCACGCCCGCGGCAGCCGCTCTGGCGGCCAAGCATGGCGCCCAGATGGTTAATCTTCAGAAACTCGACCGAGACCTGACCCCACCCTAAGGGGGCCAATCCTTACGACCTGTACCAGTGGGCCGCAACGCGCCAGCGCTTCGAGCGCGACCCGGTGCGGCGGATCGCCGTCCCCCAATGCTGCTCCTCAGCGCATCGCCCAAGAAACAGTCGGTATTCATCGCGCTCTGCTGGGCAATCCGGCTATTGCCGTACAGGTAGGTAGGTGTTGCTCCTATCCGCCAGCACTTGCATGAGGCCAGCATTGAGATCAAGCGTGTAGGTTGTCGTTACACCGTTAGCTGTTTGCCGCAGTCGGTCGCCCAGGCCGTTGTAGGCAAAGGCGTAGACATTCGCCCCTTGCGTGACCGTATTCAGCCGGTTGGCGGAGTCGCGGGCTGGGAAACAAGGAAGCGAGGCCGAAAGTCCCAGTTTTCTCTCACTTTGTCTTGGGCAAAGCAAAAGCATTACAGAAGCGCACTTCAAACAACTGGTAAGCGCGCAAAATCTTTGGCATTAACTTCTTTGTCAGAAAATAATTCAACCAGTTTGCCCCATCCATGCTCTTTAACAAAAAGGCGCTCAGAATTGTAAATTGGCACCACCCACAATAGCTCTATATGATGGTCTTGATCAATATGCAAAATTCTGAATTCTTTCGGCTCAGTAAGCGCAGGAATCAGAAGGATATCAGTAAGTGGTGATCCCTCAACTACAGCTCCTCCCCTAGGGCCCGGTATTGTATGACCAACACCCAAGAAGGTCCTTTGGCTAAATGGATAAAGTGCTAAGCCTCCTAGTAAATCTACAAGTTCTTGCATCGGCTGATAAGCATACATCAATAATTCAATGCGCTTATCTGATTTATCATGTCGCCAATTTGGAGGGTAAGGCATAGGATACCGACTCACGCCTATCGTGGCATAAGTCCAAATTGGAGTTTTGTCATCAGACCTAAACTCAGCCACTATTATAGGTCCAGGCGGCGATACGTTATTACGGTCGCTAAAAAACAACTGCTTCGGCTCACCCCAAAAGTGTTTATAGTGTTCAAGAACTTGTTCGTTGCCAGGTGAAAGCATTTCGTCTTTTCCTCGCATGAATTGTAGCCGATTCAGATTATTTCCGTTTGTCAAGCATTTCTAGCATAAATTGAAGTAACGATTTATCCCGTTTACGACTATTACACGTAGGGCAGGCTCTTGTTAAGTTGTCGGGATTGGTATAAATGTCCAATTCATCACCACGAGACCGAGCATTCAGCTTCTCTTTTGTCCAGGCGACAATGTGGTCAAGGGGAGAGTCGGGTGGTATCTTCTTCCCACAATATGGACATATGCTATTATCAACCGTCTCTTTGGTCGTCTTTGAAAAGGACCCTCGCTCACCCGTTGGTGGCTCGTTGTATTTACTCTTCTTTGCAAAGACTATCCCTAATTGTTGACCAGCTTCAGCGGCTCCGGCTACGACTGCGCTCGTTCCATGTACCGCCACACCCGCACCAACCATTACAGCCTCACCGCCTCCTAAAAGACAACCTCCGCCTGCTGTTGCGGCGCAGAATAGGCCCCCGCCTCCTACAGCAGTTAAGCCCGCGCCGACTTCACCAATGCCCTGGGCAATTGTAGCTAAACCACCAATGACACATCCGGCTCTGAAAGCGTCCGAGTCAACAGCCCAGGCTTCATATTGTTGCATCGCAGGCTGAGGCACTATCGGGCCAAGCGCTGTCAAATTTGCGTGCCCCCAACCATATACAATCCCGATTAGGAATGCCAGAGCATCTATTGCATCATGACCACTTGGGTCAGTATACTTGAGAGGGTTAGAGAGGGCGTACAAGTACGGGTGGAGCGTTCCCGGCATCTGGATGTTGCCCGGCCAACTGTCACGCACGAAAAAGCGGCCCGTGGTGGGGCTGAAATACCGTGCCCGCAGGAACACTAACCCGCTCGCATCGCGCGCTTCCCCCGCCCAGCCAAAGATGCTGCTGCCACTTCCGGCAGTGGCATGCGTTTTGTGATGCCGCCTCCGTCAAGCGCGCCGACTGACCCAGTGATTGAACTTAAGATTGAATCTCTGTTGCAAGATGCGCGTAAGTTGTTCTTTGAAGCGCAGTTCATCTGGCAGCGCCCCCGTGCGCCAGGCGAGGCGCTTGAGCCATCGGCTCGATTGCAGCAAGTGGATGATTTTCTAAAAACGAAAGTGGTCAAATTCGTAATGGAGGGCCGAGCATGAATCGCATAACAGATAGCCGTCCCCGCGTGACATCGCCTTATGTGACGTCTGATTTCCCGGACAACGTTTGGGGACAACTCTCGCTTAGCCATTACGTGATTGAGGTTGTGGAGGGCAGTTTGCGCGCCGTGCTCATTGACGGCATCTATTTAGCGTCACAGGCTGAAATGCTTTCTATCCCTGAGGCCATGACGAGCGGCTTTGCAGCATGGGAAGCGGCCAGTGAGAGGGCGCTGGCACACGTGGGTTCACTCTATCGAGAACTGGCGGACGATGATTTGGCATTGGCGGAGATGGGCCTAGGAGAATATGCGGCTGAACTGAAACGGTTGGATGAGGGGCTTGAGCCGCTGGCATGAAGCGGGGTGATATTTATTACGCGGACTTGATCCAGTGCGCGGCTCCGAGCAAATGGGGCGGCGTCCGGTTTTAATTGTGCAACGGGATTCCATTAGCCAGTTCACGCGCACACTGGTGATTGTGCCATTCACAGCGTCACAGGTAGATAAGTATCGGCAGTTACCGAGTTGTGTATTTGTGCCGCAAGGCGTTGGCGGTCTAAGCGTTGACTCGGCGGCCTTAGGACATCAAGTTCGGACGATTGACCGGGACAGGTTATCGGACTATTTAGGCGCATTGCCTGAGTTATACATGCGCGAGGTGGAAAAGAGACTGGCGTTCACTTTGCATATTCCCATGCAGTAATGCACACCGCCCCGACTCATAAGAAGAGCCGGGGCGGTTTTGTTTTGGCGACCTCGACCTCAAGATGCGCAAATCGGCTGGTCATGGCTCGATCCTTTCTCTGGGCTTGTCCATACAAACGTGGAGAACGGATCGAGTTGACGCCGGGGGAAATAAAAAACCCGCCTTGCGGCGGGTGGGGTTGTGAGTGGTATGAGAATGTGATGGGGCAGCAGATGCGGAGTATGCCGCTCAACGGGGGCGTTCAGCCGCCCGCGAGCGCAGCGAAGCGCGTCGGCTGGAAGCGCGTGTTAGGCGGCCAGCCTTTGGGCTTCGATCAAGTTGCGGGCGGATTCTTCAACCAATTGCGTAAAGCGATCCGCGTCAGACCCCAAAGTTCCTCATGCAACTCGCGCTCATTCCACCAAGGCGGGTCCCACCCGAAGGCAAGGTCCTGATCGAGTTGCATCAATTCACTTCCGTGAAGAATGCCCGACCTGAGCGAGTACATATCATCTCGTCGCTTTGCCAGGGCCGCGCCCGGGGCGTAGGTGTCAAAGAAATCCTTGAACCGTCGAGTTGCGCCCGGCACTTCGTGTTGAGTGGGTTTGCCGCAAATCGGGCACTTAAATTCATGAGTATCGCCGCGCTCTGTCAGCGATTCGATTGCCGAGACTAGAGCTGCGAAAGATGCGGATACAGAGATGTTCCATTGGCGCGAGGCCATGTCCATCCAGAAGGTGGCGCGGTCGAATTTCGCCCGATTCCCCGCTGAAAGCGCCGTGTAGCAACAAATCGACTGGTCGAGATCGGTAGGGACGCGCAAACCCCTTCCATCGTGGCCGACCTTCGCATAGTATTCCTCGGGCTCCACCTCCTCAAGCTGTTCGCCGACAGGTGGCGATAGCTCATCAATTACGGCTTTGCCTAGCTCCGCGAAGAAGAATTGCTGAACCCATTTGATCTCGGGGTGGTTGCCGTCCCAAGACACGCTTGCCCAAAAGTGTTCGGATCGTCGGGGTTGGAGACTCGTGCGTCCGGCAAGTAGAATGTTGAGGAGAAGCGTCAAGTTGCGATGCTCCCGCAGCCGTCGATGATTGGTGATTGGCCAATAGTCGCTTGCAGTTATTGGGAATTCAAGGATGAATGGGTGATCAGCCATTTCGACTGGGGCGCGTGGCGCATGATCCGGCGGCGGAAGGATCTGCACTCCGGAACGGGCTCCTCGCCACCAACCCGGCACACGGAAGCTCCTGAAACTATAGTCGCGCCCAATCTTGAGTGGCCCGGCAAGGATCGACGTCTCGATCTCCCCGCTAACCCGCTCCCATTCGGCCACATCGAACGCTGGACCGGGCTCTATGGCAACGATCTTTTTGTCACGAAAAGTAAGCACGATTCGGCAAGATGAGTCCGCAAGTGGAAGATAAAGCTTATTAGGGAAGACTCCATCATACTGGCCGGGGCGTCCGATGCGCTCATCCAGAAGGAGCCTCAATTCAAATGAATCAAGGTTCGTCCACGCCTCGCTAAGAAGGTTAGAGGTCATATTACTCATTCTAGCATGGCTGTGAACTGAGGCCGCACTTTTCTTGGAGGTTACAGTTTTGAATGAAGTGAGACACCTTGCCGACCCTCTTAGGCATGACCGAAATATTACTTTTCCGATTTACGCGCGCCCGTATGCGGCACGATAGTGTAATTCCGGCGAGGTCGAGCGCGGTGCGGTTTCAGGTTAATCTGCGCCTTCTGCTCGGCGGTGATCTTGAGGCCCGTCTGATAGGCCGTCTTGTCCACATACGCCCGAACCCGCAGGCCGGTTTCCGTACGGGTCGTTCGAATGAACTTCAACACGGTTTCGTAATCCCGGAGCGGCTGTCCCGCCCAATTGGCTTCAATATGACAAAACAGTCGGTGCTCAATCAGGTTCCACTTCGACGCGCTGGTAGGCAGGTGCGTGACGGTGATCGTCAGGCCGAATTCATCCGCCAACTGCTGGAGGCCGAACTTCCACAGCCAACACCGATTGCCATTCGCGCCACCACCGTCCGCTTCAATCAACAGATGGCGCTTGTCCCCATACTGATGTTGCCCACGCTGAACCCACCAGCGCCGGATGGCGGCCACGGCGAACTCCGGCGTCTGGTGCGACATGCCGACCACGACAAAGCCTTCATTCCGGGCGACATCATAGACGCCATACGGGATGGCGACGCCGTCCGCCTCGCTGGGGTAGTCGCTTTCCAGCACGTCCAGCGCCTTCCGGCGGTAGGTCTGCCCCGGGTTCTTGAAGTTCCCCACCAGTTCCCGTTGCTTGGCATCCACCGAAATCACGGGAAATCCAGCCCATTGGAACGCCCGACGCTGACGTACCAGATACCGCATTTGCCGGTCGCGTTCCGGGTCGTGTTTCTTGTTCAGCCGTTTGCGGTTGACGCGCAAACGGTAGCCCAGTTGGCACAACAGGCGGCGCACCGTGTCCGGCCCCACGCGATAACCGCGCCGCTTCAGTTCCCGACTGATCTTCGCCGACGTTTTCCGCGTCCACTTCAGGCCCGTCACTGGGTCGCCCGCCGTGGCATCGTGCAACAACTCGCCCAGCGTCGTCAGGACGCCCGGATGTTTTTTTCTGTCGCAGGTCGTCCCGCCCCGGCTTGGCGAATGCGGCCGCGCTCGCCCTCACGCTCCACCCGCTGGACTTCCTCGCGACCCCGGCGGATCGTGGGGCGGCTCAACCCCGTGATTTCACTGACGCGTTCGACGCCCCCCCAGCCCCATTGCCAAGCCAACAAACCGGCAAAGTGCCGCCGGCTTTTCTCATCCAGTGACGCCAACACGCGATTAATGGCCCGATGTTCTTTGGCCGTACCGCTGCGCGGATGTGCGCGACAGGTGACACAAGTGCAGTGATGAACGACACGTTTCTTCCTGCTTCGCATTTGCTCCACCGAAAGGCTGGCGCTGTATCCGCATCGCCTGCGGCCAGTCAACCTGGCAGGAGCATACCAGCAAATGGAAAAGTTATTTTTCGGTCATGCCTTAGCGATGTAAATGATGTCTTCCTAAAACGTTGACCAAGTCTTCTGCGGTCTATCCCAGGCCAGCCAATTTGAGAATAATTGCAATCACAGTGCTGACTACAACACCCGCACCGAATAGCATATAGTCCCGCAATGCACTTCTTCGTTCTCCAGCGGCTACATTCTGCCTGGCGCTTTACAAAAGAGCGTTTCCGTTCTCCCGTGACCAGGTAGGATACTGCTGATGGGACAGCAGGTCGTGTCATAATGGGGCTATGCGCGACAATTACTCAAGCGACTTCACGTCGCACCTGCATTTCATCGGTCGGCGGCCTCACAGATCTTCAGGAGAAGAGCTGGAGAATACAGGACCGAACGTGCAGATGCATCTTTGAGGAAAGTTGACCTAGCTCGCGCTGTATCTTGGAGGTTGTTAGTGTCGTCAGCCGGTGCAGCTGAATCGTAGAGGAAACGCGAAGGCCCGTTACCGAGAAGTCGGAATCTGTATTCGAAATGACGACATCAGTTGGCAAGGCGGTTGAACCAACATGGCTTGTAATGAACGCCAGAACCACATGCTTGTGCGGACCAATCGGTTCCGTCAAGCAAACTGCTGGACGCACCTTAGTCGCCGAAAGATCGTCAAACGGAAATTCTACTAGCACGATTTTGTGCTTAGTCATGGAAAGGCTTCCCATCGTCAAGCGAGTAAATGTCTTCTTCCGGATCGTGTAGGTAGTCGAAGACTGGGTTGTGGGCTGTAGCCTTAAGCCACAATTGCTCATCGATGTCTTCGGCTAGCGGATACTCGAGCTCTGCCTTATCAAACATGGAAATATTGCGAATTAGAAATCTACGAACTTTGCCAGTGGTAGTCTCCCTATATACTGTGCCTTCGACACGCGCGTACTTCCTTAATGCGCCATCTACCTTATCCATCAAATGCGCGCTGAACTCGCACGGAACGGTCTCCCCAGAAGGCAAATGTAGTCGGCATCGTAGGCGGGTAAAATCTGCCATTTGAAGATAGCCTTCAAAGACTCCGGCTTCACCGACTATTCTGGCAATCCGCTTGTTGATCAGCGAGTAGAGCTCGCGATCATACTCCGCTTGTGTTTGATGCTGATTCGTCCTAAGGTCAAAAGTGATCTTATCGATACCGTCATTAAATAGTCTTCCAATATTGTGCCATGCCTTCAACACGCGATTGTCATATCGACGCGGCAAGCGTCGTTTTTGCTCGCGGAATTCCACTAGACCATCAATAAGGCTCGCCAGGGCCTGCCCCCCTAGATCAGCATATTGACTTTGCGGAAGACTCAAGGTGAGCGAAAAACTACCACGCTCAACCGCTGTAATCTCCACTGCTGTGGCAGCGCGCAAGAACTCGGGAAGTGCCCCGCGTCTCGCTACTTTTTCACCGGCACTCAGTCGAGCTACGCCCTCAAAAGCAGACTGTAATTCTTGGCCAAAAAGAGCAAGGTCGCGCAGAGCTATCGTCCCCGCTTCGACTGCCGGCCCTTCAATCCGGACTCTAAGCACCACGTGGTAGTTGACTTCCATATCTCTATGATACTCAAAACCCAGAATCCTGCACGGTTATCTGGTGTTGGTGGTTTGCGGAGGCGGCCCAACGTCAGCGCTCAGGCGCGCGAGCCGCCAAGCGGCCCGGGTCGTTGGCGCAGCCGCGGAGCGGCGAAGCGTCGCCTGCAGCGACAGACTGTGTGAAAACTCGAAGTAGTGGAGTGTAGGACCCTAGAAATTGACGTCTAGAGCGCCCTGTTTGCCCCAAAACGCCCGCTGGACCTAAATTGGGCAGCCAAAGTGGGGCGCACGCTTAGTTTTTACACAGTCTGGCGAAGGGTTAGGCGCGTTTTTTGTTTTTGGTCGGCTTGGCTGATTTGCGTTTTGTGTCTTGCCAAAGCCTGTCAAATCTCTCAGCGATGAGCTTGTACGAGCTGGGGCTATCCTTCATAAGTATCATCAGTGCGGTTCTCTCGTCTGGATTGGAGTGGTAAGTCAATAACTCGACAAAAGCATATTCGTCAGCCACGATGACGCCCTGAATGGTTGGCAGGCTATCATATCGTTGGACACTGACAAACTCATACTTGGCCGCCAAGTCTCTAAAGGTTTCATATGCTTCCCGGCAGTCGGTCTTGCAGTTTGCAGCAGGTTCGTTCAGAAGTTCCGCCAATGCATCGAAGATGGGAGGCGGCATATCTGGATTTAGGGTGAGTATTCTTAGCGACCGGACGGACACCTTTCCCTTCTCTAGCATCTCTTTCAGACGATTGCGGGTGTGGAGGGATTTAACCGTGACCAGTGTTACGTCACGATTCGAGGTAAAGGCTCTCCAAAAACTGTCCTCGCTTGCATGCTTTCTATGACTCTGGTAGAGCAGGGCAGGCTCAATCAGGGCTTTTCTGCGTCGCCAGCCGCGAAAGAAAATCACGTCACCCCGGAACAAGCGAATAATGCCACCGGCGACGAGGTTTACGAGTATGTCCTTGAAGATGAGGCTTATCCAACCTGCAACTTCTGCCATGACTTGATCCTTGCATAGCGATGAGCGTCTAGAGTTGCGAAGCGTCTAACAGGCGCGCGTAGCGTCGCGCGAACGGTGGAATTCAGCAGCGGGCGTGTCACTGAGCCGCTTTGACTTTGTGGCGCTGGAGCGCGCCCGTCTGCTGCAATGACGGGTTCGCGCGCGCTTGGGATAGATCTCTACGGCCATTCGGACACCGCGCTGGACCGAACCAACTTGAAACAGTTGCGGCGCGCTGCCCACCGCCACCCCAGCCCGGACACCCTTGAGAGATGAAAACAGTCCTGTGCCCGCCCCGCGGCGCATCGCAAGTGCCTGAACGACTGAACGAACCTGAAATTGCCTGAGCTGTCGCGAGTCACGCGCACAGCGCGGTCGGGTGCAACACGTGTTGGGCGGCATACTTTTAGACGATAAGCCTGCGCTTATCGTCGTCGCTGCTCATGGACGCTTGGGAGTCAATATTACAACGGGTATTTGTCGTCCGCGAACGCGACGCTGGTAAGCGGCGTAGCCTGAGTAGTAGGCCGTTGCTTTTTGCCAATACGCGTCACGTTCTGCCTCGGTCGCCTCGCGGGCCACATACACCGCCGCACGCCCGCGCATCGAGACCGTAACTTCTGGATGAGCGCGCAGGTTTCGATACCAAGCCGGGTGATGGTTTTGCCCCCAATTGGAAGCAATCAGAATGATGTTTCCTCCTTCTTCGAGGCCGAGGACCGGCACCGTTCGGGCGAGACCGCTCTTGGCGCCTAGCGTGGTCAACCAGACTGGTTCAACACCGGCAAAGAGTTTCGTCAGCGAGGCACGCTCGCCAAAGAGACGCCTTACGATACGGTCAAAGAGATGGAGGGTACGCGCATAGAACCAGGCTCCCGCTGGCGTCGAAGCGATGCGCACATTGAGGCGATACCACCCATTGGGCTGGAGTGTTGGAGTAGTCATGATCCTTCTCTCCCTTACTGGGGTATTCTGTCAGCGTCCCGGCATCTGGCGATGGAAGGCCGCCCAATTATATTTTCACCCGTTAACGGTTTAGCCACCGTTTGGACCGCGCGGTATTTGGTGCAAAAAACGCGCGGTTTTTTGACTCAATGACCACAACAGACCGGCTCCGATGTACATAAACCAAACCGGGCCGCCCACGACGAACGCGAGCGGCCCGGAGTATGTTGCCATTCCCCATGCCACGCGCCCTTATTGCGCAGGCTTCTCAGGCGGTGTCTGGTGTGCCTGAACGATGGGGATTATAGACCTATATTTAGCAGGCGCAAATGAGGGCGGTTACTGCGTTACTGCCCAAACGGCAAGCGCGGCGGTCGGCGCCGCCGTTGCTGGTGGCCGCTTGCCGCTGACGGTGGTGTTGACGAGCGTCAGCGCGTTGCCCGCCCCTGAATTGTACTGCCCGCCGCCCGCGGAGGAACTCCCTGTCGTACCCTTGCTCACCATCGTAGCCCGATTCAAAACGAGGCCGGGTTATACCGCCCGTTGGCAAACCTCGCCCTCTGAGGGTAGAATCACCCCCGCGCCGACAGTCAAACCCTGACTCGCCGCGCTAACGCTC
>Ga0209751_10003878_pt1 | contig 14420 bp, 18 predicted proteins | sample RifCSP13_1_FD_184019 | JGI IMG/M metagenome (GOLD analysis project Ga0209751, IMG submission 184019) | Soil microbial communities from Rifle, Colorado - Rifle CSP2_sed 13_1 (SPAdes) (version 2) | ecosystem: Environmental > Terrestrial > Deep subsurface > Rock core/Sediment | place: Rifle... | reverse complement strand
CCTCCCCAGCAAAAACCTACGATCCCTAGGCGGTCGCTCCGGACCTCAGGTAAGCGCTTGAGATAGCTGAAGCCTGCCTCACTGTCTTCCGCCACAGCTTCCGCCGGTGCAAGCTGCTCCCCAACGCCAGCTCCCTTTGGGTTAGCCACCGGGGTCCCACCGTGGCGGGAGAGGTAGTCCGGAGCAAGCGCTACGTAACCCTCTTTGGCAAAGCGGCGGGCTACGTCACGAACGTGATCGTCAATCCCTGTCCAAGCGTGAACGACAATCATCGCCGGGTACTTGCCGGAAGCTTTGGGGCGAGTAAGGTAGGCAAACACTTTCCCCGCCTTACCCGGATACTCCGCATCACCAGACACAAGCTCCGGATCATTAGGATCTACCTGAGCCGCGTGAAGGGGAGACGAGAGGGACGGCCCGAGAAGCGCGTTAGCCGCGGCCAGGCTTCCGGTGATCGCGACGGCCTTTAAGATAAAGTCCCGGCGGGTGATTTTGCCTTCTTGGTACTCGTGCAACAATTCTTTGATTTCTTCTGGCATAGGATTCTGCCTATTTCACACCTCAAAATTTAATCATATCCATCCGGGTCAAGGTCACCGCCCGCCCATAACTAGGGTTATTCACCAGATGCCATGCCGTGTATTGCTCGATGTAGGTACTCTCGGCTGACATTCCGTCGACAGGAACGATGACCTGAAACCCTCTCTTTGCAGCCTCCGTGCCGGTGAAAAGAATAGCCCCATGAGCGGCAGTTCCTACGGCAATCACTGTTTTGATGCCTTTATCCTTCAGGATCTTTTCCAGGTCGGTTTTAAAAAACTTGTCCGAGCTTGATGTGACCACGGGCTCTCCCCCGACGGGGGCTACCTCTTTCCATATATCGGCTGGGGTTGCCTGACCGGCCAAGCTATAGATAACAGGCACCCCTTTGGCTCTAGCTTGGTTGAGGAGGCCCTGAAGCTTCGGGACGGAAGCAACGCAGCGTGGCCTCCTCTCGGCGTTACAGATTTGCTTTACTATGTCCAGGACGAGGAGTGCTGTTACTTTTGGATCAATCGTTACTGGCTTCAACTCAGGGGGTGGCGGCGCTTTAATCGTGGCCCATTCATCCACAATCGTCTGGGCGGACGCCAAGCCACCGGTGAAAAAAAGTAGAAGGCCACTTACCACGACAATCCCCCGCAAAAGTACCACCATAATTTCCTCCTTCAGACAATTAGATTTCAGCTTTACGTCCCGGCTGATTGATCCGGCTTCGCCCTTTGAATCAGAGTCAAAAGCCGGGAGCGGCCGGATCATCCTCCGGTTTTCTTCTTCTCAGCGCGGAAAGGTTCATGACAGCCCTTGCAGGCTGCCCCGAGGGCTTTAAGCTTTGTATTGACCCCCTCTTCATCTCGCGCTTTGGCCGCGTCAGCCAGATCTTGAGCCGCCTTCTTTGCACTGCCTGCGTGCTTGGTAAACTCATCCCACCTTTCCCAGATCTCAGGCTTGGCCCGGGATTTCGCTGAGAGGCTGCCCTTAGGGAAAAGGTCGGGGAGATTGTCCATGTTTCCCATAATCTCCTTTGCCTTTAACTCTACGGTGGGATAGTCCTTTGCGGCCACAGCCTTTTTAATGGCCTTTGCAGCAGCGTCGCTATTGGACTCCATGAGGAGACGTCTCTTTTGGATTTCCGCTTCCTGGGCAAAAACCTGGGAAGACATGACTAGGGATAAGAGACAGAGAAAACCGATACGTAAAAACTTGGGCGTATGCATAGTCACGTTTACTCCTTTCATCATAAGTATTCGGGATTGCGTCGTTTTTACGGGCCCTGCTTTGGCTTTGGCGTACGGAAGCTCTCGTGACAGCCCTTACAAGCCTGACCAAGCGCTTTAAACCTGACCTTGACTGCTTCCTCATCTCCGGCTCTGGCCGCGGCAGCTAGTTCTCGGGCCGCTTTCTTTACGTTGGGAGGATGCTTGGTGAATTCTCCCCACCTTTCCCATATCTCGGGCTTGGCCCGGGAGTTTTCAGAAAGGCTTCCTGGCGGAAAAAAATCAAGAACCTTATCCATATTTTCCAGGATAACATCGCACTTGCCTTCAATCTCAGCGAAATTCTTTTCCTTAATGGCCTTGTTCAGGGCTTCAGCCACTAGGCTGTTGTTGCTCTCCATTAGCTTCCGTCTCAGCACGACTGAATCCGGAGCCAGAGCACCAATGAGGACCAGGCAGCCTGCCACCAGGGTTACGGTTACTAACCGGGTTCTTTTCGCGAGCAATAGTTTCACGACGAGAATTCAGTTAATCTTGTTAGAAATAGGGCGAATCGATTTCAAGTAATCCGCGATTGCCAGCGCGTCCTCCCGCGTCATATTTTTGTATCCCTGGGAGACGCCTTCGATCACTTCCTCCATGAGACCTTGCACGTTGTCCAAATTAGGCTTGAATCCAGTCAAGGTGAGATCCGCGATTTCGTCTCGGCTCCATTCTCCTATCCCCGTCTGCTTGTCCGGGGTGATGTTAGGGCTCTCTTCCCCTAGCAGGCCTGTTTTACTACCAGCAAAGTAAAGTCCACGCTTTGGGACCCCAAGAGCGTTTCGTGGTGTATGGCAGTCCCTACACAAGGAAACGTGGTCCACCAGGTAGCGCCCTCTCTGTATGCCGCCTTTAGGTGCCTCGGGAGGGGGAGTGGAAAAACGGCCAAAGAGCTTTAGCCACAAAGGAACAAGCAGGGAGCGAGAAAAAGGGACCCAAGACTTCAGCCTCGGAGTTTCTTTACGGACCGGCTCGAGGGTTCTCAGGTACGCAATCAGGGCTTTGAGGTCTTCCTCAGCCATGCCGGAGTATGCCTCGTACGGCATGAGGGGTAAAATCCTCTCGCCGTTTGGTCGGATGCCTCTAGTCATGGCGTCAAAAATTTCCCTGTCGGACCAACTTCCAAGTCCAGTTTCTTTATCGGGAGTGATGTTGGTCGCATACACGGTCCCAAAGGGGATGGGAAAGGCCCGGCCACCTACGTGGGGTGTCCCATCGGGGATCGTGTGGCAGCCACAGCCACCGGCGATGGCAAAGATATATTGGCCTCTTTCTATCATCATGTCCTTTGCTGCCTGGGAATGGGCATCCCGTACCGCAAGCACTGCCAGGAGAGCGGGCGCAGCAAGAATGGCATAAAACACCCCGGGGAAGAGTTTCGGCGCCAAAGGATGTCACCAAAAGATGTGATATGATACCTGCTGCGTCCCGTTCTGATCTTCCGTTACTTCACCATATCCACAAGAGCCTGTGCGGCCTTTGCATTGGCTTCCCCACGGTAATGGGCTTCAGCGCTTTTCTTATCTACGGCCTCCTTGTGGTCGGCCGCGGCCTGCTTGCTCAGATTCTTAGCCAGCTCAATTATTGCCATTGCGCGGCCCTTCTCCCGCTCGCCGGTGATTTTGGCAGCAGCCGATTCAGCTTTGGCAATCGATTCGTTAGCCGTCTTTATGAGCACGGGGCAGGTGAAGGCGAAGGCCTGAGTGGCCATTAGACCGACCCCGACCAGAACGGACAGTAACACAAAAAGAGTCTTCATGAGTATCCTCCTTGATGTAATATATTTGAGCACGTTAGTAAAAGCGACGAAAAAAGCCTTTAACTCCCTTGATTGATCTTTTTTACTTCATTGAGCAATGTTTCGGTGGAAAGGAGGTCTTTTTCCCCCGGAGTCGGCCGGATGTTCTTATAACGGACAATCCCCTCTTTGTCGATGATGATGTAGGCGCGCTTTGCCGTAAGTCTCTGTTCGTCGAGTACGCCATAGGCCTTCAAGAGCTTGTGGATGACGGTGACATCACGGCCTCCGCTGAGCAAGGGGTAGTTGATCTTGAAGTAATCGGCAAAGGCTTTTTGAGCGAACATTGTGGCAGCGGTCATCCCCAGAACTTCCGTATTCTCTGCTTGGAACTTGGCATAGCTGTCGTCCGAACCGGACGCTAGTAGTTGCTTAGCTCAAGTGGGATCGAAGTCATTCCGGTAGAAATTGATGAGGACATTTTTACCCCGCAGACTGCTGAGCTTCAGTTTGCCCCCTTTGGTGCTATCCAGCTCGAAGTCCGGCGCCTTCTCCCCGACCTCGACGGCGGCGGCGAAACGGGCGCTGCCCAGAGAAAAGAGACCTACGAGAAGCATGGCCAGAAGGGCTTTGTTCGCGTGGTGCATAGCTCACCTCAGTTTTGTGACCTGAACATCGGTTATGGGTTGAGTTGTTGGTAGATGGCTTTTGCAACGCGAAGCAGGTCGGGTTTGCTCAGCTCGCCCGTCAGGGCGTAGCCGAGAGGACCATCAATCCAGAAGAACACCCCAACCTTGCCTTGCCGGTCGTAGCGGAAAGAGGTTTCCTCGTTGGTTTCACCAGAGGTTCGCAAGTACAGGGTCAGTCTTTGCCCCTTGCCGTCCTGATACATGAATTGCGCCACCGGGCCCTGCTCACCCGGGAGCAGCCGTCCACCCACGAGATCGTAACCGAGCTGTGACAGATGGGGGACCCTCAACTCGGAGCCTAGACGCTTCGAGAGCCAGTTTACCAGATGCTGTTCCTGGTCGGCTCCCACTTCGACCGGATGGCGCACCTCCGGAGTGTAGACCGTGTGGGCCATCGCTGCCCGCCTGACAAAATCTTCATCTTGAGATGCCGTGTTAATGTCGAGGCCCCGAGCTACCCAACCTATTACACCGCTCGCGATCAGTCCGGCGATGACTGCAGCGTAGCGCACTGCGGTGCGAGCGCGGCCCCGTTCCAGTATTCTCGTTTGCCTCGGCCCGGGCTCGTCCAGCACTGGATCGAATACGGTATGTAAGGCCTCGTTCAGCTTCAGGTACGTGCGGACCCGTTCTGCCTCGTGAGGGTTGGCCGCCAGGTGGTGCTCGACTTCGACCCGGCGCGCCTCAGGAAGGAAGCCGTCCACGTAGGCATGCAGATCCGCTTCCGGAATCGGTCCTTTTTGCGGCTCCGTCATTTCACGACCTTCAACTGAGAGACGCTCGCCTTACCGTACATCAAGTTTCGTAGTCGCTCCCGACCTCTGGAGAGGCGGGACATCACGGTTCCCGGAGGGATGCCAAGCACTCGTGCCGCGTCTCCATACGACATTTGCTCCAAACCTACCAGGAGCACTACCTCGCGCTGCTCATCGGGAAGCTGTCTGAGGGCTGCGTCGAGTTCTCTTAACTCCACAAGCGCATCATGCGCAGGGCTCACCGGCAGGGCGAATGCCTCCTCTTCCGGCGCGAACCCACTCTCCCTGTTACGTGTTCTTGTGTCGTTGATGAAGAGGTTGTGCATGATCGTGAAGAGCCAAGCTCGGAGATTGCTGCCGTGGCGCCAGAGATGAAAGCGGCTCCAGGCCCGCTCGAGAGTGTCCTGTACCAGGTCGTCGGCAGCGTCCCGATTTCCCGTGAGCGCCCGCGCGTAGCGACGCAGGCGGGGGATATAAGCCGTAATCTCTTCAGCCTTGCCCACGGGTTTTTCTTGGGTCCTTAAACTTCCAGTAAGAGTTATCGTTGGCCGGAAAAGTCACAGGGCGAGGAATTTCTTTCGTAATCGTTTCAAAGTCAAGACCTCCCCCGGGCAAGGCCCAAGAAACCCCCTTCAACTATAGTGACGGAATTAAATAAGTTGACATCAAATCCCCCCTCACCCCCCTAAATCCCCCTCGATCCCCCTTTACCAAAGGGGGAGAAAGGGGGATTTGAGAGGGGATGGGGGAATTATGGTAATTTTCTTTTTTCCTTCACTTAGGTAAACACCGGGGACAGGAAATTTATTCCAGGCAAATCTTAAGAATAGGGGGGTGTTCTGTCAATCCCCCAAACGGGTAATTTTGTCTCCACCTATATGGGACGGCTATCCAATGACCTCTCTAACGGCGAGGACCGCCGCCTCGGTACGGTTCTTGACCTGAAGTTTGCGAAAGAGGGCTTTCAGGTGCATCTTGATGGTCTCCCGCGAGAGGTTGATCATCCGGCTCATCTCTTCGTTGCTCAGTCCCTCGGCGAGGAGCTGGAGGATCTTGAGTTCCTGGTCCGTAAGATTGTATTTCTGAGCGAACTGTTTCTTTCTGTCCTCTTCAGAGAGTTTGTTCTGGCCGGCCCCGCCTTTGATGGTCAGGTGCGCCAAATAAGGCGAGGTGTGAGGCTTGCCAAGGAAAGTTTGGCGTATGATCTCGAGAAAATCCTTCTGGTCGGCGTCCTTGAGGATATAACCGCTCGCCCCGGCCCTTAAGGCGGAAATGATCTTTTCATCATCGTCATAGATGGAGAGCATGAGGACCTTGGTCTTAGGGACGAGGCTCGAGATGAGCTTGGCCGCTTTGATGCCGTCCATTTTCGGCATCCTCACGTCGAGCAAAGCTATGTCTGGCTCTTTTTCCTGCGCTTTGAGGACAGCCTCATGACCGTCTCCCGCCTCGGCAACGACTTTGATATCTCTGGTGCCTTCCAGCAACTTCCTCAGGCTTTGGCGGAAAAGCCTCTCGTCATCCGCGATCAGCAACCTAAGTGGCATAGGCTCCCGATTCCCCGCCGGTATTCAGCGGCAAGAGCACGGATACCGCAAAGCCTCCGGCACCTCGGCTTTCGGCCCATATTTTACCGCCGTGAGCCTCGGCGACAAGCTTACAATAGGGAAGGCCTAGCCCCGTGCCGGTGTCTGTCTTGCCCTGGTCCCGCGAGTAAAACAGGTCGAAGATCTTGGGAAGATCCTGCTCAGTAAGGCCCGCTCCTTCGTCTTCTACTCGCAGGAGCACCTGGGGCGCAATTTTTACGCCGTCCTCCCGGAGCGAAGCAGAAACAATAATCTGCCCGTTCTCGGATGAAAATTTAATAGCGTTGCTGAGAAGATTGACGAGCAGGCGGGTCACCCTCCTCTTATCGGCAACCAGGGAAATATTGGGCTGGCCCAAACGGCTGACGACCTTGATCCCTTTCTCATCGAGCTCCGGCGCCAGGATTCGCAGGCACGTTTGGATCGGCTCGTCGATGGGAAAAGGGCTGAGCGACAGGGGAAGCTCGCCAAAATCTGAGCGATAGAGATCGAGCATCTCGTTGACCATGCCGATCACCAGATCGCTCGCGCTCAAAAGCTCCTGCAGGAGCCTCCTCCTCTGCTCTACCGTGGTCTCCGCGCGGGTCTGTTCCAGGCGCTCGAGCGTCTTTTTAATGCCGAGAAGGGGATTTTTGAGATCATGCGCGACCATGTGGGCCATGGCCGCTCTCTTCTTTTCAGTTTCCGCCAGCTCTTGACCCCGCTCGACAAATTTCCTTTCCAGCTCCAAGCGGTAGCCTTCCGCCTCCGCCTTGGATCGACGGAGCTCTTCCAGCATGCGGTTGAAGGAGGCTGCCAAGGTGCCAATTTCATCCTGTGACTTCGGCCTCACCTCGATGGCATAGTTCCCTGCGGCAACCTGTTCGGTTCCCTGGGCGAGTTCTTTTAAAGGCCGAGTGAATCGCTTACTCAAAATCCAGGAAATCATAAAGGCCAGGGCGATGCCCAAAAGGGCGACGAAAAAGAGAGTCACGCGGAGCGCGGTAATTGCGGTCCTCAGCTCCAGGGTCGGAAAAAAGAGAGCGAGAACTCCTTCCGTTCCACGATCCGTTTCTAACGGCAGGCGAATCTCCAGCGATGGCGACGGGCCATCTCGATGCCATTGGGCGGCTCCGCTTTGAACGCCTTCCGGTCGCGCAAGGGTTTTGCGCTCCACCGCTGGTTCGACTTGGGTCGCGTTATACTGGCGGTCGCCGATGGTGATGACGATCTTGCTCCCGGATAACTTTTCCAGCTTGTGGATAAAATCGCGGTTGAGCGCGTAGCCGACGCTCACCACACCCACGACCCCTTCTCCCTCGACGGTCTCGGAGGCACGGAGATAGGCTTTGCCATCGCGCGCCTCGACTCCGTAAGCGGCAAAATCGCGCACCCCATGGAGGAGATCTTGCACATCGCTGGCCAGATTCGGGCGGTCCCCGTAACGGGATGGGTCGTGGACGCGCAGGAAGATATTACCCTCCGGGTCAAGGATTTCGATGAAGTCCACCTCGATGGAGCCGACCACGGGCAGGAGCTGTTGAAAGAGGCCGTCGCGGTCGTTTTGCTCCAGGGCTTTTCTCACCCCCGGCATCTCGGCGATCCAGTGGACGAGCCCCGTTGCCATTTCCCGCTTTTCGCCCAGCAAGAACTTGACCTGCTCTGTGTGGGCACTCGACTTTTCTACGAAGAGCACTTCAAGGAGCGAAGACAGGGTTTTGGAGGTCCAGAGGATGGCAAGCCCCATGGGCAGAAAAATGATAAGCAAAGAGGAAAGAAGAAGTTTATGAAGCAGACTTCTCATCGCCCGCTTTTCGAGTCGCCGGCCTGATTGGCGAACTTGGCAAAGCCCGCCATCCACTTTTGCGCCGCTTCCTTCGGGGTGCCCTTGAGGATCAAAAGCCGCGGCCGTGTAAAAGGGTAGAGGCCGTCATGAATGGTTTCTGGTGTGGGCAACCTCCCATCGACTTGAAGGACTTTGACACCCTGAAGCTGGGCTTCTTCCAGGCGAACGATACCGTACCCCAGGGCACCCTCGACTCTTTTTATGGTCCTTAAGATTTTCTCCTTGCTGGCCCGGATCGTGAATGCTTTCTCTTTACCGTCGAAGCCCGGACCAAAGAGACGCTCTAAAAAGTTCATCCTCAGGGCGGAACCCGTCTCCCGCGTTAGAGCCACGACACCTTTGTCTTCACCCCCGACTTGACCCCAGTTGGTAATCTTTCCGAGATAGATTCCGCGGAGTTGTTCCAAGGTCAAACCGAGAGCCAAGTTGCCCGGGTAAGTGAGAAAAATGATGGCATCATAGCCCAAAGATCGGGTTCGGAATTCGGCCTGCTCGGCCGGATCGAGATTGCGGGTGACGAGCCCTACATCGATCTGTCCGAGCCTGACGGCACGGGCGGCATAGTTGGAGCCCCCGCCGCGAATTTCGATTTCCATGGCCGGATGCTCTTTGCGGTATTGGGCCGTAAAGCGTTCCACTAATGGGATAAGAGACGGGGCCCCCGCGATGATGATTTTATCGCCACTATCTTCGGCTTGAAGCGGGCGTGCGGCTGTGAATGCGGAAAAGATGAAGAGAACGGCTAGCAGGGCTCCGGCCATAGAGACGACTCGTTAAAGGGGTCAAGTCCGCCCTTGGCTCTTTTGGAGGTCTTCTTCAATCCTCCGCGCCCTCCGGCCTATCTTCCTCTCCGCTTCCACTCTTGCCTTCATCCTCAAACAGACCGAACTGACCGATGAGGTCTTCTCTAACCCCAACACCTTACCAATCTCGCCGTGCTCGTGTCCCCCCAACATCCGACACATGTACATGGCCATTGACCGTGCCTCGTTCTCCTCCCCTCGGCGCTTTCTCCTTAGCTCCTCCAGCCGCTTACCGTACACCCTGGCCGTTGCCCGAGCAATCTCCTCAATCCCTAGCCCAAATACCCTCCGGGACTCGGGCTTTTCCTCCTCCACTCTGGCCCTGTCACCAAGCCTCTCCCTCACCCACTCGATAAACCCCTTATCCCCTAAGATCGGCTTCTGATACGGCCCTTTGTAAAAATCCACTACCTCCTTCTCCATCTCAGAGTGCATAAACTCTTGGTACTCCCGAAGTCGATCAAACCGGGACCGCACCGCGTCTGTATTGAGCCACACTGGACACTCGCTCTTATACAGATACCCCCTGGCTGCTCCAACGGTAGCGATCCATGTCCGATACAACCCCTGCCGCCACGGGGTTCTGATGAATGTAGCGCACTATGGACAAAAAGTGCTCCTCGGCATCGATCAGGATCGCTTTGTAGCGGCCCCGCAATAGGGGACCGTCTCGGTGATGGGCTCGGTTGAACCTCTGGGTGTAGATCCCATCGAGGTGTCGCATCGCCCGGGATAGTCCACCCTGAGGGGTCTTAAACAACAAATGGTAGTGGTTATCCATCAAACAGTAGGCGTAGATCTCTATCTTCCACAACCGGGAGATGTCGGCAAGCAAGTCCAAAAACCACTCCCGACCTTTGTCGTCCAAGAAAATGTCCCTGCGGGAAAAACCACGGTTCATGACATGGTAGTAAGCCCCCGGGTATCCGATGCGCAATGGACGAGCCATAAAAACATCTAATCGAGCTTGCGAGGTGTGTCAAGAGCTAAGAGCGGACTTGACCCCTTTTCAGCGGCGCGCCGCTTGCGGCGCGTCCGCTGCAGCGGGTGGTTGGGCGTGAGTCAGCCGCAGCTCCGCACACGCTTCGCGAGCGACCAGAAACGCCGAACGAAGGAACACGGCGCAGATAAGCGCACCAACTGCAATGTCCGGCCAAGGCGACAGCGTCATCCAAACCGCCCACGCCGCCAGCAACACCGAGGCGTTCGCGATCAGATCGTTTCGCGAGCACAGCCAGACCGATCGCATGTTGATGTCCTCGGCACGGTGGCGCCAAAGCAAGGCAAAGCAAACGCCGTTTGCGGCAAGCGCGAGGGCACCCACCGCACCCATAGTCTCGAACGTCGGGAGCTGTGGATAAACGAGCTTGTATACGAGCTGCCCGAGAACGAACGCGCCGAATAGACCCATCACGGCCGCCTTCGCAACAGCGGCCCGTGCTTTCCAGACCGGGCCTCGCGCGATGACGTAGAGACTAAAACCATAAACAAGGGCGTCGCCTAGCATGTCGAGGGAGTCGGCGAGCAGGGCCACGGATCCCGCGACCAAACCAAAAACGAGCTCCACGACAAACATCCCGGCATTCACCAGCAGAACTAGGCGAAGCGTCACGGCTTGGCGCTCGCGCAGCCGTTCGATGGCGTCGGCCTTGTCAATGCAGCAATCGTCCATCGTTTCGGTCACGCCCGCGGAGCAAACATGATCAACGCCATTCCTGAAATCGCAACCAGAGAACCCGCGATATCCCATGCGGTCGGGCGCACGCCGTCAATGAGCCAGAGCCAAGCGAGAGCGGTCGCCACGTAGATTCCACCGTAGGCAGCATAGACACGCCCCGCGGCGGTTGGGTGAAGCGTGAGGAGCCAGACGAAGAGGGCGAGAGAGGCAGCGGCTGGGACAAGCACCCAGACCGGTGCGCGATCCTTCAGCCAGAGATACGGCAAATAGCATCCGACGATCTCAGCGAGAGCCGTTGCGACGAAAAGCGCGGTGGTGGCAGCTACGTTCATGGACCTTGGACTCTCGATATCGGTGCTACGACGCACAAGTATTAAGTGAGCCGCCTAGGCGCCGACAAACGCCGCCAGCCTATCTCCTAAGACAGCTCCACCAATCAAATCCGAATCGGTTGCAATATCCACTCCGTACCTCAACTTGTCAAGAGCTTTCTGACCGAGCTTTCTGACCGACAAACACTGCCGGGTTTGGCGGCCTATCTCCCTAACAGCCCGCAGCCTATCTCGACCGCCGCTCGGCAGCATCATGGGTAAAACCCTTAAGACGTTCAACGCGAGTCAGAGCGATTTGAACGACTTGAACCATTTGAACAACTTTATGTAGGCTCCCTACTCCACCTGTCCTTGCAAAAACCATCTCCGGCGCGGCTTGTCGTAGTAGACCCACAGGAGGTCGCCGCGGCGAGTCTCGGCGAAGTAGTACTCCCGATGAAGCTCGCGCGCCCACCACCCACCGGAAAAAATATAGGGCCCGGAGAGCTTGTCTACCGTTCCATACTTCGGACCCAAAAGGAGCCAGCCGTCGTCCCGCCCGTGCCGCGGCGGCGAAGGCAAAGGGATCGGTTTTACCAGGATCCGGCGCACCAACACTTTAGCAGTCGGGCAGTTCAAGACATTCAAGTCGTTCAATCCGTTCAAATCGTTTCGGGGAAGCTCGACGAGCCTGAGCGGCTCCCAGGTAAAGCGGGCCTCGGGAAGATGCCCATCGGTTAGCTTTGCCCGGACCACTGCCTTATCGCCGAACTCGGCACGGAGACGGGCCAGCGCCCGGTTGGCGGCATCGAGATCGCGCGTCGGTCGCTCGGCGAAAAAGCGGAGCTGGTCGCGAGTGGCCGGGCTACTCCCCGCCACGAGTTCGATCTCCACCACTCCCGCCGAAAATCGCTCGTAGAGCTACTGCTTCGCTTCCAAGTCAAGCACCTGGACTGAATCCAATGTGGGCGCGGCCGGGCGAATAGGCTCTTCGCGCCAGCCGCTCCGGTCGATGAGGAAGCGAAGCAGTAGCTCTACGAGCGCCTCTTCTCGGGCAGCGAGGGCCGCCAAAATGGGATGGAGGAGTCCCTTTATTATGAACAGAAAGCGCGTGGCGTCCGTCTCCGGATCGTCGAGAACGAGTCTCTGCCGGACTGGCTCTTCAGGAATACACGGCTTAAGCGGTGCCCACAGATCGCCAGAGGCCATTCCATGAAGGCGATAGGCCTTCGGCCCGAAGCGTTCGTACAATCCTCCGGCCGGAAGAGAAAGAAATGCGCCTACCGTCTTTATCCCCAATTTAAAAAGCGTATCGCGAAGGTCCGGTTCCAGACCGAGACGATCAAGCGGCACCTCTCGCGCCGCCGCGCGCTCCTCAGAGAGATCTTCAAAGACCACCGTTCCCTCTTGCGCCTTCGCCGCCGCGTAAGTGCCAAAGCGCGTAAATCCAACCACGACGCTGGCGTGAAAAACGTGAGCTTTGATATCCGCATGAACCGCACTCGCCCATTTTTTTAAGGAAGGATAGAGAAGATTGAGTCCTGCCCCGCTAAGCCAGAACACTCCAGGCTCTTCACCCGACGGCTCAACCCCGGGAGTAAAGCGCAGGAAGCGGTTTGTCAGCGCGGCGACCTCCTTCTCGATCTCGTCCGGCGGGACCATGCCGGCGCGCAGGTCAGGCGCCAACGAAGATCCCGCAGCATAACGAAAACCGGAAAGCACGCCGGCCCGCCGGGCCTTCTCGTTGACCCAGAGGATTGATGCTTGCGGTTTATCCTCGGCGACTACGGCCACGGGGTAGACGGCCCACTCGGGGTGGCGCTTGAGGAGAAGTTGGAGCGGGAACGCCGGGAGATTAGCACAAGCCAGCCGGTCCACAGCACACCTCTGTCTCTGTCCAGGTGGGTCCCCGACGCTTGTCCTTGAGAACGCTAAGCTCGCACGCAAACTGACCCGCGGAGTTCTGCTTTCGCTCCGCATAAACCCGCAACGAGATGAGAGATCCCAGCGATGGCTCCCTACTCTCTTTCTCCGTGAGGCAAAGCAAAGCCGTATGGTGTTGCAGCGAAAGCGCGGCCAGGCGCGCCTGGAGCGGCATTGGAATGTCGGTGCTGCCGAGGTCGAGCACCACCAAGCCAAAAGCGCCGGATCTCAGAAGCTTTTCTCCCGCGCGGGGAATGGCCTGAGCGTCGGGAACACGAACGACCACCAACGCATCGAGGTCCACGCCTTCCTGAGCGGTATCCGGAGGGTAGAAAGAGCTCTCCGTAGATGTAACCCAGCCCACCAGCTCGCCCTGCCGCTGCCCCTCCAACACCAGGCCGAAGGCAAGCGTAAGCGCGGCCGTAGCTCCCGACCCGGAGATCTCCACCAGGCGTCCGGCGATCTCGGATAGACTCCATGGCGAAGATCTGACAATGTCTTGTCTGAGTTTTTGTGCGGAGAAAGAATTCATAGCTATTCACCTGGACGTTCAAACCGTTCAACACGTTCCAGACGTTCAAAGCATTCAAGTAGTTCAAAACGGCTTGAACGGTTTGAACTATTTGAACGTCTTAAACCATCTCCCTAAAACTTCCGTACCAGTCCCACCACTTTTCCCAGGATACGAAACTCTCCCTGCGAGACGGTGATCGGAGCATGGTTTTTGTTTTCCGCCCGCAGGGTCACGCCGTCACCGTCTCTATAGAATCTCTTCAAGGTGGCCTCGCCATCGATCAGGGCGCAGACAATCTCCCCGTTCTCCGCCGTCTCCTGACACCTGATAATCACACGATCGCCATCCAGAATACCGGCATCGATCATGCTGTCCCCTTTGACCTGCAAGGCGAAGACTTTGCCCCGCGCCAGATCGCTGGCCACGGTCAAAAAGCCCTCGAAGTTCTCCTCGGCCAGAACCGGCTTTCCTGCCGCAACCCCGCCCAAGATCGGGATCTCCCGGGCATCGGTAAGAGCCGGCCGGCCTAAAGGGGTCAAAACTTCCAAAGCCCTCTTGCCAACTCTGCGGATGTATCCCTTTTTCTCCAGGGCCTTTAAGTGGTCGGAGACCCCGTTGGTGGAGGCGATCTTAAATTTCCGGCCGATCTCCGGGATGGAAGGGGCGTAACCCTTCTCTCGGATGTTCTTGAGCAGGAATTCGTAGATCTGCTTTTGCCTGGAGGTAAGCTGGGAGAGCATGAAAGCCTTATACTGAAATTATTTTCAGGTGTCAAGTGGGTGAGTGCATGCTGCTCCGA
>Ga0209751_10003876_pt1 | contig 14427 bp, 10 predicted proteins | sample RifCSP13_1_FD_184019 | JGI IMG/M metagenome (GOLD analysis project Ga0209751, IMG submission 184019) | Soil microbial communities from Rifle, Colorado - Rifle CSP2_sed 13_1 (SPAdes) (version 2) | ecosystem: Environmental > Terrestrial > Deep subsurface > Rock core/Sediment | place: Rifle... | reverse complement strand
GTCGCGCTTGCGCTGGCGATGGGGTTCATCCGGTTCTGGCGCGACATGGGGGAAAGCCTCTCGGAGTTCACGCGGCCCGATGCGCTGCGGCGCGCGCTCGGCGACGTGCTCACGCTGAAATACCTGGACGGGAAAGGGGCAGGCTGCACCTATCCGGACGAGCGCCGTTCGCAGGCCCGGCGCTGGTTTCACCATCTGACGTTCTACGGTTTCGCGTTGTGTTTTGCCGCAACCGTCGTCGGGACGATCTATCACTATGCGTTCGGATGGAAGGCGCCATACGGGTATCTTAGCCTGCCTGTCGTCCTGGGCACGTCGGGGGGCGTCGGGTTGCTGATCGGTCCCGCGGGGTTGCTGTGGCTCAAATTGCGCAGCGATCCGCAAACCAGCGACCCCGGGCAACTCGGGATGGACGTGGCCTTCATCGCGCTGCTGTTTGCGACCAGCCTCTCCGGTCTCGCGCTGCTGGCGCTGCGTGACAGCTCGGTCTGCGGCCTGCTGCTGGTCGTTCATCTGGGCGTGGTCTCGGCGCTGTTCCTGACGCTGCCGTACGGAAAAGCCGTGCACGGCATCTATCGGTCGGCTGCGCTGGTGCGCTGCGCGCTCGAAAAATCGCAGCCGATGCCCGACGCCGGCCTGGACTGATCAAGACTCTGGACTCCACCGCGCCAGTAGCGCGGCCAGTCGGGGCATGGGACTAAACATATAGCGCAGATGACAGATTGCCGACGGCCGCTCCACTGGCCGGCGGCTGCCGGTGGCACCCGCTGCCAGATGGACGCCCCGTGCGCCAAGCGTTCCGCGCCTGCGCCAATCCGGCTGTCATGAGCGTAAGATGGACGTCACCCGCTGCACGCCCCATCACTCCGAGACGAGGTGGCGATGAACCGACTATGGGTTGGGCTGGGATCAGTTCTGGTTCTGATCGCGATCGGCGCCTATTTTTGGCTGCGGCCGGCGCCGCAGCAACTGCCGCCTCCGACCGCGGCAGTGTCACCACCGGTGGTCGCGCCGGTGGAGCCGGCGGTCAAACACCCCGTCCAAGCGCCGCCTGGCGCGACGGGACTACCGCCCTACGAGCAGGCCGACGATTTCGTCAAGGAGCGGATCACCGAGCTGCTCGGCGCCAAGACCGTCAAGAACTACATCCGGATCGATAACTTTGTGCGCCGCGTGGCGGCCACGGTGGACAATCTTTCGCGCTCGCTCGCGCCGCCGAGGATGTGGCCGGTCCGCCCGACGCCCGGGCGTTTCACCGTCGAGGTCGCGGATAACGGGAAGGTCATCGGCGCGAAGAACGCCGCTCGCTACGCGCCGTTCGTCGCGCTGGTCGAATCGGTGGACAGCGCACGCGCGGTTGCACTGTACCAGCTGCTCTACCCGCTGTTCCAGCGCGCCTACGAGCACCTCGGCTACCCGGGAAAGCATTTCAACGACCGCCTGGTCGCGGTGATCGACCTTCTGCTCGAAACGCCCGAACCGCCCGGCCCGCTGAAAGTCGATCTGCCGGAAATCGAGGGCCCGCTCAAGCCGACGCGCCCCTGGGTGCTCTACCGCTTCTCCGACCCCGATCTGGAGGGCCTGTCGAGCGGGCAGAAGATCCTGCTGCGCGTGGGGCGTGAGAGCGAGAAACGGCTGAAGGCGAAGCTCGCTGAGATTCGCAAGCTGATTGCCGCAGAGAAAGTGAGTCGCTGAGACTTGCTGCTCTTGCGGAAATCCAGTCGATCATCGTCGAACGCAAAGACCGCCAAATCGGAAGCTAAAGCCTTGAATATCGGATTCGGTCTTGCGCTCGACTTCTGGAGCGCTGAAAAGCCCTTGAGCCGGCATCTCGACGACTGCGTCGAGTTGCTCAAGCGGGCCGAAGGCTATGGGTTCAATTCGGTGTGGGCGGGCGAAAACCGGGCGCGGCGGCCCGCCCCGGGGCATACCCCGGCACCTTTGATGGTGCTGGCCGCCCTGGCCAACCGAACATCCTTGCGGATTGGGTCCGGTGTCACGCTGCTGACCCTGTGGCACCCGCTGCGCCTGGCTTACGACGGCGCCATACTGGATCACCTTTCCGATGGCCGCTTTACGCTGGGTATCGGCGTCGGCGCGCCACCGGTGATGGAACGCTTTGGCGTGCCTCCCGCCGAAGCCGGCTCGCGCATGGACGACGGCCTCGCGCTGTTGAAGGCCTTTTGGTCAGGTGCCGATCATTATCACGGCAGGCATTTTCACGTCGATGGTGCTGTGGTGCCAGGTCCGGTACAGCCGGGGGGACCCCCGATATGGGTGGGCGGCACCGTCGAGCGCTCCGTGCGCCGTGCCGTCGAACTGGGTGATGCATGGTACGGCGCCACCCAGTATCACTTCGAAGTGATCAAGCGCCAGGCGCGCCGCTACCGCGAGCTGCTGGCAGCGCGGGGCACCGATCCCGTCGCGGCGACCGTTGCCGTGAATCGCACCACGTTTCTGGCTACCAGCGACGACGAAGCTCGGCGTCAAGGGAAACCCTTTGTGAAGCAGGTACTCGATTTCTATGCCCGCTTCGGCGCGGTCACTGACGCCGAGGGCAATGCGCTCGACCGCAACACCGACCTGTTTGAGCAGGTGGGTGACGAGATCTACTTTGCCGGAAGCCCGGCAAGCTGCATCCATAGCATGCAGCGCTACGTCGATGCCGGTGTCACGCAGTTCAACCTTCGGGTCAGCATGGGTGACATGCCCGCCGCCTTCGTGCAGCGCACCGTGAAGCTGCTTGGGGAGCAAGTGCTGCCGAATTTTCGCTGAAGACGCTGCTGACGGGGCTTGTTACGCCTCATGGTGCGGCGTGGCGGCAATACCAATCCTGATGGCCTGATCAGTCTTCTGCGGGACTGGTTCACCGTCCTGCAGTCCGACTTGACGCAGCGGGAATCAGCGGGCCGGATGAGCTCGCCTCGCGGAACAGCTGCTGACACTCCATGCCGGCAGCACCCGTTCTTGCGTGCAAAGAAGGGCACGCCTAAGCATGCCCTTCCCTGAACAGCGCTAGGTCGTCATCAGCCGCGGCAGGAGCCCGGCAGGTATTTCGACGGCATCGGGTTGCTCGCCCCCGGACCGCACTTCCACGCGAATATCGAAGCGCCGCCAATCATGGTAGTGGCCATCGTGGTCGTAGCATCCTTGTACGGCGTCAGCTGTATGGTCTGCGCGTCGATGGCGGTATTGTTGAAGCCCGTCGCAACGACCGTGACCACACCGTTGTCGTCCGTTGAGACAGACGCAACATACTTGGACGAGGCCGAAGCGCTTTCACAGCCCCAGTTGTTCGCCGTCGGTGCCGTACCCGAACCCGACTGGTACACTTCGGTGATGGTGGTGCGGCAGGCGCTTGCGGCGAGAACGACTTCCGACATCTTGGCGCGAATCGTGTAGTCCTGATACGCAGGCAGCGCAACCGCGGCCAGAATGCCGATGATCGCGACCACGATCATCAGTTCGATCAGCGTAAAGCCTCGTTGTATCCCTTTCATATGATCTCCTTGAAGTTCGGCGCGATGCGCGCCGGCTCCGCTTAGCCACGCAAGGCGCATGCCATTCGCAGAAAATACTTTACGGCGTTGTTTTATAACGGTATTCACTGAACCGCCCGCTGGTCATGGGCCTGGACGTCACGGAAAATCGTCCCAATGTGACGCGCCGCGTCAGCTGATCGGCGAAACGCGGGGGGGAAGCCAACTCTAGCGGCGTGATGAATCCTCCGGATGGCTTCGCGCGATCGCAGGCTCTAGGTTGCGCGAGCGCCCGGCGATTCCTACTCCGCGACAGGCGGCAATTGCGAAAAGTGGAGCAACTTCTCTCCGTCAACCGTGAACTGCCTAGGCACGGCCCTCAAGCTGTCCGCCTCACCGAACAGGGAGGGCGCCGTATTCAGCGCGGCGGCGATCCCCATCGAAGACAGCAGCGTCGGAAATATCGAACTGCTCGTAGTCGGCTCGGCCGAATTTTGCGCAAGCCGCGTCCATGCACCCGGGTGAGCACGCTGGAACGCCGCGCTGGCCCAGACGAGCAGCGGAGTGCGCAACTCGTGCCTCGACGGCTTCAGGCGCCCGTGAGTCATGAAGCCGGTGCCGTCGTCAAAGATATTCTCTCCATGATCAGGCGCATAAACGAGGAACGCGTGGGCGTCCTTGTGTTGTTCGAGTTCCGCAACCACGAATTCGACAAACGCAAGATTCTTGAGCAGCGTGTTGGAATACGCCGCCCGAGCCGCCTCCTGGTAATTCTTGTTCCGCATACTGGACAATACCGTGCTGTCGACCGGGTACCTCTCCTGCCCCGGGGCGGTAGCGCAACCCGTACGTGGTGTGGGAGCCGCCCATGTGAATCACCAGGCAGAGCTTCTCGGGTCCCTGCCTCAGGGTGCGCCTGATCTCTGGAACCAACATGTCATCGTAGATCTCGCGATCCATGCCGCGCGTGACTGCGTGCAGGTCAAACTCGAAATCCAGCGCCAGCTTGTACTCCCGCTGTCCCTCGAATTCGTTCGCCGAAAACCAGGCCGTCTTGCAGCCCCGCGACTTCGCGTACTGCAGCCACGTAGGGCGCGACTGCGCGGCTGCCAGGGTTTGCGTACCTGTCATCAGCAACGGGATCGACACATGGGTGAAATTTGACTGGCTGATGTTGCTCCGGAACAGGACGACGTTCGGGTTTGAGAGCAGCGGCGATCTCGATACTCTTGCCTGCTCAAGCCAGCGATGGTACTGCTCCGATTCGCCGATTACGTGCACGTATATTTCACGTCCAGGTTGCGTTGTATAGGAAACAGCCAAATTCTCCAGGCGGCGCTGGTTCAGCGCACGGGCGAGGAACTGCACGCCCTGGACCACCGTTCCGGCCGGATAGCTGCTGTAGAAGAGGTCCTCCTTCACCGGCTTCAGATAATGAATGTCGGGGAACGCCCATACCGTGGGAATTCCGAGGACCGCAAGCGACAGCCAACTCAGGCAGCACAGGCCCAACGCCCTGCTCCTCGCGCTCAGCGCGATCTCCCGGTTGTGTTTCGAATTGCCGCATATGAGATACAGCAGCACGCCGACAGCGCCGGCCACCAGAAAAGGCCAGTGCGCAGCCAACTGCTCCGCCGCTTCGGACCGGGTGGTATACCAGATCGTCGCCCAGATGCCCGAGTAGGGAGGCTGTCCGTAGACATGAACATAGGTGCCGTAGCAGCCCGCAAATAGGGCCAATGGCGTGTTCCAGAGCCAGAAAGCCCGCAAATCGGCCGACCAGAGCAGCGGAACGAGAATTCCGAATATCGATATGAGGATGAAAATAAGGGCGTCGAAATCTCTGAACTGCTCGGGCACCAGCAGCAGAAGATACAGGTCGGGCCACAGAATGATCGCAGCCGGAAGCAGAATCACCGCCAACCTTGCAACGCTGTAACGAGGAGACGTTATGGACATCGCACCCTGACTCTGCAAGACTTCGCTATTCAGCGGCCCCCGACCGGGGCATGGCCACAAGGGGATGGTATGCTTTTGGCGGCGAAATTTCACAAAGTTACGATCCGGACATAGGGCCGCGCAGCAAGCTCCGGAGGGCGCACGATGTTCAGGCTTCTTTTCGCAGGCGGCATCCAAGAATGCGCGCGCGCGCTGGCAGGAGACATCGCCAGGCGCTATCCCGCGGCGCTCGCGAACAGTCCGGAACCGCTGGTCTCGCAGCGACGGCGCTCGGAAATCCTTGAGACGGTCTTCTTGCAGGCCCGTCAGTTCAGCCAGGAGCACCGGCTCGGCGTTATTGGCCAGATCAGGCTAGGCGGCGCCCTGAAGTGGCAACTGAAGGAGATGGGCTACGACGAGGAATTCATCGACATGGCCGCGGAGCATCTGGCCGCGAGCGTCGCCCGCGAACCGACGTGATTCCTGCACGGCCACCGCCGTCATCCTGTCTGGAGGCTGACTACGGAACAAAGCCCGGGATGGCGGCGGCGTCCACGGCGTCGATCTGCTTCTGGTCGAGGAACTGCTCGGCGTAACGCAGGTATACCTTCCCGCGCACGAAGATGTCGAACAGATCGGGATCGATGTGACCGTTCTCCTTGAACCAGCCGAGTATCTTCAGGGATTCGGAAAGCGTCTTGCCGTGCTTGTACGGCCTGTCCTTTGCCGTCAGCGCCTCGAAAATGTCCGCGATGCCCATGACCCGCGCCTGCACCGACATCTGCTCCCGAACCAGACCGCGCGGGTAACCCTTGCCGTCCATGCGCTCGTGGTGACCGCCGGCGTATTCCGGAACGTTGTGCAGATGTTTCGGCCAGGGCAGTGCCTCCAGCATCTTGATCGTTGCGACAATATGGTGGTTGATGGTCTCCCGCTCCTCCGGGGTGAGCGTACCGCGGGCGATCGTGAGATTCGTGATTTCGTCTTCAGACAGGAAGTTGGCGATGTGGCCCGAGGGATCGGTCCATCGGTAGCCTCTGCCGACTTCGTGCACACGCGCCTGTGCCTCTGGTGGCATATATTCCCCGCCAATGTTGCAGCGGCGCAGGAACTCCCGATCCTCGTCGTACTGGCGTGACCTCTCGCGCAAGGCCTGATCGATTCCGTACTGGCGCCCGCGCCGACCCATCTCGTCCACGCCAGGATCCTCGGCGAGGGCCAGGCGCTCTCGCAGCGCCTGGATCTCGGCGTCCCGCTTGAGCACCTCGAACCGGGTATCGATGAGGTTGATGCGGTCGAAGATGGTCTCAAGCTTGGTGCTCTTGTCGACGACGTGGACCGGCGTCGTCACCTTGCCGCAGTCGTGCAGCATCCCGGCGATCTTGAGCTCATAGCGGTCACTGTCGGTCATGGTAAAGCTTGCCAGCGGCCCCTCGCCGGTCTCGTTGACCGCTTCGGCCAGCATCAGGGTGAGCATCGGCACTCGCTGGCAATGGCCGCCGGTGTAAGGTGATTTCTCGTCGATCGCGGTGTTGATGAGCACGATGAAGGATTCAAACAGTTCCTCGAGCTGGACTATCAGCGCGCGATTGCTCAGCGCGATTGCGGCCTGAGAGGCCAGGGATTCGGCCAATCGCTGATCGGCTTCCGAAAACGGCAGTATCTCCCGCGTGTCCGATGCCAGGCTGTTGATCAGTTGCAGTACGCCGATGATCTCGCCTTCATGATTCTTCATCGGGACGGTGAGGAAGGATTTCGAGCGGTAGCCCGTCTTCTGGTCGAACTGCCGCGTGCCGGAGAAATCGAAACCGGCTTCGGTGTACGCGTCGGCGATATTGACCGTGCGCTGGTTGATCGCCGCATAGGCGGCGACCATCGAATTATTGGGCTTCCCGTCCCTGTAGAGCTGGATCGGATAGAAGGGAATATCGTTGCCCGAGGTTCCCCCCAGCGCGATCTTGAGCGTGTCGTTTCTCATGATCGCAAAGCGCAGCCGCTTGCCTTCCTCGACCAGGTACAGCGATCCGCCGTCGGCGTGCGAGATCGTCTGTGCGGCAACCAGGATCTTCTCGAGCAGGCGGTCGAGATTCCTCTCCTGCGACAACGCGGCGCCGATGTCGTTCAGCTGCTCCAGGCGCCGAAATAGGTTTTCGACCGTTTCCAAAGCGATTCCTCACCAGAAATGCGGGACGCACGGACTGAAGGCGGCGTGCCCGCCAGTTCCCGTGTTACTTGATGCAGACGGCGCGCACCTGCGCAATGTCGGTGATGCCCTGGAGCACCTTCTCTATGCCATCCATCTTCAGGGTGCGCATGCCCTCCTCCAGCGCCACCGCGACCATCTCTGCGACGCGCGCGTGCTCCTGGATGAGCTTCTTCATCGGATCGGTGCCGATCAGCAGCTCGTGCAGCCCCAAGCGGCCCTTGTAGCCCGAGCCACCGCACGCCTCGCAGCCGACTTTCTTGTACAGCGTCAGCTGGCCCTTCTCGTTGCCGTAATTCTTGACCAGATCCTTGTAGACGTTCTCGTAGGCACTCTTGGCGTCCTTCTTGAATGCGCTCGTATTGAGCAGTTCCTGGCAGTATTCCTGCAGCAGCAGCTTGATCTCGTCCGGACCCGGGGTGTACGCCTGCTTGCACTTGCCGCACAGGCGCTTCGCGAGCCGCTGCGCCAGGATGCCGAGCAGAGCATCGGCGAAGTTGAACGGATCCATGCCCATGTCGAGCAGCCGGATGATGGATTCCGTCGCGCTGTTGGTATGCAGCGTGGCGAACACCAAGTGGCCGGTGAGCGATGCTTCGATGCCGATGCCGGTAGTTTCCGCATCCCGCATTTCGCCGACCATGATGATGTCCGGGTCGGCGCGCAGAAATGCCTTCATGATCACCGCGAAATCCAGCCCGGCCTTCTTGTTGATCTGCACCTGGCGCAGGCCCTTCTGCGTGATTTCGACCGGATCCTCGGCGGTCCAGATCTTGGTGTCCGGCGTGTTGAGGTACTTGAGCACCGAGTGCAGCGTGGTGGTCTTGCCCGAGCCGGTCGGCCCGCAGACGAAGAACAGGCCGTAGGGCTTGCTTACCGCGTCCGTGAGTTTGGGCAGGTTGCTGGGAGAGAACCCCATCTTGTCCAGCGGGATCGGTTCGCCGGCGGCGAGGATACGCATCACGACGTCCTCGACGCCCCCCTGCACCGGTATCGTCGCCACCCGCAGCTCGATGTCCAGCGGCCCGAACTTCTTGAACTTGATTTTGCCGTCCTGCGGCTTCCTGCGCTCGGAGATGTCCAGGTCGCACATGATCTTCAGCCGCGCGACGATCGCGTTGCGGTAGGATGCCGGCACCTCGATGTAGGGCCCAAGCGATCCGTCCTTGCGGAAGCGAATCTCGGTCTTGCCCTTGCCGGGGTAGGACTCGACGTGAATGTCCGAGGCGCCCTGATTGTAAGCGTCGATGATGATCTTGTTGACCAGCTTCACCAGCTCGTTGTCAGCCGCCGCGGAGACGTCATCGGCGCCTACGGCGATCTCCCCCCCCTCCTCGTCTTCGCCCATGACGGAAAGCAGGTCGCCGATGTCGCCGCTGGTGTCGGCTGTTTCCGCACCGTAGAACTGATTGACCGTCTCGCGGAACTCCTTCTGCGTCGTGACACGGAATACGAGCCTGTGCTTGGGGAACACGTTGTTGACGATCCGCGAGCTCTTCACCCGCTCGGGATCCGGGCAAATAACGATCAGGCCCTCCTTGCTGTCCTCGATCGGCAGCCACTGGTTCGAGTCGACGTACTCCCGCTTCAGGTTCTTCAGCAAATCGAGCGGTTTGATGCGATCCTGCTTGAACGGCTCGTAGGGCACCCCGAAAAACTTCGACAGCGCCTGCCCGATAGAGGGGAGCTTCACCTGGAATTCCTCGGCCAGCACCGCCTCGACGTCAACCGCTTTCTTGCGCGCAGAGCGCGCCGCAAGCTCGAATTCCGCAACTGAAATGACAGCGTCGCTCACCAGGAAGTCGTACTTGGTCTTGAGGACCTGCGGCTTCTGCCGCTGCCGGAACGCGATCGCCAGCGTCTGGCACAGCTCCTGCACGCCCTCCTCCGCGAGAGACCCGAACGGGACGCCGAGTTTGTTGTTGATGAGCTGCGCCACGCCGATCAACTCATTGCTCCCGGCCTCGACCACCGAAGAGACCAGCATCTGTTTGGTGCGATACCCGGTACGCTTGTCCACCTCCTGCAGGAAGCGCAGGTTCGGGTTGTACTGCTTCAGCTCGGCTTCGTCGTAGACATCCTTGAGGTTGATCATCTTCTTGGTCAGGGCAACGTAGCCCGCGATCGAATGCTCTGCGATCGGCAGCTTGAGGTCCTTGAACGAGTTCAGGCCGGTCTTGACCTTGGAGACTATGGTCTGCTTGTCCTCGCCTATGGTGTAGATCGTCAGGCGGTCGGCATTGAACAGGCTGCAGATATCGGCGCTCACCTCCAGCATGATCTCGTCGATGTTGCTGGTGGCGTGAATCTTGTTGGTGACGACCTGGAGATTCTTCTGGAAACTCAGGCGTGCGTTGACGTCCGCTGCAGCGCTCGGTGGCGCATTCAATACCGCGCTCATAGCTCGGATCCTTTAATTGAACAACGGCGCCTGGCTGGCCATTGTAGTGGTAGTGCCGCTTGTCGGGCGCAGATCCGCGGATCGGTGCTCATCACGCACCCCGCCTCTCGCCGCCCGTCCCCCACAGCCCGCCCTGGAGCAGGTAAGCACGGTAGCCTTGCTGCGAGAGCAGGAATGTAGCCGCGGAACTGCGGCGCTCGCTCTGGCAATAAACGACGTATTCGCGATCCTTGTCGAGCAAACCGAACGCATTGCGTATTTCGGAAAGCGGGATGTTGATCGCTCCCGGAAGCCGGTCGTACTGAAACTCGGATGGATAGCGCACATCGATCCATTGAGCTCCGGCAAGAATCTTCTGCTGCGCCTCCTCCATGGAGACCCTGTGCAACAGCGGCTCGCGCAACAGTTCGATGAAATCCTTCTTGTCCAGGCGCAGCAATGCGCCGGCGGTCCTCATCGTTACCGTCGCATTGCGCTTGGCCTCCGATACCAGCGCTTCCTCGCCGAACGCGTCGCCGCTCTTCAAATCCGCGAGAAGCATCGTTACCCCACCGATCAGCCGCTCCACCCGCACCTTTCCGGACTCGATAACATAGTAGTAGTCGCCCTCGGCGCCCTCGCTGATGATCACCTCGCCGGCCTTCGCCTCGATACGCTTGAACTGTTGCAGCAGTCCCTCGATGTGCGCCGAAGGAAGCTGCGCGAATGCCCCGTACTTGAGGTTGCTTACACTGAACATCCCGGACATGATCGACCACTTCGCGAGCGCCGGGCCCTCGGGCGGCCCCGCCTTGGTCCGGTGCGCAGCATCGGTCGCGGCGAGTTGATCCCATGTGACCATGATATCGAGCAGATCGTCGTCGATGCGCAACAGTTCGACGTCGGTAATGGCCTTCGCGCTTTCGAGCAGTGCGCCGCCCCTGCCCAACGGATGCCTCGCGTCCTCGGAGGTTCCAGCCAGCACGACCGATTCGCCGCCCGAATAGCTGAGCGCGATCTCTCCGCGCACGAGGTATACCGTCTGCCCGGCGCTGGAGCGCGTGCGGAACGGATTCAGGTTCTTGCTCACGGTCTCGACATAGCAGAGATCCGCCAGTTCGCGCAACCGCTCCTCCGAGAGCGAACGGACCGGCTCCAGCCGCTTCAGCGTTTCGACATCTACCTTAGGCAACGTCATCGTGTGTCCCGAACCGCGCTGCGGGCGCGGCCTCCTTCAGAATTCGAATACCTGGTTGTTCTGCAACATGCGCGGTCTGTACTGCCCGGCGCAGTCCTCAATCTCCTGCATCGTAAGTTCGATCTCCCCCGGCTTCAGGTGCGTGACATAGATATCCGCGGAGCGCTCGAGCTTGGCCAACTCCTCGGCCAGCATCGATGGGCAAAGGTGTTTCGCGGTGATGGCAAGCGCCTTCTCGCGGTTGCAGAAGGCGGTCTCTATGATCAGGTACTTGAGATTCGGTATTCGGTTCACGATCTCCCACAACGGGTCGTTGGTCGTCGTGTCACCCGTGAATACCAGGCTTGCGCGACCCGAGTCGACGCTGAATCCCACCGCAGGAACGACGTGGTTGGCGGGAAGTGCAGTGATCGTGCGCCCGTTGATGACCAAAGCCTCGCCCAGCTGGAGCGCGCGATACTGCATCCAGGGCTTTTCGGGTGTGGGAATCTGCGAGAAATCGGGCCAGATCACCCAGTTGAAAATGTGGTTGCGGATGATCTCGATCGTTGCCGGAATGGCGTGTACGATCAGTGGCCTTGCCCGCATGCCGCCGACGGTGTCGACGAGGAACGGAATCGATGTGACGTGGTCCAGGTGCGAATGGGTGACGAAAATGTGGTCGATGAGTGAGAGTTCCGTCAGGGACAGGTCGCCCACGCCGGTGCCGGCATCGATGAGGATATCGTTGTCGATCAGCATGGAAGTGGTCCGCAGGTGCCGGCCACCGATGCCTCCGGAACAACCGAGTATCCTCAGTTTCATTTGGTCTCGAACTTCCAGACGCCGTCCCAATCCGGGCCGGGCGGATCCTTGCGGTAATGCGCCACGCGCTCCGCATAGACCTCGTACAGGTGCGCGCCAGGCGCCAGGCGCTGCAGGTTGAACAGCAGCGTGTCGGTCTGGTCCCAATCCTGAGCCCGGTAAGCCCGAAGGGCCTGGTTCCAGAGCTTCAGTTCCTCCAGCCTTTCCTTGCTCACCTGCCCGTCAAACCCCAGAGGCTCGTAAATCGCCACCGGCTCGTCCTTGCCCTTCACTCTCACGCGGTCGAGTTCGCGCCAGACCACGTCCTTTACCAGTTCCCGCGTGTGCGGGCCGCAAATGATGCCCACGCCGTACTGTTTGGTGATGCCCTCCAGCCGGGAACCGAGGTTCACCGCATCACCCATCACAGTATAAGCCCGGCGCAGCTTCGACCCCATGTCTCCGACGCTCATGATGCCGGTATTGAGGCCCACCCCGATCTTGATCGGGGGCCAGCCTTTGGCCACAAAGGACTCGCTGAGCTTACTCAGTTCCTCCTGCATCAGCATGGCGCTCAGGACGCCCTGGCGCGCGTGCACCGGATCCGCGACCGGCGCGCCCCAGAAGGCCATGATCGCGTCCCCGATGTACTTGTCGAGGGTGCCCCGGTTGTTGCGGATCACCATGCTCATCGACGTGAGGTATTCGTTGATGAACGCAGACAACTGTTTGGGGTCGAGTCCCTCTGAAATCGAGGTGAAGCCGCGGATATCCGAGAACAGCACGGTGAGCTCCTCGCTGCGGCCCTCCATGCTGTATTTCTCCGGATCCTCTGCCATCTTGTCAACCAGCTCCGGCGGCACATACTGGCCGAACAGTTCCGTGAATTGGCGCTTGGAACGGGACTCAACGAAATAGCCGTAGGACATGTTGAGCGCGAACAGCGCGATGATCATGAGCACGCTCGAAGCCAGCGGAAGCACCATGTTCGCGCCGCTCCAGATCATCACGTTCAGACCCGTGATCATGACCAGCGACACCAGCGATATGAGGGATGCGCGCACCGGCGAGAGCAAAGGCAGAAGCAGTGTCAGCGCCAGACCGACTATGAGCAGCAGCACAACCTCCGCACCTATCATATAGGGAGGCTTCTGCTTGAGCGTTCCCTTGTTGAAATCGAGCATCCCCGCTATGAGGTTGGCGTGAATCTCGACGCCTGGGTAAGCGCTGCCGACAGGCGTCGAACGCAGATCGATCAGCCCCGGCGCCGAGGCGCCGACCAGCGCAATTCGTCCCCGCAGGCTCTCGGCTGGAGCGCGATCCAAGTACACGTCAGACAGGGAAACGTATTTGAAGCTGTTGCGCTTGCCCCGGAAGGGAACCAGCGTGGTCACGTTCTCGTCGACCGGTATGCGTATCGGCCCGACATCGATTCTCTCGAAGCCCCCGTAACCCTTCGAGCTGCTCCCGGCAAGAAAGGGTTGAAGTTTCGGCAGCGAGATCGTCTTGCCGTTGGTGCGGCTTGCCTCATTCAGTCCCATCAGAAGACGTATGACAGCAAGCGAGAGCGCTTCATAATACTTGCCCTTGTATTCATTCAGCATCGGCACCCGCCTCACCACGCCGTCAAAATCGATGAAGGGGTTGAAATGCCCCGCCAAAGCCGCCGCAGCCTGCAACTCCGGTAGGTTGGAGCCAAACCCTCGCCATGCGGAGAAGCCTATATTGCGCCCGGCGAAAATCCCGGCGGGTAGCACGGGCTCCGGCAGGACGCCGTACTCCCGCGCATCCTCTTCGCTGCTGAAGTAGTAGCCCAGCACCACTGGCCGGCCGCTGATGGCCTTGGCGAACATCCCATCGTAGTCAAGTCGCGGCCGCAGGGTATTCAGCGTGGCGGCAAACTGCGGGGTGTCGCGAAGCTCCTTCTTCGCGAGCTGATCGAGCACCTTCAGCCCGGAACTCTGGTCCCGCTCGGCCCACACCACGTCAAAGCCAAGCACTGCGATTCCGTACTTGTCGAACAGCTTTTCGACGAGTACGGCCATCTTGTCGCGCCCCCACGGCCAGTGACCCAGCTCCGGAATCGCGAGGCTCTTTTCGTCGATGTCGAGGATGACGACCCGGTCGTCAAGCGTCCCCGGCATTGTGAGCCGGAGCCGGTAGTCGTACATGATCTGGTCCAGTTGGCTGATGAACGCGACCTGGTAGAAACGGGCGGCATGGCCGAGGAAAGCCAGCACAATCAGCAGCCCGAGCGCGATCCGAACGATGTGTTGCTTCAAGCGTTTCCCTTCCGTGGATCGCGGCCAGCCACTGGCGCGCTCAAGTCTTGAAGTAGAACTCCATCTTCACCCCCGCAAGCTCGATCATGTCGTGGTCCGCCAGCGCGTGTGCCTGCGCATCGAGCGTCTTGCCGTTAAGAACCGGAAAGCGGGTCCCTTCGACG
>Ga0209751_10003871_pt1 | contig 14437 bp, 12 predicted proteins | sample RifCSP13_1_FD_184019 | JGI IMG/M metagenome (GOLD analysis project Ga0209751, IMG submission 184019) | Soil microbial communities from Rifle, Colorado - Rifle CSP2_sed 13_1 (SPAdes) (version 2) | ecosystem: Environmental > Terrestrial > Deep subsurface > Rock core/Sediment | place: Rifle... | reverse complement strand
CGTCGGATGGGGCAGCACCAAAGGAGCCATCGAAGAAGCGGTTGACCGGGCGCGTACCGAGGGGCGGGCGGTGTCGTCACTGCACCTGCGATTCCTGTCGCCCCTCGAGCCGGGGCTGCGTGAGATATTCGCGCGCTTCAAGCGCGTGATGACGGTGGAGATCAACTACAGCGACGAGCCTGACGATCCATACATCACGGGGGAGAACCGCCGTCGTGGACAATTGGCGTGGCTGCTGCGCGCGGCAACGCTGGTCGACATCGACTGCTGGACCCGCGTCCCCGGCGAGCCGTTCAAGCCGGCGACGATCCTGGAGATCATCCGGCGGCGCACCGTTGTGACGGAGGCATCATGACCGACCTCGGGTGCGGGCTGCTGGGCGCGGCCGACGATGAGGACCGCGAGTACGCGCTGAGCGACTATGAAGGAGCGCGCGCCCGCTGGTGTCCGGGTTGTGGCGATCATTCGGTGCTCACGGCGGTGCAGAAGCTGCTGACCGCGGAGCAACTCAAGCCCGAGACCACGGTCTTCGTTTCCGGGATCGGTTGTTCGAGCCGGTTCCCGCACTACCTGACCACCTACGGCTTCCACGGGATCCACGGTCGCGCCCTTCCCGTGGCGACGGGCATCAAGCTGCATCGTCCCGATCTGGACGTCTTCGTGGTCATGGGCGACGGCGATTGCACCTCAATCGGCGCCGGACACTGGATCCACGCGCTGCGCTACAACCCCGACCTGACCGTGATGCTGCTGGACAACGGCATCTACGGACTCACGAAGAACCAGACGTCGCCCACCACGCCGCAGGGCCTGGTGAGCAACACGCAACCGCGGGGCTCGCTGCTGCCGGCACTCAATCCCCTCACCGTGGCGTTAGGCGTGACCAACGCCTCGTTCATCGCGCAGACGGCGGAGTTCGTGCCGGCGCATCTCTACGCGACGCTGCGCGCCGCGCACAAGCACCGCGGGTTGGCCTTCGTGCGCATCCTCCAGCGCTGCCCCATCTACACGCCCGGCATCTATGGCGAGGCAGTGAAGAAGCCGGCGCTGGTGGAGCTGCTCGTTCACGATGACGGCGTGAATGTCCCCGCGCTGGAGAGTGTCTATCAGCAGCGCCGGCAGCATGACCCGTCCGACCTCGCAGCCGCTCGCGAACTGGCGCAATCAGCAGAGCCGATCCGGCTCGGCGTCTTTTTCCGCGATCCATCCAGGATCTGCTACGAGACGCTGCGGCGCGTCCCCGGCCGGACCGCGCGCGAACGACTCACCCTGCTGGACACGGAGCTGGACCGCTATGCCGTCTGACCTCGTCTCCGGCACGATTGTGCAGCGGGCGCAGGAAGCGCTTGCGCCCGTGCATCACGCCTTCCGCGCGGCGGTCGAAAGCGCCCTTGCCCGTGGAGAGGCATGGTGGAACGAGCAGGCAGCGAGCGACGTGGATCGCGCGGCGCGAGTAAGCGCTGAACTGGGCGCGTTCGCCGCGGGCCGCGTGGACCCGAGCCGCTTTGCCGCGTTGTTCGGTCGCCCGCGCGCCTTGACGCCCGAAGTCCGGAAGGAGATGAAGCGCGCGCTGGACGCGTTGCGCGAAGCCTGCGCCGAAATCGAGGTGATGACGGTGTCGGTCGACGCAGACAGATCATTGGCGTCCACGATCGACGACGCGCTGGCGGAGGCCGGTCGCGTCTTCGCGGCTGCGCGCGTGATCGAGTGGGTGCGCGCGGACCACAAATCCACTGAGCCGGCGCCCACCGTCGTCCATTTGCCGTTTCACTCGTGGACCCGTGCCGAACGCCGCTCGGCGCCACCGCTCGTCGCCACGGTCGTCGGCGCTGACCTTCACGCGGGGACGCTTGCCGATTACGCAGACGGGCGGCAGAAGATCGTCCTGGTCGTCGAGGGAGCCTGTCCCCCCGCCGCGCTGGTGCGCCTGGTGACACCGGGCACGTTCGTCATGCAGACGAGCGATGTCGCCGCAGTCGAGCGCATGGTGCAGTTCGACGGTCCTGGCTTCGCAGCCATCGTGCCGGAAAGCGCCGCCTCCTTCACGCACGATCCGGCGGCGGGCACGGACCAGTGGCAGCGCATGAGCATCGATCGCATCCCAACGCCGCCGTTCGCGGCGGTGCCGGGGATGAGCGCCTGGCAACTGCGCGAAGACCTTCGCCAGCTGGCGGCGCTGGCGGCGGCGCCGGCGAACCGCCCGATCCCGCCTGGCGCCCCCGCATCGGCCGATTCGCCGGATGCCGTCGACCGGCTCGCCTCGTGGCTGCTGGGGCAGGCTGATCTCACGGGGCTGACCTGATATGGTCCTCCTCTCGATGGCGATCATCGGCGGCGTGGGCGTCGTATTCGCGAGCTTCATCGCGGCGGCGTACATGAAGCTTCGGGTCTGGGAAGACCCGCGCATCGACACGGTCGCCGGCATGCTGCCTAACGCCAACTGCGGCGCCTGCGGACTGCCGGGCTGCCGCGCCTTCGCCGAACAGACCGTGGAAGGGAAGATCAAGCCGGCACAATGCAGCGTGATAAACGCCGAGGGCGTGGCGGCGATCGCCGAATACCTCGACATCGATGCCGGCCAGGCCGTGAAACGCGTTGCGCGACTGTTGTGCGCCGGCGGATTCGATGTCACCAGCCGGCCGGTGGAGTACCGCGGCCTCCGCACCTGCGCGGCCGCGAGCTCGGTGGCCGGTGGCGGCAAAGGATGCGCGTGGGGATGCCTGGGGCTTGGTGACTGCGCTACGGCCTGTGAGTTCGGCGCGATCACCATGGATGACGCCGGACTCCCGGTCGTGGAGCCGGCGCTGTGCACGGCGTGTGGTGACTGTGTGACGGCGTGCCCCAAGGATCTCTTCGTGATCCGACCGCTTGAGCAGCACCTGCTGGTGCAGTGTCGGAACCTGCTGACGGGTGACGCCGTGCTGGAGCAATGCGAGGTGGCGTGCACCGCCTGCGGAAAGTGCGTGCAGGACGCGGCGCCGGGACTCATCAGCGTCGCCACCGGCGTCGCGGTCATCGACGAGTCCCTGCTGTCGCAGGAAGATCCGGCGGCGATCGCCCGCTGTCCGACCAATGCCATCGTCTGGCTGCAGGGCGCGCAGTTCGTCAGGCACGCCGACGCGTCGCGGAGAGCCGTCGCATGAAACTCTGGTCCCCTCGGAAGCGAGAGGAAAGCGCGCCAGCGCCACGCTACCCCGGCATCGTCGAGGCGATGGATGGTTCCGGCGCCGTGGTGGCCATGGAAACCGCCGCCAGCGAAGCGGCTGGCGCCTACCCGATCACGCCGTCGACCCAGATGGGCGAGGGGTGGGCGGCGGCGGTCGCCGAGGGCACGCTGAACGTGTTCGGTCGCCGGCTGCTCTTCTTCGAGCCGGAAGGAGAACACGCGGCGGCGGCGGTCACGGCTGGAATGAGCATGTCGGGCCTTCGCGCCACGAACTTCTCGAGCGGGCAGGGCATCGTGTACATGCACGAGTCGCTCTATCCCGCCGTGGGCAAGCGGCTCACCTACGTGCTGAATATCGCGGCCCGCGCCCTTACGAAGCATGCGCTCAATGTCCACGCCGGACACGATGACTATCATGCGGTCGACGACACGGGCTTCTTCCAGCTCTTCGCGAAGGACGTGCAGGAGTCGGCGGATCTCAACCTGATCGCCCACCGCGTCGCCGAGCTGTCGCTCAATCCGGGCATCATCGCCCAGGACGGATTCCTCACCAGCCACGTGATCGAATCGCTCCGGCTGCCCGAGCCCGAGCTGATCAGGGAATTCCTTGGCGACCCGTCGGACATCATCGACTCGCCGACACCAGCGCAAAGGCTCGTCTTCGGCGCGCGCCGGCGCCGCATTCCCGAGCTGTTCGACCTGGACTACCCGGCCATGCTGGGCGTGGTGCAGAACCAGGACAGCTACGAGCAGGGAGTCGCCGCGCAGCGGCCATTCTACTTCGAGCACGTCGCCGATCTCACCGACCGAGCCTTCGAGGAGTTCTTCGCGCTCACCGGCCGTCGCTATGCTCGCGTGGGCGCGTACCGCATGGACGACGCCGACTACGTGATCCTCGGCCAGGGTTCGCTGATCCCGAACGCCGAGGCGGTCGCCGATTTCATGCGGGAATCGCGGGGGCTGAAGGTGGGCGTGGTCAATCTGCGGATGTTCCGCCCGTTCCCCTCCGACCTGATCACGCGCCTCCTGGCCGGCAGGAAGGGCGTCGTCGTGCTCGAGCGCACCGACCAGCCGCTGGCCGTCGATCCGCCGCTGCTGCGCGAGCTGCGGGCAGCCATGGCGAAGGGCGCCGAGAATGGGCGTTCACGCGGCGAACCAAAGCCGTTCGCGGGTCTCTCCGCGATCGCGCCTGACGAGACGCCCGACTTCTTCTCCGGCTGCTTTGGCCTTGGGAGCAGGGACCTGCAGCCCGGTGATCTCGTGGCGGCGGTCGAGAACATGCTGCCGGGTGGGACGCGGCGGCGGCAGTTCTATCTGGGGATCGACTTCCTCCGCAAGGACACGCGGCTGCCGAAGCTCCAGATCTGGCAGGAGCAGGTGGAGGACGCCTATCCGGGAGTCGGGTCGCTGGCCCTGCCCTCGGCGGGCGACTTCAACCTGCTCCCCGCGGGCTCGATCTCCGTCCGCATTCACTCGATAGGCGGGTGGGGCGCGATCACGATGGGGAAGAACCTCGCGATGACCGCGTTCGAGCTCTTCGGGCTTCACATCAAGGCGAACCCGAAGTACGGCAGCGAGAAGAAGGGACAGCCTACGACGTTCTACGCCACGCTGTCGAATGAGCCCGTTCGCCTGAACGGCGAATTGAAGCATGTGGACGTGGTGCTGTCGCCCGACCCTAACGTCTTCAGGCACTCCAATCCCCTCTCCGGGCTCGCTGACGGCGGGGTGTTCGTCTTGCAGAGCGATCTGACTCCCGAGGCGTCATGGGCGCACCTGCCCTCGTGGGCGCGCCGTGAGATCTCCGAACGCAGGATCCGGTTCTTCACGCTCGACGCGTTCCAGATAGCCGCCGCGGAGGCATCTGACGCAGACCTGCGTTTCCGGATGCAGGGTGCGGCATTCATGGGGGCGTTCTTCAGGACATCGTCTCTCCTGGCGCGCGAGGGGAACGACGAGACCGCGCTGTTCAACGGGATCCGTCACCAACTGGAGAAGAAGTTCGGCCACCGTGGCGCCAACGTCGTCGAGGACAACCTGCGCGTCATACGACGCGGCTTCGACGAGGCTCGCGCCGTCGATGCCATTCCGGTCAGTGACGGCAATCAGGCGCCGGCCGTGGTGCCGGAGATCCCGGCGCTCCTCGACGAGCCCAACGCGGCACCCGGCATCGGCAATCCGGGCAGGTTCTGGGAGCAGGTCTGCGGCCTGTGCGCCGTGTCGCAGGACGGTCTGGCGGATCCCTTCGCGGCGATCAGCGCCATTCCCGCGGCCACCGGCGCAATGCGCGACCTGAGCGGGTCGCGGCTGGAGGTTCCGGAATTCATCGCCGAAAAGTGCACCGGATGCGCGCAGTGCTGGGTGCAGTGCCCGGATGCGGCGATTCCCGCGCTGGTGAACAGCGTCGAGGACGTGATCGGCGCGGCCATCGAGACGGTGCACGCAGCGAAGCCGGTCGAGCGCCTGCGTACGGTGGTGAAACCGCTGGCGAAGGAGACCCGTCGCGCCCTGGACGGCAGCGCCGAGCTCCCGTTCAATGAGGCGTTAGGCAGCGCCTTTGGCACGGTGCGCGCAAAGCTCGGGTGGGACGCCGAACGGCTCACCGTGCTGGACGCGGAATTCGACGCGGTGCACGCCGTGGCCGGCGAGATGCGCTTCGCACGAACACAGCCGTTCTACGACATGCCGGAGTCGAAGCAGAAAGGCACCGGCGGCCTGCTTTCGATCACGATCAATCCCGAGACCTGCAAGGGATGCAACCTGTGTGTGGCCGTGTGTCCGGATCAGGCTCTGGTCACGGTGAAACAGGATGACGCCAATCTTGGCCGTCTGCGCCGCAACTGGGATTTCTGGCAGCAACTTCCGGATACCGCCGATCGCTACGTCAGCGTCTCGAACCTGGACGAAGGAATCGGCGTGCTGCCGTCGCTCCTGCTCAGGAAAGCGACCTATCGCTCCATGGTCGGCGGCGATGGCGCGTGCATGGGATGCGGCGAAAAGACCGCGGTCCACCTGATTCTCTCCGCCGTCCACGCACTCATGGGCCCGCGGGTGGAGAAGTACGTGACCCGGCTCGACACGCTGATTGCCGCGCTGGACGAGAAGGCGCGCAAGCTCCTCGCGGCGGACGCGAAGCTGGAAGCGGCCACGCTGGCGGCTGAGACATTCGCGCTGCCGCTCGACGACGCCAAACGCGAGACGATCACGGCCCTCACCCGCTCGATCGGGGCGCTGCGGGACCTCCGCTGGCGCTACCTCGAGGGACCGAGCGGGAAGGGGCGCGCGCGGTTAGGCATGGCGAACAGCACGGGGTGCTCGTCGGTGTGGGGAAGCACGTATCCGTACAACCCGTATCCGTTCCCCTGGGTCAACCATCTCTTCCAGGATGCGCCGTCGATCGCCATCGGCGTCTTCGAGGCGCACATGCGGAAGATGGCCGACGGGTTCATCGCCGTGCGCCGCGCCGAGCTGCTGCTCGCCGACCGGTACCAGGGCGCACCGGACGAAACAGAGTTCGCGGCGTTCGACTGGTCGAAGTTCGACGACGATGAATTCGGCATGTGCCCGCCCATCTTCGCCATGGGTGGCGACGGAGCCATGCTGGACATCGGCTTCCAGAACCTGTCGCGGCTGCTCGCATCGGGAAAACCGGTGCGCGTGGTCGTGCTGGATACGCAGGTGTACTCGAACACCGGCGGCCAGGCGTGCACCAGCGGCTACACCGGCCAGGTCGCCGACATGTCGGCGTACGGCGCGGCGCACCACGGCAAGACCGAAGCGCGAAAGGAACTCGCGCTCCTCGCCATCGCTCACCGCGGGGCGTTCGTGCATCAGTCATCGCAGGCGTCGCCGTCGCACCTCATGGCCGGCGTGCTGCGCGGGCTGCACAAGCGCCGCCCGGTCGTGTTCAACATCTACACGCCCTGTCCGGTCGAGCACGGCCTGGCCGACAACTCGGCGCAGCGTGCGGCGCGTATGGCACTGGAGAGCCGGGCGTTCCCGTTCCTCACCTATGATCCCGACGCCGGCACGTCGCTGGCCGATTGCCTGACGCTCGACGGCAATCCCGCGAAGGACGACGCCTGGCCGACATACGCGATCGCGTACACGGACGACGATGGCACGGAACGGACGATGGACGCTCCGCTGACCATCGCCGACTGGGCGGCGACCGAGGGTCGCTTCCGCAAGCATTTCAAGGAAGTCTCGCGCGACAAGTGGTCGGACGAGATGGTTCAGTTCCACGAATACATCAAGCTGTCGCCTGACGATCGCGCCGACCGGATTCCATTCATCTGGACAGTGGACCGCGACCGTCACCTGCGGCGGCTGCGGGTCGCGCCGGAGATCGTCTCGCTCGCCGAGGAACGACTGGGATTCTGGTCCGAGCTGCGCCAGCTGGCCGGCGACGAGATCGCGCCCGTGGTTCGCGATCGCATCCTCGCCGATCTGGAGCAGGCGTACGAAGACAAGCTGGCTGCGATGCGCGCGGAGCACGACGCGCGCCTCAACGAAATGAAGCAGACGTACCCGGCGCTGCTCGCACGGCGGCTGGCTGAAGGCCTGCTGCGGAGCGCCGGAGGACACCACACGGTGAGCGAGTTTCTCGCCGTGGCGGAAGGAGCGAGCGTTCCGGCATCGCCGGTGACGCGAACGCCTGTAGCAGTGGCATCCGTATCGAGTGTGTCCGCTTTGAACGGCACGCTAGCCTCTGGTGCGGCCCAGACGGTGAACGGTACGGGTGTCGCTGTGCAGGGCGCCAACGGTGAGCAAAAGGTCGAGACGATCTCGCAAGCGGTCACGCCAGCTGCGGCCGCAGTTGCCGTCGCTGACGACGACCTGGCCATCGAGCCGTCGATCGATTCGGCCAGATGCACCACCTGCAACGAGTGCACGGACCTGAACAACCGGCTCTTCGCGTACAACGCGGAGAGGCAGGCGTACATCAAGGACCCGAGGGCAGGAACGTTTGCGCAGCTGGTGCAGGCGGCGGAGAAGTGTCCCGTCGCTGCCATTCATCCAGGCACGCCGCTCAATCCCAAAGAGAGAGACCTCGCAAAGTGGATTGAACGGGCGAAGCCCTTCAACTGAGAACACCGTGCTCGAGAAACTCGGATTCCGTCACGGTGTGCACCCTCCGGAGCGCAAGGAGCTGACCTCCGGACTGCCGATTCGCCGGATGCCATTCCCGGGCGAGGTCGTGCTGCCCCTGCGCCAGCACGCGGGGAAACCGGCGGTGCTCGTGGTGAAGAAAGGCGATCACGTGGAGCGGGGCGATCCCGTCGGTACGGCTGACGGCTGGATGTCGGTGCCGATACACTCGTCGGCTGCCGGCACGGTGACAGGTGTGGAGTGGTGGCCGCACATCGACGGCACCATGGCGCTGTCCGTGCGGATCGCCGTCGATCGTTATGCGCTGCAGCTGCCGCGCCCCCGGCTCGTACCGCATTGGGAGGGGCTTGCCACGACCGAGGTGGTCAAGGCGGTGCAGGAGGCCGGCGTCGTCGGCCTGGGCGGCGCGGCGTTTCCAACCCATGTGAAACTCGTTCCGCCGGCGAACACCAGAATCGAGACCCTGCTCGTCAACGGCGCCGAGTGCGAGCCATACCTCACGTCCGACCACCGGGTGATGGTGGAATACCCCGCGCGCGTGCTCTACGGCGTTCGCGTGATGATGGGCGCGTTAGGCGTGTCCCGGACGGTGATCGGTATCGAGCGGAACAAGCCGGACGCCATCGAGGCCCTGCGGGCTGCCATCCCGACGGATCTCGACGTCTCGGTTCTACCCTTGACCGTCAAATATCCGCAGGGCGCGGAGAAGATGCTCATCAAGTCGGTCACGGGTGTCGAAGTGCCGTCCGGGAAGCTGCCGGCCAGCGTGGGCGTGCTCGTGCAGAACGTCGGCTCGGTGGCCGCCATCGCCGAGGTCTTCGAGACCGGGCTGCCACTGATCGAGCGCATCGTCACCGTGAGCGGCCGCGGCGTGCATACGCCCGCCAATCTTATCGTGCCGGTGGGAACGAAACTGCGGGACGTGATCGAGTACTGCGGCGGTATCACCGAAGACGCAGGGCAGGTCATCGTTGGCGGTCCGATGATGGGACTCGCCCAGGCGAACCTCGATGCGCCGGTCACCAAGGGTACGACCGGCATCGTGGTGCTGGCGCAGAGCGAAATGCGCGGACCGGAGGTCTACCCCTGCATTCACTGCGGGCGCTGTCTCGATGCGTGCCCGGTGTTCCTCAATCCCTCGGCGCTGGGCGAGTACGCGATGCGTGAACGATACGAGGACATGGAGCCGCTGCATCTCGCCGATTGCATGCTGTGCGGCTCCTGTTCGTTCGTGTGCCCGTCGAACATTCCGCTGTCGCAGCTCTTTTCGTTCAGCAAGGCCGGGCTGCGGAAGCGCAAGGCGGCCGTCGCATGACCACGCCCGCACTGGTCGTCTCGGCGTCGCCGCATTTGAGGGCGAAGGACACCACGCCACGCATCATGTGGACCGTGGCGGCAAGCCTGGCACCGATCGTACTCGCAGGCACGTGGTTCTTCGGCGTCAGCGCACTGCTGGTGATCGCAGCAGCGGCCGCAGGCGCGATGATCACCGAGCGCCTGCTCGGGAAATCGGGTTCGATATGGGACGGCTCTGCGGCGATCACCGGTGTACTCCTCGGGCTTACGTTGCCAGCCGGGTTGCCGCTGTGGATGGCGATGCTGGGAGGCGCGTTCGGCATCGGGTTCGGGAAGATGCTCTTCGGCGGTCTCGGACAGAACGTCTTCAATCCGGCGCTGATTGGGCGCGCGTTCCTGCAGGCTTCGTTTCCGGTGCCGATGACGACGTGGCCCACGGTCGGTGACGCGTGGTGGTCGCTGCGCGGCGACAACTTCGCGTTCCCGTTTACCCACCCCGTCACGCTCGATGGCCTCACGGCCGCGACGCCGCTCGGGTTGCTGAAATTCGAAGGGCAGGGCACGAGCATCACCTCGCTCCTGATCGGCAATACCACCGGTTCGATCGGCGAGACATCGGTGGTGCTCATCCTGCTCTGCGGCGCCTGGCTCGTCTGGCGCGGCCTGATGAACTGGCGAATCCCCGTGGCCATCTTCGCGACCGTGGCCGCCGTGAGCGCGGCGCTCCATGCCGTGAGGCCCAGCGCCCCCGGCGCGTTGTTCATGCTCTGCTCCGGCGGGCTGGCGTTAGGCTCCGTGTACATGGCGACTGACCCGGTCACGGCGCCGGTCACCAGGAATGGACGCTGGATCTTCGGCGCCGGCATCGGCGTGCTCGTCGTGGTGATCCGCGTCTGGGGCGGACTCCCCGAAGGGGTGATGTACGCGATCCTCCTGATGAATGCGTTCACGCCATTCATCAACAAGGGCACGCAGCCGCGGGTGTTCGGCACTGGCCGGCGGGCACCCACATGACGCATGTCCACGTCCACGGTGGCGGACCACCGCCGGCTGCTCAGGAGGCAGCGACGCCCTCATGGCGGCTGCTTGCTACCCTGGGCACCGCGGGTGCGGTGGCCGGGCTGCTGGTGGGCGCGGTGTATCAGTTGACGATCACCCGGGTCGAGGCCCACCGCGCGGAGGTGATGCGGGGAGCGATTGCCGAAGTGCTGCAGGAGCCGGCCCGCTGGGATACCCTCTATATGGAAGGGGGCAAGCTGGTGTTGCGTCCCGTCGGGAATCCGGGCAAGCTGCCCCGGGTCTTCCAGGGGTACGACGCGAGCGACCGGCGTATTGGCGTGGCGGTGCTTGCGGCTGAACCCGGCTTCACCGAGATGGTGTCCCTGATTTTCGGGTTCGACCCGGAGAGCGGGCGCCTTCTGGGGATGAAGGTCCTGGAGCAGAAGGACACTCCCGGGCTGGGCGACAAGATCCAAAAGGACTCGAGCTTCGTGAATCAGTTCGCGCGCGCGGTCGCGCCACTCAAGGGCGTCAAGCGCCGGACCGGTAGCGACCCCGGCGACGTGGATGTGATCAGCGGCGCGACCATTTCATCGCGCGCCGTCGTTCGCATCATCAACAACGCGGTGGCGCGCTGGCGGCCGCTGCTCGTCGCTTACCATGGCGGAGGGACGACGCCGTGACCGCCATGGGCGCAGCTCCAGTCCCGGTGATCGGTGATGCTCCGCAGGTCGTCAGCGTTCAGCGCGGTGTCGCGCTCCCGCGCCGGCCCGAACCGCCGTTGTTCGGCGACTTCATGCGCGGGATCTGGAAGGAGAATCCCGTGCTGGTTCAAATGCTCGGGATGTGCCCCACCATGGCGATCACGAACAACGTCATCAACAGCTTGGCGATGGGGCTGGCGACGATGTTCGTGCTGCTGGGATCGGAATTCATTGTCTCGCTCTTCAGGCACCGCATCCCCACCGAAGTCCGCATTGCGTCGTACATCCTGGTCACTGCGACGTTCGTGACGATGGTCGACCTCAGCCTCGAGGCGCTGACTCCCGGCGTGCACAGGGCGCTCGGCGCATTCATCGCCCTCATCGTCGTCAACTGCCTGGTCCTCGGGCGCCAGGAGTCGTTCGCCGCCAAGCAGCCGGTGCACCGCGCCGTGATGGATGCCCTCGGCACGGGACTTGGCTTCACGCTGGGCCTCTCGATCATGGGCGCGATCCGTGAAGTGCTGGGGAACGGCACGTTCCTCGGCGTGCAGGTGATGCCGGCCGCGTGGGAGCCCTGGGTGATCATGGTGCTGCCGCCGGGAGGCTTCCTGACGCTGGGGATCGTGCTGCTCACGCTGTCGGCTTTCCGCGAGATGCGCGCGCAGCGGGCCGCCGTTCGCCCGGGACGGAGGATCGCCTGATGGGTGACCTGGCGTGGATCGTCATCTCGTCGATGCTGGTCAGCAACTTCACGCTCGTGATGTTCCTGGGGCTGTGCCCGTTCCTGGGTGTGACGCAGCAGGTGCAAACTGCCTTTCGCCTGGGGATCGCGAACACGTTCGTGCTGGTGATCACGGCGATGTCGGCCTGGTTCCTCAACAGGTACGTCCTGGGCCCGGCGCCATTCCTGCGGACCATCGCGTTCATCGTGGTCATCGCGTCGGCCGTCCAGGTAGTGGAGATGATGATCAGGAAGCACTACCCGGCGCTCTTCCGCCAGCTGGGGATCTACCTGCCGTTGATATCCACGAACTGCGCGATCCTCGGGCTGGCGATCTTCCAGTCCAACCGCGGCTACAACCTGATCCAGGGGCTGGCATTCGCCCTGGGCGCCGGCACCGGGCTGACGCTCGCGCTCTCCCTCATGGCGTCCATCCGCATGCGCACGGAGCTGTCCACCGTGCCGTCGTTGATGCGTGGCATGGGCGTGGTGCTCGTCATAGCCAGCTTCCTCTCGATGGCGTTCATGGGCTTCGCCGGCCTGGGGGCCTCATGATGACCTACCTCGCGGGCGTACTGATCTGCGCGGCGCTGTTCATGCTGTTCGGGCTCATTCGTCCGCGTACCGAGTGCAATGGCAGCAGCTGTGGCGGGTGTGCCGGCATGTGTCCCCGCCGCGATGAATCCGGAGACCTGCATCATGAATGACCCTGATCGCACATCACGCCTGCCTCACCGCCGCGAACTCCTCGCCGCGGGGCTCGGCGCGTTCATCGTGGCCACCATTCCCTTCGCCCGCCGCGACCGGCGCCGCATCGTGCGTCGCACGCTGCCGGTCATGGCCTCGACGGCCGAGTTCACGATCGTGCACGTCGATGCGATGTATGCCGAGCGCGCCATCGACGCGGCGATGGCGGAACTGGCGCGCGTCGAACGGCTGATGACCCGGTTTCAGAGCACGTCTGACATCGGGCGGGCGAACGCTTATGCGGCAAGGGCGCCCGTGACCGTGTCGAGGGAGACGCAGACGGTGATCGAGGAGGCGTTGCGCTGGGCATCGGCGAGTGACGGAGCATTCGATCCCGGCGTTGGAAGAGTGGTCGAGCTCTGGGACGTCGCCAATCGCCATGAGCCTCCGGCACCGGTGCAGGTGCGACGGCTGGAAGGGCAGCGCTTCTATCGTCACATCCAGTCAGGCGTGGAGAAGGGAACACCGGCGGTGTTCTTCACATCGCAGGAAGTGCATCTCGACCTCGGCGGCATCGCCTGCGGTTACGCGGTCGATCTGGTGATTGACTCGCTGCGGCGCTGGGGGATCCGCGACGCGCTGGTGAATGTGAGCGGCGACATCTTTGCGCTGGGCCACGCGCCGGATGGATCGCCGTGGCGCATCGGGATCCGGTCACCTGTCGACGCGCGGGCCGTGATTGCCGAAGTCGAGCTGACCGATCGCGCCATCGCCACCTCGGGCGATTACGAGCAGTTCTTCATGTATCGGGGCACGCGGTACCATCACCTCATGGATCCCGGGCGTGCCGCGCCACGCCGTTCGCCCGTGCACACCGTCACCGTTGTGGCCGACCGATGCAGCGATGCTGACGCGGCGTCGACGGCGGTATTCGGCATGGAACCGGCTGCGGCGCGCCTGCTGCTGTCGGTGCGGTCTCCCGGCGCGTGGGTCGTGTCGCAAACCTGACGCGCAAAGCCTGACGAACGCCTCGATTTGGAGGAGCGTATGGAAATCCGGACGATGTACTGCAGTGGATGCGACCGGAACGTGCGCGTCCTGCTGCCGGACGATGCCAAGGGTCACCCCCAGGCCAACGTCCACGATGCCGAGTTGATCTGCATGGAACTCGGAGACTGGTGCAACGGCGCCCTGTGTCCGCTGGGCGCCGCCGAGCCACACGCGATGGTACGCCGCCTGATCCAGGAGGGCCTGCCGCTCGATCACCTGCGGAGCGCACGTGGTTGGTGCAGTGCCTGCGGGATGGAGAGCGAGTTCGTTCTCTACGCCAGCCAGAGCGCGGCGTGTACGGTTTGCGGGACGTCGCGACCGCGCGCGGGCATGAGAGGGATCGTCGGAGACGCCGCGTCCCGAAACAGCGGCAGCAGTTAGCCTCGGCGCCGCTGCTGGTCGGCAAGCTCGAGGATCGTCCGCAGGTCTTGCGCCGGTCTTGCGCTGGTCGGTCGCCAGTCGGTCGTGTCTCGGCACTCGCCTCGCGTCTCGCAGCCGTTAGGCGGACGCCCAAGTCAGGAGCTCACTATGCGTCGTTATGAACAGATCTCAGGGACGCTCTTCACCCTGATCGCCCTTGCCCAGTTGTCCCGGTTCGTGCTCCGATTGCCGGCACATGTCGGCACCTTCTCCATCCCGGTCTGGTTCTCGTTCATTGCGTTTCTGGTCACCGGGAGTCTGGCCATTTGGGCGTTCCGTGTC
>Ga0209751_10003869_pt1 | contig 14446 bp, 9 predicted proteins | sample RifCSP13_1_FD_184019 | JGI IMG/M metagenome (GOLD analysis project Ga0209751, IMG submission 184019) | Soil microbial communities from Rifle, Colorado - Rifle CSP2_sed 13_1 (SPAdes) (version 2) | ecosystem: Environmental > Terrestrial > Deep subsurface > Rock core/Sediment | place: Rifle... | reverse complement strand
CCGGCTTGGCATCTCCCTGATTTGGGACCTGCCGGCCCCCTACTCCGCCATCAACCCGATGGCCCTCGAGCTCGAGAAACCCGCTCAGGGCGCCGGGCGTGCCTTCCTCTATGTGGAGCCCGACGGTGACGTTCTCCCTGGGCAGGGAATCGAGCGTAGCCTGGGAAACATCCTCCGCGACGATTGGCCATCGATCTGGCGCGCAGCAAAGCAGCCCGCCTGAGGCCGCCAACCCGGCCAGCGCCGTGCCCGCCGCCTCCCCCGACCTCCAATTCTGGCACCGTCGTTACCAGCATCAAGCCAGCTGGACGGCGTCGCTGCGCGCGCACGCGTATGAGGCGACGGGCCTCTCGCGCTCGCAGCGGATCCTCGAGGTGGGATCCGGCACCGGCGTCATCACCGCCGAGCTTCGATCACAGACCACCGGCCACGTCGTGGGCGTCGACATCGATACGGCTTCTGCGATGTTCTCGGCACAAGTGAGCCCGGGTCCGCGATACGCAGCGGCCGATGGCAGGCACCTGCCCTTTGACGCCGGCCGCTTCGACACCGTCGCGGCACACTTCCTTCTCTTGTGGGTGCGAGATCCCCTTTCCCTTCTCAAGGAAAGCTTCCGGGTCGTCTGTCCTGGGGGTTGGGTTCTGTGTCTCGCCGAGCCAGATTACGGCGGGCGGCTGGACTATCCGCCGTCGGTGGCGAATCTTGGCCGTCTGCAGACCTATGCGCTTCAGGCGCAGGGCGCGGACCCTTTCGTCGGCCGCAGGCTTCGGTCCTTGCTCCTCGAGGCCGGCTTCAGGGACGTGACGGCAGGCGTCATCGGGGCAACGTGGACGAACGACCTCAACGGGGATGCGGTCCGCTCTGAGCAGGAGACCTTCGAGGCCGATCTCAGGGGACTCGCCACGGGCGAGGAGATGGACCGGTGGCGTGAGGCCGATCTCGAGGCCCGCCAGCGTGGCAGCCGAATCCTCTTCGTCCCCACCTTCTATGCATTTGGGCGCAAGCCTCCAACTTGAGGGCCAAGTTCCATGAATGAGACGCAAGCGGAAACCGGGGGGGAGCAGGTGAAGAATGAGACCCGGCTCGGCGGTTGGGTCAAGATGCTGTACGGACTGGGGGAATTCATGCCGTCGATCGGCGTCGGGACCGTGATCCCGTTCTACTTCCTCTTCTTCCTCACCGACGTCGCCGGCATTCGACCGGGGATCGCGGGGACGCTGCTGCTGATCGTTCGCCTCTGGGATGGGCTGAACGATCCATTGATCGGCGCGCTATCCGATCGGACGCGGAGCCGCTTCGGCCGCCGGCGCCCCTACATTCTCAGTGGCCTGCTGCCGATGGCCTTCTTCTACGCCCTGCTCTGGTGGGTGCCACCGATCGCCTCCGCCGGCGGCCGGGCGATCTACTACCTCCTGATCTACTTCCTCTTCGATCTCTTCTACACGCTGGTCGTCGGACCCTACACAGCCCTCACGCCGGAGCTCTCGCTCGATAGCGACGAGCGCACCTCGATCGTCGCCTACCGGATGGGGGTCTCGATCGTCGTGGGGTTGGCTGCCGCAATCGCCCTCCCGTTCGTGTTCGACGCTGCGCCGTCGATGCAAGCCGGGTTTGCCCGGGCAGGAATCGGCCTCGCCGTCCTCAGCCTGTTCCCGTATCTCGCCATCGTCGCACTCATCCGAGAACGTCCGGAGTTCCAGTCGCGCAAGGCGTTGGGTCTGCGAGCCTCGATTCTGTCGGTCCTGCGTAACCGCCCTTTCTGGGTCGCGCTCATCGTCGGCTGGATCGCCTGGCTGGCGATCGGCGTGGTTGAGGCTGTCTTCGCCTACTACGTGATCTACTGGGCCGGCATCCCCGAAGAGGACTCCGCCATCCTCCTGGCCACGATCCTGGCCAGCGCCACGCTCTTCCTCCCGGGGGTGAATTGGCTGGCCACGCGCCTCGAAAAGAAGTGGGCGTTCGTCCTCTGCACCCTCACCTGGGCCGCTGTCCACGTGGCGCTGTGGTGGATTCCCCGGCAGGCTCCCACACCGGTCTACATCATTGCTTTTCTGGCGGGGCTAGGCGTCGCTTCGGCCCATGTCTTGCCGGCTGCGATGGGAGCGGACGTCTTGGAATCCGTCGAGGTCCAAAGCGGTGGACGGCAAGAGGGCATCTATGGAGGGGTCTCCGGGTTCATCCAGAAGCTCGGCACATCGATGGCGCTGCTGAGCATCGGCTGGATTCTGGAGCTGACGGGCTACGTGCCGGGAGCGGCTGTGCAAAGAGAGTCAGCCCTCACGGGCATCCGGCTCCTAGTCTCGTGGATCCCGGCCGGCCTGCTGGTCGCCTCGATCGCCGCCGCGGCTGCGTTCCCGATCACCCGCGCCGTCCATCGCCAGCTGTCGCTCGAAGCCCGCCGGCGCCGGGAGGCGCAGGCGTAGGGCGCTCGTCGATCTAGGCCCTCCGGGAATTTCACGCGAACATAGGCTCAGTCATTGCGACGATGTTTCCCAGATCGCGCGTAGGGGCGAGCCCGGCGGTCGAAGACCCAGCACCCACCTGCACCGCACCTGCTGTGCGCTGCAGGTGCAGGTGTGCGGTCTGGGCAGGTGTCCCGAGTGATCTTCTCGGGGCTCGCCCCTACGGTTTCCACGGAGGGAAGCAGCGGAGGAAACGCGCCCCGCGGAGAGGTCTCCTGAATCGCGCGTAGGGGCGGGTCTGAGACCCGCCCCTACGATGTAAACGGAGAGAATCCCCCGTGGGAAGGCGTCCTCCGTCGGAGGGTGACGTCGACGTAGTGGCCGCGTTGAGGTCTCTGACGAATTGAAGGTCACTCATCCAATCGCGAGTCGGGGCGAGGCATGCCTCGCCCCGACGATGCAGATGGAGAGAACCGCGGCTTAGAACAGCCCTATGACACGGCCGGTCTTCAGGTCGAGATCGACATCGTAGAACACGGGCCGCGTGGGGAGACCGGGCATGGTGCGCATCTCACCCAGAAGTGGGTAGAGGAACCCGGCGCCCACCGAGGCGCGAATGTCTCGGATCGGGACCTTGTAGCCCTTCGGCACGCCCTTGAGCGCCGGATCGTGGCTCAAGCTGAGGTGCGTCTTGGCCATGTTCATGGGCAGCTTGTCGAAGCCGAGCTTGGTGTAAAGCTCAATCTTCCTCTCGGCCTCCGGCGAGTATTCGACCCCATCGGCGCCGTAGATCTGGGTGGCAATCGTCTCGATCTTCCTCTTGATCGACCACTCGAGCGGGTAGAGGAACCGGAAGTTCGCCGGCTTCGTGACCGCCTTCACGACGAGCTCGGCCAACTTGAGCGCGCCCTTGCCGCCGTCCATCCAGTGGGTGCAGACAACGGCGTCTTCGGCGCCGGCCTCGACCGCGGCCTTGCGCACCAGCTCCACTTCCGCCGGCGTGTCGGCGGCAAAGGAGTTCACCGCGACGACGACGGGGATGCCAAACTTCAAGACGTTCTTGATGTGGTGCTGCAGGTTTGGCAGGCCTTTGCGCAGCAGGTCGAGGTTTTCGTCGGTATAGGCCGGATCGAGCGGCTTGCCTGCCACTACCCGCGGCCCGCCGCCGTGCATCTTCAGAGCGCGCACGGTGGCTACGAGCACGACGCAGCTCGGGATCAACCCTGAGGCGCGGCATTTGACGTCGAAGAACTTCTCCATGCCGATGTCGGCACCGAAGCCGGATTCGGTGACGACGTAGTCCGCTAGCTTGAGCGCGATCCGGTCGGCGATGATCGAGGAGTTGCCGTGGGCGATGTTGGCGAAGGGTCCGGCGTGCACGAAGACCGGGGTGCCCTCGAGCGATTGCATCAGCGTGGGCTTGATGGCGTCCTTCATCAGGACCGTCAGCGCGCCGCCGGCGCCTAGGTCGTCGGCCGTGACGGCCTCGCCCTTCTTGTTGGTGCCGATGACGATGCGTCCGAGCCGGTCGCGCAGGTCAGCCAGGTCGGTGGTCAGAGCCAGGATGGCCATGATCTCACTGGCGACCGTGATGTCGTATCCGGTCTCCCGGGTCATGCCCTTCTCTTCGGGGCCCTGGCCGATGGTGATGCGGCGCAGGAAGCGGTCGTTCGTGTCGACCACCCGCTGCCAGGTGATGCTGGCCGGATCGATGTCGAGGCGGGCGAAGCGCGAGCGCTCTTCGGGGGTGAGCGTCTCGGGATCGCTCTTGTTGATCCCGAGCTTCTTGAGCCTGCGGAGCATGATCGGGGCGAAACGGCGCTTGCCCTTCTTGTCCTTGGGGCACAGGGCGTTGAAGAGCTTCTCGTCATCCTGCTCGCGCTCGTGAAACATCCGCGCGTCGATCGCCGCAGCCAGCAGATTGTTGGCGGCGGTGATGGCGTGGATGTCGCCGGTGAGGTGGAGGTTGAAGTCCTCCATCGGGATGACCTGGCTGTACCCGCCGCCGGCCGCGCCGCCCTTGATCCCGAAGGTCGGCCCCTGGCTCGGTTGGCGGATGCAGGTAAAGACCCGCTTCCCCAGCTGAGCCCCCAGCGCCTGGCTCAGGCCCATCATCGTCGTGCTCTTGCCCTCGCCCAGGGGCGTCGGCGTGATCGCGGTGACGTCGATGTACTTGCCGTTGGGGCGGTTCTTGAGGCGCTCGAGGATGCTCAGCTCGACCTTGGCCTTGCGCAGGCCGTGCAGTTCGAGTTCGGAGGGCCGGATTCCGACCTCGGCCGCGATCTCGATGATCGGCTTGGGGGTGACCGCCTGCGCGATCTCGATGTCCGAGGGAACGGGTCGGAGGAGCTTGAGCTTGATCGGCTTGTAGGGGAGCTTCGGTTTCTTGGCGGCCGGCGCTTTGGCGGCGGCCCTCTTGGCAGCCGGCTTGCGGACGGGCTTCTTCTTCACGACGGGCTTCTTCTTGGCAGTACTTTTCTTCGCAGGCATGGTGGGGATCTCCTCGTTCGCAGTCACGCGGCGGCCAGGCCGCCCGGCGGATGGTCTGGGGGTAGTGTGCCCTCACTTGCGCCTCGGAGCAAGCGACAAACCTACCCTCGCACCGTCGTCATGTATCACCTCCCTCAGGCATGCGCGCGAGAGCCACGCTAAAGAAGAGGGCAACTCTGCGCGCCCCACGCGCCTGGGGTATTCACCCCATTGGCTTTGCACCGCGGGATGACCCTCGCAACAAGCGGTGACCTCTGTCACTCAGCCTAGATGCGAGATGACCGTAACATGCTCGTGACAGCAGTAACAAATGGGACCCTAACTGTCGACATGGCGAAAAGCGCCGGCCGCGGTGCCGCGTGGGCACGCCGCGAAGCGGCTGACCAGGGCCCACATCAGGTGGATCGTGGTGGGAACCGCAACGGGGAGCCACATCGTCATTGAACGGGTGAACGACAGACCGGGAGACCACACGCCGGCATGCGGTCGAACCTCCCAGGGCTCCAGACCACGCTACTCACCGTCGACGAGCAGGCTTCTCGGCTCCCGGGTTCACCCATCTAGAGCAAGACGAGCCGTCGTCCGCCGGCCCCCACCTCGGCTTATTTCATCCGCCTCGGCCTCCATGGGCGAGTCACACCACACCCTTCATGCCTCCGGCCCCGAGGCTCGGCCCGGCGTTTCTTGGTGCCGGCGGCACATTCCCCCGCGGCCACGCCTCCTCACCGTCAGCCCCACCCATCGCGGGGCCGTGATCCTTCCAGAGCCGCGATTGTCGAGGACGCCAGAGCCAATCTGGTTTGCGCGATGCAGGAGGCGGAACGGGACCGAGTGCCATCGCTTCGGCGCCGGCCATGATTTGACGCAGGCCATCCGCCCGTCGTTCGGAGCGTTTCGGCTTTGGGAGCACAGGCAAGTCCTGGGAGGTGAACCTTGGCCTTGAGCGCTGGAAGCCCTCCGGTCGCATCGACCAGCGAAGCCTTCTTCGGCAAGCTGTACGAATCCAAAGATGGTGAGCGGATCCGACGGTGCCTGCAGTGCGGCGACTGCAGCGGCGTTTGCCCGTACGGATATCTCATGGAGTTCCCGCCCAGCCGCATGATCACCCGGCTCCGCGCCGATGAGTTTGATGAGGTGCTCGCCTCCGATGCCATCTGGCTCTGCCTCTCCTGCTACGCCTGCACGCAGGTTTGCCCGAAACAGATCCCCCTCACCACCTCCCTGATGACCCGGGCAAAGGAAGAGCTCCTGCTGGCAGGCCGCGTGCCGGCGGAGCTTCAAGCCGCCCTGGAGAACTCGCAGCGATACGGCAATGTCCTCGGGCAATCGCCTCGCAAGCGATCCGAGTGGGCCAAGGGCCTCACCCCTCCGGTTCCGGTCTTGAGCAAGGAGCATCCATCGACGGAAGTCCTCTGGTTCGTGGGTGACTATCCCTCCTATCACGCGCGCGTTCAGGGAGTGAGCCGGGCCCTCGCTAAGATCTTCCATGCCCTGGGCGTCGACTACGCTATCCTGGGCGCCGACGAGGTAAGCGACGGCGACTCCCAGAGGCTGGCGGGCGAGCGGGGTCTCTTCGAGATGCTGGCCTCGAAGAACAGCCAGGCTTTCGGCAAGTACAAGTTCTTCGCCATCGTCACCAGCGATCCACACGCGTACAACGCATTCAAGAACGAATACCCGGGCCTGGGGATCTCCTATCCGGTCTGGCACCACACGGAATTCCTGGCCGATCATCTCGACGCCCTCCGGCCGCTCCTGACGCGCGAGGTGAAGGCACGCGTCGCTTTCCACGACCCATGCTACCTGGGCCGCGCCAATGGGATCTATGAGCCGCCGCGTGAGCTGCTGGGCGCAATCCCGGGCATCGAGCTCGTCGAGATGGCCCACAATCGAACGATGAGCCTGTGCTGCGGAGGGGGCGGCGGTGGGATGTGGCTCGATGGGTTTCATTGGGAGAAGGCTCACACGCGCACGTCGGAGTGGCGTGTTCAGGAAGCCAGGACCGCCGGCGCCGACATCCTCGCCGTCGCCTGCCCCTATGAGCCGGTCCGGTTCGAAGACGCTGCCAAGGTGGTGCCAGGAGCCGAGGGCCTCCTCGTGCGAGACGTGGCCGAGCTCCTGGCAGAAGCATTGGGCGAATAGGGGAGGCTGCGGATGAACATCGTCGTGCCGGTGAGGCTCGTCCCCGATCTCGTGGAAGAGATCAACGTCGATCCGGGCGGAACCGCTCTGGACGCCTCCTGGCTCCGCCTGATCATCAACGAGTTCGACGACCATGCGATCGAGCAGGCAATCCTGCTCAAGGAGCGCGGCGGCGGACAGGTGTGCATCCTGGCTCCGTCGGTCGAGGGCGTGGACGACGTCCTTTTCACCGCGGCGGCCAAGGGCGCCGACCGACTTGTCAAGCTCGAGGGTCTCACCGATGTCGGGCTTAGCAGCCATGCCCTCGCCAGGGCATTGGCCCCCGCCATCCAGGCGCTTCAACCGGACTTGATCCTCACCGGGGTGCAAGCGCACACCGACCTGGATGGACCCGTTGGCCCGCTGATCGCGGAGAGCCTCGGCTTTCCTTATGTGGGCTATGTCGCCAGCGTCACCTTGGAGGCGGGGTCCGCCTCGGTCCGCAAGGAATACCCCGGAGGGCTTGTGGCGGGGATGGAGGTGAGGCTTCCCGCCGTCCTGGGGATCCAGGCCGCCGAGAAGCCGCCGCGCTACGTCGCGGTGAGCAAGGTGCGCCAGGCCATGCAGACCGCCCGAATCGAAACGCAGGCCGCCGGCGAGATCGATGCGAGCGGCGCCCTCGCGATCCAGCGGATGTTCCAGCCCGAGGCGGCCGGCCGGGCGACCATGATCGAAGGGGAGCCCGCCGAGGTTGCGGACAGGATCCTTGAGATCCTGCGAGAGTCGGGGATTGTGTGAGGGGAGGCCTGTGATGAGCCAGGATGTCTTTGTCGTCATCGAACACCTTCGAGGCCGGGTCGCAGACATCTCCTACGTCATGCTTGCCGCCGCCCGTGCGCTGACCAAGGGGACCGGCGGACAGGTCGTGGCCATCCTGCTGGGCGAGAACGTACAGGCCCTGGCAGCCCGGCTGGCGGCTGATCGGGCGCTATCCATCGAGCATCCGGCCCTGGCCGAGTTCACTCCCGACGCCTACCCTAAGGCTCTCGCGCCTCTCATCAAAGAGCACCAGCCTCGCGCCGTATTCCTGGGCAACACCTCGGTCGGCGCCGACGTGGCCAGCGTTCTATCCGCCCGTCTGGGCCTGCCGTTGGTGAGCTCATGCCTGCGGGTGACGGCGGAGCGCCGCCTCACGAGCCAGGTCTGCGGCGGGAAGATCATGGCCGAGACCGAGCTGCCCGAGACGACGACGCTGATCACCATGGTCCCGGGAGGATATTCCTCTGAGGAGGGGCAGAGCGATCAGGCCCCTGCCCTGTCGAGCGCACCCGCTCCCGCCCTCGACGACCTGCGCGTCACCCTCACTCAATACTATGAGCCCGAGGCCGGCGACGTGGACATTTCCAAGGAGCCTCTCCTGATCGCCGTGGGACGCGGGATTCAAAACGAAGGCAACATCGAGCTGGCGGAAGAGCTTGCCAAATCGCTGGGCGGCATCGTGTGCGCCTCGCGGCCCGTAGTCGACCAGGGATGGCTCCCGACAAGCCGGCTGGTGGGCAAATCCGGCAAACGCGTCAAGCCCAAGCTCTACCTCGCGCTTGGCATCAGCGGGGCGCCGGAGCACGTCGAGGCGCTCGCCGACAGCGAGATGATCATCGCCGTCAACACGGATCCTGCGGCGCCGATCTTCGCCGTGGCGAAGTACGGGGCGACGATCGATCTATTCGACCTGGTCCCCGAGCTCACCGAGCGCGCCCGCGCGGCCAGGCCGGCCTGAGAGCGAGGGATTGCGGATATGCCGATCCGGGAAACCTTCTGGAACATCCCCCACTGGGCTGAGATCGGCCAGTATGTACTGGCCTTTCTCACCGTAGCCGTCTTCACCTGGGGAGTGATCCGGCGCATCCGCCGATGGCGGATGGGGCAGCCTGCTCTTCGCTCGGAGCGATTCGGCAAGCGCGTGGGCCGGTTCATCGCGCATGCCGTGGCCCAGCTCCGTACCGCAGAAGAAGGCTACCCCGGCATCATGCACCTCATGATCTTCTGGGGCATGGTCATGCTTCTCGTCGGGACGATCCTGGCGACCATCGATTGGGACGTCACCCGCCTCTTCTTCAGGTTCCAGTTCCTCATCAACGGGCTCTACTTGGTTTACGAACTGGTCCTGGATGTCTTTGGGTTGTTCGTCTTGGTGGGGCTGGGTATGGCGGTCTATCGCCGCTACCTCATTCGACCCGCCCGCCTGCAAGCGATCCCCTCGGGCTACCGCGCCTGGGAGGATGGCTACGTCCTCTGGATGCTGGCTCTGATCGTCGTGAGCGGCTACCTGGTGGAAGGACTTCGGATCGCCGTCGTGCGGCCGTCTTGGGCGGCGTGGTCCCCGGTGGGAAACGCCGTCGCCTCCGCCCTGACCTCGCTTGCCGATCCGACCAGCCAGGCCGTTCACCTTGCCATCTGGATCATCCACGGCGCTGCGGCGTTTGGCTTCATCGCCAGCCTGCCCTTCACCAAACTGTTCCATATCGTGGCCGCGCCTCTCAACATCCTGATCGGGCCGTTCCAGCCCGAAGGCGCACTCGCGCCGGCGCGCACGCACAGCGGCCCGGGCGTCCGGGCCTGGCAGGATTTCACCTGGAAGCAGATCCTGGACATCGAGGCCTGCGTCCGCTGCGGGCGATGCCAGGATCGCTGCCCCGCGTTCGCCAGCGGCATGCCCCTCTCGCCTCGCGACCTGATGATCAAGCTCGAGAGGCACCTGTGGGAGCGAGGCAATGGGCGTTCGTTGCATGGAGATGTCGTCACCGCCGAGGAGCTCTGGTCCTGCTCGGCGTGTCGAGCCTGCGTGCGCGCCTGCCCCGTCTTCGCCGACCAGTTGGGCGCGATCGTCGACCTGCGCCGCCACCTGGTCGTCGAAGGGACGATGGACACCCGCGTCCAGGAGGCCCTCGCCAACCTGGCACGCTACGGCAACTCCTTTGGACAGTCGGAGCGGGCCCGCGCCAAGTGGACCCAGCCCTTCGAAGCCAAGATCAAGGACGCCCGCCGGGAGCCGGTGGAGTATCTGTGGTACCTGGGCGACTACGCCTCCTATAGCGCCACGCTTGCCGATCTATCCCGCGCCACCGTCGAGGTCTTCCGCGCTGCCGGGCTCGATTTCGGGATCCTGTACGACGCCGAGCGCAACGCCGGCAACGACGCCCGCCGGGTGGGTGAAGAGGGCTTGTTTGAGATGCTGCGGGAGAAGAACGAGGCCACTCTCGCGAAGTGCGACTTCAAAGCCGTCGTGACGACCGATCCGCACACCTACAACACGCTTAAGAACGAATACCCCTCCCTGACAGGCAATGGCCGGGAGGTCTTGCACGCGACCGAATTGCTCGACCGGCTGATCACCTCAGGCAAGCTGCGGCCCAGCAAGAGGCTTGGCTACAGAGTCACCTACCATGACCCCTGCTACCTGGGGCGCCACAACGGCGTCTACGACGCCCCGCGCCGGGTGATCGAAGCCACCGGTTGTGAGCTGGTGGAGATGCCAAGGAATCGGGAACGGGCGCTGTGCTGTGGCGCCGGCGGGGGGCGCATCTGGATGGAAGAGGGCAAGGTGCGCGAGCGCCCGAGCGAATCTCGAATTCGCGAGGCCGTGGCGCTTGAGGGCGCCGAAGTGCTCGCCGTGGCCTGCCCCAAGGATGTCACGATGTATCAGGATGCCCTCAAGACCACGGGGCATGCCGAGCGGCTGAAAGTGAGGGATGTTGTTGAGCTGGTTCGCGAGGCTCTGTAGCGTGGAGAGGAGGACGCGGGCCGCAGCTTGAGCTCCTCGATGCCGGGGCCATCTCACGCCACGGGCAACTCGTGCGAAGGGCGGCGGATGCCGGCGCATGGGAGGCCTGCGGCCGGGCCCCTCCACCCGCTCGATTTGGGGAGCAGCGGCGTACGCGGTAGGCGGCTGTGAGGTTTCTCTACCTGCGGCGACGGGGCCTGCGCTCACCGATCGCCACCAAGCTGATCCTGAGCTTCCTGCTGGTGATTGCCGTCATCAGCGTGGCCTTCATGGCGGCCGGAGTGCGACTGATCCGGAATCGCATCGTCGCCGAGGCCCAGGAAAAAGTGCGTCACGATCTCAACGCCGCCCGAGAGATCTACCTTGGCGAGCTAAGACATGTGAGTGACGTGATTCGTTTCACTGCAGACAGGACCCTTCTGATTGATATGCTTCTTTCGGGGGACGCGGATTATGCCGTGGCCGAGCTTCTGCAGGTGTTGGGCCGGGAAGGCCTCGACTTCCTGACCGTCACCGACGTGAACGGGATCGTGCTCTTGCGGACGAGCAATCCCGCTTCCGTAGGTGACAGCCAGCTCCATGACGAGCTCGTCCGGGCGGTCATCGAGACCGGCGAGCCCGTTGCCGGCACAGTCATCGTGCGGGCCGAGGACCTGCAGCGGGAATCTCCCTTGCTTGCTGAGCGGGCTCGCATCCCGCTCATCGACACGCCGATGGCCCGGGAGAGGCCGGAAGACGAGGAAACAGACGGCATGGTTCTCAAAGCCGCCGCCCCGGTGATCGACGACCGCGGGCTCATGATCGGCATTGTGTATGGCGGAATCCTGCTCAACCAGAACTTCGGCATTGTCGACCAGGTCAAGCAGACCGTCTATGAGGACATGACGTACCGGGGCCAGGACATCGGAACAGCCACGATCTTCCAGGACGACGTCCGCATCTCGACCAACGTCCGCAATGCCGATGGCACGCGAGCGATCGGGACGCGGATCGCCGAAGACGTCTACGACCGAGTTGTGCGTGAAGGGCTGCCCTGGATCGGAAGAGCCTTCGTCGTCAACAACTGGTACATCACGGCCTACGAACCGATCACCGATATCAACGACCGGATCATCGGCATCCTCTACGTCGGTGTGCTGGAACAGAGGTATCTCGATATCGAAAGAGAAACCGTGCTCGTCTTCCTGGGGATCACCCTTCTCGGGGCGTTTGTCTCTATGGCGCTCTCCTACGTCGTGGCCCGCAGGATCTCAGTCCCCGTCCGTAAGCTGGCTTCTGCCGCCCGGGAGGTGGCCCAGGGCAACCTGGAAACGAAGGTCGAGATTGTATCCGGTGATGAGCTTGGGGAGCTGGCCGAGGCCTTCAACGTGATGGCCACCGCCCTGAAAGAACGCGACGAGAGGCTGAAGGATTACACCACCAAGCGGATCATCGAGACCGAACGCCTGGCCCTCATCGGGCAGCTCTCGGCCAACGTTGCCCATGAGCTCAACAACCCCCTGCAGGGGATTGTGACCTACTCCCATCTCCTGCTCGAGCGCCTGCCGTGCGAGGACTCCACGACCGCCTCGATCCGCAAGATCGTCGCCCAGGCCGACCGGTGCCGCGAGATTATCCGGGGTCTGCTTGATTTCTCGCGCCAGCGAAAACCGGATAAGACGGTGTGCAGCCTGAACTCCGTTCTCCTGGATTGCCTCTCCTTGGTGGAGAACCAGGCCTCGTTCCACAACATCACCATCGAGAAAGACCTGCAGGCCGATCTGCCGACGGCCGTCATCGACCCCTCCCAGATCGAGCGGGTGATCATGAACATGATCATCAACGCCTCCGAGGCGATGGAGGCAGGCGGCCGCCTGCGGATCGCCACCCGGCATGATCCGCGGCTGCATCAGATCGAGGTGGAATTCAGCGACACAGGGCACGGCATCCCGCAGGAGCACCTCGACAAGATCTTCGACCCGTTCTTCACGACCAAGGAGGTCGGCCATGGGACGGGGCTGGGGCTGGCCATCAGCTACGGGATCGTGCGAGAGCACCACGGGACGATCTCGGTGGAGAGCGAGGTCGGCAAGGGAACGACCTTTCTCATTCGATTGCCGATGAGTGCGGAAGAAGAAGGTGTCGGGCGTGGAGAACGAGTCCCGGTTGCTGATCATTGACGACGAGGACGTCGTCCTGGATTCCTGCACCCAGATCCTGGAGGGCGGGCCCTACAGGCTCGCCACGGCCAAGGACGGGGAAATGGGGCTCCGGCTTGTTCAGGAGATCCAGCCAGACCTGGTCTTCGTGGATCTCAAGATGCCGGGCCTTTCGGGATTCGAGGTGCTCGAGCGCATTCAAGTCGCGGATCCTTCCATCGTCACGGTCGTGATCACCGGATATGCGACGGTGAGCTCGGCTGTCGACGCCATGAAACGCGGCGCATATGATTTCCTTCCCAAACCGTTCACCCCAGACGAGTTCCGTCTGATCACCCAACGCGGACTGGAGAAAAGGAAGCTGGTTCTCGAGACCATGGCGCTGCGAAGGGAGAAGGCGTTGCTCCAGGAGCACTTCGCGGCCATCGTCTCCCATGAGCTGAAGTCGCCCTTGGGATCGGTGCAGCAGAATCTCTTTGCGCTATCTCAGGAGCTGGCCGGATCGCTCACCGAGTACCAATCGGCCCGATTGGAACGCATGAAATCCTCCATCGACGTGCTCCTGAAGCTGATCCACACCTGGCTGCGGGCCTACTCCGCCGACCTTGAGGGCATCCAGCAGACCTTCGGCCCCCTGGCGGTGGGTGACGTGATCGCGAAGGCGATCGAGATTGTCCAGCCGCACGCCGTACGCAAGGATGTCGAGATCCGGCCAACCATCGAAGGGGCCCTGCCCTCGGTCTCGGGGGACGAGGGGACGTTGGTGGAGGCCCTGGTCAACCTGCTGGGGAACGCCGTGAAGTTCTCCCGCCTCGGCGGGCTGGTGAACGTGGCTGCATCCAAGGATGGCCCGAAAGTCGTCATCACCGTCGCCGATCAAGGCGTGGGCATCGCCAGGGAAGACCTGCCCTTCGTCCTGGGCGGTTTTCACGTGGGGCGCCCCGGCCCGGAGGCGGAGCGAGGCAGCGGGCTGGGCCTGGCCATCACCCGGCGGATCGTCGAGGCTCACCGCGGTTCGATCTCGGCCAGGAGCGAGCTGGGCAAGGGCAGCACCTTCACGATCCACCTGCCCGCCCTTTCGCCCAACGCCAACGGCCGGGCAAGCCCGGAAACGGAACTGGCGAGGGACTCTCAGAAGGAGGCATCGCATGAGTCCACGTAAGAGGTTGCTGGTCATTGACGACGATCCGGATTTCGTGGACGGGATCAAGTCGATTCTCGTCGGTGCGGATTTCGACGTGGACGTGGCCTACAATCCAAAGACCGGTCTCCAGGCGCTGCAGGCCAAGAGCTACGACCTGCTCCTCCTGGACATCATGATGGGCCGAGGCGCGGAAGGCGTCATGATCGCGCGCAAGATCCGCAAGGATCCCAAGCTCAGGGAGCTGCCGGTGCTGATCATCACTGGCATCCGCGAGCAGATCGCCTTTCTTTTCCCGGGCGGCCCGATGCACCCGCACTTCGTGCCCGTGGATGAGCTGGTGGAGAAGCCGGTGGAACCGAAGCTTCTCCTC
>Ga0209751_10003868_pt1 | contig 14453 bp, 18 predicted proteins | sample RifCSP13_1_FD_184019 | JGI IMG/M metagenome (GOLD analysis project Ga0209751, IMG submission 184019) | Soil microbial communities from Rifle, Colorado - Rifle CSP2_sed 13_1 (SPAdes) (version 2) | ecosystem: Environmental > Terrestrial > Deep subsurface > Rock core/Sediment | place: Rifle... | reverse complement strand
GGACTAGCAGTTCGGGTGTCGCAAACGCCACAAAGAGGAGAGCGATGCGGGAGATGAATTCGAAGTATTCCCGGTGGTGAGGCAACTCATCGGCGACCAGATCGGTGACCCCGACTCGATTGGCCGCGTAGTGGAGGGCCGAGAGGACCGCCACGGAGACGAGGGCCATGGTGATCAGTGTCCAGGGCAAGATCTTCCTGCGCCCCTTGCGTCGGAGGCCGAGGACTCGGCGCAATCCGTCTCGCACTACCGCTCCCATGGCGCCCCGCCTCCCCTTGCGGGACGGTCAACCACGGCGGTCCTCTTCCTCTGCTTGCCGGATGAACGCCTCCTCGAGAGTGATGGCACTCTGCGAGAGCCGCCGGACACCGAGGTTGGTGGCTACCAGCGCATCGCGGACCAGTGTGAACGCGTCTTCGCCGGCGGTTCGTACCTCCAGAATGGCTCCGGCGACGGTCACGGTCGCTCCCCGTTCGGTCATCCAGCGGGCGGCAAGATCTGGGTCGCCCAGAACCTCGACGGTCAGGCTCTCGGCGATTCCCAGGTCCCCGATGGGTCCTGAGCGGATCACCCGTCCGCCGTCCAGCATCACCACCCAGTCGCAGGTCTGTTCGATGTCGGAGAGGATGTGGGAGGAGAAGACGACGCTGATGCCGAAGTCGCCCAACCGCCGGATCAGATCGAGCATGTGGTCGCGGCCCTCAGGATCGAGCCCGGAAGCCGGCTCGTCCAGGAAAGCAACCCGGGGGTCGTGGACGATCGCCTGGGCCAGCTTGACTCGTTGGAACATGCCGGTTGAGAAGTCCCCCAGATAGCGGAATCGTTCTTCGTGGAGGCCAACCAGAAAGAGGATTTCCGACGAGCGGCGCCTCGCCGCGTCGGTCGGCAATCCGGCCAACTCGGCGGCGTAGCCGACGAAGTCTGCGGCAGTTTGATCGAGCGGCAGGCAGTTGCCCTCCGGCATGTAACCGACCAGGGACCGTATGTCGAGTGACTCCCTGGACACCGGCATCCCCAGGACCTCCATCTGTCCGAAGGCCGGTCGCAGCATGCCCAGGAGATTGCGGATGAGGGTGGTCTTGCCGGCTCCGTTTGCCCCGACCAGCCCGATTCTGCCACCGGGGACATCGAGGGTCACGTCATCGAGGGCCTTGACGTCGCCGTAGCTGTGGGTGAGGTTCCTGGTGGAGAACAGGGGTGTCACCCGGCTGAAACTAGCGCAGTCGCCTAAGCGGCGAGGTCATCGGTGTGATCGCGCCGTCGGGTAACGATCGTGGCTCGTTTGCGGGCGCCTTCAGTGAGGCGCTTCGCCCATACGTATTCCGTGCTCAGCAGGGCCAGGCCGGAGATGATCAACAACCAGCCGGGCAGGAACGGCACTACCAGCCCAACAACGCCGACCAGCAGCAGCGCAACGCCCGGGATCCCGATGAGAAGTTTCCTGAATGGTGTGATGTTCACTCGCTCCTTTGACGCAGCACAGTATGCAACGGTTACCGAGCTATTCGAGTTCCGCCATCTCGATCTTGGCGAACAGAGGATCGGGCGTTGGGAGCGACGTTCCGGGTTGCAGCTCGGTCCGTTCCCACCCGCCATCCTCGAGCGCTCCCATTTGGCCGAGCAGGGCGTGTACCCGGGCACTCGTGAAGGGGAGGAAGGGAGAGAATCCGGTCTTCAGCCCGTTGATGGCGCTGAGTGCAACGTACAAGGTGGTGGCGGTCCGCTCGGCATCGGTGGCGGCGGTCTTCCACGGCGCCTTCTGGTTGAGATAGACATTGACCTCCTGAGCGCCGTCCATGAGCGTGCGCAGCGCCGCCCGCAGTTCGACCGCCTCGATCTGGCTGCCGGCTTCGGCGAGGACCGTATCTACCCGGGCGAGCAGGGTGCTGTCGTCGGGGTCGAGCGTACCGGGAGTGGGGACCGCTCCGCCGGCAGACTGGGCCGTCATCGATAGCACCCGGTTGACCAGATTCCCCCAGGTTGCGACCAGTTCTTCGTTGACCCTTCGAACGATTTCGGTGTCTGAGAGGTCCGTGTCGTTGTGTTCGGGCAGGACCGAAGCGATGGCGTACCGCAGGGCATCCGGCTCGAAGTGCTCGAGATACCACTCGAGGGAGCGGCCGACGCCTCTGGACTTGGACGCTTTCGAGCCTCCGAACGTGACGTACTGATTACCTGCGACGTTGGTCGGAAGGTTGAGCCCACCGTGGCCCATCAACAGGGCCGGCCAATAGACGGCATGGAACGGGATGTTGTCCTTGCCGATGAAGTAGTAGGACTCGGCTTCCGGGTTGATCCACCAGTCCTTCCAGGCTTCCGGGGTCCCCTGCAGCTGCGCCCACTCCTGGGGGGCGGAGAAGTAGCCCATTACGGCTTCCCACCAGACGTAGATCGACTTCCCGGAGCCCAGATCGTCGACCGGGATCGAGATGCCCCAGTCCAGGTCGCGGGTGAAGGCGCGGTCGTCCAACCCGTTCTTCACCATGCCGATGGCGAAGTTCACGACATGGGGGCGCCACTCCTGGTGCGAGCCAAGCCAGTCGAGGAGGGGGCCTTGAAAGGCACTCAGCTTCCAGTAGTAGTGCTCCGTTTGGCGCTCGACCGGGGTCGTGCCGGACAGTTTCGATCGTGGGTCGATCAGTTCGTGTGGATCTAGGGTGCGCCCACAGTTGTCGCACTGGTCCCCCCGAGCGTCTGCGTATCCGCAGTGTGGGCAGCTGCCCCCAACATACCGGTCGGGGAGGAACCGCTGCGCCTCCTGGTCGTAGAACTGGCTGGTGGTGCGGCGGTACAGGTAACCGTTCTCGAGGAGTTTCAGGAAGAACTCTCGAGCGACCCGCTTGTGGTTGTCCGTGCCCGTTGTGGTGAAGAGATCGAAGGTGATACCGAGCCGTTGCCAGTAGTCGAGGAACCTCGGGTGGTAGCGGTCGACGATCTCCTGCGGAGAGACGCCTTCGGCGTCGGCCTTCACGGTGATTGGTGTGCCGTGCACGTCGCTGCCCGATACCATCAGGACCTTGTTACCCGCCATGCGGTGATAGCGGGCGAAGATGTCCGGTGGTAAGTAAGCGCCGGCTATGTGACCGAGGTGCAGCGACCCGGTGGCATACGGCCAGGCGACGGCCACCAGGATGTGGCGGGATGCGCTCATGGGCGGTGAGCGTACCAGCTCCCTTGGCGAGCCAGTCTCGAGTTTGGGACGGCCGGAGTTGGGACGGTTGGCGATGGAAATCAGTTAGCCTCTGCTCGGTTGAACCCAAAGGCGCCGAGATGCTGGAACTCAAGAACCTGTACAAACGGTACGGTGAGGTACGTGCACTCGACGGTGGTTCGCTGTCGGTGGCGCCGGGTCGCATGCTGGGATTTCTCGGACCGAACGGAGCCGGCAAGACGACCGCCATGCGTTCGGTGTTCGGGCTCGTTCGGCTCGACTCCGGCGAGGTCACCTGGAACGGGGTTCCGATAGGCCCCGAACAGCGCCTGCGTTTCGGGTACATGCCCGAGCAACGCGGGTTATACCCGCGGATGAAAGTCGCCGAGCAGTTGGGCTATTTCGCTGAGTTGCACGGGATGTCCCGAACCGATGCAGCAGCCTCGGTAGCACGCTGGCTGGCCACTCTCGGTTTGTCGGAACGGAGTGATGACCGGCTCGAGCAGCTGTCTCACGGAAACCAGCAGCGTGTGCAGCTGGCGGCCGCCCTGGTACACGACCCGGATCTGCTGGTGCTCGATGAGCCGTTTTCGGGCCTTGACCCCGTGGCAGTGGAAACCCTGGCCGGTTCGCTCAAGGCTGAGGCCGCCAAGGGAAAGGCGGTTGTCTTCTCCAGCCACCAGCTCGACCTCGTTGAAGATCTATGCGAGGAAGTAGTGATCATCAACCAGGGGCGCAACGTGATGGAAGGGAACGTGGCCGGTTTGAAAGAGAGTTCTCCGCATCGGCGTCTGGAAATCGACGTTTCGGGCGGGGACGGGGCCTCCTGGCTCCCGGAGATTGCAGGTATCGAATCCAAAGAAGTTGACGGCTCCCTGGTGCGATTGCTCGTATCAAAGGAGATCGATTTGGAGAGTATTCTCTCCGCTGCTCGGGCGGTCGGGCCCCTCCGCCATTTCAGTTTCGAAGCACCGAGCCTTTCGGAGATGTTCTTGCGGGCGGTGACGCAATGAAGGGCCTTCGACCGGTGTGGATGGTGGCCAGGCGCGAGCTGAAGGAGCGCGCCAAGAGCCGCACCTACCGGATCACCACTGTGATCCTGCTGCTCATTGTTCTAGGCGGGATCGTCATCCCGCAGACCTTCGGAGGAGGCGACGACGGCACTACCTACGACCTGGGCCTGGTGGGGGAGAACTCGGAAGAGTTACTTCGTACGCTCGAAGTGCTGGCGGACACCTCCGATGCCCGAGTCGAGACACGGGTCTTCGACGATATTGCCGGTGCCGAGTCGGCACTGGTGGCCGGTGAGGTCGATGCCGTGCTGGTCGACGGTGGGGAGTACGTCACCAAAGAGCCGGCCGGTTCTTCGTTCTTCGTAACCGGGGGCACCGGGCTCTCGGCATTGGTCGGCGGCACAGTGCAAACACTCAGACTGCAGGATGTGGCGGCCTCGGCCGGAGTGTCGGTCGATGAGATTGCCGGCCTGCTCACCGAGAATCCACTCGCCTTCCGGAGCCTCGAGCCGCTCGACCCCAACCGGGAGACCAACACCACCGTCAGCTTCTTCGGCTTGCTTCTGCTCTACGTGGGGATTCTCAGCTACGGAGCCTGGACGCTCAACGGTGTCATTGAGGAGAAGACCAACCGCGTCGTCGAGGTGTTGATGTCGGCGCTACGACCCCACCAGCTGATGGCCGGCAAGGTGATCGGTATCGGGTTGCTGGGCATCGCTCAACTCCTCCTGATCGTCATCACCGCGGCCGCGGCTGCCCTGGCGGTCGATCTGGTCGACATTCCCGACGTATCGGCCGGGTTGATCGGGTCGCTCTTGCTGTGGTTCGTGCTCGGGTTCTCGTTCTTCAGCGTGGCCTACGCGGCGGTCGGTGCGCTCGTGTCGCGCGTTGAGGAAGCCCAGAGTGTTGCCACCCCTCTCACGATGGTCGGGGTGGCGGGGTATCTGGCCGCTTTCGCCGTGCTCGAGAATCCCGACGGAGTGGTGGCCAGAATCACGACCTTCCTCCCCCCGACCGCTCCTTTCGTCGTTCCGATTCGCCACGCACAGGATGCCATCAGCGGGTGGGAGTCCGCCCTGGCGGTGGTGATCATGGTTGCCGCAACGTACGGGTTGATCCGTTTGGCGGGCCGCGTCTATTCAGGGGCCATCCTCAGCGTCGGGGCCCGTGTCAAGCTAAGGGACGCCTGGCAGTCTGCGGAGCTGGAGGAGAGTCGGCGACTCACCCGCTGAGGCCGCGAAAAATCAGCCGGTAACATCCCACCGTGCCGGGTAGGCTCCGGCTCGGCAACTCGCGGCTGGAAGGGGGCACCTCGGATGCGGATGGAAGGCGCTCGCCATCACGGCCGCCCACGAGGACCGGACCGGCGCGCACCGAAGGTCTCGCTGGTCTTTCCCGAACGCCGTCGCGGGTTCGAGCGCCGCCGCCCCGTTGAGGGCACGTTGCGAGACCGCTATCACCGTGTGCTCGATGAGTATCGACACGATCCCGACACGATTGCCGCCGCCCTTCTCGTGTTCGTTGTGCTCAACATCGCCGACCTCTTGCTCACGGTGCGGGCGCTCTCGCTGGGCGCCGTAGAGGGCAATCCGGTCATGGCTTTGTTGTTCGAAATTGACCCGGCTATGGCGGCTGTGTTCAAGCTTGCGGTTGGGGTGGGGATTGCCCTGGCTATCTGGTCGGCGCGTCGCTATCGCCGGATGCTCGAGGCCTCATTGATGCTGGTGGCCGTGATGACCCTCGTCCTCGTGTATCACGGCTACAACGCTCTTATCTAGCTGCCGGCAACCAGCGGCAGTATTCTGACCGCTAGGCGATCGTCACCTCGGGGTCGAGGTAGACATCCTGGATCGCATTGAGAAGTTCAACGCCTTCGCTCATCGGGCGCTGGAAAGATTTGCGTCCCGAAATGAGTCCGGTTCCGCCGGCCCGCTTGTTGATCACCGCTGTTCGGACCGCCTGAGCCAGGTCGCCGGCCCCGGAAGAGGCGCCCCCCGAGTTGATCAATCCGGCCCGTCCCATGTAACAGTTGGCGACTTGCCACCGGGTCAGATCGATCGGATGATCGGTGGTCAGCTCGGAGTACACCTTGGGATGGGTCTTCCCGAATCCGATCGCCGTATAGCCGCCGTTGGACTCCGGCTGCTTCTGCTTGATGATGTCGGCTTCGATGGTCACGCCGATGTGGTTGGCCTGGCCTGTAAGGTCGGCGGACGCCTCGTAGTTGACGCCGTCCTTGGAAAAGGCAGAGTTCCGTACGTAGCACCACAGGACGGTGAACATGCCTAGTTCGTGGGCCCGGGCGAAGGCAGCGCTCACTTCCCCGATCTGCCGGGTGGATTCTTCGGAGCCGAAGTAGATGGTTGCCCCCGCCGCGGCCGCGCCGAGGTCGAAAGCCTGATCGACCGAGCCGAACATCACCTGGTCGTACTTGGCCGGATACGTCAACAATTCGTTGTGGTTGACCTTGGCGATGAAGGGGATCTTGTGGGCGTATTTTCGGGACACCATGCCGAGCACGCCGAAGGTAGTCGCAACGGCGTTGCAGCCGGCCTCGACCGCTAGTTCGACGATGTTCTTGGGGTCGAAGTACATCGGGTTGGGAGCGAAGGAGGCAGCTCCCGAATGCTCGATGCCCTGATCGACCGGGAGGATGGACAGATAGCCGGTGCCGGCCAGGCGCCCATGGTTGTACATGGAAGCCAGGTTGCGGAGCACCTGCGGAGAGCGGTCGGTCTGCATGAATACCCGATCGACAAAGTCGGGGCCGGGCAACTCCAGGCTCTCGGCCGGGATGCCTTTGGAGTCGTGCGTGAGCAGGTCCCGGGCGTCCTCCCCGAGGAGTTTGGCGTAGTCCATGTCATCCTCCGTTCGATTCAAATCGTGTGTCTTCCCATTATCGCCGGTTTCGCCCGTCCCGTGACTGGGTATTCATGGCGACGCAAGGAAAAGGTGGTTAGCGGCGCCGTCGACTCCGGTTCTCCCAACGACGGAAAAGGTACAACCAGGCTGGTTCGACCTCTTCTGGAGTGGCGGGCATCGGGGCCGGTTGGGGCTGTGGTTCAGGAGCGGACGGCTGCGGTTGCGGTTCTTGTTCCACCTGGCGGCGCAACTCGGCCAGCCGCTCTCGCAGGAACGATGTCTCGGTCTCGGCCCGGGCCGCCCGCTCGCGGGCTTCGGCCAGTTGCTGGCCGGCCTCGTGGAGATTGCCGAGCTGGTTGATCATGCGGTTCCAGGCATCGACGGGGACGAGCACTGAGCCCTCGGGCGCTTCCCGAGGCGGTCCGCTCGACGGCGGAGGTGGTTGGGGCGGGGCCGGGCCGGTTCCGGTGGCCGGTTTGGTGGGAAGGCGCCCCAGATGCCGGGCTCGCGCCACCACCTCGTCGATGCCAACCACACGCACGTGACCCTCGGGGGTGAGGTCGAACCGAGTCGGGATCCGTTCCTTGCGGGCCCAGTTGCGCACGGTGGAAGCCGGCACCCCGGTGATTTCTTCGGCTTCGTGCAACGTGACCCACCGGGTGGAGGACGCACGGTTCCCCGACCGGCCGGAGCCTTCGTCGGAAGGCGGCTGCGTCGGGTGAGCCGTTCGGTGGGGTTGCTGCCAGACAAAGGCAGGGTCTTCCATGAGCACAGGATAGGTCCTGGCCAACCGTCGTTGTCTGTGCCTCGGGGAACCGCCGAGCAGTGCAGGTTCCGCATCCCGATGGCGGCGCAACCACTCGCGGCTCCTTCCCTCGGTGGGCGGGTGGTGTGAGTGCCGTCGATGTGGGCAACGGAACCACCAGGCAGACTCCTAGGATGCGTGGCAGACCGTCGGGGAGGAGGACGAAAACCGAAATGTCGTCCGAGGAAGACATCCGGACCGTTGTGGCGCGTGTGGTGGATGGGGTGCTAGCCCGCACGGGCGCCTCACCCCGGCCCGACGAAGAGCCGGCGGCCGGGCAGGAGCCCGGTAACCGGCGACGATGTGTCGCTATCGGAGCCGACCATGGCGGCTATCCCCTCAAGGAACGAGTTGGTTTCTATCTGCGCGAACAGGGTTACCAGGTGAACGATTGCGGGACGAGCAGCCCTGAATCCGTCGACTATCCCGATTTTGCTCACGCCGTTGCCCGTCTCGTCGCCGACGGGACCTGCTCGGAGGGGATCATCGTCGACGGTGCGGGTATCGGGTCGGCCATGGTCGCCAACAAGGTGCCCGGGGTGCGGGCTGCGCTCTGTTACGACGTCTCCTCGGCCAGGAACAGCCGGGAGCACAATCACGCTAATGTCCTGACTCTGGGGGCGGGATTGATCGGCAATGCGCTTGCCCTCCAGATCGTCGAGGCGTGGCTGGCCACCGAGTGGGGTCCGGGGCGGCACGCACGACGGGTGGACATGATCACGGACATCGAGCAGCAGTACCTCAGAGGCGACCGAACATGACGAGCAGGGAAGAACTCATCGAGGCGGTCACGCGGGAGGTACTCTCCGCCCTTGGTGAAGAAGTCGACGAGGTCTGTGTCGATGGTTCGTGTGCGGTTCACAGCCCCGACAAAGTACGCCAGATAGTGGCCAACGGCGCCCGACGCATCAGCTTCTCCGGAGCAGCCGCCGAAGTGCCTCGCGACCTCGCCCGATACCTCGATCACACGCTGCTCAAACCGGAAGCTTCCGCCTCCGACATCGACAAGCTATGTGCCGAGGCGGTCGAGCACGGCTTTGCGGCTGTATGCGTGAACCCTTCCTGGGTGAAGCGGGCCGCCGAGAACGTCCGGGGCTCGAGCGTGAAGGTTGCGTCTGTGGTGGGGTTTCCCCTTGGTGCGACTCCTTCTGAGATCAAAGCGATGGAAGCCCGGCGGGCGATCCGCGACGGGGCTCGCGAGATCGACATGGTCATCAACATTGGTGCGCTGAAGTCCGGCGATCACGATGCGGTGCGCAAAGACATCGAGAAGGTTTCCGACGCCTGTCGTGAGGCAGGCGCCAAGAACAAGGTCATCATCGAAGCGGCGCTGCTCACCGACGAAGAGAAAGTGATCGCTTCGTACCTCGCCAAGGAAGCTAAGGCCGATTTCGTGAAAACATCAACGGGGTTCGGCCCGGGCGGAGCAACGGTTCACGACGTGTTGCTGATGCGCGAGACCGTCGGCCCCGCCATGGGGATCAAGGCTGCGGGAGGCATCCGCAGCGCTGAGGACGTGAAAGATATGATCGCCGCCGGCGCCACCCGAATCGGAGCGTCGGCCGGGGTGGCCATCGTGACCGGAGGGGATTCGAGTGAGCAATATTGAGCTGCGGGCGTACGCCTTTCTGGACAGCCTCCAACCTCAGTACGCGGCCTTCCTCGGGACTGTCGCTCAAGGGTTCCTTCCGCTGGCCGGGGACGCCTCGCTGTACGTCGAGATCGCTCCGGGCATCGAAATCAACCGACTCACCGACATCGCCCTCAAGTCGACCAGAGTCCGCCCCGGCATGCAGATCGTCGAGCGGTACTACGGGATGCTCGAGATCCACTCGGCGGATCAAGCGGAGACTCGCGCCGCGGGCCGGGCAATTCTCGAGGCCATTGAGCACGAGGAAACCGATCGCACGAAGCCCAGGATTCTTTCCAGCCAGATCATCCGCCGTATCGATGACCATCAGGCACAGTTGATCAACCGGATGCGCCACGGTCAGATGATCATCCCCGGCCAGACGCTTTACGTGCTCGAACTCGAACCCGCCGCCTATGCGCCCCTGGCCGCCAACGAGGCCGAGAAAGCGGCCGAAATAAACGTTCTCGAAGTGAGAGCCTTCGGTTCGATGGGTCGGGTGTATCTCGGTGGCGAGGAGCGGGACATCGACGTCGGTTGGCAGGCGGCGGTCGCCGCTATCGAAGGGATCGAAGGCAAAGAGGTCTCCAAGTAGGTCCACAGAGAAGGAGAGGGATGTATGGCTGAAGCCCTGGGAATGATCGAAGCGAGAGGCTTTGCGGCGATGGTCGAAGCGGCCGACGCCATGGTCAAAGCTGCCAAGGTCGAGCTCGTCAGCTACGAGAAGACAGGTGGCGGTTATGTGACTGCCATCGTGCGTGGCGACGTAGCGGCAGTAAAGGCGGCCGTCGATGCCGGCGTACGCAACGCCGAAAAGGTCGGCGAGGTGATCTCCACCCATGTGATCGCCCGGCCGCACGTCAACATCGATATGGTGCTGCCGCTGGGACGCGCCGAAGAAGCCGAAGCAGAGATGGGCTAGGCAGCCGAAGACTCGCCTACCAACTTCGGACGGAGGATGCAATGCTGCTTGGACGCGTAGCGGGAACGCTGGTCGCCAGCCAGAAGGAGGAGACCCTCGAAGGACTCAAGTTCCTGATGGTGCGTCAGCTCGACGTCGACAACGTAGAAACCGGGGGGTATGTGGTCGCCGCTGATGCGGTCGGGGCCGGGGTCGGGGAAGTGGTGCTCTACGCCACCGGCAGTTCCGCCCGGCAGACGGTGATGACCAACAACCGCCCCTGTGATGCGGTGATCATGGCGATCGTCGACACCTGGGAGGTCGGCGGCACCGAGGTGTGGCGCAAGTAGACCGCCGAGGAGGCTCATGGCGACACTGAGCGAACAGCAGATTCAGGACATAATCGAACGCGTCAATCGGCGGATTGGCACTGTTGCCGACGGTCAGGGAGCCATGCTGAGGGCCGAGGGTGAGCTGCGAGCTGCCGAGCAGGCTGAGCTGGGCGACGGGATATACGGCACTATCGACGAAGCAGTGGCCGCGGCCCGGCGGGCTTTTCTCCACTACCAGCGACTGGGGCTGGCGGGTCGCAAAGCCCTTATCGCCTCGGTGCGATCTTCCATGTTGGAGAACGCCGAGCGGCTGGCAGAGATGGCCCATGCCGAGACGGGATTGGGTCGCGTATCCGACAAGATCACGAAGAATCGTCTCGTCGCCACCCGGACCCCCGGCCCCGAAGACCTCGAACTGGAGGCGGTCACCGGCGATCAGGGGATGATGGTGACCGAGTTCGCTCCCTTCGGTGTTGTCGGCGCCATTACTCCGACCACCAACCCGACTTCGACCATAATCAATAACACCATCTCGATCGTTTCCGCAGGTAACGCAGTCGTCTTCAACGTGCATCCCAATGCCAAACGGGTGTCCGCCGAGAACATTCGGTTGCTGAACCGGGCGATTCAGGCGGGGGGCGGCCCGGCCGACCTGGTGACGGCGATTCCGGCTCCGAACATCGAGAGCGCCAAAGCGGTCATGAACCATCCAGATGTCGCACTTCTTCTGGTGACCGGCGGCCCGGGGGTGGTTCGGGAAGCCATGAGGACGGACAAAGTGGTGATCGCCGCCGGACCGGGTAATCCTCCCGCCGTCGTCGACCAAACCGCCGACGTAGACAAGGCCGGGCGCGACATCGTGGCCGGCGCATCGCTGGACAACAACATCGTCTGCATCGACGAGAAGACCACCATTGCCGTCGACACCATCGCCGACCGGCTTGTTCGGTCGATGAGCCAAAACGGCGCATACGTGCTCAAGGAACATGAGTTGAAGAGGCTCGAGCGGGTCATTTTCAAAGAGCCGGGCCCGCCTCGGAAACCGGGCGTCATCAACCCGGCCTTCATCGGCAAGAACGCCGGTGTGATCCTCGGCGAGATCGGTGTCCAGGTTGGTGATGACGTCCGTTTGGTTGTGGCGGAGGTATCGGCAGAGCACAACCTGGTGTGGACCGAACAGATGATGCCGGTCATGCCGGTCGTGCGGGTACCAGACGTCGACCGGGGGATCGAGCTGGCGCTCAAGTCCGAGCACAGATTCCGTCACACCGCTTCGATCCACTCGACCAATGTGCAGACCATCACCAACATGGCACTCGCCATGAACTGCAGCGTCTTCGTCGCCAATGGTCCCAATTACGCGGGCTTGGGCGAGGGAGGAGAGGGGTTCTCGTCCTTCTCCATCGCCAGCCCAACCGGTCACGGCTTGACGAGACCGCGCAGCTTTTCACGTGAGCGGCGGATAACCGTCGTCGGTGCGTTGAGGATCGTGTGATCATTCAACCGGCACTCGCACTACTCGAATTCCAATCAATCGCAGCGGGCATCGTGGCCGGCGACGCCATGGTCAAACGGGCTCCCCTCGATCTCATCAAGGCGGGCACCGTCCAACCCGGCAAGTACCTCGTGTTGATCGGCGGACAGGTGGCAGATGTCGAGGAGGCCATAGACGCCGCCCGGGCGGCGCAATCGGGCACGCTGGTGGATATCGTGTTCCTGCCAGATGTGCACCCGGACGTAGTGGCGGCGGTGGCCGGAGCACGCCGCACCGACGACGGGGAAGCGCTTGGGATCATTGAGACCACCACCGTGGCCGCCGTCATCCAAGCAGCCGACGCCGGAGTCAAAGGTGCCCTGGTGACCATCAGGGAACTGCGAACGGCCGACGGATTGGGTGGCAAGGGCTACCTGCTTTTCGGGGGCAAGGTGGCCGATGTGGAAGCCGCAGTTGCGATCGGGTCTGCCCGGGTGGGGGGCCAGTTGATCGGAGAGTCCGTTATCGCCCAACTCCACGGCGAGATGCGGGAGAACCTATCTGCCGACGGTCGGTTCGAGAGCGTCGTACGTTCGAAAGAGGAGTAACGCCATGCAGTTGGGTCGGGTGATAGGGACTGTGGTGGCTACCGTGAAATGCGAAGGGCTCGAAGGCATCAAGCTTCTGATCGTGCAACCTCTCGACCGGCACCAGGAGCCGGAAGGGCGCCCTGTTGTGGCCGCCGACGCCGTGCACATGGCCGGACCGGGGGAGTTGGTCTATTTCGTTGGCTCTCGCGAGGCGGCCCAAGCTCTGCCCGAGACCTTCGTCCCGGTTGATCACGCCATCGTTGGTATCGTCGACGCCGTGGAGCCGCTGATTCCGGGGGGCCGCTCGTGAAGATCGGGCGGGTGGTCGGCACTGTGGTATCCACCATCAACGCGCCGGTATTCGACGGCCGCAAGTTGCTGCTCTGTGATCTGCTCGGTTCCGACGGCGTACCAACCGGCGGTTACCTGATCGCCGTCGACGCGGTCGATGCCGGGGCAGGTGAGGTGGTCTTGATCCTCGACGAAGGCACCGCGGCCCGGCAGATCGTTCGGCAAGATCCGGCCCCGATTCGGGCCATGGTGGTCGGCGTGGTCGATGAGGTTGTCGTCGACGGTGCCTCGGTGATCACCCCTGGTTGGTAGCCGCGGCTGCCGATCAACGTTGTGCACACCACGGAGTCCCGTCGGGCGGTGTTTGTCTTCTGTGGCCGACCGGGCGCCGACCCACGAGGCGGTCATCTTCCTGGGGCGGTGGGGTAGCGGTGTCCTACCTATCCGATTTCCGAGGCGGCTTCCCAATTCTCCCGGGCTTCGTTGGCTGCTGCCACCGCCACCACCAGGGCCGCGGCCGGGTCCGCCCACCACCAGCCGGCGATTGCGTTGAGAGCCAGGCCGACCACCGTGGCGGAGGCCAGGAAGCCGTCGAGTAACGTCATGGTCGCTTCCGATCGAAGAGGTTCCGAGTCGAGCTGCTCGGCCGTCCGGCGCTTGACCAGCGCCAATCCGAACATCACTGCGGCCGCCACGACGAGATAGGCGATACCCCACGGCGACTCATCGGGACGGCGTCGGGTGGCCAGGTCACTGATCGCCACGAGCGCCAGGCCAAATGCCAGCACTCCAAAGGCAACTCCGGTCAGCCGAAGCGCCAACCGGGTGCGGCCGGGGTGGTCGGCCTCGTGGCCAGGTAGCACGTGCCAGACGACAACCGCGGAGGCGAAGACCTCCACCACGGACACCGCGCCAAAACCAATCAATGCCAGTGACGAGGCCACCGCTCCCAGGGCCAGAGTCAGTACCGCCTCGCCCATGTTCCAGGCGATGGTCCCGTACTCGAGGCGTAGGGCGACCCGTTGCAGGCGGGCGCGATCAGAAGGTGGGTCGTCCATGGTGCACATGATGGCAGGATCGGGTGATACGCCCGGCTTGCCAATCTGACATCGATATGACATCATCATGATGTTATATGCGGGGGTGAGATGGGCGCCGCTGGGCGAACCGGGATGCGGACCTTCTTCGTCGTGTGGATCGGTCAGCTGATCTCAGTGGTTGGTTCGAACCTGACGGGATTCGGCCTTGCCATCTGGATGTACCTCGAGACCGACTCGGTGACGCTATTGGCCTTGATCATGCTCGCCACCACGTTGCCCGGGATCGTGATAGGTCCATTGGCGGGAGCGTTCGTGGATCGCTTGGACCGTAGAAAGGTGATGCTGATCGGCGATTCGTCTGCCG
>Ga0209751_10003867_pt1 | contig 14458 bp, 14 predicted proteins | sample RifCSP13_1_FD_184019 | JGI IMG/M metagenome (GOLD analysis project Ga0209751, IMG submission 184019) | Soil microbial communities from Rifle, Colorado - Rifle CSP2_sed 13_1 (SPAdes) (version 2) | ecosystem: Environmental > Terrestrial > Deep subsurface > Rock core/Sediment | place: Rifle... | reverse complement strand
CCTTTGATACTGTTCTCTATTCTGCCATCGCCCCGGGTGGGCCGGTGCGCTGGTATGGCCACTGAGAAGGGGAAAGCTCGTGACCCGCTTCCAAAGTCAGTTGGGCCCGACACTCGCTGGTCATGGGAGAAGAGCGTGTTCTTCCTCTGCTGATTCTGGCGGACACGCTGGTTCCCGACGTTGACCCAGACAGTCTCCGTGTAGGCCTCGTAAACCCTGGCCTCAACCCTGACCTCGTTCGCCTGTATGTACTCGTTCGAGTCGATGTTCACCTTTCCAACTACTGGTTCTCCTTCTGCGAAGCTGGGCTTGTCGAGGCTCAGCCAGACCTTCGCCTTCATCGGTAGGAGTTTTTTGAAGAAGCTCACGCCATGTACCTTCCGATCTTGGTGCTAGGGATTCCTCTGGCGGATATGTATCAAGAAAGCGTAACCGGGGAAGCGGACTGAAGGAAACCAGCCACGGGTCTCTCTCCTGTGGTGAAAGTGTCCGCGTGACGGGGGGCGTTGCAGAGTCACGGGTCTTGGGGCGCGGGACTTCTAGGCCCCATAGGGTGGTCGAGTAATAGTTAGTGGAAGAGGAAGAGTTACGGAGATATTGTTTGTCGGGGTGTTCGTACAGTTTCTGCGGGAATGGCGGGCCTGTCGCCGGGTTGGAGGGACTCACGGGTCTTGCGGCGCAAAAGTTTGTAGTCAGACTGCCCTCTTTTTGGGGCTTGTTTCTGTGCGGGCTTGTTTTGGGCGAGTCTTGTTATTCTAGGCGCGGAATGTGCTTAGAGCGTTTTCGTGACGGGTGTGGACTGGTATAAACATGGTGGAGAATTCCCGCGTGGAATGTTGGGGTCTAGAATCTCGGGCTTGAACTGGCTCGACGGGCGGATTCTGCGCCTGGACCGTTGAATCAGGGCAGGGACCGGGCGATTTTCCAATGCGTCTGAACCTACCTTTTGCTCGGCCCCTTACGTTGTGTCAGCCGTAAGGTGCACGAAAGTGATAGCTTATCGGCCACGAACCAGGGCTCGCCCGTCAGAACAGGACCAGCCTGATTGGGAATCCATAATTAAGACAAGATGCTTCCTGTGGAGGCCCTGTGTCAGAAGGTTTAATTTTTCCCGGAAATCCTCGATAGCCGCGTAAAAAGGTCCCATGAAACTCTTCGGACCTGAGGGTTATGCTAATGGAGGAAGATGAGACGCAGGAAGCCGCAGCAATAGAGGAACAGGCCGTGACTCCAGAGGACAGTCCGAAGCGGAAGCTCGAAGGCCTTGCTGCCAGAGTCTCAGAGCTGGAAGGGGAGCTGAAGACGGAGAAAGCCAGGTCCGACGATTACTACCGACGCCTCCAGTATCTCCAGGCGGACTTTGAGAATTATCGCAAGCGGGCAGAGAAGGAGGTGGGCGAGGTCAAGCGCATGGGCAATGAAAGACTGCTCTCCGACCTTCTTCTCGTCAACGACGAACTGGAGCTGGCCTTACAGCGTGCCAGAGAGAAAAACGAGAATCCCGTACTCCTCGAAGGAGTAAGCATGGTCCACAAACGGCTGCAGGGCCTTATGGCAAAAGAAGGCGTTCAAAGGATTGCGGGTGTCGGGTCGAAGTTCAGCCCGGACCTTCACGATGCCGCGCTAAGGGTCTCCTCTGACAGTGAGGAAGGGACTATCGTCGAGGAGATACGTCCGGGCTACCTGTTGAAGGGACGAGTCCTCCGGCCGAGCATAGTTAAAGTGGCAGAGAATCAAGCCGGTGAGGGAGCCAGGACTGACCAGGATGGAGAATAATGAGTAAGCCTGAAGCCGAGAAGATCGTAGGAATAGACTTAGGAACCACCAACTCAGCCGCCGCCGTAATGGAAGCCGGACGGCCAGTAGTGATTCCCAGCGCCGAGGGCCAGACTGCCGCCGGCAAAATGTTCCCGTCCGTAGTAGCCTTCACGAAGGAGGGACAGCTGATTGTCGGAGAGCCTGCCAAACGTCAGGCGGCCACAAACCCCGAAGGAACCATCTTCGAGGTCAAACGGAAGATGGGCACTAGTTACAAGGTCTCGGCTCAGGGAAAAGAGTATACTCCCCAGCAGATATCCGCTTTCATTCTTCAGAAGATAAAGCGGGACGCTGAAACCTTCCTCGGACGAACAGTCAAGAAAACCGTCATCACGGTCCCTGCCCACTTCAACGACAACCAGCGCCAAGCCACCAAAGACGCCGGGGAAATCGCTGGTCTTGAAGTGGCCCGAATCATCAACGAGCCGACAGCGGCATGCCTAGCCTACGGGCTTGACAAGACGGACAAGGAGATGAAAATCCTAGTCTTCAGCTTCGGAGGAGGCACCCACGATGTTACGCTGATGGAGTTCGGCGGCGGAGTCTTCCAGGTCCTAGCAACCAGCGGCGACACGCAGACCGGCGGCACCGACATTGACAATGCGATTGTAGAACACTTGCTGACAGATTTCCAGCAGAACACCGGCATAAGCCTCCGGAACGACCAGAAGGCCATGACCCGTTTGAAAGAAGCGGCAGAAAGGGCCAAGATCGAACTCTCAACACTCGTCACTACTGACATCGACCTGCCGTTCGTCGCCTCAGACTCTTCCGGGCCTAAACACCTACACAACACTCTAACCCGGGCCAAACTGGAAGAACTATCACATCCTATCGTTCGCCGGGTCGAGACGCCACTACGCCGGACCCTTGAAGACGCAAAGCTCGCGCCCAAGGATGTTGACCGGATAATTCTCATCGGCGGCCAGACGCGTATGCCCTTGGTCCGGAAAGTTGTCGAGGACATAATGGGCCGGCAGGCGGAGCGCGGGGTGGACCCGATGGAGTGCGTGGCGGTGGGAGCCGCCATTCAAGGCGCGGTCTTGGCTGGAGAGGTCAAAGACATACTGCTCCTGGACGTTACACCGCTATCTCTCGGAGTGGAAACGCTCGGGGGAGTCCACACGAAAGTCATCGAAAGAAACACCACCATTCCCACCAAGCGAAGCCAGGTCTTCTCGACCGCAGCAGACTCCCAGACAACAGTCACCATACACGTGCTTCAAGGTGAACGAGCCATGGCAGAGGACAACATATCACTGGGCCACTTCAACCTCACAGGTATACCTCCCGCGCCGCGCGGCGTTCCACAAATCGAAGTGACCTTTGACATCGACGCCAACGGCATGCTCAACGTAAACGCCAAAGACCTAGCAACAAGCAAAGAGAACAAGATCACCATAACAGCCTCCACCAAACTAGACCAGACCCAGAAGGAGAAGATGGTACGCGAGGCGGAACAGTTCGGTGAACAGGACAGGAAGCGGAAGGAAGAGGTGGAGCTTCGCAATGCGGCAGAGAGCATGCTCTACACGGCCGAGAAGACGAAAGAAGAGTTGAAGGACAAGATTACCAAGGAACAGACCGAAGCCATAGACAAGGGCGCGGGGGTCCTACGAGCTGCAATGGGCGGTAAAGAGTCTGACAAGATCAAACAAGCCAGCGACGAGCTTTCACGAGTCCTCCAGAAGATTGGAACCGAAATCTACCAGAAAGTAACAGCCGCACCAAAGCCTGGTGCTGAAAAGCAGGAGGAGGCTAAGGTGGACCCGAACCCTTCCTCGAAAGAAGATAATGTTGTCGACGCAGAGTTCAAAGAGGTAAAGGACGAAGCTTCGGGCTAGAGCACGAGAAGAATGATCGTTAGATGGAGAAACGCGACTATTACGATGTTCTCGGCGTCCCCCGCGGAGCACCAAAAGACGAGATCAAAGCAGCCTACCGAAAACTAGCCCTGCAGTATCATCCCGACCGGAATAAAGCGGCTGACGCGGCTGAGAAGTTCAAAGAGATGAGCGAAGCCTACGCTGTCCTATCCGACGATGAGAAACGGGCCCAGTACAACCAAGGCGGCCGGGCAGGAGTCTACGAACGGTACAATGCCGAGGATATTTTCCGCGGCGCAGACTTTGAATCCGTATTCCGCGACCTTGGCTTCGGCGGGTTCGGCAACATTTTCGAACGGTTCTTCGGCGGCCTAAGCGGGGTTGGCGGCTTCGAAAGCTTCGCAGCCCGCCAGACTACGCGAGGAGCAGACCTAGCCTACGACCTTGAGATTAGCTTCGACGAGGCGGCGCACGGAGCAGCACGGGAGATTGATGTACCACGACTCTCAGAATGCGGCACGTGCAACGGGACAGGAGCAGCACCGGGAAGCAGCAGAAGGACCTGCCCTGAATGCAAAGGCCGCGGACAGGTCCAGCATGTTCGCGGGACACGTTTCGCCCAGTTCGTCCAGATCACCACCTGCCCCAAGTGCCGAGGCGAAGGGAGCATCATCGAAAAGCCCTGCAGGAACTGTAGAGGAGCAGGCCTTGAGAGAACACGTAGAAAGCTCGAGGTCAAGATTCCCCCAGGGGCCGATGAGGGCCAGAGCCTCAGGCTAAGGGGCGAGGGAAACGCCGTCCAAGGCGGCCGGGCAGGAGACCTCTACGTTCGAATCCATCTCAAGCCTCACCCGTCCTTCAAGCGAAACGGAGATGATGTTCTCTACGAAACAAGGATCAGTTTTCCGAAAGCAGTCTTTGGAGGAGAGCTTGAGGTTCCTTGTATCGACGGTCGAGCTAGAGTAAAGATTCCGCCCGGCACCAAGGCAGGAACGATTTTCAAACTAGAAGGGAAAGGCTTTCCACGAATCGAGGGTTGGGGTCGAGGAAACGAGTTGGTCCGTGTTGACGTGGACATTCCCCAGGACCTTTCCCGAAAACAGCGGGAGCTATTGATGGAGTTTTCCAAGGAACTCGGCGAGAAAATCTGATGCTCACACTAGCAAGCTGCCGTTCTTCAAGACCTGCGTGCCATCAATCGTCACAGTAGAACTGCTAACACACGCCCACCAGTGGTCGCTGGCCTTGTTTCTGCCACCCTTGTCCTCGTTGTCGCCAAAGCCTATCGTGACGCTCCCCAAGACCTTGTCATCCTGAGTAAAGCCATACAGGAGCTTTGGGTTCAAGCCGAAACCAAAGAAACCGAGGCGGTCAACGTCACCCTTACCCTCGTTCAGATATCGTTCGAAGACCTTCTGGTTTGCCTCAGCGGAAACATGGGTTATTCGTCCGCCTTTCAGTTCCAAGGTGAGTTGCTCTATCGTTCCCTTTCCGGTGCGAACCGGAACGTCGAAAACCACGGTTCCAGTCCCACTTTCCTCGTCGACTGTAACTTCCAAGCCGCCTGAAGGGAGAAAGACAACATTTCCTTTCTCTACTCTCTCCGGGGTTACAAGGCCGTATGAAGAATCAACGGGACGACTGTCGAGTCTAAATCGAATATCTGTCCCGTGGGGAGTGGTAATGTGTACCGCACCTTCTCCTGACAGGAGAGGTACCAGAGCTTTTCCGCGTCTTTCGATGTCACGGTAATCCGTCATACAACCATCAAACATCACGCGGTTCCATTCTTCGAAATCTAGGCCCAAGGCCTTGGCCCGCTCGGGTGTGGCGAGTGTCGCTTCGATTCCAAGCATCCGTACCTTTCTCTGTCGGGCGATAGTCTTCCATTGTTCAACGAACCTGTTCTTTTCAAAGAACCAGAAGGTGGCGAGCTTTTGTCGGTCTTCTGGAATCTTGTCCCATGGAATTGGATTTCGCGGCCCCAGGGTGTAAATGTAGACATCTGTCTCTCTCAATAGAGCAGCCTGGTGAGAAGGAAGACCATCGACCACCTCCAACGGTGCCTCTATGAGAGAACGAAGCCACAAGTCCTCAGGCTGAACAGTCACGACGACAGGACAGTTTCTCTTCTCGCACTCCCAAGCCAGCTCAGCCGCTAGGTCAACGGTGTGATCCCAGCTGTTGATCCACACCCGCTCTCCTGATTTCAGGGATGCGCAGACGTCGAGGACTTGATGGGCGAGGTCGGGAATATTGATCATCTGTCATCCAACTCATGCGAACGTAGTAATCGACGCAGTGAGAGAACTCTGTCTAGGATTGCTTTATTGGATAATGCTCTCTGAAGTAGGCATAGGTTTCGGCACTGCAGACAAAAGGAATGCCGGGTCTTCCCTCTATCTTGACCTCATCATCGATGATGACTGTAGGAACAACTTTCACGTGATACCTCTTTGCTAGGACGGACGATTCAGCAATGTTGTGGACGATTAGCTGGCAGCCCGCGCATTTCCCGACCTCAATCTCGTCAACAACTTCCTGGCATAGCGGGCAATTGCCGGTGAATACTTCTATCCTGTGAGGCACTTTTACTTGCCCTGCTCTTCCAGACAACAATCGACCAAGAGGACGGTTTTCCGGGCCTTATCGTACCGGACCATTATGGAATTGCCAGTCTTGTTCTCCACCGAAACCTCGCCAATAGCCATAGTCTTGCCGGGAGAGACACGAACATCCGTCATGAACCATCACCAAAGACCATCTCAATGCTACCTTTCAGCCTTACTGCCATGTTCCGCCACATTAATCAATACCGAAGACAAATATCTATCCTGAATTGCCCTACTGCTCGCAGTGCGGAGTATCCATCCGACCGGACGCGAACTTCTGCCACATGTGCGGCTTAAGGATTAGACAGCCTCCGCCAGTCCCTCTTCCGCTAATAGTTGCGGTCCTGCGAGTGTGACCCCACGCTCGGCGGCCTGTTAGATCTCTACAAAGGATAGTTCTTCGGAACGGCCGGCTCTCCTAGCAAACAGAATCGCTTCTGCGTCCACTGAGATAGCGATGGGACAACTAAGCTGTCAGTCGGACCCTGTATTCCCCGTAAGCCTCTCTCAGAATATCACTAATCTCTCCGAGTGTGCATTTGGCCTGTACTGCTCTTAGAATGTCAGGTAGGAGGTTCTGCTGCTTCCGGGCACTACTTGCCAGCCTTCCTAGGGACTGCTTGACCTTCGTCTTGTTTCTTGATGTTTTGAACTGTCGCAACTGTCGTATCTGACCTAGTTCTATTCTATGATCAATTCGATGAATTCTTTGCTGTCGGCCATCTCCTTCAGCGAACCGGTTGACACCAACGATGATCATCTTTCCCTCGTCGACCATTCGCTGAAACTGGTACGCGCTCTCTTGTATTTCCCGGTGCACGAAACCTGACTCAATGGCCTTTCTCGCGCCCCCGAGCTCTTCGACTCTCTCCATTAGCGCCGTGACATTCTTCTCCATGCGCCTGGTAAGATGTTCGAGATAGTAGCTTCCGGCAAGAGGATCGGAGGTCCGGGTCACGCCTGTTTCATAGGCGATGATCTGCTGGGTCCGCAGGGCAATCCTCACAGATTCTTCTGTCGGCAGGCTGAGAGCCTCGTCCCGGGAATTCGTGTGAAGAGACTGAGTCCCGCCAAGTACACCCGCCAGAGCTTGAATCGCAACCCTGGCGATGTTGTTGTCAGGCTGCTGAGCTGTGAGTGTTTCGCCGCTGGTCTGAGTGTGGAACCTTAACTTACACGATTCAGGGTCCTTCGCTTTGAACCGTTGTTTCATTATCCGGGCCCAGATGCGGCGTGCGGCCCGGAACTTGGCAATCTCCTCCAAGAAATCGTTCCGGCAAGCGAAGAAGAAAGAGAGCTGCGGGGCGAACCGGTCCACCTTCATCCCTCTACCGAGAGCCGTCTTGACGTATTCGATGGCGTTGGAGAAGCTGAAGCCCAGCTCCTGGACGGCGCTGGACCCTGCTTCGCGAATATGGTAGCCGCTGATGCTGATAGGATGCCAGCGAGGCATGTGCCTGGCGCAATACTCTATCAGGTCGACGGCCAGCTTTAGAGAAGCCTGAGGCGGATAGATGTACGTATTTCGGGCGATGTACTCCTTCAAAATATCATTCTGAGTGGTTCCTCTCAACTCGCGTTGAGGTACGCCCTGCTCCAAGCCAGCGGCCACGTACAACGACAACAGAATCGGCGCTGTTGAGTTGATGGTCATGCTCGTGCTGATTTTTCGAAGGTCAATTCCGTCAAACAGCCTGCCCATGTCATCCAAGCAGCTGACCGCAACGCCCACCCTTCCAACCTCGCCCGCAGCCCGAGGATGATCAGAATCCAAGCCCAACTGCGTGGGCAGGTCGAACGCGGTACTCAGACCCGTCTCGCCGTGGGATATGAGATACTTGAACCTCCGGTTGGTCTCGGGTGCCGAGCCGAAACCCGTGTACTGCCGCATAGTCCAGAGCCGGTCACGGTACATCCCCGGGTAGATTCCCCTGGTGTACGGGTACTCTCCAGGTCTACCGAGAGAACGGGCCCAGCTCGAAGGAACATCTCGACCCTCGTACAGTTTCTTCACTGGCATTCCAGAGTCAGTCGCTATCTGTTCTGTCAAATCTTAGGCCCCAAGTCTGGCAATGGTCTTGACAAGTTTCGCTGCCGCGGTTTCAGGGTCCAATTCACGTTTCACGACCATGGTCACAAGCCTGTCCCATTCCCTTTGACTCTTGAGCCGCGGGACAGATTCATTGTAGAAGTCAGAGAAAGCAGCTTCAATCAACTCCGATTCTATCATTCCCCTCAGACGCTTCTCCCGCAACCCCCGTTTCTCCAAATGGTCCCGAAACTTTTCAAGCGCGTCAACCAATGCTGGAATTCCTGTTCCCTTCAACGCGACAGTCTTCAACACGGGCGGCCTCCAGCCGTCCTTCTCCCTCAACCCGCTGGCAATGTTGAACATGGTCTTGGACGGGTTAACAAGGTCCGCTTTGTTCACGACGAAAACATCCCCTATCTCGCCAAAGCCCGCCTTGAAGGCTTGAACCTCATCCCCGAGCTGAGGCATCAGAACAACAACAGTAGCGTCAACAGTCGACGCCACCTGAACCTCCGCCTGGCCAGCTCCCACAGTCTCCACAGCAACGACATCCATACCCGCCGCGTCAAGGACGCGAATCGTGTTCCTCGCAGCCCTCGCCAAACCGCCAAGGTCCCCCCGTGAGGCCATGCTTCGAATGAACACATCCTTCTCAAGAGTATGCTCGACCATGCGCAGCCTGTCGCCCAGCAGGGCTCCACCCGTAAAAGCACTGGTAGGGTCTATGGCCAGAACCCCGACACGTTTCCCCCTCTTCCGGTACTCCTCAATCACCTTGTCAACAAGAGTGCTCTTCCCCGTCCCGGTGGGCCCTGTGAACCCGATAGTGTAGGCTTTACCTGTCCGCGGATACAGTTCACGCATGAGGCTGCGGCAGGCCTCTCCACCATCCTCGACGACCGTAATGGCCTGGGCTACGGCCCGGTGGTCGCCTTTCAACACTTGAGAAGCAAGATCTCCCAAAGCAGAATCTTGACCCGGAACCCTCCCGGACCATATTTCAACCCTTACAGCCGGACCAGGCCAGCATAATGGAGAAATAGGAAAATCCCAGCGTCAACTAGTGTTTCGTGAGATTCTTGGCAAAGGACTACTGGAAGACCCTGCTACAGGAGACAAGACAGCGGCGTAAGGCTAAACCGTCCACGTTTAACGAACAATACCTCGCCGGTGTCAGACGCCAAACGGCAGCATGGGAAAAGAAGACTCTGGCAGACTGGACCCGCAACAGCCCAGAACGCAGAAACGAATTCCGAAACCTCTCAGACATAGCCCTGAAACGCCTCTATACACCAGAAGACATAGCACACCATGACTATCTAGAACACGCAGGCTTCCCCGGCGACTATCCCTACCTTCGCGGAGTATACCCCACAATGTACAGGGGACGGTTATGGACGATGCGCATGTTCTCGGGCTTCGGAACCCCTGAAGACACGAACAAACGCCTACACTATTTGCTAGAGCACGGCGAGACTGGTCTCAGCATAGCCTTCGACATGCCCACACTGTACGGGTACGACCCTGACCATGCAAGAGCAGAGGGAGAAGTGGGACGCTGCGGCGTCTCAGTGGGCTCACTCAAAGACATGGAAATCATACTGGAGGGAATCCCCCTGGAGAAGGTTAGCACCAGCATGACTATCAACGCGCCCGCCTCGGTCTTGACAGCGATGTATGTCGGGGTTGCTGAGAGGCAGGGGCTTAAGCCGAAAGACCTCCGCGGCACAGTTCAAGCCGACATTCTCAAGGAATACATCGCCCAGAAGGAATGGGCGTTTCCTCCAGAGGCCCATCTGCGAATAATACGCGACATGATGACCTACTGCACCAAGGAGATGCCGCAGTGGAACTACATTAGCATCAGTGGCTACCATATTCGCGAAGCAGGGTCCAGCGCGGTCCAAGAACTCGCATTCACACTAGCGGACGGATTCGCCTACGTCGACCTAGGAATAGAAGCGGGCCTAGAGGTGGACGATTTCGCCCCACGCCTCTCCTTCTTCTGGAACTGCGGAATGGACTTTTTCGAGGAGATCGCCAAGTTCCGGGCCGCACGGCGAATATGGGCACGCGTGATGAAGGAGAGGTACAAGGCCAAAGACCCACGGTCGCTCCTCCTCAGGACACATGCCCAGAACTCAGGAGCATCGCTGACCTGGCAACAACCGTTGAACAATATCGTCCGGACCACCATCGAAGCCATGGCCACAGTCCTCGGCGGGACACAGTCGCTCCACACTAACTCATACGATGAGGCCTGGGCCTTACCGTCCGAGAAAGCCGCGACAGTTGCCTTGCGGACCCAGCAGATCATCGCCGAGGAAACCGGGGTCACGGATGTTGTCGACCCGTTAGCCGGCTCCTACTACCTGGAATGGCTGACTGACGAGATGGAAGAACAAGCCTACCAGTACTTCGACAAGATAGAACGGGCAGGAGGCCTGCTCAACGCCATCAAGACCGGTTTCATCCAGCGCGAGATCGCTGAGACCGCGTACCGTTACCAGCAGGAGATGGAAAGGGGAGACCGGATTGTCGTAGGGGTCAACAAGTACCACGTGGAGGAGAAGATGCCCATAGATACGTTGAAGATCAACCAAGAAGCTCAGCGACGCCAGGTAGATAGGATAAACAAGGTGCGACAGACAAGGGATACGGTGAAGGTCAAACAGACCCTGGATGAGTTGAGAAGAACGTTTGAAAACGAAGACGCCAACTCTATGTACATTATCGTGAAAGCGGTAAGGGCTTACGCTACACTTGGCGAGATCATGGACGTGGGACGAAAGGTCTTCGGCGAATACAAAGAGCCACCTATTCTGTGAAACGCGGGGCTAACAATAGGAGGAAGAAGATTTAGTTTGGTAGGGGAACGCAAGGTCGCTTACACCACCAAAGCGCTGGGTCCTGACACTTGGCCTGATTTCGAGAGACTCTTCGAGAAACACAACGGCGTCCAAGGAGGTTGCTGGTGCATGTACTACCAGCGACCCCGTCCCATACGAACGAAAGTGCCCAGAACAGAGCGAACAGCGATGAACAAGAAAGACAAGAGACGCCTCGTCCACGAAGGCCAGTCACATGGAACTATCGTCTACAAAGGCAGGACCCCCGTGGGCTGGTGCCAGTACGGTCCTAGAGAGGAACTGCCCCGAATCGACGCGGGACGCAACTACCGCAAAGTAGACCCCCTTCCCCCAGAGAAGAAACTGTGGAGAATAACCTGCTTCTTTGTCGACAAAGACCACCGCGGGAAAGGCATTGCCAACACAGCCCTTAGGGCAACACTAGAGTCCATCGGGAAACAGGGAGGCGGAATAGTCGAGGCTTATCCTGTCGTTTCCAAGAAAATATTGGCGGAATCACAGTGGATCTGGTTCGGAACCCCGGGCATGTTTAAGAGAGAAAAGTTCAAGCCGGTCGCCCAACTGGGAGCTAGTTATCTTTTGATGCGACGGACCATTTCCCCGAGCTGAAACCTTCCACGCCCAGGCCTAGAACCCCGGCGTTCCGCAAAACCCCAAAGCCCTGGAAGACTCTTGGCACGAGGAAGCTCGTGTCTCTCGGCGAAGTGAAGCTTCACCAAGACCGCATCGTCTCAAAGTCCGGATTCCGGACCAGCCACCTTAGGCTGTCCCTTCACGACTTTGCCATCATAATCCCAGTGCTGGACCATGACCGCCTGGTCTTCATCTGGAACTACCGCCACCCAATACAGGGCTGGGAGCTGGAACTTCCAGCCGGGCTAGTCGACGGAGGCGAAGACCCTGACGCGTGCGCGAGGAGGGAGCTTGAAGAGGAGACAGGGTACTCTGCCCGGTCGTGGAGAAAGGTGGGCTGGGTCCACACGCTGCCGGGAATAACGTCTCAGCGGGCGCACGTCTACCTTGCTAAGGGTTTGAGGAAGGGACTGGTGCACCGGGAGCCCTACGAGAACATGGAGCTCAGGATCATAGGCGTGAGAGAGGCGTACCGCCTTCTCCGGTCCGGGAGAATTGTCCATTCTCCCACAGTATCAGCCCTCAGCATGGCCGAGAGGCTCATACTGTGAAAATAGTCTCCGCTGAACGGTAAAGGAAAGAAAAAGCCGCGTTTTGGGAAGGGGATTCTAGAGGGGTGCGCCGCAACTAGAACATTTTGTCAAGCCTTGGCCAATTGTTGCTCCACAGTTGTTGCAGAACCTTGCCGTGTTGCTGCTCGCGTGAGAGGTGCTTGTCTGAGGTGTGTTTGTGCGCGATGTGCCCCAAGATCCTGTGGATGTGCCGGCTACGCTGGGACCCGCGAAGGATGTTGGAGAGAACGATGGTCTGTTTGTCTTGGTTGGGTTGGCAAGGGATGGGTTCCCGCCTGGTCCGCTGGCAAAGAACGTTTTGACGGGTCCGGTGAAGAGGTAGTAGATCGTCAAGCCCCATATTAGCAGCCCGACAATCGCAGGGTACGAGCCCGAGGCGACCAGGACGATGGCGAAGAGGACGCCGAGAAAGCTGAAGATCAGCCCCAAGGTTCGTGCCCAACCCTTACCGTTGAGGAATCCCCATCCGACGAGAAGCCAGAGGAAAGCAATGAACATGACGATCCCCGCGAAGACGAGCATAATGCCGGCGAGTATTCCTCCCACTCCGAAGAGACCTATGCTGGCTAGGAGCGCTGAACCAGTGATAAGCAAAGCGCCGAATGTTAGGCCGATGACGGCTGTTGCGATGGCGAGTATAGCTATGATGGTTACTCCGATTGGCCGAGGTGGCTTTGTCGATTGCATGAGCCGCGGCCTACCCTCGACGAACAGTTGAAGCGAGTGTTACCGGGGAAATGGAGCGGAGGTCAATTCGCGATAGCTTTCGCTGAAAGCGTCAAAGAAAGAGGGTCTTCGGTTAGCCGGCTGGCAGAGCTAGAGGCTATTGTCCCGACTAGGATGCTTCATGGTGCAGGGGTTGACGTCGGCATTGGAGCCGCAGCCTGGCCTTTTCCAAAGAAGGTCTTGACATGGGGCCGCATCAAGTAGTACAGTATCAACCCGCCGATCAACAGTGAAACTATGCTTCCCCAGCTTCCGAAGGCTACCTGTACGATCGCTAGAACTATTCCGATGACGCTGACGATGACTCCAAGGGTCCAGGACCATCCTTTGCCTCCGAAGAAACCGATTCCGACAGCAAGATAGAGTATGCCCATTAGGAGCACGACTACTCCAATGACCATGACTATCGTGCCGATCAGACCAGCCTCAAGCCCCGAAAGACCGGGGTAGCCTGCGAGGGTGACCTGGTTTGAGATTTGACTTGCGAGCAGTGTGCCTACGAGTAATCCGAGACCGATTAGTGCTACTCCGGCGAAAAGCCCCGCTATTCCTCCAAGAATGGCTAGCACGCCGAGTATTGTGACTCCAGTTGGTCTGGGTGGTTTCGGTTGCATGCTGGAGGGTCTTGTGGTGGGGTGATAAAGCTAACGGAAGGCTGGTCGGGGAGGTGAAAATTCGCTACTAAGGGATGGACTTTGCGCGGGAGCCTGCAAGCGAAGCCGTATTCGTTGTCGAAGACGTAGAATGAACAGGAAGAATGCGACCCCAACAGCACTCATGCCTAATGCGCCGTTGATTTCGAGAATCCAGTCGAAGAATACGAAGAACCCCAGCGCGCCGCCCGCTAGACCCAGTCTCTGAAGGTCGGTAAACCCCTCGTGCGCCCAGCGGCGAAGAATCCGTTCGTAGGCTAGAACTCCCAAGATTCCAATGAGCATGGTGATTGCAGGTATCGGGATCAGTGCGCTGTTGAACAGGAAGAAGAAAGCGAGTGGAACTGAGACACCTACCGGCGCAAGCTTTCGCCAAGACACTTTGAGCCCGGGTTGTACTGGCGCGTTGTTGGGTATGCGTTTCGCATACCACGTGAGAGCCCCTACTGCCACAAGGCAGGCTGGCAGCCAGACTGCGAGTTCTGGCGCGTAGTATGGGAACCCTACTAGGCCGAATAATGTTACGGCGATGAAGATTGTCTGGAAAAGCCGCTTCTGTCTTGGAGAGAGCCAGGGTTGTGCTCTATACGGGGGATAGTAGAGTTCCACCAGTAGGATTGGTATTGTTATGCTGAAGATAGCATGATATATCGTCAGCCATTCCGCCCAGACCCAGTTCACTCCTAGCCAGCGGCCGTAGGTCCCGAGAACTCCGA
>Ga0209751_10003864_pt1 | contig 14488 bp, 17 predicted proteins | sample RifCSP13_1_FD_184019 | JGI IMG/M metagenome (GOLD analysis project Ga0209751, IMG submission 184019) | Soil microbial communities from Rifle, Colorado - Rifle CSP2_sed 13_1 (SPAdes) (version 2) | ecosystem: Environmental > Terrestrial > Deep subsurface > Rock core/Sediment | place: Rifle... | reverse complement strand
GAGGATGGGCCCGGGGCGGAACTGGAAATCGCCGGTCTTCTGGTCGTAGACGGAAACGCCGGTGACGTCGCTGGGCAGGATGTCCGGTGTGAACTGGATGCGGGAGAATGAGCAGCCGCTGGAGCGCGCGAGGGACCGGGCCAGCATCGTCTTGCCGACGCCGGGCACGTCTTCGATCAGCAGGTGGCCGCCGCACATCAGCGTCATCACGGCAAGCTCCACCTGCGAGCGCTTGCCGATGATTACGCGCTCGACGTTCTCAACCAGGCGTTGGGCGGTTTCTCTGGGGTCCAGGGAGCGTCTCCTGTCCCTTAAGCGGACGTCTGAATCATAAACGACGCGAACGCCGGTTTGGTTCCGCGTTCAGAATAACATGACGACCGAGAACCCAGACAAGAACTGAGAAGCTAGAACCTAGAACCGAGAACTTGCAAAGGTCGTGCAAAGGGCCTCCATCACCGGTCCCAGGCTCTGAGTTCTCGGTTCTCGCTGCTTCGTGCTATCCTCTACCCACAACATAACTGGAGGTGCCCCGATGCCCGAATACGCCGACCTGCTTTACGAAGTCGATTCCAATATCGCGACGATCACCCTGAACCGGCCCGACCGCCTGAACGCGATCAGCGGGCCGATGCTCGCGTCGTTCTCACGCGCCTTTCGTGACGCGGACCTGGACCCCGTTGTTCGCGTGATCATTCTGACGGGCGCCGGTCGCGGTTTCTGCGCGGGGCTGGACCTGAAGGACCTGAGCGCCGGCACCGGGATCGGCGCCAACGGTGGTGGCGGCCTGGCGGGGCCGAAGTTCGACCTCGCCGGTAGCCCGCCCGTGGTGCTGCACACCACCGACAAGCCGGTGATCTGCGCGCTCAACGGCCCGGCCGCCGGCTACGGCATGGACCTGGCGCTGGGCGCGGACATCCGCATCGCCTCGACCGAGGCGAAGCTGGCGTCGATTACCTCCCGGCGAGGCATCCTCCCCGAGAGCGGCGGCACCTGGTTGCTGCCGCGCCTCATCGGCTGGCCGAAGGCGACGGAGATCGCCTTCCGCGGGGTCACCCTCGGCGCGGAGGAGTGCCTGGAACTTGGGCTGGTGAACAAAGTGGTGCCGCACGACGACCTGATGGAGGAAAGCCGGAAGATGGCCGCCGAGATCGCCGCCAACGCGCCGCTGGCCGTGCAGGCCACCAAGCGCATGATGCGCATGGGCCTGGAGGAGACGTTCGAGGCCAACGTGCACCACGTCTTCCTGCAACTGCTGCCGCTGTTCGGCTCAGCAGACTTCCGGGAGGGCGTGAAAGCGTTCATGGAGCGCCGCGAGCCGCAGTTTACGGGGCGGTAGCTAGCGTGACAGGTCTCCCGGGCTACTACGAATCTCAGAGCCCCATATCCGATCCGGGAGGGCATGCGCCCGCACTCGATGGCCTCCCGACCGACATCCATGAACTCTGCGAGGTGGTCCAGGGGTTGGTGGCCCAGCCAGGGTGGGCGCTTGTCTACGGATGGACGATCGCGAAGGAGCGAGAAGAGGACCTTCAACTCCGGTTCGTGTCGCTCATGCTGGAGCGCATCGTCGAGCTGGACGGGTCGCCGCTGACGACGGCACGAGCGCCTGAGAAGAGGCTGGTGGGGAACTGCCGCGACCACACGATGCTCCTCTGCTCGATGCTGCGCCAGAAGGGGGTGCCGGCACGGGCAAGGTGCGGCTTCGGCGCTTACTTCCTTCCCGGGAAGTTCGAGGACCACTGGGTCTGCGAATACTGGAATGCCGCCGAGGCGCGCTGGCAGCTGGCCGACGCGCAATTGAACGCTCGCCAGCGCGACATCCTCCGCATCGACTTCGACACCTGCGACGTACCGCGCGACCGGTTTGTTGTGGCGGGGATGGCCTGGCAGATGTGCCGCCGGGGCGATGCGGACGGGGACGACTTTGGCCTGACCCCGGTCAACGAGCAGGGGTTGTGGTGGGTGCGGCAGAACCTGGTGCGCGACCTGGCCGCGCTCAACAAGATGGAGATGCTGCCGTGGGATGGTTGGGGACTCGCGGAGGGAATGGAAGATGAGCTCCCGCCTGACCAGGTGCAGCTGCTGGACCGTGTGGCCACGCTCACCCAGGCGGAGGATGCGCTCTCCGACCTGCGCGCCACCTATGAAGGAGACGACCGATTGCGAGTCCCTTCAGTCATTCGCAGCAACGGGCCCGGGGGTGGCCGAGTGGTGGAAGTCTTAACGTTGGAGACCCGATGACCAACACCCACTGGAACGCTGAGGTCTACGACCGCATCGGCACGCCCATGCGCGGCTGGGCGCAAGCCGTCATCGATGACCTCGGGCTGCGCGGCGGCGAAACCGTCCTCGACGCTGGCTGCGGCTCCGGATCCGTCACCTTCGATCTCCTGGAGCGCCTGCCGCACGGAAAGGTCTACGCCCTCGACAGTTCCGCTGAGATGATCGAGCAGATGAACCGCAAGATCGCGGAGGCCGGCGAGACTCGCGTCATCGCCATGAAAGCGGACCTGACGAACTTCGAGCTTCCAGAACAAGTCGACGTCGTGTTCTCCAACGCTGTTTTCCACTGGATTCCCGATGACGACGCGCTGTTCGGCGCCGTCCTCCGTGCCACAAAGCCAGGCGGCCATATGCGTGTCCAGTGCGGCGGCGGCAACATCTACGCGAAGTTGGGTCAGGCGTGGAACGCGGCGTGGGCTGGAAAGCCATTCAGCAATCACCTCGGTGAATACCGCGACGGCAAGAAGTACCGCTCGCCCGAGGAAGCGGCTGAATCACTCGAGCGCGCCGGCTGGACCGAGGTCCGCACCTGGGCCTTCGATGCCCCGGTCCCTTTCGAGAATGAAGATGATGCCGCCCTCTACCTGCGCACCATCATCCTACGCGACCACGTAGCCAATCTCCCGGAAGACCTCCATCAGCCCTACGTTCGCGCCGTCATCGCAGAGTACATCGAGCTCTTTGGCCCGCCCTTCACGGCCGACTACGTGCGCCTGAACATGTGGGCTCGCGCGCCCTCCTAGCGGCTATTCGATACCTCTCAACGCCGCCACGACCTCGCTAAGCGGCGGGTGGTCGCCGGAATGCTTCGCGTAGTGGGCGTAGCGAACGGTTCCGCTGCGGTCGATGATGAAGGTGCCGGGCATCTGGAACGCGTCGCCCTCGATCCTTTCGATGCGGTGGCCCTTGCGGGCAGACTCCCGTCCTCGGCGCCAGGCCGCCGGGCCCATCACTTCCAGGACGTTGCCTCGCTTGAGACCGTAGGCCTTGTAGCCATCACGTCTCGGGTCGGCAAGGCAGGGAAACGGGGCGCGCATGCGCTCGCAGAGCGCCTGAGCACGGGCCGGTCCCCCCTGAGTGACCGCGACGATGTGCCCACCTGCCGCCCCGACCTCGCCTGCGCCCTCACGGAGCGCCTCCAGGTACTCCCGGCAGAACGGTCAGCCGAAATGACGTAGGAAAGCGAGGACGAGCGGCTTTTCGCCCCACAGTTGCGAGAGGGCGACGTCGCCCCTGCCATCTCCGCGGCCAAAGGCGGCGTCTGGAGCCTGGGAGCCGGGTTCGAGTCGCATTCTAGCCTCCACCAGGAATTATACGTTCGCGGCGGTTTCCAACGCTTCGGCGTCGAGCTTGATGAGCCGCAACATCTCGCGCCTGATCAGGCCGCTGAACGGGCCGACCAGCGTCCAATAGACCCGAAACAGCGTTCGTGAGCGGCGGCTCGTGCACCTGACTCTTGTTTCCGTAGACAGGACGACCCCGGCGCCGCTGCGAACGCGGAAGTTCCAGGCGGCGTACGCATGCCCCGGCAGGTCAAACGCGCGGAACTGCCCGGGTGTTGAGCGTCGGACGTTGGCCGCCGGAGACCAGAAACGCCCGACAAGGCCCAGCAATATCTCCTCTCCTTCGCGCTCCTCGAGGATCATGAAACCCGCCTCAAGCAGGCCGTCGAGGTTCAGTCGAGGTCGCCGGCGCGGCTTGCCCTTAAGGGCGGCGGGCAGTTCGCGCAGACGGAAGAGCAGGGAGATGATAGGGGAACGGCCCATGTCAGCCCCGCGAATGGCTGAGTAGACTCGTTCCGGCGAGGCGCTCACCCGTCGTCCGGTGTCGCTCCCGCACGTCCCATCGCGGGATGTAGTCGTCGATCGCGGTGCTCACTTCAAGGTCCGGGAGGTATGGCACTGCCTCCCGCGGGGGATCCCGAAAGAGTTGCGTTTGGTCCGGCGGCTGGCAGTCACGGGGCTTCGTTGATCGGAGCCGTCCGGCGTGCGCCTTGAGAGTGTGCCTCAGTCATGAAATGAGGGACGATCTTCTCCAGCCACGCGGGGAGCCACCAGTTCGCGCGGCCCATCACCTGCATCAGTGACGGCACCAGAACCATCCTGACCAGCGTGGCATCTACGAAGATCGCCACCGCGAGTCCCATACCAAACTCTTTGACCACGCGTTGATCGCTCAGGGCGAATGCCAGGAAGACCGCGATCATGATCGCCGCAGCCGCGGAGATTACCCGGCTGGTGACCGACAGGCCGCGGGCAACGGCCTCCGCGTTGTCGCCGTGCGAGAGGTATTCTTCACGTATGCGGGATACCAGGAAGACCTCGTAGTCCATCGACAGGCCGAATAGCACGGCGAACAGCATCATCGGCATGAATGACTCTATCGGCCCCTCGCGGTGTACTCCGAAGACGCTGCCCAGCCAGCCCCACTGGAACACCGCGACGAGCAGGCCGAACGAGGCGCCGATGGACAGCAGGTTCATGATAGCCGCCTTGACCGCGACGACGATGGAGCGGAAGACGATCATCAGCAACAGGAAGCTGAGACCGATGACGCCGGCGAAGAAGTAGGGCATCCTCTCGGCCAGCCGGTCACCGACATCGATGAATAGCGCGGTCGGCCCGCCGGCAAACGGCTCCACTCCCGTGCCCTCGAAGCGGGACCTCAGGTCAGAACGAAGCCGTCCCACCAGCTGGCGGGTCTCTGCGTCCTGTGGAGCCGTCGCCGGGATGACGGTCAGTACTGCGGCCGAGCGGTCGTCGTTAAAGGACGGCAGACCGGCTCCCGCCACTCCAGGGGTCTCCTTCATAGCGGCCGGTAGCTCATCTATGAGCTTCGTTTCGCCGCCTTCGATGCTAAACGCCAGGATGATGGGGCCGTTGAAGCCGGGGCCGAATCCATCGGCCAGCAAGTCGTAGGCACGCCGAGAGGTAAACGACTCCGGGTTGTTGCCCGCGTCGGAAGATCCGAGGCGCAGGTCAAGCACGGGCGCCGCGGCTGCCAGCAGGATGCCGAGCGATATAACGACGCAAGGGACCGGGTAGTGCTGCACGAGACGGCTCCAGCGGTAGGCGAGGCCCGTCTCGTCGCGCGGTGATGGCGCCGAGAACCCGGGGAGGCGCCAGCGATCGATGTGCCGCCCGGCCAGCCGGAGAAGCGCCGGCAACACCAGGATGGCGGAGCATACGGAGAGCAAGACGATCAGCGACGAAGCGGTGCCGACCCAGCCTATCGGAGGCAGTCCAGCGGCCCACAGCCCTAGCAGCGCGATCATCACGGTCGCGCCTGCCAGGACAACCGACCTCCCGGCGGTCCGGCTCGCCGTAAGGATAGACTGGTCCAGCGAGGCCCCAGCGCTATGACTCTCCCGGAATCGCGTGACCACGAGGAGGGCGTAGTCGATCCCGACGCCGATTCCGATCATGGCGGAGAACTGTGGCGTGAACGACGGCAGGTCGACGAACGCGGCGCCGATCCCCACAAGAAAGAACCCAGATGTGAGCGCTATCAGCGCCGTCCCGATCGGCAGGCCCATCGCCACAACCGATCCAAACGCAAGCAGGAGGATCAGCACAGCGGCAAGTATGCCGATGGCTTCCGAGATGCCCGGCGGCTCCATCTCGATCCGGCGCATAATGGCTCCGCCGGCTTCGACCCGGAACCCCGGCCGGGTCTCCTCCTCCTGAAGGTCTCTCAGCTTCAAGAGCACTGAATGATCCAGGTCAGCGGCGGATTCTGAGTAAAGCACGTTGATGATCGCAGTCGTGCCATCCGGCGAGATCTGCCCCGGGGTCTCGTAAGGCGAGGAGACGGCCGCCACCTTCGGCAGGGCGCTGAGTTTCGCCCGCAGCGACTCTACGCCGCCGGCGGCTGAATCGCTGTTTACACCGTCCGGCACGTGGACGACAACATAGGCCGAGTCGCCGGCGCGCTCCGGGAAGCGTTCCTTCAGGAGATCGGCCATGCGCTGTGACTCGGCGCCGGGGAGTGAGAAGGCGTCGCCGTAGCTACCGCGGTGCAGCGAGTACGCAGCCGCGAATGCGGCGATTGAGATCACCGTCAGGGCGACGACCACCCACGGGTGCCGGATGGCGAATCGTGGCCATCGCTCGAAGAGGAGGGAGGAGCGACCTCCGGAGGTCATATCGATCCCCTCCTGGCCCGGCGGTGGGCCCCTGATCCGCTCATGGCATGAACTCCGATTCCCGTTGCACGGTCTGCGCCGCCGCAGCGAACTCATCGAGGAGGGTGATGAACTCTCTGACAGTTGCCTCACCCATCCGGCTAAAGATGCGCGCCAGGTAGGCCCGGCTGGCGGTCTCGATCTGGCTAATCACCCTTCGACCTTCCGCCGTCAACTCTACGCGGACCACCCGCCGGTCAGCGGGGTCCGCCAGCCTCTTTATCAACCTCTGCCTGATGAGGCGGTTAGTCAGGCCCGTAATCGTGGGTGGGCGTACGTTCATCTTCTCTGCCAGTTCGCCCGCTGCCTGCTCGCCGTCGGTGAGGAGTGTGTACATCAGCCGCAACTGGGCCATCGTCAGCCCCCGCTTGTCCCAAAAACGCAGGCGTATGGGGTCGGCGACGGATAGAGCGCCGCCGTAGGACACCATAGCCCGGGTGATGAGGTCTTGGTCCAACGTCGCCGGAGTGGCCTGGGGCATAAACTTAGCCTCTGGCTAATATTTAGCATGACTCGCCCACGCTGGGCAACCCCGTAACCCGGCGATGTCGGTCCGCGTCGATCACCTGATATACTCGCCCACGCCATGCCGTTCACAGACCAGGACGCTCACCGCCTTCGGGCCGCTTGCACGATCCTCGTCGAGGAACACCACCTGCCCGGCATCGCCGTAGGCGTGGTCCAGGGCGACGACCTGGTCTTCGCCGAGGGCTTCGGCTACGCCGACATCGAGTCGCGCACGCCGATGGCGCCAGAGAATCGCCAGCGCATCGCCTCGATCAGTAAGACTATGGTCGGGCTGTGTGCGATGGCACTGGTGGACGAGGGGCGGCTGTCGTTGGACCAGAACGTGCTGGAACTCCTGCCGGAGCTTATGCTGCACGGACAAGGCGAGTCGCCGAAGGTCTGGCATCTTCTTACTCACAGCGGCGGCATCGGCGAAGTGCCCAACGCCGAGGACCTGCGTGATCCCTGGCGCTACCTCTTCTGCGAGACGCCCACCGCCGGGGGGCCGGCCGAATGGTATCAGGCCGGCCTGACCATTGAGGTACCGCCGGGCACAAAGTACGCGTACGCCAATCACGGCTATGTCTTGCTTGGCGAGATCGTCTCGCGGATCGAAGATAAGCCGGTCCGTGAGGTGCTGCGGCAGCGGATATTCGCCCCCCTGGGGATGACTGACTCGGATCTGTCCGACGAACAGCGCGCCGCCCTCGCCACCGGCTACCACCGCGCACCCGGGGAGGACGAGCGTGAGATGCTCAAACGCGCGGGCCGCGAGCCGCCGGTCGAGGAACCCGTTGACGGGTACAACATACGCGGGAAGTTCCTCCACACCTGGGCTAACGGCGCTCAGGGCGGCGTTCAGGCGACACTACCCGACATGGCGCGCTACGCTTCGGCCCTGCTGAGGCACGGTGCCGGGATCGTGCGGACGGAGACGTTCGATGCCATGGTGGCGGACCATTGGCGGCCCGATCCGAGGCTACCGGGCTGGGGGCTGGCGTTTGGCGTCAGGGACCACTACGGACGCCGTCGCTTCGGACACGGCGGGTCCTTCTTCGGTGGCTGGAACAGCTACCTGGGCGTCTTCCCTGAAGACGGCCTCGCTGTCTTGATCCACATGAACCTCGTGTGGGACCAGTTTGAGACCGCCATTACGCCCCGCGTTCTCCAGGCCGTCTTCGACGAGGCGCCGTTTGTCGCGCCGCCGGCCCGCATCGAAGCGCGTGTCCTGGAGACCGCGCCGGGCGTCTACGAGGCGCCGACGCCGGGACCGCTCACGAATTTCCGCGTGATGGCGAACACCGGGCGTGTCCAGGTCTCGGCACGCGACGGCGCGCTGGTGCTCCACTCGCGCCGGGGAGCGTGGAAGGGCGGAGTTCCCCTTCTGCCCGCCCGTGTTGCGGAACCTGATCTCTTTGCGATGGTCACTGGCGACCCGCTTCCCGTCTTCATGGCCGTCCTCCGTGACGGCACGGGCGCGGTCACGGGCCTGCGCTTCCCGCAGATAATCGATATGCGCAGAGCGGACGGGGTGGAGCCGTGGGCGTGACCGAGAGCCGGCGCGAAGTCGTCTTCGAAGTTGACGGCCTGAAGCTGGAGGGCCTGTTGCACGTCCCGGCGGTGACGCCGGCGCCGGGCGTCGTCGTCGCCCACCCGCACCCACAGTACGGCGGCGACATGTACAACGCCATCGTGCAGGCGCTCTGCGAGTCGGCGCTTTCGGTTGGCGCGGCGGCCCTGCGCTTCAACTTCCGTGGCGTCGGCTTCAGCGAGGGGCAGTACGACGAGGGCGTGGGGGAGCAGCGCGACCTCGCCTCTGCCATCGACTACCTGCGCAGCGTGCCTGAAGTCGATGGCGGACGCGTGGCTGTGGCCGGATACTCCTTCGGGGCGCTCGTCGCCCTGAGACTGGCGAACGGACGCGAGGATCTGGCGGCCGTAATCGCCGTGTCCAACCCGACGCTTCGGGGGCCGAAGGTGGAGATCCACCTGCCGGTACCCGCCCTCTTCATCACAGGCGACCGCGACCAGTACTGCGACGGCGCGTTGATCCAGGAGTACCGCATCGAAATCGGCCCCGAGATGACAGTCGAGATCGTCCCCGGGGTCGACCATTTCTGGGGCGGCTCCACCGATCGCCTCAAGGAAACCGTCGGCGCCTTTCTGGCGAAGCACCTGACGTAGGGGCTACCGCCGGTCGCCCAGCCGACCGATGCCCGCCTAACATTCGTGCCTGGCCGCAGCAACCGAAAGGAACCCCCAAGTGACCCAACAAGAACCCCAGAACCTCCCGGAAATCCGCATCTCTGTCAGGCCGAACGGCCCGTACCGTGTGTTCGGCCCGGTCCGGTTGTTCGACAACGACGGCAACGAGTTCGAGCTGCCTGAGGGGCAGTGGTACACCCTCTGCCGATGCGGGCATTCGCAGACCAAACCGTTCTGCGATAGTTCCCACAAGACCTGCGACTTCCACCCCGAGACCCGTGCCGTCCCGCCGCCGGGCTAGCGCAGGTCACCCCAGCTCGTGACGCGCTCAGGCTTGACGCGGATCAGCGGCCGACCCTCCAGCATCATCGAGCGGTACTGCGCGTAGCGGTCCCGAAGCGCGGCCAGCGCCGGTTCGGATTCGCGCCCGGCGGTCAACACCGCTGCCGTGCCCGTCACGAGGATATAGCCGAGCCGCGTCCAGTCCTCGTCATAGCGGTCGAAGACCAGCGTAACCCGGGCGTTCTCTTCGATATTCCGCAGCCGCCTCAGCCGCGTCGTCGTCTTCGGCTTCTCGTCGATGGCGATCCAGAACGCCCCATCCAGGTACGCGAAACAGACGGGGACAACATGCGGCCGGCCCCGCGCGTCCGCCGTCGCCAGGTGCGCGATGCGGCGGGATTTGATGAAAGCGAGTTTTTCAGGGGAGAACATACGCCGGTCTGGGGCGGACACGCGGGGCCGCCCCTACGTGACCGTCAGCGATACGCCTTCGCGGCACGGCGGGCAATCGTCCGGTGCGAACACCGGTAGGTCGAGTGTCAGGCAGGCGAAGAAGGGGACGCCGAATTCGCTCCGCCCTTTCGCGCGATCGACCAGGACGGCGACGCCGGCTACCTCGCCGCCGAGTTTCCGCACCGCGTCCAGCACGTCGCGGATGCTGCCACCCGTGGTGAGGACATCGTCGACCACCAGCACACGCTCGCCCCGCGCGATCTGGAAGCCTCGTTGGAAGGAACGCCCGGACGTGCCGTCCTCGTTCTTTTCGGCGAAGATGCCTCGCGTGCCGAGGATGCGGGCGGTCTCGTAGCTGATGATAATGCCACCCGTGGTTGGACCAGCGACTACGCCCGGTGACAGCCCCCGCGCCCATTCAGCGATCATCCGGCAGAGTGCCTCCGTCTGCACCGGACGCTCCAGAAGCCGGAACTTCTCGATATAGAGCGAGGAATGCTTGCCGGAGGCAAGCTGGAAGTGGCCGTCCAGTAGTGCGCCGGCCTGGCGTAGGAGCTGTTCAGCCTCAGCGCTCGTCGTGGCGGCGCGGTAGTCGCTCACGCTCGCCAATATAAACCGGCAGCGCCGGCGGTGTCGAAGGGCTATTCGCCAGCAGGCTCGGTGCCGTCCGCCGATGCTACCGTGTGGTTCGGCGCAAGGTCCAGGTTCAGGTTGCCGTCTTTCCAGTAGGTGATGAGCGCCTTGCCGATGATGTTCTCCTCCGGCACCAGCCATCCCTGGCGCGAGTCGCTACTGTTCTGACGGTTGTCTCCCATTACGAAGTAGCAGGCGTCCGAGGCGCACTTTGCCCGCGACTCCGGCGTACTGTCTTGAGGGATCACCCATTTGCAGTCCTGGCCGTTGCAGTTCGTCTGTCCGGCCGCGTACTCCTCGCTGAGGACGACACCGTTGACGATCACCTCGCCGTTCGGCGTGATCTCTACGGTATCGCCTGGGAGACCAACGATTCGCTTGATGAAATCTCGGTTGGGGCTGGTCGGGGCCTTGAACACAATGACGTCCCCCCGCTCGGGGCCGCCCCAGAGATGCTTTACCGGCTGGTCCCCAGCGTCGAAAAATGGCAAGAAATCCAGCATACCCAGGTCCAACTCGGCGTAAGACAGCTTGTTCACTATCAGGTACTCGCCGTCGTGAAGGCTGGGGTCCATACTCGCGCCTTCGACGCGGAAGTTCTGGAAGCTGGCGCGCACGGAGAGAAAGATCAGCAGCGCCAACAGCACGGTCTCGGCCACCTCGCGGACGGAGACCCACCAGCGCCGCGCGGGCTGCGGGATGGTAATTACGCCCTCGCGTAACGCTTGCTGCGCCTCCGTGAACGGCCGGACGTACGGCTGCTGGGCGGGCGCCGCGCGCCAAACCGGGGTATCGACCGGGTATGCGAACTCGCCGCTCACGCCCGTCGCCGGGCGCGGGAGGTCCCAGTCCAGGAAGTCATCGGGGTCCTGCCGTCGGGCAAGCCACGGTGGAGGAGGCCCGAAAACAGAGCCTGCCTCAGACGTCTCTTCCCAGGATGGAAATAGAGGGTCGAACGGCGCCGGCCCGGGGCCTGCTCCGCTCGTCTCCCCCTCGCCTTCCGGCCCGAGCCCGATGTTGTCGAAATCCTTCATTCGCGCTGCTTCATTATACTGCCTGGCGTGTTTAGCTTTCGTGGCCAGCCGATCCAGTCCTGGCGGGACCTGGAAGCTCCGCCTGCGGAAGACATGCGTGGGGACGGGCGCGGCAAGACCGCGGCTCACTATCTAGACGAAACGAACGGTGTTTCGGTTTCGTTCTGCACGCCCCTGCTACAATTACCGTGCCTTGGATAACTACCAGGACGAGCCGGAACTGGTCGCCCGGAGCCAGCGAGGCGATCTCACCGCGTTCAACCGGCTCGTCGAGCGTTACCAGACTTCCCTCTACAACTTCAGCCTCCGAATGTTGGGCTCGCCGCAGGCGGCAGAGGACGCGACACAGGAGGCGTTCATCAGCGCTTTCCGGGCTGTTCGCTCCTTCAAGGGCGAAGCGTTCAAGGCATGGCTATTCCGGATCGCCTCGAATGCCTGCTACGACGAGCTGCGCCGCCGCAAATCGCGCGCCGCGCAGTCACTGGACGAGCCTCAGGGTAGTGACGAGCGAGGGCTGGACCTCCCCGGCCGAGGCCTCTCGCCGGAGGAACGAGCGGAGCAAGATGCGCTGGGCAGGCTGATCCAGGCGGCGCTCCTCCAGATACCTGCGGACCAGCGCGCGGCGGTGGTTCTTTGCGATGTGCAGGGGTTGGACTACGCAGAGGTAGCGGCGGCGATGAACGTGTCCCTGGGCACGGTGAAGTCCCGCATCTTCCGAGGCCGCACTCAGCTGCGCAGGCTTCTCATCCAATCTGGCGGGGAACTTTTGCCGGACCGTCTCCGTCAAGTAAGTGAAGGATAAACCCATGTACCCCTTCAACAGACACGAACGACTGCGCGAATCGCTATCCGCCCACATCGACGGACGGCTCTCCGAGCACGACCGCGTCCGCGTCGAGTCACACCTTGGCGCCTGCGAGCGGTGCCGGCTGGAACTGGAGGGCCTGCGCGCCGCCCGTGAGGCCCTTCGCGGCCTGCCGCTGGCCGAAGCTCCTCGTTCCTTTGCGCTGACGCCGGAGATGACGGGAGCGCCCTCGCGTCCGGTTGCGACTTCCTATCCAGCGCTGAACGCCGGCATGCGGCTCACAGCCGCTGGACTTGCCGTGGCGCTGGCAGTCCTGATGTTCGTGGACCCAAACGGAGGCAGCGAAAGCGAATCGTCCCGTGGTGGCGCCGTCTCACGGATGGAAGTCGAGGAGCAGTTCTCCGCCGCGGACGGCGGTGTGGCCAACGCTGACGTTCATGTGACCGCGCCCGATGAACGCGATGCGTTACGCAGCCCCTCGAATCCTTTGCCGGCGCCCGCAGCCACAGGTATCCCCGCCGCCGGGCCAGCGGCCACAAACGCCGCTGAATCGCCGCTGCTTGCGGCCGGCGCTGATGACGGGGAGGCCCTCGCGCAAACGCCGGACGCGAAGACTGCTGATGAACTCTTCATCGGAGATCTGGACGATCAGCCAACTGACGTGGCACACAACAACGGCCCGTCCGCTACCGCCGGCGGCGGTCGAGACGGAGTTTCTACTCAAGCGGCGGTCGAGTACATACTCGCCGCGCTCCTGGGATCTGCCATCGGTGGCGCCATCGCTCTGACGGCGGCCGAGAGGCGCCGCTGGCGTTAGGCCGGAACAATACGCGGTCATCATCCGTTTAGTAACTGGAAGAGAACAAGCAGACACAATGGAGGTAGGATCATGAAGACCTGGAAGCCCTTGCTACTTCTCGGCACGTTGGGCGCCGTTATTCTGGCGGTCGTCGCTCTCGGCAGCGGCGACGATGACAGCGCCGAAGCGCGTATCCGCACCGGCCGCGGCCTGGACGTCGCGGCCGCCGGCGCCGGCTTCGATCCCCGGCTCCAGAACGCCGGCAGCGAGAGCGATGGCGCCACGGGTGCGCCTATCCCCGGCATCACCGGCAGCGACATCGCGAAAGGCGGCAGTGGATTCGCGCCCAACTTCGCACCTGTCCTCCAGCAGGGCGGCGCCGGCATCACCGTCCAGGGCTGGGGCACCGCCACGGCGGACGCCGACAGCGCGGTGCTGGAGTTCTACTTCTACCGCAGCGGACCTTTGGGTACGCCCTCGCCCCTGCCCTATCCTGACGCCTCCTCCTCGCGTGGCTCCTCCGGCAGCGCTGGTATAGCCGTCGGCGAGCCCGCGCCTCCGAGCGGAGCTGATTTCGACCTCCAGGAGGTCGCTCCCATTACCGAGGCCGACCTGCAGCCCGTGATCGACGCCCTCGTCGCCGCCGGCGTCGCCCGCGACAAGATCGAGTTCATCAGTCAGTCCTACTTCGACAAGTACTCCGCGAGCGCCTCGCTGCGTGCTACGGTCGACGACGTTAGCGCCGTGGACGCCGCAGTGAACGCTGCGACCGGTGTGACCCTGGGCGACATTCAGTTCTCGGGCAACAACGTCATGTACACCGTCAGTGACTGCGCGACGCTGGAGCAGGCGGCGATGGTCGAGGCGGTCGCCGACGCCCGCGAGCGAGGCGCGGTCTTCGCCGAGGCGCTGGGCGTTGGCCTGGGCGATGTTACCGGCGCGGCCAACTACTCCTACTCAGCGTTCGGTGAGAACACCTGTGGCGGCGCCTACGGCGGGCCGTACCCGGTGTATGACACGGCCGCCGGCAGCGGCGGTGGCCAGGTGCAGGTGTTCGCCAACATCTCCGTCACCTACGCGCTCCAGTAGACCACAGCCACAGACCCCTCTGTGCAAGCGAAGGCCGCCCGCGGGCGGCCTTCGTGGCTCCCGGAGAACAAAAGGCCCGCGGTTTCCCGCGGGCCTCTTGCTGAACGAACGTGGATGGTCGTGTTATCGAAAGTTAGCTCCCGGGTCCCGAGCTGTCATCGGCGCACTGCTCCTCACCGGAGTCGGAGGCGCCGTCACCGTTGTCCGCCCCG
>Ga0209751_10003862_pt1 | contig 14494 bp, 12 predicted proteins | sample RifCSP13_1_FD_184019 | JGI IMG/M metagenome (GOLD analysis project Ga0209751, IMG submission 184019) | Soil microbial communities from Rifle, Colorado - Rifle CSP2_sed 13_1 (SPAdes) (version 2) | ecosystem: Environmental > Terrestrial > Deep subsurface > Rock core/Sediment | place: Rifle... | reverse complement strand
CCTCGTCCAGCACCGCCGCGTCGATCGTGGCGCGGCCGTGCTCGGCGGCCCAGCGCTCGATCGCCCGGCGCGCCATCGGCCGGATGAACGCGGGGATGCGCTCGATCCGCGCCTCGGCCTCGGGCGTCCACGGCGGCCCCGCGGGCGGCGCGGCCGCGCCCTCGTTGACCGTCGCGGCGAACGGGCAGCCGGGGCCCGCCGCCGCGGCCGCCTCGCCGGCGGCGCCGGCGAACGCGTCGGGGCGCGGGCGCGCGAGCGCGCTCCGGAGCTGCTCGAACGGCTGCGCGGGCCCCGCGGGCGCGCCGACCTTGACGCCGAGGCTCTTCACCATCTGCGTCTCGAACGGGTTGGTCAGCATCGCCACGCGGAAGCCGCACTCGGGACAGCGGAAGGTGACGCTGAGCGAGCCCTCGTCGGGACCCGTCGTCTCGTGGAGCTTCATCGGCGCGTCGCAGTCGAGGCACAGGAACTTCATGGCCCGGGCATTCTAGCACCATCCGCGCGGACCGCGCCGGGGCGACAGGCGCGGCCACGCGCGCCGCGCCGCCGCCAGCTGGAGCAGCGCGATCGCGCCCGCCGCGAACGCGAGCGCCACCCACTGCTGGCGCACGAGAGCCCCCAGGCACGCGCCCCGAGGGCGACCGCGGCGTAGGCGACGAGGGCCGCCGGCAGGAGCCACGCGACGGCGGGACGGTCCGGAGGTGTCACGCCCAACGGCCCGTGGTACGGTGCGCTTCCGGCGCCGGTCCGTCCGGGTGCGGTGGAACCACGAAGGGCGCTACTTCACCGGCAGGAGCAGGACGAGTTCACGCTGGCTCCGGTAGAACTCGACGCTCGGCCGGGTCTCGTCGTGCTCGTTCTCCTGTCTCATCCGCTGAAAGGTCTTTCCGATCTCCGGGAGGTTCTGCTCCCAGTTCGCAATCTTGGCTCGACTGTACTTGCCGCCCGGGATGGTCCACGTCGGAAAGCCGAGCGCCGCCACGTCGTCGCTCGGTGCGATGGCGACGCAGGCACGATAGGGACCAGCGGGTGGCTGGAAAGTCCCGTAGAACTTCCGGCCCTTCAGAGTCGGAAACGGTGCTTCGAGCGCATCGAACGCTTTCGCACCCCCCGCAAGACCCGTCGTGGATTCGACGTACATGACCCGAATGTCGGGGAGCGTCACGTGTACAGGCGCCATTGCTCGCCCTCCTTGCCTTCCGGTAGCCCGAAACGGAGCCCGCCGTCAACCGGCTTCCCCTGGGCCGGAACCAGAACCGCGGCGCGTGACGAGGGCGCCGCGCAAGTGGTAGACTTCACGGGCGAACGCCGGGGTAGCTCAGAGGCAGAGCAACTGATTCGTAATCAGTAGGTCGCGGGTTCAACTCCCGCCCCCGGCTCCAGCCCCATCCCGCGCTACAATCGCCTGACGGTACCAGGTCACGACCCACCCGAGGAGCGAGCCATGGCCGAGCTGGGGCAGCGCGAGGAGATCCGGGTGCCGGGGATGTCCGAGCCCATCAGCCACTTCACCCACGTCGTCCGCGCGGGCCGCCTCGTGTTCGTGTCGGGCTGCGTGGCCTCCGACGCCGCGGGCCGCACGGTCGGCGGCACCGACGTGGTCGCGCAGGCGCGGCAGGTGCACGAGAACCTCGGGCGCTGCCTCGCCGCGGCCGGCGCGACGTTCGCCGACGTCTGCAAGGTGACGGTCTTCGTGCGGCGCATGGCCGACCGCGAGGCGATCAACACCGTGCGCAAGGAATTCTTCGGCCCGCACCGCCCGGCGAGCACGCTGGTCGAGGTCTCGCGCTTCGTGCGCGACGACCTCCTGCTCGAGATCGAGGCGACCGCGGTGCTGCCCGCCTGAGCGTGGCGCGCGCCGACTCCCTGTGCGCGCGCGCCCTCGCCGCCGCGCGGCGCGGGCGCTTCCCCGAGGCGGCGGCGGCCTACCGCGAGGCGCTGCGCGAGGACCCCGGGCACTTCAACGCCCGGCTCGGCCTCGGCCTGGCCCTGCGCCGGCTGCGCCGCCCGGCGGAGGCCGAGGCCGCCTTCCGCGCGGCGGTGGCGGCGCGGCCCGGGGCCGCCTCCGCCCACGCCGAGCTCGGCGGCGCGCTGTTCGAGCAGGCGCGCTACGCCGAGGCGGCGGCGGCGTACCGCGCGGCGCTCCGGCTCCGCCCCGACTTCGCGAGCGCGCACCTGGCGCTCGGGCTCGCGCTCGCGCGCCAGGGCGCGTGGGCCGAGGCGGAGGCCGCGCTGCGCGAGGCGCTGCGTGTCAAGCCGGCCGATCCGGTCGCGCGCGCGAACCTCGCGACCGTCCTCCGCCGCCGGCGCCGGCCGGCGGACGCCGCGGCGCTGCACCGCGCGGCGCTCGGCGAGGCGCCGGCCGCCGCGACGCACGCCGAGCTCGGCGGCGCGCTGTTCGAGCAGGCGCAGTACGCGGAGGCGGAGGCCGCGTTCCGGGACGCGCTGGGCCTGGCGCCCGGCGACGCGCGGGCGCGCGCCGGGCTCGCGCAGGCGCTGGAGCGCCAGGGGCGGACGCGCGAGGCGATCGCCGCGTACCGCGAGGCGCTCGCGCGGCGCCCCGACGACGCCTCGCTCCACGAGCGCCTGGGGCTCGCGCTCCGCCGCCGGCGGCGCTTCGCGGAGGCGGCCGCGGCGTTCCGCGAGGCGATCCGCCTGGCCCCGGACGCCCCGCGGGCCTACCACCACCTCGGCGTCGCCCTCGAGCACCAGGGCCGCTCCGAGGACGCGCAGGCGGCGTACCGCGAGGCGATCCGGCTCCGGCCGCGCCACGTGCCCTCGCTGATCCGCCTGGCGCTCACGTTCCGCCGCCAGGGCGCCTGGGCGGAGGAGGCGGCCGCGTACGCCGCCGCGCTCGCGCACCGGCCCGCCGACCCCGAGCTGCACACCGCGCACGGGCTCGCGCTCGGCGCGCTCGGCGACTACGCGGGCGCCGCCGCCGCGTTCCGGCGCGCGCTCGCGCTCGACCCGGACGACAGCGACCTCCACTACGAGCTCGGCGTCGCGCTCGGCCGCCAGGGGCAGCACGCGCTCGCCGAGACGGCGCTGCGCGAGGCGATCCGGCTCGAGCCCTCGAGCCTCCGGGCGCGCGCCAACTTCGCCCTCGGCCTGGGCCGCCAGGGCCGCCACCTCGAGGCGGAGGCCGCGTACCGCGAGGCGCTCGCGCTGCGCCCGGAGCACCCGGCGCTCCACCGCGGCCTCGGCGTCTCGCTCTACTGGCAGCGCCGGCACGCGGAGGCGGAGACGGCCTTCCGCGAGGCGATCCGCCGCAAGCCCGAGTACGTGCGCGCGCACTGCGACCTCGGCGAGCTGCTCGCCGAGCAGCGCCGCTTCGCGGAGGCCGAGGTCGCCTACCGCGAGGCGCTCCGCCTCAAGCCCGACACGCTCGTCGCGCACGCGGCGCTCGGGCGCGTGCTGCTCGCCGAGCGGCGCTTCGCGGAGGCGGAAGCGGCGTGCCGCGCGGCGCTCGCGGTGAGCTTCGACGAGGCGCGGGTGCACGTGGCGCTCTGGGACGCGCTCGAGGCGCAGGAACGCTACGCGGCGCTCGAGACGGCGGCCCGGAGCCTGCTCGAGCGCAAGCCCGACCACGCCGACGCCCACGCGCGCCTGGGCCGCGCGCTCTACGAGCAGGGGCGCTTCCGCGAGGCGTCGCGCGCCTGGGAGGCGGCGGTGCGGCTCAACCCGGCGATCCCGAGGTTCCGCGAGGGGCTCGCGCGGGTCCTAGCGAAGATCGAGTAGGCGGCGGAACGCCTCGAGGTCCCGGGGCGGGACGCCCTCGCGCTGGCGGACCCGGGCGTGGACCGCCGCGGGGTCCTCCTCGATCGCGCGGCTCACGCGCACGAAGACCTTGACGAGGCTCGCGGCCTCCTTCTCCGCCTTCGCCCGGGCGAGCGGCCCCGCGAGCTTGCCCACGAGCTCGAGGACGCGGCTGTCGAGCTTCAGGAAGCCGGTGACGCTCGTGGTGATGCGCGCGCGGCCCTCCGGCGCCGGCGTCGTCGCGTACTCGAGGACGACCACCGCCTGCCCGTGGATGCTCGGCAGGATCCTGGGCTGGTACCGGCCGCGCGCGTACATCACGCGCGCGCCGTCGGCCGCGTGCACCACCCGGAACCGCCCGACCGCCCCCCAGCCGTCGTCGAGCCAGAGCCCCTCGGCGTCGCGCCAGATCCGGTAGCGCGCGAGCCGGAGCGCGCGGGTGACGTGCGTCGCGAACTCCGGGTGGTCGAGCAGGAACTCGAACACCTCGCGGCGCGCCACGAACGGCTCGCTCTCGGCGCGCGCGGACACCGACGCGTCCCGGGCGAGCGCGAGGAGCTGGGTCCGCTCGGCCGGCGGGATGCCGGCGGGCAGCGCGAGCGCCGCGGCGCCCGCGCGCGCCGGGGCGGGGACCAGCGCGGCGGCGAGGAGCGCCGCGGCGAGGAGGGGGCGCGAACGGCACGAGGCCACGGGTGATTATGTCATGGCCCTTGACGTGGGCGCCCGGCCTCCGTAGTCTCGGGGCCACTCTCGCGAGGTCGACGGCCCCGCACGGTTCCACGCCCCACCCGGGGCCCGGAGGGGAGATGGACTCGCACCTCTACGCGATCGTCGAGGAGCTCCCGCCCGCGTGGCGTCCGCCGTCCGCCCCGTCCGGGCCCTCCGTCGCGCTCACGCGGGTCGCCGGGCTCACGGCGGTGACGAGCCCGGTGGAGCGGACGCCCGCGGCCAGCGCGCCGGCGCTCGCGCGCCACGACACGATCGTCGCCTCGCTGCTCCACGTGGGCGCCGTGCTCCCGTTCCGCTTCGGCCTCGTCGTCGCCACCGCGGATCTCCCCGGCTGGATCGCCGCGCACGCCCCGAGCCTCCGCGCGAGCCTGGGGCAGGTCCGCGGCTGCGTCGAGATGGACGTGCGGCTCCTGCGCCTGCACTGCGCGCACGCCGTCGGCCTCGCGTGCCCGGCGTGCGCGGGCGGGACGCCCGACGCCGACGGCCTGCGCGCCGTCGGCGACCGCCTGATCGAGCAGGCCGGCGTCGCGCGGTGGCGCTACCGGTCCGCCGCGGGGGCCCAGGGCAACGCCGCGGCCTCGGTGGCGTTCCTCGTCCCCCGGCGCGAGGTCGCCGCGTTCCTGTCGCGTATCGCGCCCGTCGCCTCGCGCGCGCAGGGCATCGCGGTGGTGCCGACCGGCCCCTGGCCGCCGTACTCGTTCGCGCCGCCCGTCGACCGGCTGCCGCTCGCGCCGGCCGCCGGCCTCGGCGGCGTCCGGACGGCGGGCGGGGGGGCGCCGGCGCCGCGACCGCGCGCCGCGGACGGCTGAGGGCGGCGGCACGCCCCACGCGCGGGCCGCGTCGCGCGTCGCGGCCGCGCCTTGCCGCCCCGTGCGGTTTCGGGATAGGCTGGGCGCCGTTCCGAGGAGGACGCCCATGAAGCGACTACCCTGCGCCGCCGTCGAGGCGCTGCTGGACGGACGGCCCGACACGACGCTCGAGGCAGCGCTCGAGGTGTTCGAGGTCTTCGCCAGCGGCTCGCTCACGGACGAGGTCTACGTCCTGGACGACGTCGGCGGCAAGCGGATCGCGATCGCGCCGACCGCTCTCAAAGAGAAGTACCGGCGGGGGTGAGGCATGGCCATCGTCGTGATCTCCCACCAGATGGGCGCGGGCGGGCCGGAGGTCGGCACGGCGCTGGCCGAGCGGCTCGGCTACCGCCACGTGAACCACGAGCTCCTGCTGGACGCGGCGCGCCGCTACGGGCTGGCCGAGGAGCGGCTCTCGCGCCTCGAGGAGGCGAAGCCCTCCCTGTTCGAGCGGTTCGACACCGAGACGCGCCACCACATCACCGTGCTCCAGACGACGCTGCTCGAGTTCGCCGAGCTCGACGACGCGGTGCTCATGCGCGGCGGCGGGCAGTGGCTCCTGCGGGGCGTCCCCCACGCGCTGCGCGTGCGGCTCGTCGCGCCGTTCGAGCAGCGCGTGCGCCACTGGATCAAGCGCACGGCGGAGATGACGGGGGAGACGCCCAACCAGCGCGCCGCCGCCGACTTCGTCCGCCGCGACGACGCCGAGAAGGCCGGCCGGATGCGCTACCTCTACGAGGTGGACGTCGCGGACCCGTCGCTCTACGAGCTGATCGTCAACACCGAGAAGCTCGCCCCGCCGGCGGTCGTCGAGGTGCTCGAGGGGCTCGTGCGGCGGCCCGAGCTGGCCACGACGGAGGCGGGCCGGCGGCTCGTCGCCGCCCGCGCGCTCGCCTCGCGCGTGCAGGTGGCGCTCGCGACGCACCCGGACACGCGGCGCTACCGCTTCACCGTGGACGCGCAGGACGGGGTCGTCACGCTCGAGGCCACGGCGGGCCTCGAGCGGGCGCTCGAGGTGGCGCGCACGGTGCCCGGCGTGCGCGAGGTGCGGGCGCAGCAGGTCGAGATCCCGCCGATCCCGCCCTTCGTCGCCTAGCTGTCGCTAGCGGGGGCGCCGGGCCGGCGGGCCCTCGGGGAGCCCGCGGTCGGGCGCCTCGGCGACGGTCACCGCGACGGTGCGCCGCTCGCGCTTGCGGACGATCTCGAGCGTCACGCGCTTGCCCACGTCCGCCTCGGCGGAGAGCCGCTGGAGGTGGCGGTAGTCACCGACCGGCGTCCCGTCGAAGGTGACGACGACGTCGCTCGGCTGGAGCCCCGCCGCCGCGGCGGGGCCGCCCCGCTCCACGCGCGTGACCAGGGCCCCCCGCGCGTCGGCGAGCCCGAGCGACTGCACGAGCTCGGGCGTCAGCGGCTCCATCGCGATCCCGAGCCAGCCGCGCGTCACCTTGCCGCGGTCGATGAGCTGCGCCAGGACGCGCTTCACCATGTTGACGGGGATGGCGAAGCCGATGCCCTGCCCGGTCGCCACGATGGCCGTGTTGATCCCGATCACCTCGCCGCGCAGGTTGACGAGCGGACCGCCGGAGTTGCCCGGGTTGATCGACGCGTCGGTCTGGATGAAGTTCTCGTAGGTCGCGATGCCGACGTCCGAGCGCCCGGTGGCGCTGACGACGCCCACGGTGACCGTCTGGTCGAGCCCGAACGGGTTGCCGATCGCGATCGCCCACTCGCCGACCCGCAGGGCGTCGGAGTCGCCGAGCGTCGCCACCGTCGGCGCCGCCGTCGGCTCGAACCGGATCACGGCCAGGTCGGTCTTCGTGTCCGTGCCGACGATGCGCCCGCGGAACTCCTGCTTCGAGGACAGGCGCACGGTCACGCCGTCGGCGCCGCGCACGACGTGGTGGTTCGTCAGGACGTAGCCGCGCCGGTCGATGATCACGCCCGAGCCGAGCCCGGGCCGGTGGAACTCCTCCGGGCGCGCCCCCCGCCGGCCGAAGAACTGGTCGAAGAAGTCCTTGAACGCGGGATCGTCGGCGAACGGCCCCGGCACCGCCGGCGGGCGCCGCGGGCGGGCGACCTGGATCGTGCCGATGTGGACGACCGCCGGCCGCACGTGGTCGGCGACGGCGACGAAGGCCGACTGGAGCGCCTCGGCGCCGCCGGGCGCCCGAGCGCCCGGCGTGGGCGACCCGGCGCGCGGCGTCAGCAGCACGGCGTGGAGCCAGAAGCCGCCGCCGAACAAAGCGAAAGCTGCGCTGAGCAGCAGCAGGGCGCGGGCTGTCCTGGGCGGCATCGGGATCCTGTGCCCCCGTCCCGGGTGGACCCGTCCGGGGAGCGAAACGGATCGTACGTGCGAGAGCGGGGAGTGTCAAGGAAACTATTGCAATCGTGGCTTTTTTCTTGACGCTGCCGTGAGCCAGAAGCGACAATAGGTCAATTGTTGGCCAGGCTGCCGGGATCGCGATGAAGTGGCATTCGCTGCGGCGGACTCTGTGCGCGGTCCTCGTGGTGTCGCTCTTGGCGCCCCACGGGGGATACGCCGCGCAGCCAGCCGCGCCGGAGGTGTCCGCGCCGGTTCGGGCGACGCCCGCTCGCCCCGGGGCCTCCCGGCCCACGATCGCGCCGGGCACGCGCACGATCCTCGCCTCCGACTACCGGCTCGGCCCCAGCGACGTCCTCGAGGTGCAGATCGTGGGCCGCATCGAGACGATCCAGCACCAGCCCGTCGTGGACCTGGAGGGCACGATCAGCGTCCCGCCGCTCGGCGCGATCCCCGTCGGCGGCCTCACGCTCCTCGAGGCGCACCGGCGCGTCGCCGAGCGCGCCCGCACGATCTTCCGGTTCGCCGACGTGACCGTCACCGTGCTCGCGCCGCGCGCGTTCGAGCTCACCGTGTCCGGCGAGGTCGAGCACCCCGGGACGCAGCTCGTGACCGCGACCCGCCGCGTGCACGAGGTGGTCCAGGAGGCGGGCGGGATCACGGCGCGCGGCAGCCTGCGCCACGTGCAGCTCGTCACGGCGGCCGGCGCGCGCGAGCTCGACCTGCTCGCCTTCGAGCTCCTGGGCGACGTCTCGCAGAATCCGTTCGTGCGCGAGGGCGTGCGGATCCACGTGCCGCCGCGGAGCGGCTCCGTCACGCTCACGGGCGCGGTGCGGCGCCCCGGGGAGTACGAGCTCGGGCGCGACGGCTCGCTGCGCGAGCTGCTGGCGGTCGTGGGCGGGCTCAGCCAGGCGGCGGCGGGCAGCGACGCCCGGTTGACGCGCGTCGCCGCCGACGGCCGCAAGGAGACGTCCACGCTCGACCTCACGAGGGCGATCGCGCCGCCCGCGGACGTGACGCTCCGGCCCGGTGACGCGCTCTACGTGCCGCCGCTCTCCGTGCTGCAGGACGTGGTCGAGGTCCGCGGCGCGTTCAACGGCACGCCCGAGAGCAGCAAGACGTCGGTGGCCGGGAAGGCGACGATCGTCCAGCGGTTCGAGCTCGCGCAGGGCGAGCGCGTGCGCGACGTCGTGCTCAAGGCGGGCGGCGCGGCGGCGTACGCCGACCTCCGGCTGGCGATGATCGAGCGCGGCGATGCCACGGGCCCGCGGCAGCGGATCCCGATCGACCTGCAGCGGCTCCTCGTCGAGAAGGACGAGACGCACAACGTCCTGCTGCAGAACGGCGACGTGCTCCTCCTGCCGATCGTCGAGGACAAGGTCTACGTCGTCGGCGAGGTGAAGCTGCCGGGGCCCATCGACTTCCGGCCGGACCTGACGCCGCGTGAGTACGTCACGCTGGCCGGCGGCCCCAGCAACCGCGCCAAGCTCCTGAACACGCTCGTGACGTTCCGCAACGGCAAGACGTACCCGCTCGGCGAGGCCCCGCCGCTCGAGCCGGGCGCGGTCGTGACCGTCCCCGAGGTGGCCGTCAAGTGGTGGCAGGACTACGTCCTGATCGCCCAGGTCATCGCCAGCCTGATCACCGCCTACACGGGCATCTTCGTCCTGTTCGGCGGCCCGATCGGCTTCAACAGCAACAACACCAACAGCAACGACTGATGTACGAAGCCTACTGGGAGCTCACCGAGGCGCCGTTCGACAACTCGCCGAACCCGAAGTTCTTCTACCTGTCGCCCGAGCACGAGGAGGCGCTCGTGCGCCTCGTCTACACCGTGCGCCACCGCAAAGGGTGCGGGATGCTGACGGGCGAGTACGGGTGCGGCAAGACGACGCTCTCGCGCGCGCTCATCCAGCGGCTCGAGGCCGAGCGCTACGAGATCGGGCTGCTCACCAACCCGAGCTGGACCGCGATCGACTTCCTGCGCGAGGTGCTCTACCAGCTCGGCCAGGAGACCGAGGAGAAGAACAAGCCCGAGCTGCTGCACCTGCTGAACGAGGTCTTCTTCCGCAACTACCAGGCGGGCCGTGACAGCGTGATCATCGTCGACGAGGCGCAGCTGATCGACGACGACGCGGTCTTCGAGGAGCTGCGCCTGCTCCTGAACTTCCAGACCGACGACCGCTTCCTCGTGACGCTCCTCCTGATCGGCTCGCCCGAGCTCGCCGTGAAGGTGCGCCGGCTCAAGCACCTGGACCAGCGCATCACGCTCCGCTACCACCTCAACACGCTCGACTACACGCACACGGCGAACTACATCGCCCACCGGCTCAAGATGGCGGGCCAGACGAAGCCGCTCTTCACCGAGGAGGCCGTCAAGCTGATCTTCGACTTCACGCGGGGCACGCCGCGCGAGATCAACAACCTCTGCGACGTCGCGCTGCTCGTCGGCTACTCCAAGCGCGTGCGGGAGATCGGCGAGAAGATCATCGCCGAGGTGATCAAGGACATGGTGGGGGTCTCCTGATGGTGCGCATGAGCGACCTCGTGCGCGGCATCGTACGGGAGAAGAAGCCCGCGCCGCCCGCGCCCGAGCAGCCGGCCGCCGAGCCGGCGGCCGACGAGGCGTCCGCCGCGGTGCCGCCGGCGCTGCCGCGCACGCGCCTCGCCGCGGGCCCGGCCCGGCGCACCGCCGCGCCGCCGCCTGCGCCGGCGGCCGAGCGCCCCGCCGAGCCCGTCGTCCCGCCCGAGGCGCCCGCCGTCGCGCCCGCGCCCGCGGAGGCTCCGGGCGAGAGCGGCGAGGCGCTCTTCGTCGAGCTCGTGCTGTTCCTCAACCGCGTGCGCGAGCTGATGCGCACGGGGGACCCGTTCCCGTGGGACGAGCTCGGGCGGCTGATGGAGCGCGTGCACGCCTCGCTCGAGCGGTCGGGCGAGCTGTTCTGGGTCGCGAACAGCCCCGTGGCGCCGGCCGGCGTGGACTACCTCGCCCTCCACCAGGCGCGCGTCGCCGTGCTGGCGATGCGCATCGGCGCCGACATCGGGTACGACCGGCCGCGCCTCGTCCGGCTCGGCATGGCGGGGATCCTGATGGACATCGGCCTCTGGCAGCTCCCCCCGGGGGTCCTCAAGCAGCTCGACGCGCTCTCGCCCGAGGAGCAGACCCAGTACCACTCGCATCCGCGCCTGTCGGCGGAGTGGATCCGGCGCTGGGCCCCGCCGGGCGAGGGCCTCGCCGAGGCCGTGCTGCAGCACCACGAGCGCGAGCAGGGGCAGGGGTTTCCGCAGGGGCTCGGCGGCGGCTCGATCAACCCCGACGCGAAGATCCTGGGGCTCGTGGACACGTACACGGGGCTCACGCTGCCGCCGGCGCCGCGGCCGCGCCTGCGCCCGCACGAGGCGATCCGGGACATCGTGCGGTCCAAGCACGAGGCCTTCGCCTCGACGCTGATCAAGGCCCTGCTGTCGGAGATCTCGGTGTTCCCGCCCGGCACCCTCGTGCGCCTGAACACGGGCGAGGTCGGGCGCGTCACCGCCGTCAACCGCAGCCACCCGCTGCGGCCGCGCGTCGAGATCATCGCCGACGGCAAGGGCCAGCGCCTGACGACGCCCAAGACGACGGACCTCGCGGAGGCGCCGTTCGTCTACATCACGGGACCGGTGGCGGAGGCGACGCGGTGAGGGTGCTCGGGCGCCGCCCGGTCGCCGACCCGGCGGAGCTCGCGACCGTCGTCGCCGAGTGCCTGCCCCACCTCGAGCCGGGCCTCACCCTGCTCGAGCGCGCGCCGAGCGCCGGCGAGATCCCGGTGGACCTCGCGTGCGCGGACGCCGGGCGCCGGCTCGTGCTCGTCCTCTGCGACACCGTCGCCGGGCCGGAGCTCGTCCTGCGCGCCGTCGAGGCGGCCGCGTGGTGGGGCGAGCACGCGGCCCTCCTCGCGCACGCGTTTCCCGGCGCCCGGCTCGAGGCCGTGGCGCCGCCGCGCACGCTCGTCGTCGCGTCCCGCGTGAGCGACCGCGCGCTGCGCCTCGTCCGCGCCCTGGGCCCGCTCGCGCCCGTGCCGGTCGAGTGCCGCGTGTTCACCGACCCCGAGGGCGCCGTCGTGAGCCTCGAGCGCCTCGACGTCCCGGCCTCCGCGGAGGCGCCGCGCGCGGCGCCCGCGCCCGCGGCGCCGGCGGCGGCCGAGCCGCCCCGGCGGGACCCCTCCGCCGAGCGCGCCGAGGCGCTGATCGGGCAGCTCGCGCGCCTCCGCTTCAGCGAGGTCTTCCGCTGATGGCCCAGTACGAGATGAACCTGCGCGACTACTGGCTGATCGTGCGCCGCCGGCGCGTGATCATCGCGGTCTGCACCATCCTCGTCGCGCTGTTCAGCTTCTGGCTCGCGAAGCAGAAGATCCCGACCTTCCAGGCGACGGCCGCGGTCAAGTACGAGCAGTCCACGCAGCTCTCCGGGCTCCTCGTCGAGGTCCTGTCGTACTCGAGCGCCGACTCGATCGAGACGCAGGTGAGCCTCATCAAGAGCTACCCGATCCTCGAGGACGTGGCGAAGCGGCTCGGGCGGCTGCCGCAGACCGTGCCGGGCGAGGCGCTCCGCGAGTCGAAGAGCTACTGGGCGACGCTCGACGCGATCGCGTCGAAGGTCAAGGTCGCCCGCGTCCCCGCGACGAGCATCCTCGAGGTCACGGTCACGTCGATCAACCCGCGCGAGGCGCGCGACATCGCCAACGCGATCGTCGAGACCTACCGCGAGCACAGCCGCCGGCTGCGCAACGCCCGCGTCACCGAGGCGCGCAAGTTCATCGAGGCGCAGCTCAATGACGCCGAGGCCCGCGTCAAGCGCGCGGAGGCCGAGGTGTGGGCGTTCCGCGAGGCCAACCGGATCATCTCGCCCGGCGCGGAGTCCACGGTGCTCCTCTCGCTCGTCACGCAGGTGCGCGGCGACATCGAGAAGGTCCGCCAGCAGCGGACCGAGCTCGAGGTGGCCCAGCAGCGCCTGGCCCGCCCGAGCCCGGCGGGCGCGAGCGAGCGCATCTTCATCGACTCGACGAACCCGACGCTGCTGCGCCTCCAGACCGTCTACGCCGAGCTGCTGCTGGAGCGGAACAACCTGGCGCTCGAGGTGACCGACCGCCACCCGCGGCTCCGCGCGCTCGACGACCGCATGCGCGAGATCTGGGCGGAGATCCGCCGCGAGGTGGGCGCCCAGATCGCCATGCTGCGCGCGCGCGAGGAGATCCTGACCCGCCAGATGGGCGACCTGCTGCAGAAGAACCGCGAGGTGCCGGCGATCGAGCTCTCGCTGCAGCGGCTCCAGCGGGAGGCCAGGAGCAACGACGACCTGCTGACCCTGCTCCGGACGCGCCACCAGGAGGCGCTGATCAAGGAGGCCGAGAAGATCGACGAGGTCAGCATCGTGCGCCCCGCCACCGAGCCCGACGCCCCCCTCGGCGGCGAGACGCTCAACACCGTGCTCGTGGGCGCGCTGCTCGGCCTGACGCTCGGCCTCGTGCTGGCGTTCGTGCAGGAGACGCTCGACACCTCGATCGGCACGATCGAGGACGTGGAGGCCTACCTCGAGGTGCCGGTCCTCGGCGTCGTCCCGCACATCGACGCGCGCGAGACCGTGCAGCGCATCCTGGAGCGCCGCCCGGCGCTCGCGCAGATGGACCCGGAGGCGCTGCTCAGCCACGCGCTGCTGATCACGCACTTCGACCCGAAGTCGCCGGTCGCCGAGGCGTACCGCACCCTGCGGACCAACGTCCAGTTCGCCCGCATGGAGCGGTCGGGCAAGGTGCTCGTCGTGACGAGCCCGACGCTCCAGGAGGGCAAGACCACGACGATCGTGAACCTCGCGCTGACGATGGCGCAGAGCGGCCAGCGCACGCTCCTCGTCGGCGCGAACCTGCGCCGGCCGAGCATCCACCGCTTCTTCGGCATCGAGCGCGAGCCCGGGCTCGCCGACATCCTCGTGGGCTCGGTGGCCTGGCGCGACTGCATCCGCACCGTCGCCGACATCCTGATGGGCCGCTTCGAGATGGAAGACATCATGGCGGCGCCCGGCCTCGACAACCTGCACATCATCGAGGCGGGGCCGATCCCGGCCAACCCGTCGGAGCTGCTCTCGACCCCGGCGATGGCCGCGTTCCTGCGCGACGTGCGCGACGCGTACGACGTGGTGCTCATCGACACGCCGCCGATCCTGCCGGTGACCGACTCGGCGATCGTCGCCTCGCAGGCGGACGGCGTGATCCTGGTCTACCAGGCGGGCAAGGTCGGCCGCCTCGTGCTCAAGCGGGCCAAGATCCACGTCGAGAACGTCGGGGGCAAGGTCTGGGGCGTGGTGCTCAACGACGTCAAGACCGAGATCGCCGGCTACGCCTACACGCACTACTACACCCACTACTACGGCGAGGAGACGGTCGTCGACACCCACAAGGAGCGCCTGCAGCGCGCCTGGGGCGGCTTCCGCGGGCTGTTCCGGCGCGGCGCGCGGGCCGCGGCCCGGCCCGAGGGCGCGGGGGCGCCGGGCGCGGCGGCCGCCGGCGTCGGCCCCGGCGACGCCGGGGCGCGCGGCGCGCCGCCGCGGTCGACGAAGTACCGCAACGTGTGGCTCGGCATCCTCGTGCTCCTCGTCCTGCTCGCCGCGCTCGTCGGGGCGGCCGGCTGGCGCCTGGGCTGGTTCGACGTGCCGCTCTCGCCCCGGGACCTCCTGCGGCTCCGCCTCGGGGCGCTCGCGCCCCCCGCGCTCCAGACGGTCATGCCGCCGGCGCCGGCCAGGCCGCCCGCGCTGCTGCCGCCCTCCGCGCCGGCGCCGCCGCGCGCCGCCGCGCCCTCGACCTCTGCGCCC